>Ga0255769_10000460_pt1 | contig 48434 bp, 32 predicted proteins | sample 041ome_9_FD_179637 | JGI IMG/M metagenome (GOLD analysis project Ga0255769, IMG submission 179637) | Coastal salt marsh microbial communities from the Groves Creek Marsh, Skidaway Island, Georgia - 041413US metaG (version 2) | ecosystem: Environmental > Aquatic > Marine > Intertidal zone > Salt...
TACACTGGTGTACAAATCTAATTCAATGTCTGTATCTCTAAATGCTTCTATCAGTTGTGTGACTTTTTCGTCATCGCCTAAGTTACTGTTAATAGCCAAACGTGTTTTTGATTTGCCTTTGTTTTGTTTAAACCAGTCTATCAGTTTCCAAGTGTATCCACTCATTAGTGGTTCGCCACCTGTAATGCGTAGTTCGTCTAGCGTTCGGTGTAGGTCTGTTTCCCACCATTTAAAGAACGCCTCAACATAAGGATTCTCCTGGCCGAACTTATACAACTGCGCACTGTCATGAGCATGGGTAAAATGATTACGCCCATCAGAAACGAGCCCAGTATAACTTCCGTTTGATTTAATGTCCTTAACCCATGTACTACTAAAAGCAGGGTTGCAATAACTGCAAGCAAATTGACAAGTCCTATCGAAACTGATTTCCAAAGTTCGTAAGTCCACGTCGCTTGTTGCATCTGATTTGTGCGCATCGTCTAAGTCCTTTATTGTGTAAATTTTACTTTTATAGACACGATCGGAAATATTATCACGCTTTATATCTTCAATCTTCCAACAGTATTCACAACCAGGAGGTCGTTCTCCTGCCTGCATCTGTCGTCTGTCTTGCTTCTTTTCAGGCGTGTTGTGTATTGCTTTGGGATTACGCTTGGCTTCCTCAATATCCACCTTGTGTGCTGGTGGATGATGACAACTTGTACTCATGCCACTACCAAGCCATATAGTAGCATTGTACCATTTGGCGCCACAAAAGCTCGCTGACTTTGTGTCTAATACTTGTTGTTTAAATTCTAAATCGTTCAATTACCATACTCCATGGTCGGTGAGTATTTTTCCATACTCAGGAAATATTGTAACATAATCTTCGTTTCTATACAAGTCTTTTTCTTTTGTCCAAAACTTAAACTCTTCCCAGGGAGTTTCAACATTTAACTGTGACTCATCGAACAATTTTGATTTGGTTTCGAGTAATTTTACTATAGAGGTTACGTTGTGTTTGCCTATTAGTTCTGCCTTAGACTCTAAGTGTTCTTTTACAATAGGTTTAATTGTATCTGGTATAACATTAACACAATAGTAACTGGGCCATTGTACAAGTATAACAAACGGTGTTATTTCTATATCGTTAAACAGTTTAAACTTTACAAACTGTTCGAATACCTCATGAAAGTCCCAAACATTTATTGCACTCACGCATATAACAGGAACAATACTTACACTATAGTTTGACTGCTTTTCTAAACTAATAAAATCATGTAGATTGTTATAAACTATTTTCCAGTCTGCTGGATGTCTCATATAGGTTATCTTTTTTCCTACTGCATCTAGACTGATATTAATTGTAACATTTTTAAATCCTAATAGAATGTTACGCCAAGTTTCTGTTAGTGTATGTGTACAGTTTGTGCTTATTTTTAGGTCTATGTTTCTGGCTTTTCCCGACTCTACTATGCGAGTAAGTAACTTAGGTACCATGTCATCTAACAATGGCTCTCCGCCGTATAGTTCTATTTTTTCTAGATTATCTACATAGTTATATAGATCATCTAACTGTTGATCTGTGAAGTGCTTCTTAAACTTTTCTCTTGTGTATATTGTGTTAGACAAGCCATGCTTTTCTTCATAGAATTTGCCTTCCAAGTGGTACAAATAACTGTCATAACTTTGACATGTTCTACACCGTAAGTTACAGATGTTACTTACTTTAATGTTTAAGTTTTTGGGTCCTTTTGTGTAGTCCGTATTAACAAAGTCTAACAATGATAATTTACTAAGTTGATTAACCCTTTCACTTCTGTAACCTAACTCCTCTTCTGACCAACAACGCCTACACATATCAAGTTGTTCGCCATTAGCACTACGTTGCCTGGCATCTTCAAGCTCTGGACTAGCCCATATTTCTTTAAAAGTTTTATTAGGAAATTTGTACGCACCACCACCTAATGCCGTACAGGGACTATAAGATCCTGCAGGATCCACGGTAGCATCTACATAAAATGCTGGGCAGGTGTTTTTACTAAACTTGTGCATAATACCTACATTCTAACCACCAGGATTCCATCTCCGGGAAAGTTTCTAAAAAGTTTGTGTCTCTGCGTTTATCATGTTCATTAAAAAATAAAAAGAAGTTTGCCTTCTGTTCCTTAATGTAATCCTTATCTAACTGCTGACCTTCACGCATCCAGGCAATAGTTCTACGCATACGTTGTACTTCGAAGTCTTTAAAACCTGTACTGTATTCTATGTTTTCTTCCATCCAGTTGGCAACATCATCTAACTTTTGTGCATAACTTTCTGGTAGTATTTGTAAACTTTGCCAAGCAGGTTGTCTCAGCAAGGGAGTATCAAACCAAATTTTATTGTATTCTTTATTATGCTTACGTCTTAGATGTAATACCCAGTCTAACAATTCTTTAAGACGGGTAACACTTAAATTGTTCATTGTGATAATAAACGTTAAACTGTTTTTGTATTTAACTTCACGTAGATAATGCTCTACGTATCCTATTAGGCGATGCATCTTTAACCCATCACGTATGTACTCTGCTTGTACGCCCATACTGTCTACACTTACATACTGCATAAAGTGTTCTAAGTAATTACCTGAACACATCTTTTTAACATACTCAATATACTTTACAAACAATCCTTGTTCTACACTAAAGTTACTGGTCACGTTTAAGTGTAAGTCTGGCTTGGGTAGTGCCAATACGTATTCAAACACACGGAATGTATTACGATCCATTAAGGGCTCGCCACCTGTCATTCTAAAGTGTTCTAGTTTAGGATATAGTTCAGGCCACCACTCCCAAAATGCATCTACATAAGGATTCTCGTCTCTGTTAGGAACAGGACGCCTGTCTCCCATAAAATGTTCAGGTGCATTATGAGGTTGTATTGTGGGGTAAGCACCATGATCTTGTGTTTCTTTTGCCCAACTTGAGCTAAACTGTGGTGAACAATAACTACATCGTAAGTTACATGCGTGGTTAAAGTTTACTTCTACGTAACTAGGCACAACATCCTGTTGCCAGTCTATGTTAGTAGCGTCCATTTGTGCCCAGGGTTCGCCACTGCGATAATGCCTATCACTTAAGTTACCTGCATCTTCTATTGCCCAACAATAACTACATTCTTCAGGACGTTTGCCCTCTACCATTAACTTGCGTTGTTGCTTTTTGTGTTCGGTATTGTGTAGTGCGCCGGGATTCTTTTTTATAGCGTCTAATGGTATTTTGTGTAGGGGAGGATGATAGCAACTGTTGTTAAGTCCGGTAGGCAAATGCAAACTTACTTGTTTCCATTTTGCATAGCAAAGACTAGGACCCAATGTGTCCTTCATGTCTTCTGCCGCTGTCATAAATTCGCTTTGATCGCCTTTTGTCATACTACTCTTCTCTTTGATCCGTTGCGTCTAACATCAAGTGTTAAACAATGTACGCCGGCTTCCCAGAACATACCATGTCTTATAGGAACATGATGTACTGTTATACCGTGTGCTTCTACTTCAGGTAACTCTATACTACTTACAATGTTTTTGCTATCCACAACTAAAACGTTACTTTCAAATGCTGTATCTTGTGCTAGTCCTTGCCATTGTTCTAGCCACATGAACAAGTTCTTAGAGTTGCCTTGTTGTATATCTTTAAGACTTTCATTATATTTGAATGTTCTATTGTTTAGTTCTATAATCTTTTTATTACGCAAACATTGTGGCACCCAAGATATATCAACACAAAATACTGTGTCATCATCAGTCATATAAAAGCCTTGGTCAATGTGTCCTAAACGTTGTTGTAGTGTGTCTACGTTTTTAATAAGTTGACTTTCACAGTTACGTTCCATCCAGTCTAGACCATTTTGGTTGCCTGGACCGTAGTCATTAACTATTAGACTATCACCTGCCTTAAACATTGTAGCAGTATGCCAGAGTAATTTGTTCTTGTATTCGTGATGATAAGGTGTTTTGTTCATTTTATAAGGCAACTGTTCTAGTACAGGAGGAGGCTGGCTTATCCAGTTATGTCCCTCATTGAACAACTGCCTAAAAATATCATAGTAGCATAATCCGTCCCAATACCTATCACGTAAACTTGTATACGTTTGGTATATACAATCTCCATATACTAGATACTGATCTCTTGGCACAATAGGATACACTTGATTAGGTTGTAGGTCACCTATAGTTGGTCTGTGTACCCGAATGCCTAACTTAGACAAGTAGTTGGCTAGGTTATCTAAATCCTCTTTTGTTTCTGATAGGATTTTATCTAGCTCAGGTACACCTGGATATGTAGGATTACAATCTCCTACAATGACTTCTTCAAGTGGATCCCATTCAGTCCAGACTGTCACCAACTATCTCCTTGTAGTATTCTGGTGACCAAAAACTATAGTAATCTGTCTTTGCTAGGTTACGTCTAGCATCTATTAGTTTCTTTTTATCTTGACAGAGTATTAGTTTATACTTGCCGTTGTTTGTTTGTACACCACTGATGTAAGTTTCTTTCGTGCTATCAGGCAAAAATATTAAGTCAGGGTATTGCTCGTTAAGCTCTTTACATTTGTCTACCAGTTGTTCGTGTGTTACATCGTCTATGCAAATTAACACTAACACATCACACTTCTCAGTAGGCAGTTCAAAGTTATCTATATCAACTTTAAATGCTCTCATCTTTGCCAAGTGTGCATAAGGACATATCCTATGTCCGTTCAGTTCACTATAATTTGTAACTAATCTAATAATCCACTTACGTAGGTTATCTAATTCTTCATGTGTTGCCGAGCGCACGATCTAACCTTTCATTTAAATTGTCCCAATATATTTCTGCATCTGTAACATTCCAATATGCTAATAAAGGAACACATATTGTTAAATGGTTTGCATCATAGTACAAGCCAAAGCCACTGGGCATAATACCTGCTTGTATAAGATCCAGGTGAGTTATAGGATTTATTAGTTCCATACTGCATACAAGTCCCTGGTACCAACCTTGTTTGATATGTCCGGACCGCAATCTATCTGCTATTAATATGTTAAACTTTTCATTGACATGTGCCCAAGCGTAATCCTCAGCCCAATTTTTGTTTATGTAATTTGCGGCGGCGACTCCAGATAAGTTAGGAGACCAAGTGTGGCTAAATCCAAACTTATTAATAACAGCTCTAGTAACTTTTTCAGTCATACACACACTGCTTAGTGGTGAAAATCCTGCCGTCAAACTTTTACCGCTGGTGACCAGATCAGGCATAACATCCATTGAGCGATGTGTAAATTTATGGTAACCAGTTTTTCCGTAACCTCCCATAACATCGTCTACTATTAGTAAACAGTCATACAAATCGCATAGTTGTCTTATTGACTGCCACCATGTGTCGCTCCATGGTCTAAACTTTTCTATCCAGGGCATAGACTCCATAAAAACAGTTCCAATGTTACGATTAGTTTTTAATAAGTCTTCTACTTTTTGTAACGTGGTTTCCTCATAAGAAGCTCTAGCGTCTATAGTGGGCCATATACCTGTGTCTACAATATGACACCAAGGCATTTTAAAATCTCCACGTAATATTGCAGGAAGAAAACTTGTACCACTATATCCTGGGCTGAAACATAACACCTCTTGTCTATTGGGGTTGTTAGCATTGTGGTATAAATTTTTAAGATAAAACGCAAGCTCAACTGCATCTGTACCAGACACTGCCCATGCTACGCTGTGTAATCCACTGTCTGTTACCATGCTATTTGCTAGTTTGTCTACCTGTTCACAACTTTCACTAGCCTTGTAGTTTACCCAAGATACATTGCGTTGTGACCACTGTATAGCGGCACTAATGAAAAAGTGACTGTATCCCCAGATGTAAGTTTGGTTGCCACAACTAATGTCCATTAGTCTTCCTGCGTTTGTGTCGCAGAACCAGTCCTCTTGTTTGCTAACAAGTAGTTTTACACGGTCATCAGTTAATTCTGCTAGTTCCATTACCAGCCTTCGATTACCCTAATAATATCTATCTCTCTGGTCATTGGTTTTATATTAAAGTGTTTGCCGGTAAGGTGATGTTTAAAGAACTTACTTTGTCCTGCATCCAGTGTAGTAATAGGTAATCCTAACCGTTTTGTTAAAACAGTTTCTAAGTTTGCATTGTGTTCTACTGGGTCGTTGTCTTTGACCGACTCCCATAACTTTTCCAACTCTGCAAAGTCCTGTACACGCTTGTAAGGCCAGTCTTCCAACATGGTCATGTAAGTACCAAGTCGTGCGCCATACATGGCCCACACACCGTTCTCAACATCCTGCCCTACACTTTGCCAGATACAGAGCTGGTCATAATTTCTGTTGTTTACTTTTTTATCAAACTCCGCCAGTGTTGGCTTTGCACCACGATCCAAACACATCTTAACACCTTCTCTAAATCCTGCTCTCCAGGCTTGGAAGGCAGTTTGATTAGGATACGTTGTGCTATAACAGTTATGCATAGCCCAATACTTTGGATCATAACAAAATTCTACAGCAGTATCATCACTGCCGTCTGAGTTTTCATGTGTGCGCATGTTAGCAACAAAGTCTTTGGTCCAGCAACTGATACCACCATTGCCGTACATTAGTCCATTTATTTCATTACGGGCTCGCCATCTAAACACACAGTCTCTATTTTCATCTGTTATCTCTAACTGTACGTTAAAGAAGTCAGGATCAGGTAAGTTGTCACCGTCTATTAGTACAAACCTATCTGTATCGCTTGCTTCGCCTGCGGCTTTGTGTGCGGCATCTGAACCTTCTACGCCGTCAACACGTTTTGCCCACGGTACTATGTTCTGAAGTTTTATCCAAAACTCTTCCTTTTTAGGTTCGTCATACGTTAAAAATATGACATCTAAATCTGCTACATCAACTATATCCATGTTCCCAATACTCCGGATTGTTATCGTCAGGAAATGCTAGATTATTACGCATAACTGCAAACCCTGTATCGCTAGGTTGTAATAGTTTGTTTTTGGTCATACGTGGCTTATCTACTACGACCCCGTCTTTAATTAAACTATCGTGTAACTTGTGCATTACTTCTTTATATTCTTTCCAAGGCAATTCCAAGCAAGGTCCTGTAGGATCTCCAGGCTCGTTATGAACTTGGTTCACTATTTCACCTTCACTATTATAATATATTCTGTAAGTTTCTACAACAGGTTCTGGTGGAACGAACTCACGTACGGCTTTGGAAAATTCGCTCCAGGCTTTGGATTGCTTGTCTGACAAATTTTTCGTCCTTTATAAAATAATGTACAGGGTACATTTGTTTTTGGGTATTAAAACTTAATACACCGTCATTACCAAACTGTGCTAGTAAGTGATCTTGCCAATTTAAATTTGAATGCCAATTATTCACAGCACCTTTCATGTGTACAAAACTAGGCGTAGTGTAAGGTAAATGACAGTGTTCTTCACCTACCAACATTGCGGTTACTGCATAGGCAACATCTGTACTCACGATGTCTTCTCTGCAATTTTTTAATATTCTATCTCTAAAAATATCCCAGTGTTGGTAAACATAATGCAGGTATTGCCAAAACATTTCACTGTATTTTCCAAATCTAAAATAACTAAAACCATTATATGTATTAAGTAAATTGTTTTCCGCAAACAGTTTACGATATGCCATAGTGTTGTTGATATTACCTTCCCAGTCACGTATATTTGTACAAATACATACTTCTCGTTCTTGCATAATTTGCCACCAATGATCTATATTAGTGGTTAAAATTATATCTGATTCTATCTTAACTGTTTCTTTATATGGTGTTAGTTTACCTACTTGCCATTCATTTGCTAATTTCCAGTCATGATCTTTTGCATCATCTTGTAGTAAATCAATAACATTATCGAATACTTTAAGATACTTATCCTGCATATCATTACGAGTTCGCTCGTCAACTAATACAGTATAGTTAGTATACTTACGCTGTGTAACTTTTATACTAAGAGCTTGTAAGTATGCAAGTTCCAGATAGTTGGTACTATCTGTATTTTGTGCTATGGTAACGTAACCAGCGCCTTGCTTCATATAAACTCCACTAGTGACTGTTTGTCCATGATATGTATATCTTGTTTGATTCTTCCAACGTAGTCACTGTCTCCTTTATCGTATACATATTTTATACCACGTTCTGTGTACTCTAGTATCTCTGCACGTGACGTTAATGTTGCCAGTCGCCAGGGTATGCGATACGTCTCTGTACCATAACCGCCCAGTATGTGTAATGCTATACTAAGTGCAAAATCGTTTCTAAACATTTTACGATTGAACTGATACAATGCGCTATAATATTCCCAGTGTTCCTTTACTATCTTCATCAAGGAAAATACATTGTCTGCAACTTCTGACTTATTAAATACCACTGCTGTTGCCCATACCATTGGTATAGAATATACACCTAAACGCTGGTCTGTCTTATACAAATTTTGTCCGGTTACATCTAATACATCATAGTGGCAACAAAAGTCCTGATTTATTTCAAACAGTTTCTTATAATTGTCTGACATGATAAGATAGTCAGCGTCCAGTAACAATGTTCTGTCAAAGGGTGTTAGGTCATAGGCATCGCTTCTACTACCATTTAACCAAGGGGTGCGTAAGTTTTTACCTTTAAGATAGAATGTACGAGTATTCGTATACTCGGTATCATCCATTATGACATAGTCAAACATTGAGGTGTCTGACTCATCACGTGTATTAGTGTCTGTAATAACAGCAACTGGTAACTGTAAATGTTCCTTAATTAGTTTACAGTTATGTTGTGCTATACGCATGTAATCCAGTTTAGAATTACGTGCGAACATTACTACACCGTTAGACTTGGGTTGCTCGCCTTGTAGTTCTAAGTTGCTCATAATTTGTGTGGTAGGTATTTATAGCATGTTGATATGCTTGTTTTGCCAGGACCAGTAACTTTTTCCTATCTACTTCGATAGGATTATCATAACTGTCAATCATATAGATCTTATCGTCCTCCCATGCGTTAAGGAAAGCGATTAGTCCTTGATCTATCTTGAACATACCACCATTATGAGCTACATACAATTCTTTTTCACATTGTTCTCTTATACTTTTTTTGTGAACGTTGTGTTCGAATCGTGCTTGGGCGTACTTTTCTAATTTTTCGACTTTTTCCATAGTGTTATTATATAGGAATGCGTTTGAATAGTCAATACAAAAATGGCACTATTTCTAGTGCCATGTTTGCGTTCGTTAGTAAAACTATATTATGTATGTGTTGCTGATGCTTGAGCTACTGCCGTAGTACCCCAAGTAGCAGATAGGTATGTTGTACTTGGTGGTACTCTGTTGAAAGTATTTCTAACAGTACCGTCCATTTCGTCTTCTACATTATAATCTGCTTTGTCATAACTTGTTTCGTCAGTTGAAGCATCTAGGAAACTAATCTTAAATGTAACAATAGTGCCTGCGTCACTGTTTGAACCTTGTGTTCCGTTCGACTTTGCTTCAATCTTAACATTGTTAGCACCACCTGAGATATATGGGCTACCACTTGTTGTTAAATCTCTTTGGAAAATTGTCTGATATGAGGTTGTCATATCATAGTAACCAATAGTCGTCGCCAATGTAGTCTGTGAACTTGTGTGTGCTTCAGTAACTGTTATTGAGTTTGAACTGCCTGATACTGCGGTACCTTGTGCCTCAAGCCGAATAGTTCCGCACATCTGTGTTAATGCGTCCCAGGATCTTGCTTTAGCATCACTTGTGTAACTAACCATTTGTGGGTCAATTTGTATGTATCCGCCGCCATTAAAATAATAACGTGCCTCATCTGCTGAATCAAATGTTACAGTTACTTCCTGGATAGCACTTGCAGTCCAAGTACCTGTAGAGTCACTGTTTACAGCTCCTTCTGCTGTGCCGTTGCCTGCTTTGTTTAGTCTGTTTGAGTGGAGACTACTTAAGTTACTACTAATTGCGCCAATAATTTCAATTTCGTTTCCTGCACTTGGTGACGTCATAGAGCCTAAACTTGTGCCCTGATGATTACCCATGGATGTTATTCTAGATAATAATGTAGACCATTGTGTGGCTGTTACGTTAGACCCTGCAGATACTGATGATAAAGTACCTGACTGTCCATATCCTCGGTCACCAGTTCCTGTACCCCATAAGTTGTTTACATTGGCACTGTCGGTTGCTGTACCGTCGCCAGCGCCAGTAGCAAAAATATTATATTCGTCGTCAAGGATTGTGTCCCCGGTTTGGTATGCCATGTTGCGTAATCTCCGTTGTTGTTATATATTTACCAAATTTTTTGTATTAAGCATGTGAACTGCTACTTAGTGCTACTGTTGGATTGGACCAAGATGATGTCAAATAACTAGTACTTGGTGGTACTATGTTAATTACGTTTCTTACTGTTCCATCCATTTCATCTAATATATTATATTCAGACTTATCATATGCCTGATCTGTTGAAGCATCGTTGTAATCAATTTGTAAAGTAATTACATCGCCGTTGTCGCTGAAACTACCTTGTGTACCATTTGACTTAACATATACCTCAATATTATTTGCGGCGCCTGCAATATAAGGACTTAAATTTGTTGTTAGTGCCTTATCATATAGTAACTGGTTAGATGTTGTTAAACCATAATACCCTAAAACACTAACATTTGATGCTGAAGAAGTGTGCGCTTCGGTAACCGTAATAGAGGTTGTGTCGCCACTCATTGATGTTGTATTTGCTCTGAACTGTATTGTCCCTACCATCTGTGTCAGAGCGTCCCATGCTCTTGCTTTTTGATCGTCAGTGTATCCAACTACAGATGGTGTTATTTCTATGTAGCCACCTGCATTAAAGAAATATCTTGCTTCGTCTGGGTCTGCCCAAGTTAGTGTAATTGTTTGTCTTGCTTGGGTCTCCCAACTACCTGTTGAGTTCATGTTAGTTGACGATGGTGTTCCTGTGCCTGCGGCGTTAATTCTATTTGTGTGTATTGTTGATAAGTTGGCACTGATTGCACCAATAACCTCAATAATATCAGTTGCGCTAGGAGTAGCCATTGATGTTAAACTGGAGCCTTGGTGGCTGGCTGCACTTGTTATTCGAGCAAGTAAAGTTGCCCATTGTGTTGCTGTTACAGTATCACCTGCACTAACAGCACTAATAGTTGTCGCCTGACCATATCCTCTGTCACCAACACCAGTGCCCCAAACATTGTTTAAGTTCGCAGTGTCTGTTGCTCCTCCTCCTGCTAAGCCGGTGACAAATACATTGTATTCATCGTCTAGGATCGTGTCTCCGGTTTGATATGCCATTCTACTTCCTTATGAGTTTAATTGTACTACTGCTTCTACAATACCTACGCCATCATCTGCTTTAGTTGTTAAAGCTCTTCCAATAACGTTAAAAGGGGTAATTTCGTTACGAGAACCTGCTCTTGCAAGTCCGTTTCCTGCAGAAATAAGTCTATCCCCTTTATTTACCTTACCAACCACTTGTACAGGTACCCTACCTTGTAGAGCAATACCTGGGTGTGTTTCGTCTGTACCTGCACCAGCGTTCATTAAGTGTGCTGGTTGCTCACTAACAACACCAAATACATCTTCTGATGCATCTTCTGCTACTTTTGTAATTTCGTTAACACCACCTAGTGCAACTACTGTACCAGGAGCGTATACGTCGTCTGCATGGAATCTCTCTGCCACGTCAGCGTATTGTGCTTGCGTTGATGTTCCACTAAATGTCGTTGCGTAAACAGTAGCAAACTTTGTTAGCGAAGCACCTAAGTTACGTGTACCATTACCATCTGGTAAAATATCACCGTTAATTGTATTTGAACCGTCTCTTGCTAAAGCATTACCAGTTAAAATTAGGTTATCAACATAACTCTTTGTTGCAACACCTAATCCTGTTGTAGGATCACTAGCAACAGAACACGTTGATGTTGCGCCGTCAATAGAGAGTGCTGTGGTTGTAACACCGCCATCATTAACTTTAATAAGAATATCACCGTTACTTGTTTGGTTTTGTAGTGTTACGTCTGATCCACTGACACTTGCTTTAAAGTCACTGTCTGTACCAACGCTTAAACCTGTATCATTTAATACACCTAGTGTGCCTGATGTTGTATCGTTAGCGTCACTACGCAAAAACTGTGTACTGTCTAAACTGTCTAGCAAAGCGGCGTTACTTGCTGTACCAGTTAATTGTATACCTGCGATAGCACCTGTACTTGCCAAGTTAACACCAGGACTAATAGTACTAAAGCCAGTAATAGGAGTAGCAGGAGTAAATGTGCTATCCTTACTGATAATTGTTACAATGTCGTCCGATACGTAGTTAGATATAACAACGTGATCTACTGCACCTGGAGTATCTGTAATTGTTTCAACAATCGCACCTGAAACACCTGAGCCTGCTGATGCACTAGGACCTACTAGGATAAATGCACTACCGTCCCATGCATGTAACTGTTTATCATCGCTATCCCACCATAGATCGCCTGTGGTATTGTTACTAGGTGCGCTTGTGGCACTGGTGATAGCCGACAGTCTCTTAAATCCAACAGCACCACTTACATAAATTTTCAAGTGACTGTTAGTAGTGTCAAACCAAAGTTGACCCGCAATAGGGCTTCCTGGTTGTGTTGTATTTGCAAAGTTTTCTAATAACTTTACATAGTTCTCATTCTGTAATTCACCATAACCTGCATAGTTTTTACCTATCAGTGTTAGGTCTGAAGTGGTGTCAATTGTACCGTCTGCGATTGTAGTTAAAATCGCACCACTTGTTTTGTTAATAGTATACGCCATTTGTAATTTACTCCATTTATCCTATATATTTATACTATCTGCAAACCCATATTATGAGAATATGCGTTTCCAAGTCCCGCTTACTTTTACATAAACTGCTGTAACATCTTTCCATGTACCGCTTACTTTTGTTTTAATTGCTGTAACTTGTTTTTGTGTTCCTAACACTTTAACGTAAACATTCTCAGTCATTATGCTTCCCTAACAAACCAAATGTCACCGTCATTGCCGTCTGAACTTGTTGGTGCGCTAGTGCTCACATGTTTATTAGCACCCTGCCATTTTGCAGTTTGATCAGCATAAGTCTTTGTTGCATAATTTGTTAGTGAACTGCTAATAGCACTATCTGTATAGCCTTTAGTAGCGGCATGATTAGTGCTTGTTGGTACTCCGCTAAGTGTGAGAGCACCGGTCATTGTGTCGCCAGCAATATTAACAGCACCTAAGTTTGTTCTTGCATCAGCGGCAGTGCTTGCACCAGTTCCGCCTTGTGCTACTGGTAAGTCAGTTGTTAAACTTAAAGCACCTATTGTTGCTGTACCGCTAACTGTTAGTGACCCTAACGTGCCAACACTTGTAATATTGGTTTGTGCGGCTGTTCCTATCGTACCACTAATCACACCACTTGCTACATTAATACCGTTGTTGAATGTTGCGGCTCCTGAAACTTGCAAGCCTGACAACGTACCAACTTGGTTAATGTTTGTTTGTGCTGGTGTGCTAAGTGTTCCTGTTAATGTTGTTGCACTGAATGTATCTGCTGTTGCTGTGCCGGTAACTGCTAAACTTCCTAATGTTCCAACACTTGTAATGTTTGTCTGAGCCGCAGTTGTTAAAGTTCCTGACAGACTAGTAGCGGTTAATGTAGTGCCAGATGTAATACCTCCAGAAACTACTAGACTACTTAAGGTCCCAACACTCGTTATGTTAGGCTGTGCCGCTGTTTGTAGTGTTCCTATGAAGTTGGTTGCTGTAATATCATCACTCACAGTTAAGTTGTCGCTAACTGTAATACTACCTACTTCAAGAGTATTAGCAACCACTACATTACCGGTGCTACCATCTAATGTAAGTATTGTTGCTGTGCTACTAGAATCAGTAGCCTTAAAAATTATATCTTTGTTTGTTGCTCTATTTTGTATAACGTAATCATCGCTCTGAACATTATGGTCAACAAACCCGTTTGATCCTAATGAAATACCAGAGTTGTTATTAATGGTTAGTTTTCCTGTAGCGGTATTCGCTACGTCTAAACGCATGAACTGTGTACTATCTAAACCATCTACATCGTCAGCAGTCGTTGCTGTTCCTTGAAACTTCATATCTGAATAATCAGAGCTAAGTGTTAGGCCAGCCTTAATTTGTGCGAATCCTGAGATTGCAGGACTAGGAGTAAATGTAACTGTTGACATATACGCAATAGCCACCCCTCCTTGCATAAATTTGCTTACTACATAATTGCTTACGCCGTTAGACAGTGTCTCAACTACTATACCACTAATACCCTGACTGTCTGAATACATTGGGCCAACTAGTTTGTGTGTTACACCATCTGTAATATAGAGTTGTTCGTTAGTTGAATCATACCACAAATCGCCTGCTTGCAGATTTGTAGGAGCAGTTGTTGCCACTCTAAGTACTGCTAGACTTTTAAATACTGTGCCGTTAAAGACACTTAATAATTTGTCATTTTTATCCCACCAGATTTGTCCTGCTAATGGGTTAGTTGGTGCTGAACCGTTAGAAAAGTTTTCTAATAGAGCAACCAAGTTTTCGTTAAAAACTTCACCGAAGCCACTGTAGTTTTTGCCTATTAACCTTAGATCGGTAGCAGTATCTAATGTGCCATCTTCTACAGTTGTTAATATAGTACCATCTGTTTTGTTAATAGTATAGCTCATTATGCAACACCTGTTAAGTTAGTTAAACTCTGTATCCTAACTGTATAATCTATTTGGATAAGTCTGTTTAATGACTTCTGAACAGGATGAAACACTACGTGCGTTAGTAGTTTACCTGTTGCTACTGTTCCAGTCCAACTCTTTAATCCTAGTTCATCAAAAACATATTCTTCATCTAAGTTAGATGTATTATCAAATGCGCTCTGACCACTTGGCTCCCCAAAATCTAATAGACAAGTTACCAAAATATCTGTATAGTTGTTGCCTGTTGTGTGTCTTACTTCAATCTTATTTCTACTAGGATCATTGTTTAAACTTGAGGTGTCATCTACTACTTTGTAATAAGTTTTATTATACAGATCAGCATTTTGTCCTGTATTGTTAGCAGGCAAATATGTAATAACACCAGTAGGATCTACCGATGTACCACCGTTTCCGAAATGCATCTCATGTATAAATCCGGTTGTTTTGTTAGCAACACTTAGTGCCAGAGCCTCACTTATGTTTTCATAGTGAATAGCATTTCTTTTATCAACAAAGACTTCTCCTGATTCTGGATCGTGGATTTTAATGTGGCCTTCAACGTGAACGCCAGTATCCTCATTAGGCTGTTTTTCTTGTTCTGTAGTCATAATATCCTGCTTATCTTGTTCCATATCAGTATTTATCCTTGGTAATATGCTGTCTTATCTCTTAGGAATCTAGCCTGTAATGTTGTTGCTGTACCCAAACTTCCTCCTGTTTCTGTCTTAACTACTAGTGTACTTCCATCCGGTCCTACCTGACCTCCTGATTCTATGTCATACCAAATCTTTGTTGTGGTAGGAACATCCTGCTGTGAGCTTGCATCCTGAACCTTGGTACCAGTAGCATATAAATCTCTTGCTCCTGTTCCATAAGTTCCTCTACGCAACTGATACAACTTATTGTTTACTCTATCAATACCATAATACGTTATTCTCTCACCTAAAATATACACCACACCTGGATTATTAGTGCTAACACCAGGATCAGGCAATAGGCTTGCGTTTCTAACAAATATTTCTGTGTCAGTAATAGCAAGTGGCTGACTTAGGAATGTAGTTTCTTGGTCACTAATACGCTTGTAAATCTTATTTCCTAAAATATCTTGTCCTACTCTAAAGGCAAATGCATCTGGTCTTGTGTTTTCTGTAAACGACGTAACAACAATTACATCATCACTGTCTACATTTAGGTGTTCGCCTAGTAATATCTGTGTTGTTGATGATAATGTATAGTCTGTGTTAGGATGTAACCTTACACCATTCTTAGTTACCCATAAGAATACACCATTACTAATTGCTCTACTAAGTGTGTATTCAGGTGTTGTTACAACTAAAGAAGTTTCTCCATCAAATGTATCAGCATCATAACCTATCTCATCATATCCTGTGACAATAGTTGTTGTTCCTGAAGTAGTCCCCACAAATACCTGTGTACGCATCCTTAAAGGATCATGATTAGCAAATGTATGAACTACTACTGTATCACCGCTCTGTAATGTCAGTGTGCTGTCTAGTAATATTTCTGTACTAGAGTTTATTCTAAACTGTTGTCCTGTCAGTAATGAAATAACAACTCTATCACCTACACTAGGCGCTACTGTAAATGTAATATAGCGTAAACTGCTTCCATCGCTAGGTGCTAGAGTGTAATCTACGCCCTGAACTAGTCTTGTTCCATTATTATATACTTCTACGTCATTATCTGCAACTAAATCTGGGTCAACAGATGTGTCTGTATTACTAACTGTGTAAACAGTTGTGGATCCGTCGCCTGTGTAATAAGCATTATTAGCAGGACGTAGTCGTTCGCCATTAAGCTCTACAATTATGTTGGCACTGAAGGGACCTTCATACTTTAATTCTTTATCCAATGCAATTGTATAATCATCTGGGTAAGTGCCACCAGTTAATGTATCGTACTGAGTGTGAGCATAACTAAAGTTTTGTGTGCCTACTGGACTATTATGTACATGTATGTCAATGTGTGAACCGTTAGCAGGTGCACTACTAAAACGTATAATAGTTTCTCCAGGATCACTGTCCACTACAGTGTGGCTAGTTTCTATGTTGTCTACTAACACTAAGGTGTTTGTTGCCAGATCATAATCTACATTAGCAACAAAATCTACTGTACTGCCGTCACCTGTGTATTCACCATTGAATACTTCATTATCTCCAACATTATCCATAACATATATGAATATAGTGTCAGATGCAGACGGTGTTGATGATAGTGTTATTGTTTTATCCACATAATTTGTTGTATAGTGATAAGGGTTGTGTAAGTCACCTTGTTGTTGTGAATAAACAAACAACTGATGTCCTCTAGGAGCAGTACCCCAACTAAATGTGTTGGTACTACCATCACCGTCGTAACTGATTAGATGTATAGGAGTACCGCTGCCGTCCTCTTCTATATCGTTGCCTGCTGTCTGGTAAACTTGTATGTCTAAGGTGTCAAATACTCTTCCTGGCAGTAATTCCTGTGGTGCAAAAGAACTATACTCATCTACAAAACTTGCACCATCTATATTAATGTCCTCTGCTTTCATTCCAAGCGTCATTGAAGACCCGTCAGCATCTACGAAGGTACTACTAATAAACGTATCGTAGTAATCCTCACTGGCTTCAATGCTACTCGCATCACTGTAAGTTGTGTTAAGATCCTGTACTAAAACACCTTTGTACTCTAAGCCGTCTACCAACTGTTTTAAGTCTCTGCCTGGCATATCTGCTGTAGGATTGTACAGCGCCATAATTCTATCGTTAGCATTGTCAAATTCACTGCCGCCTAGTTCTGTCAGATTTGTTAAACTAAAACTTGCGCCTGATGTAAATGCGGCAGTTGCTTGGTAGGCTTTACCATTATATCTTATGTAGTCGTCCTCGGCATAAGCGGTGCTTGCTGTCCAATCTTTTATGTTATGTCCGTAAGTGATACGGTCAAATTTTATTGTTGTGTCAAATGTTCGTACTAGAGTATTATTACCTAACTGTGCATAAGCTCTAGCAGTAGTACCAGTTAAAGGTGCAGATGTTAATGTAATTGTTGGCGTTGAAGTATACCCTGTACCTTTGGTTACAACTGTGATACTGCTAACACTACCGTTAACTATTCTTGCTGTAGCAGTCGCCCCGCTACCACCACCTCCAGTTATAGTAACTATAGGTGCTTGAGTGTAACCACTACCGGCATTAACTACACTGATACTTTGTACACCGTATGTGTGGTAATTAAACCAGTCAATGTAATTAGGATCGTTATTCCATAATGTCTGATCACCTTGGAATTCTCCACTAGGACTTCTAAACCTGTTTACACTTGTATCATAGTAGGCTGGTAAGTCAAAGTCTGAATTTCCTATAGGACTATCGTCTAGTTTGGTGTAGTTAAAAATGTACTCTCTAATTTTACTGTGATAAGGTTTAACCTCTTCAATGTATTTTTGAAGATAAGTTTGGTTATCACGTTGGAAACTTGGATTCTGATCCAAGTCACGTAACTTATGAAATATTGTTAGCAGTGAAGTTTTAAATGCATAGTCAACAGAAGTTTGTTCTGACAATATGTGTCTTATCAGAACAAAGAACGAGTTACGTTGTTCTATACTTAAGTCTTTAATAAAAATATCATCTTTTAAAGCATTTAAGATATTTCTAATCTCTGTTGCGTTAAGTGCCATTCACTTCCCTTTATTCATGTGTCTTACTGTGCAGTGTTATTGCAGGTACTGCCCATGTCTTGCTAATATAAGTTGCGCTTGGTTCGTACGTTGTAACTATAGTTCTTACAGTTCCGTCCATTGTGTCTGCGGCTGCCAATGCAGAGTCATCTGATGCATCAGAATATACAACTGTAAATGTAATTATCACTCCGTTGTCACCGTTGTCTCCAGTAGCACCACTGGACTTTGCATAAATCTTAACATTATTTGCTGTTGTTGAAATATACGGACTTCCAGCAGTAGTAAGTGTCTTTGTAAAGATTAACTGATCGACTGCTGTTAGGTCATAGTATCCAATACTACTTGCTACAGTACTTGCACTACTTGTGTGCGTTTCTGTTACTGTTGCACTTGTGCTATCTCCTGATACTGTAGTGCCTTGTGATCCAAACTTAATTGTACCACACATCTGTGTTAGAGCATCCCAACTACGTGCCTTGGCATCATCAGTGTAACCTGTTACGTCAGGTGTCAATGTAATATTGCCGCCTGCGTTAAAGAAGTATCTTGTTTTATCAGGGTCACTAAATGTTACTCTTATCTCCTGTGTTGCACTTTCTGACCAGTCGCCGGTAGAATCAATATTTTTAGCGGCTCCTGTATTAGTCGCTCTAGCGGTTAGTCTATTTGTGTGTACATTTGTGATATTTGTTGATATGTTATCAAGTTCTGTTTCTATATCGCTAGTATCCACAGTAATTAAAGACGTATTCTGATGATTGCCTATAGAAGTTATAATACCAACTAATGCATTCCATTCTTCAGTACTTGGTTCACTGTCTTCATCTTTGGGTTCAATAACATTTGTCTGACCATAGCCTGCATCTGCATTTCCCACACCCCATACAGTATTGATATTAACACCAACTTCTTGTATGCCAGCCTGTGTGCCAGTAGCAAAAATGTTATAATCGTCCCAGTATCCAGATTGTACTGTAGTCCAGATTGTACTACTAAATTCAATTGTGCCGTCTTCTAATCCAACAACTTCTGTTGTTAGGTCTGATTTTACTCTCAATATTTCAAATAGACCATTACCTCTGTTGGCAACTCTAACAATGTTACCTTCTGCCAGTGACAACGCTTCTACAGCATTTCTATCTGCCACACTATAATCTGCAATAGTTGAACTATCAAAGTCAGTTGCATACCAATCTACGTAAGACCATAATGCTGTTGTATTAAACGACTGTTTATCTATCTGTAACCACACTCTGGTGCTGGAATCTACTACATCTAGTTCGTACAATGACCAACCACCTGAGTTATTTTGTTCGTCTGCTAATACAAGTACCTTGTATCCGTCTGAGAATAAGTCAGTGTCTAAGAATAGTAGCTCTGCGTATGAGTTTAAACTTTCTGTCCAGCCGCCTGCCGCTTGTGTTGGTGCTTCCTCTTTAAGTTCTAATTTAGATAAGTCTCTAGATTCTGCAATCTGATTCTTAGCCATCACTGTGTTAACATACTTAAAGAAGGTTTCTAACGCATTTCCTCTGTTCTCAAACATTGTTTGTCGAGGTCTAATATCTATACCATAGCGTTCTGTTTGTATCAACCCTGCCTGAGGCACAGCATTGCCGTATGCATCTTCTCCACATAAACTATCATAAAGTTTAGAAAGAATATTAGCAGGTAGTTCTGCGTCTTTTTTATTCTCTTGTACTAGTTGGTATTCGTTATGTAACAACGCTTCGTTATATTCTGTATCATAGTTAACTGCAAGAATTGTATTAGAACCATCTATATATTTTTGGCAGTTAACCAGCGACAATAGATTGCTATCCATAACATTTAAATGTGCAATGCCCTGATCTTTAGGATCTTGTAACATTGTAGATATTTGACTAACTGTTAGTCTCTTTTTAATATTATCTGTAGTTGTTCTACCACCTACCCAATAATAATATAATGTTACTGGAGTGCCTGTGCTTATGTTAGTTATGTTTTTCTCTACGAAGAACAAGTCATTTTGGTCTCTAGGTACTCCATTATAACCAGCCGCTACATAGTCACTTGGTAAGACATCTGTCTCTACCCATTCGTAAACGTCGAAAGAACTGCCTGGGAAGTAAGTCCCCCAGTTGTTACTCTTATAGAGATAGTTACCCTGTTCGTAGTCTATGTACCTTACAGTACTAGTATCCCACCAGTACTTGCCTTTATATTCTGTTAACCATTCAGACTGGTCGTAATTTGCTGGATCAACTTCTGCAATATAGTCTAGCTCCTGGCTGGCGGCACCTATAAATTTGCCTTTTGCTGGATCATAGATGTCTAAGTAAGTTTTTATTTCTTTAGAAACTTTATCGAATAGATATGCTTTGTTTATAGCATTTGCCTCTATCTGTGGAGTTTTGGATCTCAATACTTTCCAACCTTTTACTCCGGTACTGTCAAAGTCATATACTGCACCTGCATCAGTGCCTTGTTCGTCATCTTTCTCTGCGCCAACTACTGTGTATGTGCCTCGTGTGCTAATGCTAACACCGAATCTGTCTTCTTCGGCCATGTCATCAGTTGCACTACTTACTTCCAACTCTTGTATAAAATCAAATTGTCCAGGTGTTGCTACATCACCAGTAGGATTGCCTAAGTATTCAAATACATAAGCGGCACCTGACTTAGGATTGGTATCAAAGAAAGATGTACTATCTACGTCGAATGTTGTGTCTGGTAAATCGTCTACAGCATCTACATCAAAACGCATGTTGATACGCATTGTGCAATTAGGTGCGCCAACAAATAATGTTTGTGCATCATCACTTATTGCTAGTGTATCACCAAAGTTACTGTTAGTTCTTCCCTTAGGTGCCAATATCGTTTGTGTGTAGGCAAATACGTCTAACCCCAAGTCACTTAATCCTGTTCCTAAACCAGGAAGGACTTTAAGTTTTTGTAACTCGATTGTACTTGTACTTGTTATCGTTAATACGCCACTAGTAACAGTTGCCGTAACGCCAGCAATGCCTGCATTATTAATGTCTGTCTTAACATCATCTACAGCAGTCCCTGTGAATACAATCTCAAAATCATTAATTCTAATACTGTGTCCTATTGTAACTGTAGGATTAGTTTCTGTACTTGTAATTGTACCAAATATTCTACCTTGGTTAACATAACGATCAACACTACCTGAGTTACGTAGTTCTCTAGGATCATCACTTGGGTTACCAATGTATATAGAACAATCAGTAGGACAAATTAGCACACTCTTTGCAAACTCGTTGCCTACGCCACGTGTGTTAGCAGTTTGTTCTGCCATCTTTTGCATTTGTATAAATGTGTTTGTATCACACTTAATAATTGCACTTGATGCTGGTGCTGTGTTAAATGTTAGTGTTGTGCCTGATACAGAGTAATCCCAGTATGCATCACTGCCTTTACGTACATCTTGTAATACACCGTTAACTGTGACTTTGTTTACATCTGCATCCAGTGTGCGCTGAGTAGTAAATGCTGTTGTGCTACCATCGCCTTCAAATGCTTCTACTGTTCTATCAAACAAGTAAGCGGCACCTGAATCTATAACACTGTCATCGCCTGCGTTGTCATGTCTTGGAGCACCAACAACAACCTGTGTACCATCTGTACTTGTCCAAACACTTGCACCAAACTGATCTCCTGAGTCTCCATCACTTGCTGTAAGTGATGCTTCTGATTTGTAGTAGAAGTTTTCGCTTACTGTAACGTCGACACTAGGTGCTGTACCAAATGTTATATCACTACCACTAATTGTGTAGTCTGTCGTATGTCTGTAGACTTTAGTAGAATCTTTAACAAGTATACTTGTTAAGCTCTTAGGAGTAAATCCTAAAGCATAAGTTGTAGTACTACCGTCGCCTTCTACAGTTACTGTTTTTTCTTCGAGAGCAACATCTAATCCAAATGCTTCTACTCTATCATCACCTGGTGCACCAATGTACAACCATTTAGCATCTTTACTAATTGCTACTGCCTTACCGAATTCTGCTCCAGCACTTGCGCTGTATGGTGGCGGAATATATTGGTTTAATGACCAAGTATTATCACGTAATCTATAAATGAATACCCCGCCTCTGTTACTATTAGTAGCAGGTGCGCCAACTGCTAGATACTCGTCGCTAATTACTGTCGAACCATCGTAGTTAAAACTTAACTGTCCTGTTGCTAGGCTACTACCAAAGTCGTCGTTAATGTCTGTAGAGACTCCTACGATTTCATCTAATGTTTCTGCATATTCTAAATCATTTAAACTATTAATGTCATGCAACAATACCTTACCAGTGCTTTCACCTGGTGCGCCTATTGCCGCCCAAGTAGCACTATGTCCTATCATTACACTCTTACCAAACAAGTCATCTGCACTACCACTTGACCAAGTGTTCTTCTTGTTATTTGACCAAGGTTCTGTTTTTTCTAATACTTGCCAGTCACCGTCAGTGTTGTACTCATCAACAAAGACTTTGTCGCCTACTTTCCATCTGTTTAGTGGCTCTGCCGCCGCAACATTACTTGGGTATTTGTATCTAACACTGACGAACTTGTATAAATTACCTGACCCTTCTACTGTGCCAGGTGCGCCTGTGTCAGGATCTATCAGTAAATTCATTCTGACAGATGTAGACTTTACTGTAAACTCATATTCGTTTATTACCTGATGCACTCTGTATGTGGCATCAAACTTAAAGTCGAAATCTTTAACAACTGCAACGTCATTTTTAACAAGTCTATGCGGTAGGTTACACGTAACTTTCATAAAGTTATTAGTAACGTTTGTTAATTTTACCACTGTTGTATTTGTTTCGGAAATTCTGTAGACATTCCAACTACCGTTCCAGTCTTTGGCTACCCATACCTCCTGTCCTACTCCAAACAGTTCTACATCCTCGGCTGCTGTAGCGATATCAGTGATGTCAAATATAGTGTGGTTAATATCATCTACTCTAGGGAATCCAGCCTGTGCTATATCTTTATTAAGATCAGTGTCATAACTTCTGTATATAAAAGGTGTTGCATCGTATGCCGCAGGCTTTCTATAAACACCAGTAAACGGAACACTTACAATGTCTGTAGGTGTGGAGTCTACCTGGCTTAACAACTTTACTGTGGTAGTAGTATTAGAATATGTGTCATCGTTTGTTTCTATCTCAATAACCTGATTTCTATCTAATACGCCATAACTACCAGTTCTGAACGCCCACTCTTCATATACGTTCAGTTCAGGATTTAAATTATTAAGGTTTGCTTTAACTAGTGCATTAACTGAATTAATTGTACCTTTTTCTTGAATAAACCCCTGATAAAATTTAATCTGACTAGAATCTTCTATGCCTAGGTCATTAAGGTATGATCTATTTTTATAGCCAATCAAGCTCTTACTAAATGTGTCTCTGTCGCTTTCTAAATTAATATCATCTATGTCGTAGTATGTTTCTATAGCGGCGGCAGTGTTTGCAAAGTTAGGCAATAATCCTTTCTTAATAGAATCATAGTCAACTTCTTTCCAGTCTTTAGTGTTAAAAGATGTTGAAGCAGGAGTATTAGCAATAGCACTATAGTAACGTTGTTTAAATTTAACAAGCGTGCCTTTTCTATAGTCATTGCCTGCATTCCAAACCTGTATATTGTCCTGGTTTAGGATAAAGCCACCAGGTGTTAAAGTACCGTCCCAGTTATTGCTCTTAAATCCTACAAGTTTGATACGTCCCTGTCTATTACCTAGTTCAGGTTGGTATATAACATCGTTAAACACTGTGGTGTTGTTAGGGATAAGCGTATGCTCAAATTCTACAGTATCCAATACCGCTAATGCAATTGTTTTATTGTTAGAGCTACGTATAGCAATGCTATTATCTATTCTATCTATTTCTAACTCTTTGGTAGGTATTATGTTATAGTTTTGATCTAGTACTCTGCTACCTCTGTAAGCGGCAGATACATTGTTTATAGTTCCGTTTTCTAGTACAATATCAAGTTGGTCAAAACTTGGTGCTAAAACAATTAAGTTACCGTCTCCCCAACCTTGCTGTGCCCATACCATAAACTCTTGAGCACTCATCAACCAAGTCTTTGTTTGTCCTAATGTACCTACTTTTGCCTGGAATACAAAACCAACTGCTTGTAAATATCTACCATACGCTAATAGGAAGTCAGTTACTTCCTGTTTTGTTCCAAACGTTTTGCCGTAAGGGATAGTCTCAAACACAGGGAAAAAGTCATCAAATACATTTACAGTTTCATCAAAGATTGTAAGTGTTGATGGTGCACCTGTATCACGACTGGGTACTACCCTAAAGAATGGGAAGTCTGTGTCATAACCTTCTACTTTATAACCGCTAGAAGTTTTTTCTATTACCACAGCACTATAACTTAATCTGTTAATAGTATTGGACTTTTGTAGGAAAAGCGTGTAATCCTCATCTGGTATAAAGACACTATCTGTTGTGCTAGACGGACTACTCTGTTCTGCTAAGACTTTTAGATAATTCTTATCTGTAAAACCGCCCATTTTGTAAGAAAGTTGTATGCTTAAATTATCCAACATCTTTCTTAGTGTAATGCTTGGGTCTACACCAAAACTACGCATCCTGTCTGATATCCAGTTAACATAACTAGCTACGTACTGTCTGGTTGTGCCTTCTAGTCCACCGTTTACTTTAACAACTGACGGTGTTAAACGTCTGTTATTTTCAGATAGAACATACTGTCCTAATGATGCAGACTTTTGGTAGTTGTTTGTTCTCGCAAATAGTCCAAAATATGTGGCAGGCTTAGTTAGTGCTAGTAATTTTTGTACTGCAAATGGATAATAACTGCTCTTAATCCAAGCAGTTTCAGCAGGTGCTTCATCACCTATTACATATTCACCTTCAATGTATGTACCAGCAAAACTCTTTACTAAGAACTCGTTGGGAGCTCTTAATTCACCGTAAACATTGATAGGTATGTACTTGGTTACACCTGGTCTCTTATAACGTGCATCGTATCGCTCGTTACCAGGCTCTTTAATGTAACCTGCTTCTAAGTCGTCCCATAACACTAAGTTACCTGCTGAGAACGGAGCAGTACCGTATGCGTCTGCCCACCAACTTGGTTCTTCTGCTAGTCCTAAACATTCCCAAGGTGTTAAGTGCGGTGTATCTGTGTCGTAGTAGTGTCTGTAAACTCCACGCCAGTAGCCTGGTAGTAATGCACCGTCTACAGCACTAGAACTTTTGCTCCAGTTGTAAGTGAACGGGTTGCTGTTATTGAAAAAGTCTTGTTTTGCATAATCAATAACATTGTTTCCAGCCCAACGTGCAAACTCTCCTCCGAGAATCTGTAAACATTCCTGTCTAGTGTAGTCTGTAGTTCTAAACTGTCCTGGTAATACATCATGTAAGTCCAACTTGTCCTTGTCGTAGACTGTTTTAATGTTATTATAAATTCTTTTTTCTACTTCTAGTAAGAGATCATCACGGGCGTCGCCAAAACTAGGCACACGACTACCGTCATGTCCTATTATAAATGTAGTTGACGTTCCGTATGTGCTATCTGTTAGTAATCTTGGCTGATAACTTGGATACATTCCCATTTTAGTAGGCGTTTCAGGTAGGAAACTACCTGAAGTACTAGAATATTCTCTAATTTTTATAACATCGCCTGCTACAGGAGTGAAGTCAGTTGTCAATTCAACAAATAGGCCGTCAGAACTTATAGTATAATCTTTATCTTTTAATAAAAGTGTACTGTTGTTAAACACTAACACACCAGTCTGACTTGGAGTGTTCATTGCGTTTGGTGTGACCAATTTGTAGGACTTACTGTTACCTGCGTACCATGTTTCTGAGTTCTCAATATATGAACTACCATTAGGTATCATGTCTGAGTAAAACCACGGGAAAGTATCTGTTTTTGCTTCGTTGATATGAGCAAGTATCGCATCCACAGCGGCGTCTGTTGACAAGTACTCTATACCCTCTAGGGTAAATGCTGTTTCTATAAACTTGTGTTTAAAATTGTTATACTCTCTGTTTGCATGGTCTAATGCATCAAAGAAATTTGCAATGTCGCTTCCCATGAACAACATAGCATAAGGTATGCCACTTGTGTGTTGCAGAATCGTTCCTTGACTTTGTTGTATGTTCAAGTCACGTGAGTTGTTGGTGCCTGGAAATACCCCCGTAGTTCCTACAGCATTTTCAAAACTTGCCTGGAAGTGATTTCTCAACTGTCCAAGTGTTACAACATCAAAGGTTCCATTAAGACTATTGTTGTCTAGGTTGGAAGGTATCTGATAGAACGTATCGGCTAGCACATTGTTGTTTAATGTAAGAATAGTTATAGTCTTGTCTGTTAAATCTATGCTTGTGCTTATCTGAATATTTTGCTTATTGTTTACAGTTACCTTTTCATACTGACTAGAATTTAATAGTGTACTACCAACGTATACTTTCAGTGTTCTACGTTGAAGATCAGATAATTCGTTTTCAGGGTATAAAAATTGATTAGACCCTGTGTAAGGATAACTGTATACTTGGAACTGCCTAGTATCTGTAATGGTTTTTTCCCAAGTGTTGGCAAGTGTATACGCTGTAAGAGAGCTATTTCTATGCAACGATCCAGAATCTACATTGTTACTAGTTTTTGCAGTTGTTCTAAAAGTATCTGTAGTAAAATTATTATTGTATAAAATATCTCCCACACTCTGTAAGTTTCTATAACTTAACGCAAAGCCTAACACGCTATCTAATGTGCCTGTACCTTTCTTATAGGAAAATATCTTTGTGCCCTTGAATGTAGTGCCAGGATATGCTGAGCTATTACCAAAACTATTACCACTGGCATCAAATACATCGTATAATGGTTCCTGATTTACACCTGTTTTCTGTTGTCCACTAGTCCATACAGTTCCATTGTACCAGAATTGCTTGCCTTGATTTTGATTTCCTAGTTTTGCTACTACTGATTCATTAGTTAAAACTTCAGAATCAGTCGCCGGACTTAGATGTATTTGTAGTGTTCCAACATTATCGGGATCAACAAGTTCTACAGTGTAAATTTTATTTCTTACGTTGTCATCTGTATCTGCTGTGAAAATGATCCTATGACCGTTAGCAAGGTTTATGCCATCTGATTTATAAGACGCAACACCCTCAACATTTGAAAATGCATCTGTAGTTATGTCGTCAATAATGTCAACAGGCAACTTTGCAATTCTGCCAAAGTTATATAACTGTAAGTTAGGATTAAATTCTATAATAGGACGCTTACCACGCTTTGTCTGGTCAATAACAGGAGTAAAGTTGTTATATACGCCAGTAGCATTAATGACGTCAATGTGGAACCATCTGTTACCACGTGCCCATGCATTGCCATCTAAACTATCACGTTGACTTACAATGTAGTCTTGTGTAGTAGGTGCATTACTGGTTGCTTCGTAACCTGTTGAGTCATACAACTCTATGTCGTAACCAACACTCTGGTCTACAGTAAATGTTTCAGGAGTGACAAGTAACGATACGTCTGTCAGTGTAATTGCTGTTCCTACACCTTCAACATAATATGATTTGTTACGATATTCTTCAGGTAATACTCCGCCATCAAATCGTACCTTTAATCCATTTGTAAACACAACACCTTGTGTACTGGTGTAATTTGTTTTGCCTAATATGTCTACTTCAACGTTAATGTTCTCTGCGGCTTCTGGTTCTACAATCTTAATTGTGCCATAACGCTCTGCGTCTGTGCCATCCTGATAGTATAATGTATCTAATATCGCTGTAATTACAGGTATCTCTTCTAGATATCCTGAACTTGCTTTGTAAAACTCTTTATTACCGTTGTCAGTACCTTCCAATACCAACACTTTATTGTTTACAGGGATTTCCTCAAGTGGCTCAAACGTTACGATAGGATTTTCAGGATTACCTTTAAGTACTATGCGCCAAACACCCCACTTCTCGGCGTCTGTTGGTTCGTAGCCTGCATCAAAGTCTTCAATATCATAGTTTGCACCGTCTAAGTCATAGACGCCGCCGAACAACCAACCATCTAGGCTAGTAAAGATAACTGTTTTGTCTGCTAGATTACGCTGACCATCTATACCTCCCAACTTGTCTAAAACTGTGCTTAGTAGTTGGTTATTAAGTTCGTTAAAATTTACGTCAGTTGCGAGATCTACATTACGCAACTTGTTCATATTCAAGTAGAAGTTCTGTGCAGTTTTCTGTGGCACATTAAATGTCACAGTGCCGCCATCTTCCCCGTTGTTTTCAACACCTAATATTTCTCTGCTACTGATGTTAACTTGATTAAGTCTATTGCCTGTCAGACCTAATTCTGTCTGTATCCAGAAAGGGTTACCTGTCTGATTAACACTGAATGTATAACTGCCACCACGTGCAAGATATATTGTAGGATTACCAGTGATACCTATACTTGTTGGCAAATCTCCTGAGTCAGCAAATGCATACTCACTAATTTGTGTATCTCTAGTAATTCTATAATCTTCTTGAACAGGAACTTGTCTAGTTGTAATGTCTACTGCGTCGGGACCACTAGGCAACCAGTAGTACTGCGCAAAGTTAACAAACTTGTCTAAGTCTATTTCGCCAGTATACGTATATGCCTCTGCACTAAACAATCTATCGTGATTGTTAGTTACGCCAGTATTGTATCCGATTGATTGTAGTAGATCGATATAGTTGTTTGCGAATGTTACTTCACCAGCATCGTTTTTTACTACTGTACTGGGTTCTAGTTGGTAATTTTGTCTATCATCCTGTATTTCAGGAATGTAGTTGTCTGTAGAACGGATAGTAGGAGTAAACTTTCTACCCACAAAACCATTAAGACGCTTAAGGTCCGTGTCTGTGGTTGCCTGCTCCAGTGTAGCATTTAAGAACTTTTGGTTTTTGCTAGTCCTAAATACTGCTGGTAAAAGATCTAATGTTCTGACTGCCATTTATTAACCTAACTTTAAATTTGTTGCTGTAAGACTAGGCACAACTGCTACTTGATCTACAGTTGCCACACTAATAAAAATCTCGTCTGCGTTACATGTGATTTGTTGTAAGTTACCGTATGTGCTGTTGTCTGGTACAATAACAATACTTGCTACATTAGGTACGAGCTCTGCATGTAAGTACGCACTAAGTTCACTAAAGTAGAATGTTTCACCAAAGTCCCAGTTCTCAAGTGAGAAATACTGGTTAAGTGCTGTAACGACTTGCACACGAATCTCACTGTCACTAACGTTTACGTTAGGATTCTTAACAACCTTGAATGTTGCACGTAAACCGTTTTCTGCCTTGCTACCAAATAATGGTTTGAACCTTGCGCTGTTAAAGATTAACGTATCACTTATGCTCTTGCTGTTTTCTAAACTAGCGTAGTTCAGTCTAAGTGCCTCACTAGTAGGTCGAGCAGGTTCAGTAAGTTTGCCTGTAGTATCAGCCGCCCAAAGCCTAAAGTTGTCATTGTATTCATTGGGTAACAAGAACAAGTCAATAATATTGCTTGGGCTAGGATCAATACGCTTATATCCTGGTGCGTTATGTCTGTACTGGAAGTATAAACTTTGTCTACCTGTATTGTATGTGTATCCAGATAATGCGTTTACTACTTTTACGTTGCTAACCACACTTATCTGATAGAACAACTTTGATGTTGTAGCATAAAATATTTGTCCGTTAGGATAGTCGTTTTTATTTGCTTCTATTTCATCTATATTTGCAAAGTCTGTAATTACTGCACCTGCTGTTAGTGGGCTCTTGTCATTAAAACTGTACTGATCTGTAACAGGTTTAAAGAACACTAATTTACTATTTGCATTAACATCAGGAGCAACGATAGTTTCAAAGAAGTCTGGATCGTCTGCAATTCCGTCGTCGTCTCTGTCAGTGAAACTTACTCGAACTCTCTTTGTATTAATGTAACCATCACTCTCTACAACACTCTTATAAACTTGTAAGTTAGTGTCTATGGTAAATGGATCATTACTGTCTGGCTTGTTGTTAGTCTTTAAAACTTTAATGTTATCTCTAACAACACGCCCTACTCTAGTATCATAAATCTTTACTGTGTCATCAAAGTAAAAGTTAGTTTCACTTTGTGACTCATAGATGTATTCTAAGTTTCTGTATGTAACTGTATACACCTGGCTGGTTGCTTTAAAGTGCATCATCCAACTTGCATCTAAGTTACTACTTGTTGTGTTCTTTGCGTATGTTAAACTGAAGTCACTGGTTAAGTCCAAATCAGCATCAGCGATAACATACCACTCACGTGTTGCTTGGTCATAACCTATACCAAACTCATCGTAAACTTTAATAAGTTCGATCATACTATTTTGTACAGTTGAACTTATAGTGTTATTGTATGTAGGTATAATCTGTGCCATTTCTGCATCAGTAGGCACAATATCATTTAGTGTTACTGGACCGTTACCGTTTTCTAAGTTACCTAGTCCGCCGTTAGTACCATCTGTAACAACATCATTAATAGTAGACCATATTGTTGTGCGCTCTCCAGGCAAACTTGGTGTACCTGTTTTTAACAAGTTACCTGCTGTAAAGTATTTGCCACTAGGAGCATCAAATTTAACTAAACTATTTTCAGTGAGATACTTTCTGTTATCTCCTACAAAACTACCTATAGTCTGAGGATCACCACTTGAGTTCATAAAGTATCCTGTACTACTATTAGTTGCTACTGTACTTTGGTTCCAAAAGAGGCTAGGGAACGTAAATCTATTAAACTGGTCATAGTAAAAGTGTAATGTTTCACGTTCAGCTAAAGCAGGGTTAACCTGGTTAGTGATAACATTTAATATGTCTGCATCTGTAACAAAGTCAAACGTAAATGTTTTATTATTTTCTCTGTTGTAGATTATGCCGTCTTCACAAAATATATTTGTGCTACTGTATCTGCCTGAGGTGTCTGCTACATCTAGGAATCTACTAATACCTGATGCTGATCTGTTTACTGCCTTAACTTTAACTAAGTCACTGAAACTTGTAAATGGGAAGATATTATAATCTTCACCATTAACCATTCTGTTCTGTGTATAATACTGTTGTGGTGCTTTAAGTCTAATATCGTCAGCAGTCTCTCTTGCAGTTGCATTAGTAACTGTGTACTCTAAACTTGCAACAACTGTAAGTGTTTCTTGTCTACCACGTTTGCTAAGGTAACCTATAGTAAACGTTAGGTCCTGCATGTCGCTAGGTGTAATCTGATATGTTAAACCGTTTGAGACTCTGTAGTAAAGTCTAAAGTTGCCTTGTGGTATTTCACTAAAGGCACCATCACCAAACACTAAGTTAATCTGATCATTTTGTCTTGTGGTTGCCTGAAATGCCTTACGGCTCTGACTGGTGTCGGAACCATAAATTACATTGGCGTTACTTACGCTAGGTACTTGTGTCCAGAGATCTTGTTCTGTGCCAGTGTCATCTAAACTGTATAACCAAATGTCAGTATTGTTAATGTTGCTAACGTTAATATTGGCTACTCTATTAGATAAACTTTCCTCAAAGTTTAAATCAATACTACTTAACGCACCTTGTTTAAAGTAAAAGAAGTATCCTGTATTGTTACTAGTGTTACCAAGGTTGTCATTTTTGTAGAGTATCTGGAAAGTGCCGTCAGGATCTACATTTTCTTCATATACATACTGCTGATTAGCAGTTGTAGGACTTACTAGTTCAAAATTTGTTGTTATGCCGTCTACTAATTTCTGAAATGGGAATACAGGAACAGCAGAACTGTTAATTCTTAGTGTGTATTCCTGGTGTGTAATACTGTTTAAAACTTGTGTGTTTCCTGGTTTACCAACTTTCTGACCGGTAACCATTGCGGCATTTAAAATTGTATTCCACTGCTCTTCCCAGTCTGGATTTGAAACATCATTAAAATTTATTACTGTGTTTGATAGGCCTTTACCAGTGCTGTCCTTGAGTGTTTCTGTTGTTGTTACACTCTGTAGTTTTAAAAAGCCTGAAGCAGGGATACTACGCTTAGGACTATAACTAACTAGTCTTGCTAGACGTAGGATACTGTCTCTACGTTCTGCTGTATCAATAAAGTTTTCACGGGTGTTTAGGTCTGCCCTAAACGCTAAGTTTTGCCCCATGAATGCTATTAAATCTATGAGGGCGATATACTCACTAGACTCTGTAAAGTCATTGAAGTCTTCAGGATAATATAGTTGCAGATAGTCCAGCATTGCCTTGCGAAGAGTCGCAAAGTCATAACTCTGGAAGTCTGCCTCCCTGAAACTTTGATAGACTTTTTGCCAGTCTTCTGCGGCTAAAAGCCCTACTTGTCGTTCATTTATCGCCATAATTTGTATACCTTGTAGTATTTATTGTGTTTAAAAACTGCTACTTTTATTAGCCTGTCACAGTCAGTGACTGTGAATCTTGGTCAAATTGTAACTTTAATGAGCTGGTTAAATCCTCTTTAACGTACTCTAAATCTAGTTCAACTTGTACTCCTTGCTCGTATTCTACGACATTTACAGACGTTACAGAAATACGAGGATCATAACTTGCTACGGCATTTATATCTTCTATAATTGCCTGCTTAGTTGCAGTGGTCAATGGATCAAATACTATGCTCCAAAGGTTACTGCCAAAGTCAGGGTTATGTAACTTTTCACCTTTCTTAATGTGAAAGTGATTTATTAAGTCTTGTTTAGCAAGCTCAAAGTCCACTAGACGTGTCTTTTTAGTATTGTTTACTGTGCTAAAACCTCGGTATGTACTCATCTTCTCGCTCCTAATATACTAACACCGTATGCGCCGTTTTTTGCTAACTTATCAGCAGTGTTTAATAGTTCTTGTCCTATTGCTTGGTAATTGCCCTGTCTATACTGTTTGGCTGCCGCAGGGCCTAACTTACTAGATATAGCCAACATTGCGCCTTGGTTACGTGCATTGTCTCCGGCTTTAATTCCACCGTTGGCTTTCATTTGATTGTAGTAATTGTTAAGTCCTGTTTTAAATCCCATTTCTTGCGCTTTAGGGTTTCCTAAAAATGCCGCTTTACTTGATGGCTTGGTTCCGCCCACCCAACTACTTGGATTATTAACAATGCTACTTGCGCTTAATGCTCCTGATCGAAACTTGTCTCCCAGGCCTTTTTGTAACATGCCTGCAGACTCTAGCATTTGTGGATCCATCTTAAACTTGCCTAATGCCCCATCTATGTCTTGTGTGAATCTGCCAGAAGCAAAGTCACTGTTAAACTTTCCCATTTGTGTTGTAAGACCATCTAGTTGTTCTTTGTTAAGGCCGCCTATCTCTTGTAACCCACCTTCTTTAAATGCTTTGTCTAGTGCTAACTGTGCCTTTGTGGCTGCCTCTTCAATGTTTAAGTCAATAGCAGATTCTTTAAACAAATTTTCTAACTGATCAAACTCTGCACCTTCAGCGAAAGACTGAAACTTTTCAGCCGCCGTAGCCGAAGCCGCTGTGAGTTTGTTTTTAATTGTGTCTAAACCTTCAAGGTTTTTAATTTTGCTAATACCTTCTTCTATTTTCTTCTGAGTCTCTGGATCCTTCATGATATTGTTAATTTTAGTAAAGGATGCATTAATATTTTCTTCTGTCATTAATGCCTCTATCTTAGGCAGACCTTCATCAAGTTGTCCACTAAATTTGTCACTTAAGCCTGACAGTGCTTGGTCAGATTGTAGTTTTAGACTGTCTAGTCCTCCTTCTAGGCTCCCGCCAGGTAACTTATCAAAAGCATCTAGCATGCCTTTAGAGGCGCCAGGAAATGCAGATGTAAGTTTAGACGCCGCTTCCTGTGGTGTCTTAGTACCAGCCATTATTTTATTAAGTTCAGCACCTTTAACTTTCATGTTGGTGCTCAAGTCTCCCATGAGTTTTTCTATATTCATTATAGTAGGTTCCTATAAAACGCCGCTATCTGTTCAGGATTCTTAGGCTTAATTCTACGTGGGTAAGGTTCGTGTGTAGGTATCCATTCTAGTATACTGTCTATCTCATCTTCTGGTGCAGTTGTTTCTTTCCAGATAACTCCACCGTCATTCTTAACATCAGTATATTTGTCTTTGTGTATCTCTTCTACTTCAGGGCTGGTAGCAACTTTGCCAGACGGATCATTAAGATAAATTATTTCGCCACCTTCTAAGTTTAGGCTGCCGCCGTCTACATTCCAACCACTGGTTGCATTACTGTTAATTGCTATACCACCGTCAGTTAAAACTGTTAGGTCTTCTCCCTGATGCATCCTAGTGTTCTTAAAGGACTTAATGTAGAGATCGTCTGTTTCTGCCTTAATGTTTTTCTTGCCACGTATTTTTACGTCATTACCTGCTTCTATATTAATATCTCTATCTGCACGTAAGTTTAAGTCAAACGCTGTTCTAATATTAAGACTATTGTTACTGAATATTGATATCTGTCCTTTAGCATCTATCTCTACCCAGGCTAATCCGTTTGCATGCTGAATGTGTATAAATTCTTCAGTGTCATGCATTGTTATCTGATGACCACGACTTGTTCTAAGACGTATAAGATTATTTTCACCTACTACATTACCGTCGTCCATAGTCAAACTATGTCCGCCACGTCTTGGTTTGTCACCGTTGTTTACGTAGGACTTAACGTCTTCCTGTGTTGCTGTTCCTGCTTTTACTTTAGTAGCCAGTCCTGCGTCTGTGGCTATGTCGTTACGCAGTCTCCCCGGAGTACTAAAGCCGAATACCTGACTTGGTGTCTCACGTTGTGCGCTACTTGATATAGGCCCACGGTCTTTGTCATTCTGTACACCTTGTACTACAAACTGTTTATATAGGTCTTCATGGATTGCACGAGGAGATATGTAATATTCCTCAGGTGATACTCCTTTTATAGGATTACCATCTGCATCTGTTGTGGTTTTAAATTGTACCTCACTGGTAGGAAACCGTATTCCTGACGTATCGCCGGGGTTTTCTGTGAACCAATATTCTAAACTTTCCTGTACTGCTGTTATTGTTTCTGCGTTCTGAAAATCAGAACCAAAATTAATAACACTACCAGATGCATCATTATATGCTCTTGATCCTATGCTGGGTACCATGCTATTTTTTAGCGGCTCAGCAATACATCCTATCCAGTATGCTTTGTTCATATCATGTTCTGCAAATATAACAAGAACACGAACACCCACGTCAGGTGGCACCATCCAAAATCCATAGCTCTGCTGAACAGTATCAAAACCCTTACCTGGGTTAGCATTATTCATATTTGTACTTCCCATAAAAGGACTAAGGTAATTACAAATTACCCACCCTTGTGGATCATCAGGATCCAGGTTACCTAATGTAGGAATGTAGACTTGTAGTCTACCGTTACGTGTGTAGTCAACATTGTTCTTAACTACGCCTATCCAGGGACCAGCACTTATCAGGTCCCCACTATTAACTTCTTGTAGATTTTTAATACTTGCAAATTTTTTGGTATTATCAGCCATTATCTAAGCCCTGCTTGAAAGTTTCCTTGTTGAATTGCTCGTTTTTGTCCTTCGCTCAATGGTGTTTGTCCAGCACCTGCGGTGTTTGTTGCAGGCTGTGAACTGTTACTAGCGGCTAGTCCAGCAAACACACTGGAGCCGTTGCTCTGTGCTATGTTAGGTGTGTTGCCTAGACTGGTTGCATTGTCCACAATAACTGGCTCATCAGGTGCGTTTTTACTACTTGCAGGTTCTTGTGTGCTGTGTGCAGCCAAACCTGTAAACACTGAGCTGCCTGATGACATACTACTAAGTGATCCCTGTGTGGTACCACCTATTTTTTCCTCTTCGACTTTTCTACGTGGTTTTGTATAAAGTCCAGGTTGGTTAAACAACCTTACGAGAGTTAGTTGTTGCGTAAAACTGCCTCCTTTAAACGAGCTTTGTACACTGATTATTTTATATACACCACTAAAGGCACTGTCGAAATAAATTGGGTTGTCGGGTGTAACTAACATGCCTGTATTCTCGTCGAAGTCTTGAGGTGTTTTATAACTTACATAACAATTAATCTCTTCTGCGCTGTTTAGTATGTTAATGTTATCGTCACCTGCAATATCCTCTTCATTATACCCAACTAAAAAATCTGGATCACCTATAATGTCTAGTGTGACTTCCACCATGTCTCCAGTCTGATTAGTATATAAGTTTTGTTGTAGTATCTCATCAGACTGAGCTTGGTAATTGGCATCATCAGTGCCTTGACCGTATCTAATACTTGCTGGTACCGGTTCTCCCTGTGCAGGCTGAATACCACCTTGTTGTTCGTTATCTCCGGCAGATGTTTTAGTAAACTCTTCTCTTTGCTTACCCGTCTTAGTTGTTTCACCTGACCCTTGCTTGCTTTTATCAGGGTTACCTAAAATCCCCTGATAGTATACCATATCAAACTGTATGTTAAAGTTTAATACGTCGTTGTTTTCTCCAGTAAAGATATAGTCGTATTTTTTAACTGGCCTAAGTTCTCCCCAACCAGGATAATCAGGAATAGTTCTGTTGTATACCTCATAAGGTTTAATAACAAATATATTTTCTCTGGCATACTGCCCAAGTGCCTTATTATACTGTTTGTATTTCTTCTTTGTTCTAATCCTAAACCATTTAAGTGGTTTTTCTAGTTGTGCTGACAATCTCTCAAGTTCTTGTGTTTGTTTTTCTACATCGTCAAGATTCTCAACTCTTTTAACCTCTTCGGGATTTAGTTTCTGAGACTTGATGTAATTACTTTGTTGAATAATTACATCGTTAATCATTTGTATAATGTTAGTACCGTTTGCAAAATCTACTCTAATATCATCTGGCGGTATCTTAGTCTGTGCATCTATATAGCCTGCACTAGCAGTAACAGCGAATCCTCCCTGAGGGGTAGGCACCATAGGTGCTTTGTCCACTGTTTTTAGTTCTTTGTTGAACTTAATAGGTTGCTTTCTAATTTCTTCATCTATCTCAAATTTTATTGTATGATAAAATTCGTCTCCTATAGGTGCATCACTAGCGCCAGCCCGTTGACTTAGTGATGTGTTTTTATAAAAATTATTGTAGTTTGTAGTAAGTTGGTCAAAGAAGTCTCCCAGTGTTTTAGGTTTAGCACTAAAGTTTTCCTTAATATGGCACTCGTTGCTAAACAATGGAGAATCGTAAAATGCGACTGCTTCTACATTATAAACACCACCTGCCGCAGTTACACTATTTTTAATCTCTGACATCTTAATAGGCACTATAAACGGAATAGAAGTCTTGGTAAATTCGTTACTGTCTTCTATGTCATCATATCCATAAAACTGTATCTTTAAGAAATAGGGAACATCTATGTAGTTCCTAATACCCAAATCGTTAGCACAAGCAACTAGCCTATTAAAAAATGATAGCCCACTGGGTTCTGTAATTGTAAAATTAATTTGTGTGGCATTCGCCCCGCCTGTAACCTGTTGCAAGCCAATAAAACTTTCTAACTCAATATCATCAATATAAAAGTCAACGTCAAAGTAAGGAGCTCGTTGGTCAGCAGGTATGCCACCTGTGCCTAAAATAATATTCTGATTTAAGGATTCGTAGTCACCGTCTGTAAATGCGTTCAGCATCTCTGGTGTCATAACACCTAGCCGTATATTGTAGGTGTAGTTTACAAACTTGTGAAGTGGATTAGGACGTATGTTGCTTAAAGGACCTTCCTTAGTATCTTTGCTATTCTTGTCAAAGCCACTAGCAGGATCTAAATTGCTGGTATCATTAGCACTGCTGAATAAGTCTGGCGATACTGTACCACCAGCCAGAAAAAACGGACTGCCTGCTTGTGTTGCAGGTTCTGTTGCTACTACTGCGTCTGCTTGGTTACTACCGAATAAGTTACCGTCAAATTTTCTACCTACGTCCTGACCGTTGCTATTTGCTACTATACCTTTCTCTCTAGCTCGTTGTCCAGTTGTTTTAAATTGATCCTGCAGACTTGCACCGCTCCTAGCGTTTTTAATTTGAGTAGGATTTAAGTTGGTTCCTCTGTCAGTAGTAAATTTTGCCACAGTTTACAGTCCCAATGCTTTGTTAATTGTGTCTTTATTAGGAATGTAAATCGTTGTACCTGACAGAAAATCAAAAACAGGATCACGTAGTGTGTTAGGGTTGCGAGCACTGAATACCCACCATAATCCTTGATCTTTATACAAGTCATATGCCAGTAAATCAGGCCTATTTTTATATGTGTCAGTAATAGTATACTGAACGTCTCCCTGAGATGCAGGAATCTTCCTATAGTTAAGTATGTCTAAATATTTGTTATTAACATTCTTTGTGTTAAAGTAAGGACTAGTTCTTTTATAGGTGACTGACATTATAAGAACCCTCCGTTGCCTTTAAGTAATCCACCACTGCTAAAGTCTTCCCAGGTAAACTTATCTGCAATATTGCGTCTACTGTATACAGGCTGTAGTGTAACTTGAATGCCAGACTTTGTAGGTATTCTTGCACGTTTGCCTGTTGTTGTTACTGTGGTGTTTTGTGTAGGTGTTTGTACTACCGCACCAGTCTGTGTTGTTGCGGCGCCTGCTAGTCCTACAACAGAGCTACTGCTTAGTCCTGCAGTCTGTAACTGCTGTGGTAATAAGTCACCTATAGCCTGTGTAGTGGTAGTTGTGCCCTGTTGTAGGGTACACTCTATATAGTCTATGTTACTAGGCATAGTATGTGTAAAAGATGTTACTACACAAGGCACGTGTGGTAGGTAATAATCACCATAACCATCAAGATATACCACTGGCGGAGGATTACCGGCCTTAGGACCACCATAAAACATTTTACTTGCTGATCTAAAGAACCATATCATGCCTAGCACGTAGGCTGCCTGATCAGCAGTCTGTGCTGTAAAATCAGCACTAATACTAATTGCCTGAACTTGACTACTCTGATAGAAATAACTAGGATAGTTGGAGTGCGTTGGTGCTAAGTTACCATACATAGCACTATGACTTACACTTATATTTGGAGTGTAAGGGAATATTACTCCCTTGTCTTCAGACAATGCACTTAGTGGGCCGTTGCCGAAATCAAAGGGACTACCGCCCGGTGCAGTTACCCTGACTCTCCAGTCATTATCTGCTCCTAACCCTGAGCCACCAGATGATCCAAAGAATATGTCAGGAAGTTCTGCGCCCGCTTTACCAAAGCCGCCTGGCACTAACTTGTTTAGTCCCAGTCTAGCAAGACTTGGATTATTTAGAAGATCAGCACCTTTCTTAAAGATACCTTTAATGTCTTCTATACTGCCTCCCTTAGACGTGCTGGCAAGATTCTGCAAGCCTCTAGTCATAGGATTCATAGCCGCAGTGGATGCCGCTGATCTTCCTGTCGACGATGTTCCTCTTGTCTTAGCCATTAATTTTTATCCTTTGGTAAAATTCAAACATTTAACTCTTTAATTTTATTGCTTTTAGTATTTATTGGCTTTATAATATGCTAATATAAAGAAGGATAAATATTAAAATGAGAAGAGTAAACTATCTTAACAACAAAGATATCCTCAAAGAAATCCACAAATCTAAAACAACATTTTGTAAATTTGCAGATCCTGCAGACGCTGATTTTGACATGATTATGTCAAGTTTAAAACGAATTAACAAAACAAACGTTAAAGAAGCAATTAAACTTCGTGCAGAACGTCTGTCTAAGTTAGCATTAGACGAAGCACAAAAAGCAGACCCTAAAACAAAATTTAAACTAGAAGAATTTAAGATAAAGCCTAGTGAAATAAACGCTACTGATGTTGTGTTTAGAGTGATGACTTTTGAGCATATCCCACTTAAAGAGCCTAAAAAAGTTCTTGACAAAGGTGAAACAGTAGACGAAGAAGACATCGAGGAGGAGTACGAGCCAGATCCTGCTAAAAGAGCAAAGAAGGAACGTGCAAAATATATTAAGTTAAATTTCCCGCCTTTTTATCACTACAAAGTTACAGAAGACTTAGAACCATATATTGTTGGTAAAAGTCATTGGAAAGGAACTTTAGAGGACGGTGAGTTCTCAAAAGATCACGGTCAAATGACTAACAAACTAGCACACATGTTTATGAAGTTGTGTGAGCGGTATGCTACTCGTTCAAACTGGCGTGGATACACATACAATGATGAGATGCGTAGCCAAGCCTTATTACAGTTGGCACAAATTGGTTTGCAGTTTGATGAGTCTAAATCACAAAATCCATTTGCTTATTACACTGCCGCTATTACTAATAGTTTTACCAGAGTGTTGCACATTGAGAAGAAAGTTCAAAACATTCGTGATGACATTTTAGAAATGAATGACTTCACTCCTAGTTTTAGCAGACAGAACGCAGAAGCATTTGATCGAGAAGAAGAACGCAATCGCCCTGGTAAATTTACTAGTTGACTTTTACACTAGTTACTGTAAACTATTAAAATGCCTGCATTTAAAAGAGCCGCAGTATTTACGGATATCCACTTTGGTCTGAAGTCGAACAGTCATTTACATAATGATGATTGTTTGGCTTTTGTTGATTGGGTAATTAAAACAGCAAAAGAACGAGACTGTGATACTTGTATAATGATGGGAGACTGGCACAACAACCGTGCTAGTATCAACATTGTTACACTTAATTACAGTCTAACTGCTCTTGAGCGTCTAGGTAAAGCATTTGACAGAGTCTTGTTTATCCCTGGCAATCACGACTTGTACTACAGAGACAAGCGTGATGTGCAGTCAGCAGAGTGGGCTAAACACATTCCCAACATTGAAATAGTTAATAACTTTTATAATGAAGATGACATTATAATTGTGCCTTGGCTAGTTGGCGATGAGCATAAGAAGATACCTAAAATGTCTGGCAAATATATGTTCGGACACTTTGAGTTGCCAAACTTCTTTATGAATGCTATGGTAAAGATGCCTGATCACGGTGACATTAAGAACGAGCACTTTGGTGGTATAGAACATGTGTTTAGTGGGCATTTTCACAAACGACAAACACAAGGCAATATTACATACACAGGCAATGCGTTTCCCCATAACTATGCTGATGCAGGAGACGATGACCGTGGACTTATGATACTAGAATGGGGAGGCAAACCAGAGTTTGTTAGTTGGCCCGACCAGCCCAGTTATCGTGTGTATGACTTAAGTCAGATTATTGACCACGCTGATGATATCTTAAAGCCTAACATGCATGTTAGAGTAAACTTAGATATCGAAATCAGTTACGAAGAAGCAAACTTTATCAAAGACACATTTATAGGCACACATAAACTACGTGAGATCACACTTATGCCACGTAAGAACGAGCATGCCGAACAAGATGCAACTACTATTCAAGTAGAGTTCAAGAGTGTAGATCAGATTGTGACCAACCAAATTACTGCAATCGACAGTAATCAGTTTGACAAGAAGTTGTTGTTAGACATCTACAATAATTTATAGTATAATACAAAGTTAATGTTCAAAGTTACTGATATAACAGTTAAAAATTTTATGAGTGTTGGAAACAGCACTCAGGGTATTCAGTTTGACAGAACAGACTTAACACTTGTACTAGGTAAAAACTTAGACTTAGGTGGTGATGATAGTGGTGCTCGCAATGGCACAGGCAAGACTACTATCATTAATGCCTTAAGTTATGCATTGTATGGTGAGGCACTCACTAAGATTAGAAAAGAAAATCTAATCAATAAAACAAACGGCAAAGCAATGATGGTTACTATCGACTTTGAAAAAGACGGTAACCGTTATCGTATTGAGCGTGGACGTAAGCCCAACGTACTTAAGTTCTACATTAATAATGCAGAGCATGACGACGACAATGCACAAGGTGACAGTCGTGAGACACAAAAAGAAATAGAATCATTGCTGGGTATGAGTCACGACATGTTTAAACATGTTGTTGCCTTAAACACTTATACCGAACCTTTCCTTAGCATGCGAGCTAATGACCAACGCTTAATGATTGAGCAGTTGTTGGGTATTACCATGCTAAGTGAGAAAGCAGATGCTCTCAAAGAACAAATTAAAGAAACTAAAGACGCTGTTAAGCAAGAAGACTTTAGGATTAAGGCAGTAAAAGAAGCCAACGAACATGTTAGTACACAGATCACAAACTTAGAACGTCGTTCAGTGATGTGGGAAACTAAGAAAAAGGAAGACGTTGTAAACTTCCAGACTGCTATTACAGAATTAGAACGGGTAGACATTGAAGCAGAACTAGAAGCACATAAGTGTCTTGTTAACTACAAAGAACAAGAACGTAACATCAAAGATTTAGACAGTGCTATTACTGCTAACAAAAACACAATGGACTCTAGTGCTAAAAAGATTGAGAAGTATACAAAAGAAATAGAACAACTACGAGACCATAAGTGTTTTACTTGTGGGCAAGAGTTTCACGACGCTAAACAAGAACAACTTATTGTCAGCAAACAAGAAGACTTAGATGAACTAGCAGAAGATATTGCTAATGCTGAACAAGACTTACGTACACTAGAAGAAGCACGTGGACTTATTGGCGAACTCGAACCTTGTCCGCCTACATTTTACGACAGTATAGATGATGCTTACAATCATAAACAGCAAGTAGAAACTTTATTGACGCAGATGCAACAAAAGCAAGAAGAAACTAATCCCTATACAGAACAGATAGAGGATATGCGCAATACTGCTGTACAAGACATAGACTACGATAAAATTAACGAATATAACAGGCGTCTTGAGCACCAAGACTTCTTGTTAAAACTGTTAACTAACAAGGACAGTTTTATTAGAAAAACAATAATTGATCAGAACTTGGCATACCTAAATGCTAGACTGAGTTACTACTTAGACAAAATTGGATTACCGCACCAAGTTAACTTCTTAAGTGACTTGACTGTAGACATACAGGAGTTAGGCAGAGAACTAGACTTTGACAATTTGTCACGTGGAGAGCGTAACAGACTTATATTAAGTTTAAGTTGGGCGTTTCGTGATGTATGGGAGAGTTTATATCAGCCTATCAACGTGTTGTTTATTGACGAGATGATTGATCACGGTATGGATGCACTAGGCGTTGAGAGTAGCCTAGCAATACTTAAAAAGATGGCACGTGATGGTAACAAGGCAGTTTGGTTAGTGTCACACAAGGATGAACTTGCAGGGCGTGTTAACAATATACTAAATGTTGTTAAGGAAAACGGCTTTACAAGTTATAACAATGATGTTGACATGGCATGAAAAATATTTTAATAGTGTTGACTTATGATAAACATTACTATAATATTTGTAAAAGGAAGATTAAGTAATTAATGTCATATGATTATCCCTGGATCTATAAAGGAAAAGAGTTTACATCAGATGACATCGGCGAATATTATGGCTTTGTATATCGAATAACAAACACAACTAACGGGCACGATTATATAGGCAGGAAGTTCTTTCACACCATTAAGAAACGACCTCCCTTAAAAGGCAAGAAGAACAAAAGACACTCAAAAGTCGAAACAGACTGGAAAACCTATTGGGGCTCTAGTGATCGACTACAGGCAGATATAGACACACATGGCAAAGAGAAGTTCACACGGGAAATAATCAGGCTCTGTAATACTCGAGGCGAAACAAACTACTGCGAAGCATATTATCAATTTATAGAAGGTGTACTGTTAAAAGAAAACAACTATAACGGTATAATCAACATAAGACTTGGTGGTAACTCAGTAAAAGGTCTTCTGCTCGAGGACTTAAACACAAAAACTAAATTGTAAATTCATCAGCCACTGATGCAGAGTGTTCTCTGTGTCCTATGAGGAGATTGCGGCAACGCATGGAACTTCCAAGAGTAGACTTGGAAACGGGACGGCAAAAAGGCATTTAAGTGTAAAAACTAAATGATCTAGGCTCTGTGAAAAAGAAACAACCTAGGAGTCACTGTGAGTTGGCTAATTACGGCTCACATACTTCCGTTGCATGAAGCTAGAGTAAGGGGTACCGGGCAACCGCCTCTGTTCTGTAAAGAAATCTCTTTTAATTAGAATGGACTAAACTCAGATGATGTCTGTTATTCTCCTAGCAATAGGAGAAGTATGGCTCACATCTAGATGATGCAATTAAAAACAAATAATAATTCAAGTTTAAAAAAGATTGTTTGAGCGAAGAGAAAACAATAGACTTACGTAGTAAGTCTCCTAAGTAATCGATGATTGTGTGTATAACTTGAGTCTTCAGGAACTGAATCAAATACAACTGCACCAGCCCATAACTTGGAGTTTTTGTGTATAGTTATTGGTCTCTCATGTCCCTCTGTTATAGTTACACTGAGTCCTATTCGAACATTATCCTCTACAACAACATCACCTGCTAGAGTTGATCTAGCACCTACAATAACATTCTTACCTATTTGACAACCATGTCCTATGTATGTGTACCAGTCAATGACTGAGTAATCACCTATCTTGCATAGATGACTGATGCCTGAAAAAGGCATTGCTATAATACCATGCCCTAGTTCTGTATTGTCTAACTGCTTACAGTCTGGATGCATGAGGTTAGTACACTTGATGCCATTGTCCTCTAACATCTTAATGCGTGTCTTACGTAAGTTGTCACCTGAGTGTTCTGGATTATTAAGGTTTTCGTTACCAGTCCACCATGACGTTAGGAAAAAATCATGGTCTTCGACAAATGCTCTATCCTCTAATTTAGAGTCAGGACCTATTACAGGTATACCGCATACCTCTTCTGTATTACCGTAAAAATACCGGTCTAAGAGTCCAACTACTTGACGTCCGGTGTCCTTACACACTAACAATATGTCGTGTAAATTGCTTCTATGTCCTACAAATACTATTGGTTTCATATTAAAAGAATGGTAGTTTAGATTTTTTAGTTGTTTCTAAGTTGTCTTTAATGATGTCGTTAATAATTTCACGCTCTTGTACACTAAGGTTATATGCTTCCTCATAGGTAAGCCCGCCTCTCATGTACCAGCACATTTTAAGTAGATCTTTTTTTATGGCTTTTGAATCTTTATCTAATGATTCTAGATATTCTACTATTTCTTGGTCTGTAAATGCCAAAAGCCTTATTCGAAAAAAGCGGTATAGTCAAACTCAATAGGAACTTTATATTCCTTATTGCATTTGTCACAAGTTACCTGGTTGTCTGGCAACTTACCTTCTGCGTTTGTGTCGGCTATATACTTCTGTATTGAGTCCCAAACTTGCTTGGGTGCGTTGTCTAAGTACTCTCCAATGTGTCTAATATCGTTTACATCTTCTCCGTCGCTTGTGGTTATACTCTTAATGTTTGTTACTACAGATGCAAGATTCATACTAGAAACATCTTTGAAGATTTCCTTAAACTGTGCAAGTTTTTGCTCTTGTGACATATCACTATTATTAACTGTAGCAATCAGTCTCTGCTCTTGGTAGATGCGCATGCCTGCCTCATTACTTTCTTTATAGTTTTGCGGTCTTAGGTATACTTCTAAATCCGTAAGCATTAGAGGAGCGTGATAGTTGGGAGATTTAACTTGGTCTAACATTGTAGGCAAGTGTACTTCATAAGGACTCTCTTCTTCACATTCAGGGCATGTCGATCTAAAATCCATGTTTTCTCCATAACTTGCAATTCTAATTGCTATTAGGATAAAGTCAGTATCCATTGCCGGCATTCTCCAGGGATCCTTAATTTGTGGACAACAGCTCTTAATAACGTCTACTACACTCTGACCATTCATGAGTGCATCTGGAGTTTTTAGTGTTAACTCGTCTCTGGCGGTCATGGGGTATACAGCAACTTGATTATTTTCGTCTAACTCAAGTGTCCCTTCGGGCCAATAATTGCCACCACTGGGCAAATTAATATATAAAGCCGGCTGTCTAAAATATTTTGTTAATGGATTGGACATGCATTTTTTCCTCGATAAATATTACTATATTTAATGTGATAAACTATGGATCCAGAAGTTCTTAGACTACTACAACAACTAGCACAAGGTAGCAATGCCGCATCTATGGCTGCTGAACAGTTAGCAGTATCTTTAACTAACACCAACACTGCACTAACAGGGGCGGCGTCAACTGCCAATAAAACATCTAGCAGTTTAAGTAGCCTAACAGCAAAAGTAACCCCTTTAGGTGCCGCAATTAACGCAGTAGCACAGGCGGTAGCAGGTTATATAGGTGTTCAGGCACGATTAACACAGAGTGTTATACAGTTTCAGTCAGCAATCTACGACACAGAAAATGTTTTCAGTAACATGGCTCAAGGGATCGACCGTGAGTTCAAGTATGTTGAAGACGCAATTAGCTCTACTGCTGGTCCTTTTGTACAGTTGGCCAAACAAATACCTGTTCTTAGCAGTATTATTGGCGTCACAGAGTCGGCTGCAAAGGCTGCCTTAGATGTAGTAAAAGAAGCCAATGCACAAAACATGAAAGTGTTAACTAGCTCGTTCAATGCTATGGGAAATCTTACTGGAAGTTTCGGTGTGCTGACTCTAGAAGTTGAACAGTTTAGTGAAATGGCAACTAAGGCGGGTCTGACCAGCGATCAATTTAGTAGAATGCTATTAACTAACTCTAAAAATCTAAGTGCTACATTTGGCGGAAGTTCAAGAGCCGCAAAGATTCTACAACAAGAGTTCAGTGCTTTAACTACGGAAGGAAACCAGACTCGTGCCACTTTCGTTGCAATGGGCATGAGCAACGATGACATGGCTGAGGCTATGGCAGAGTATGCCAATAACCAAAGGATATTAGGTTTAAAACAGCAATATGAGACAGGCGAGTTAAGCAAACGCACACTAGATTATCAGAGAAACCTAGCCGCTATTAGTGCGCTAACAGGTGAATCTGCTAAAGAACAACAGGCAGAACGTAAGCGACGTTTGGATCAAGCAAACTTTGCCGCTAAGATTGAGCAATTAACTGCCGAAGGCAGAGCTGACGAAGCCATGGCACTGCAAGAAGCAGTTGCCGCCGCCGCAAAATTTGGACCTGCATTTGAAAAAGTTGCTATAGAACAGGCTGTGTATGGCAGGGCTATGAGTGCAGAAGCCAACAAGACCATACTCACTAACAGAGCATTGGGAGAAGCAACACAGGCTGCCATTGATGGCACTAACGGATTTACAGGCTCACAAGCAGAAGCACAAGCTCAAGCTCTACAAGTTTTCCAGGACAGAGAAGCTGAAATTAAGGCTGGCAGAGACGCTACAAGAGGTTTATCAATGCTTGCGGGTCTGACTGACAGTTCCTTTATTAATAGTGTTGGCGAAACGTTTGTAGTTACAAGGGATACCATTGCTAAGACTGGTACTATGGCAGACGAGTTTAATGCGGCTCTGGAAAAAACTACACTAACAGAAGAAGGACGTACTGCTCAGATAGCAGAAGAGTCTGCTAGACAGCAACGTATGCGAGTAGAAACTGAAAAGAACTCTATGAGCCAGATAGATTCAACTCTCAGGATTGCTACAGCATTTTCAGACATTGCAGAAGAATTGCAGAAGAGTAGACAAAAACTTTCCAAAGAAATTACCGAGTTTACAAATAATTTAGTCATAGGCACAGGCAAACTGTTTACCCCAGAGAGTGTTAAATCGTTAGCTGAAGAATTTGAGACTGCTAGACTTAATGCTCAAGGACAACAAACGGCCGAACAACTACAAAAACAAGGCGCAGAGTCACATGAACGACGAGATCTCGAAAAAGTACAAGCATTTAAGTCAACAACTAACGGAGATACAGGAGAATTTGCTACATCTCCGGTCGAGGGTTTTCAGCCAAACCTTCAATCGAATGCCAAAGGAGGCATCGCAGTTGGGCCTATTTCGGGATATAAAGCATTATTACATGGTATAGAAGCAGTTGTACCACTACCTGACGGTAAGAACATTCCTGTAGAACTTATGACAGATTCATTTGAAGAAAAACTTAGTGCAATGATATCAAGTTTAGCAAAAACTGACAGCTCTACAGACGACAGAATACCACAATTACTCAGTA
>Ga0255769_10000461_pt1 | contig 48341 bp, 42 predicted proteins | sample 041ome_9_FD_179637 | JGI IMG/M metagenome (GOLD analysis project Ga0255769, IMG submission 179637) | Coastal salt marsh microbial communities from the Groves Creek Marsh, Skidaway Island, Georgia - 041413US metaG (version 2) | ecosystem: Environmental > Aquatic > Marine > Intertidal zone > Salt...
TCGTTATAAAGCTTTGGAGTGTGTGTGTTTGAACGTATTTATTATTGTTTATGTCTGGTTTAATGTTTATATCGTGTTCAATTTTTGCACTTTTTCGCATTTTCTGGGTGAAAAATCAATAACTTCCCATTCAGAATCAAGAAAGTAAATTATTAGTGATTTTAATGCAGTAATAATTATAAATATCGGAGATATGTATTCAGTCGTTCTTGTCAAAGTATGGATTGTCCGTTATTTTCATCCCACAGTATTCTTGTGGTTCTTTGGAGTAATCGACTGGTTTATGTATACCGGCTTCTTTAGCATTCTCTAATAAGAATTGGAAGTTATCCCAGAATTCAGTTTTATGCCCGATAGATTTCGTCATTATATGTGACATTTCGTGAATGGCGACAAATGTCAGGGTATTTTCATCTATAAGATTGTCATTATTTCCTTTGTTTTTATTTAAGCAGAATGCTATTTTTTCGCCTTTGTTTTCACTGTATGCGGTATATTTGCTAGTAGGTAATGTTTCTTTGATGACCGTTTTTTTGAAACCTTTACAAAGTCGTTTGACATTATCATTGTCGGGATATTTTTGTTCCACGTATTTTGCGAGTTGTTGGCATTTTTCGGTAACTTTCGCCAATAAATCAGCGGCATCTTTAATTTTGCTTCTTTCACGAACGCAATACTTATTTCCGTCGTGTTGAGAAACAATACATTTTAAATCAAACTCATTATAGTTTTCAAAATAGTAATATAGGGAACCTAATATAACCATTCCTAACATGAAATAGCTAAATGTATCATTATTATTCATTTTATATTATAATTAGATTTTAGAAAATTATAATATATTTTAACAATGTATTTTCAATATACACATAATCAACTTATATGAAATATCTAAATGTATTATAATATTTAGATATTATATAATGGCAAAACATATCAAAACAAATAAAATAAAAAAACGAAAAGCGGCGAAAAAAACGTTGCGTAAAACCAAACGTATCCGCCAAAAAGGAAAGAAACAATCTGGTGGATTTTTTAATCCTTTTGAAACTAAAGCACAAAAAGAATGGAAAAAATTTATAAATAGTCCTGACGAACAAGTAAAAATGAAACAAAACAAAGCTAATACACAATGTAATAAAATAATAAATGCTACTTTTAATCCATATGAATCAAATCCATATGAATCAAATATATCAAATATTCAATCCAAATTACATGGAAAAGAAGCAGTCGCAAAAACCATTGTGACAGATGCAAAACAATATTGGAACAACGCTTTAAATGGGAATGATGACGAAAAAAAAAAATATAGACCATATTTCGGTAGATCTGCCAATATGTTTAATAGTAGTAATCCATTGATCAAAATTTGTATAACGGAGAAGCATATTGAAGGAGCACCAATGCTACAAGGTGATAACGGCATAGATAATGATGTTATATTGATACCTTTTGAGGAAAAATACCAATTTAAAAAATATCAGTCGAAGTCCCAATCACAACAAAAAAATACAGTTAAAAATTCAATAGATCCATTCAAAGAGTTTGAGAACGATATTCGACAAAAATATAATTATAATAACAAATCAGTTCCAAAATTTGAGGACAAAGAAAACTATTATATAGAGGATAATGATAATTTTTGTTTCAAAACTTACAGTAATATAAAATTCCAAGATGACAATTATAAAAATAATAAATATTTTATTATATTTGAACCGAAGGGGAATACTAATCACATTTACAAAAGTTTAGATGAACTTCCAGCAAACCAAATAGATGAATTTGTAGAAATAACTGGAAAAAATATTAAAGTATTGAGAAAAAAACCTTGGCCCATTGATTCTTGTAATTAATTAAACCCATAACTAAATATAATACAATAATTATTATATTTATCATTATAAAATTTAAGCACCAATATCAAGTGGTTTACGCATATTGTCTCCGCAATCAATAGTGCTCTGGTTCCATGGTCCAATGTCTTGTTTTGAGATGACAGGGTCTGGACGTAATTGTTGGTTAGCATTACGCAAGCATTGGCTTTCTGTACCAATATGGTATCCAGCTTGTAAAAGATCAGGGGCAGCAACACCCTTTGTTTTATCGACGGAACTGGGGTTTAACGCAGACCATTGTGAGTTGGCATCAGTAGGTAAAAGATCTTCGGGAGATGCTACGTTAGAAGCACCGTTGGTGGATGATTCATTGGCACTGGGTTCAGCAGAATCCAAATTTTTTTCGTCTTCACCTTGAGTAATGTTTGATGAACTTGTTTGCATAGCATAGTTAGACATGCTATCCATGACACCAAACTTGTTGTTACCGTATGAGTATAACATGAAGCCTAACACAAATAAGGCAGCAAACATGATAATACGTTCTGTTGTAAAGAATTTTGAGAAACCGCTTTGTATTTCTTTTAACATTATATATAAACATTGGATAAATTATTTTGTAAATTACATTAATAATCAAATAGAGAACACCATGCGCCGACCCACAATTTATAAAACATCTAAATTTTAATAAATAAAATTATTCGTCCATGGACCTATCCCTCGTCCTAATGTCGCAAAAATACACTAAATCTATTGTTCTAAAGATGCGATTTCTTCGTCACTATCACTATCATCGATAGATTCTAACATGTATGTATTTTTAATATTTCGTGCTTCTAAATAAGATGCAAGTGCCAAATCTTTCGCGATCTTCGCCTTTTTGCGTGCGTCTTTATACATTTTATAATAGACATCTTTGCGTTCGTTGATTTGTACTTCTTCTTGACTTTCTAAATCATCAAAATTCAATTCAAGTTCTTTCAAATTTTCACTAAATAAATGTGTATCAGTATTTTCAGCGATTAATTCAGAAGATTGAGGTTCAGGTTCCCGATTTTCAGTTTCAGATTCCTTTTCTTCGTCAAACATTAAAGTGTCGTCATCATTATTTATTTCATTATCATCTGTAATAACTTCTGTGTTATTTTCGTGATTTTCCAATGAATTTGCTAAAATATCATTATCAATTTCTACCGGCATAGGAATTATTGTATTTTCTGATACATCTGTATTCTCTATTTTATCCACAATATTTGACTCATCAATTGTATCTGGAGTGTTTTCATTTACTACAATATTATTATCTTCAGAAACAATCATTTCAGGAACGGGGTTTACTTCTAAATCATCAGAAGCATTATTCTCCTCTTTTGGGGATGCATTTGATTTTGATTTTGTCAATAGACATTTTGAGAACATGTTCATGACTTCCATTTTCAACATTTGTTTTACTTCAATAGCAATCTGGAAGCTGCGTGCCGAACATTTAATACCTTGTATCTCTAAAATGGTGCCGAGTTGGGTATCTTCGTTGATACTTTCGATGGAGACCTCATTTTCTTGCTCGTCGTAAATATTAATTTGTGGTTTTCCTAAAACGGAAGGAATACTGGAACGTACTAAATAATATTTACCGGATTTGAATAATTTAGTTGGAGGAGTAAAATAATTTTCAATGTCACTTAACTCCAAGTCTCCTTCAAACCATTCATTACGATTATCATAAATGTATTTTTGACAATAGGATTCAATCTTTTCTAAAAATTCCATAAAATCAACATTATTATTATTAAAACGGAGGTCAATATAATATTTGCGATTTGATTGGATAATACCTTGTCTTGAAAAACATTTTGGTGGTTGTATATAAACAGGTTCATTATTGATACTAAAACGGATAAAATATGAACCACCACTACGTGCAACGGGATTTGCTAATTTTAATTTGTCAACCGGAAAGTTATTACACTCCCAAATTTGAGAACTCATAATATAAAATACAATTATTTTTCATTTGTTTCTATAACGCATATATCGTTTAATTTTTATTTTTTTAATCTATTTTTATGCTAATATAGCCCAAATAAATCATATAAGCATGAATTTTCGTGAATTAATCATTCAATCATTTCAAGATGAAACGATACGTAAAGATATTAAAGATATAACTAAACCATTAATGGAATGGATATACAATGAAGTTCATATATATCTAGTAATAATTTGCGTATATTGTATATTGATTTTCATCATTTTAATTATCATATTGCGATATATGTATATCATGTCACATATTCCACTACATTTAGAACAAATGAATAATATAATAATATAAAAATATAATGAATGGAACACTAATGGAACAAAAAAACATTATTGAGAATATAAAAAAATGGAACGAATTGGATAATCAGAATCGTTTATTAATGGAAAAGCAAAAACAAATTCGAGAACATAAAAATGTATTAACGAAAAATATTTGTAATTATTTGAAACAAACGAATGGTTCAACAATCACAATCATGGACGACAAAATCAAGTATATAGAACGTAAAGAGTATTCACCATTAACATTTACATATATTCAAGAATGTCTTCATAAGGTATTAACAAATGAAGAACATATTAAAATAATAATGAAAGTATTAAAGGACAATAGAAATGTAAAACATATAGAAGAATTAAAGCGAGTTTGATGTAAAATAGTAATTTGTGTATATAATATATATTATTATATAGACGATATTATGGAAAGATTACAAAATTTAGGATGTCCGTTAGGATTATGTATGAATGGGAATGGAAATGATAATATGTATGGGGGATATCAAAAAATACGTACAAATGAGGATAGAACTCCATGCATTATTCACAATGATTTTTTTGATAAATTATTATTATTAACAACGCATAATTCGGAACTAAATATGAAAGAAATGAAGGAAATTATTACATTGTCAAAAACATTTAAGATCGTTCCAAAAGGCAATAAAAATAATGCCAAAACAAGAAAAGCGAGATAATTATGCGATTATGAGATAATCAATGCGATAGTAGACAAAGCTTGAGCTATTACAATTGTTTTTGACGCATTTGTAATGGGATAAATATCACCAAACCCGAGTAAACATCCAGTTGAAATGGAAAAATACAGGCGATTAAATAATTTTTGAAAGATGGAAGGTTTAATTTGTTCTGGATTTAACTCCTGTTCTTCAACGCTTTTCTTGACATCTTGGGTAGTTTCATCTATTTTCATCTGTTTCTCAATATCATTTATTTTTGTTTCGTAATTTTCATAAACGACAAAAGGTTCAGTAGAAGCTCTTTCAACTTCTTTTTCTACCTCTTTTTTTAATAATTCATCTTTAATTGTTTCTTGTATTTTATTTAACCCACTGAAGTGTGAATCATCTAAAAAAATATATATCATAGTAAACAAAATACATAATGTGAATAACATGGTTATTTTATTTGTAGTTATTCTCCTTATTATGGTTTCGGTCATTTTGCCAAACATATTTATATAATATAAATATATTTATTAGACGGAATTCCATTTATTATAATTAAATGAACTAACATTACATTTACCTATATTGTCTTTCCAGTATTGCACTTTCTCTTCAATTTCTTTTTCTTCTTTTGTTAATGGAATAAAAGGTCCATTTTCGGACAATTTATCAAGAGCGCATTTTGGAGCTTCGGGTTTTGTGCCGTAACAATTCACACCGAAACGAATATTTGGGTTTCTCATATAACCTCCATTTACACCGGGGCGTCCACAAGCATTTTTATTTTTACCATTTGTTTGGAGTTTTTGCCATGTTTGTTTTTGTGTTGGGAAATAAGCCATTTGATTAGCAGACCAGCCATAATTACACCATTCAGCACCATTATTATATGCGTCTTCTATTTGGTCGTATGTTGCTAAATCAGCACCATATGCTTTACATACTGCTTGTGCGTCGTTGTATGTAAATGTATTGCCTGAAATATTGAATACTTCTTTCTTATCTGCGGGTTTGGGTTGTTCTGTATTCACAGTAGCGGCGGGTGTTTCAGCAATTGGTGTTACACGAAATAATTTATTCATGTCATCAAATAGAGATACATCAAACGCAATGTTGAAGAATTTTGCTGTTAATATAAATAATAGTAATAACCAGGCAACTGTTTCAATTAAAAATATAACAGTGGGTTTGGTGCCACCAGACATGGGTATTCTAAATAAATAAATGATTGTGTAAAACATGAGAATAAATCCAACTTGATATATTATAGAATAATCAGATTCAATGTAATCTTTTGTATCTTCCCAACGTTGTTTTAATACTTCTAATTGGGATTCCTCGTCTAAACTGTAATAAAATGTCACCAATATTATTAATAATATAATTGTCACCATAATATCTATAATATAGCTAATTGTTACATTGGTATCTGACTTACCACGGATGAATATTCCTAAAACAACATAAGCAACAATATATGTGAAAATAAAAGCTATAAATAAATTAATATTTGTAGTGGTGAAAATTTTGTCTTTCCAAATATTGGTCGTTGTAGTTGTAGTACTCTCATCAGTTGTGAGTTCCCCATTTTCACCGGATTCAACTACTTCTGTTTCTCCTTCAGGTGGAGTAGTGGTTTCTTCTTCAGGCGGAGTAGTGGTTTCTTCTTCAGGCGGAGTAGTTGTTTCTTCTTCAGGTGGAGTAGTTGTATCTTCTTCAGGCGGAGTACTTGTATCTTCTTCAGGCGGAGTAGTTGTATCTGGATCATTATATTCAAATATACTAAAAAAAGATTTCATTGTATTAATGTTATATATATAATAAAATTATTTTTTTCGGTAAAATAGACAATATGATTGATTTGTAATTAGATGTTTGGGTTCTGTTTGAGAAACAACATTATCATTAAATAAATACCATTTATTATTCGTTTTACGTATAAAGCATGTATAATGTCCTCCCATTACATTGCCACTATGATTACAAATACCAAAACAGTCATATAAGACATCTCCATTGTTATAGCAACTATATTTTCCCATATTCAAATTTTCCAAAGGAAAATCGATAACATTTTGTATTTTCCGTAAACCATTATGATAACGTTTTAAAACAATAGTTAATATATTCGGATATTTCCATAATTTATAACAACGTATTACTTCTTGCTTCTGTTGCGTTTCATCATTGAACCACATGTTGTCACCATTTAGTAATTCCATATTGAAGTATGCATCTAAACAACCATAAATATTATTAATAATTTTATTCTCAAATACAACAGGTAAATTCAGAGTGGAGAAAAATTCCGGACAACTGTTATTTATTTTACCATCTTTACCAACAATAAGGGATACTTGTATACCATTAAAGATATCTAATATTTCGGAATATTCTTTTTTATAAAATGTTTTTATCATTTCACAACAGCTATTGTTAACAATATTATCGGTTTTCTCATATGTTACATCAACAGACCGAGCGATAGATTTATGAAAACAATCAATGATAAACATGAAAAATTCATCACAGTCATTTTGGTCGAATCCCATAAAAATGGACTGATTCATTTTTTTAGCAACCTTTTGTAAAAAATGTAAAAATCTCTTGGGATTTACGACGCCATCGCCGGACCACATTACATTTTTCAAATTAATCCATTCTTTTGTTATAATGCTTTCGTTGCTATTACTCAAAGAAATATTGCTATCTAATAATAAATTTAATTCATAAATGTGACTTAAAATTTGCAAACATGTATTCATATAACATGTATTACCCATGTTATTTAAACCGGTAACTACAATTTGTTTATACTTTTCCATTACAAATGATATAAATATATCTTTATATACATTATTATACTGACTAAAATGGAAAATAATAATGATGACGATACAACAAGAGAACAATTAATACAACTATTAGGAGATTATATTAGAAACATGAATACAGATACACAAAGTATAAATAATCAGAATATACCTGTAAATAATTTCTATACAAGGCATCATAACAGAAATATTAATACGAATCGAGATAATAATATTGAATTGGAAGATTTTAGAAGATTGTTACAAAATTTAATTTTAAATTACAATAATAATATGTCATTATATCAAGACAATATAAGATCATTAACAAACATTTTACGATTATTATTAACTAGTACAAATAGTCGTCGACAAAATAATACATATTCAAACACGAGATATAATTCTCCATTTGATTTTGATTCTACACCATTTTCAAATACATTTGGAAGAAGTACAACACGTCAAACGAACACAGAAAGAAACGCGTGGCAAAGAATGAATAGCACATTTTTTACACCAAATAATATACGACAAGGTTTATTTACAAATGTTTTTGAAAATGTAATAGTGCGTCCAACACAACAACAAATAGAAAATGCAACACGTTTTATTACATATAATAGTGAAGTGCCAACAATAAATACAACATGTCCCATAACGATAGAAGAATTTGAGAATGATGAAATTTTAACACAAATAATACATTGTAGACACACATTTCGGACTTCTGCGATCAATAATTGGTTTAATTCCAGTGTGCGTTGCCCTGTATGTCGTTATGATATTCGCGATTATCGACCAAGTACCAATGATGTTTCTAATAATATACCGAATATTGTTGATAATTCAGATAATACAATACGTAACAATAGTCCGGTGAATACAACTTCTGTTACTGAAAGTGAAATAACTCCTGTCAATATAGAAAATGTATCAACTGACGATCTTATTAATCAAACAACAAATTATATACAAAGTATAATGACTAATTTATTAAACAGTCAGATTAATGAGAATGGAATAAATTCGCACATACTAACTTTAGAAATACCAATTACCACCTATTCAGACAATTCCACAAATGAATATCCAATTCAGGATCCAGAAATAGATGAAGTAGATTGATTTTGATTACACCGAATAAAAATCATATAAAAAATATTGTTTACATGATTTACAAATGAAGGCAATTACGTTATTTGTGACATAGTAAAGAAATCATTTACTTTCTTTTTTTCTTGAGATTTGGTTTTATTTGTGTTAATATTGGATATATTTTTAAACATCTTTGTTTTGTAAATCATATTTTGTGATGAATCACATATATTTGTGGTATACATTTGGTCTTTCAAATTAAATTTCAGTTCTGTTTGTTTATTTATTTTATTTTCAATGTCTTTTAGCGTTTTATCAAATAATAGTACTTTTATTTTTTTGGAACATTCTTTCTCACGTGCTTTCATGAAATTTTCGATATCGTCCTGATGAATATCCTGTAATTTTATTATCTCTTGACGATGCCGTTTTATCGCATTGTATTTTTTTTGCATATTCCAAATATCTTCAATTGCTAATCCAAATAATTGTTGTAATGGTTTCATCAACTGATTAGTAATATAATATGCGTAATCAATGGTTAAATTGTTCTGTGTAATGAATTCTGGCGTTTCTATTTTATCTCCAGTGAGAGCTTTTTTATCGGGATTGGTTATAAATACATATTTAATACGGTCACCAGGTTTGGGTTTATTACCTGGGTCTCGTTTACCAATCCTATCAGATAAAACCCAATGTCCTATTTGTTGTGGATTTTTATAATCACTACGTAATGCCTTTGTGATTGCTAATTTATCCATATGAACGTTTCCCTTAATTAATCGTTGTAATGAATTATTCAAAAATTCTATTGCGATCTTAACGTCTTTGGTCTGCATCAAAATATTAATAATTTCTCCATATGTATCTTTGAGATAATCACAAGAATCACGACGCTTGAGTGACAACCCCATATATTTTAAATATCCCTTGTTAGGGTCATCTTCATATAATGTGCCAACATAACGTTTTTTTGATAATAATACAAATGGCATGAACGTTTTTTCATATTCCAAATACATGGGTGGTTTTAAAAATGCGGAAGATAGTTTTTCTACTTCAAAAGACAATTCAATAGTCATTTCCAATGCTCGTTGACCGACTATTTTATTTCCCTCCAAATCTTCCAAATTGAATGTATAAAACACACTATCCGTATCTCCATAAATATATTCGGCACATGTTCGTACATTTTCGCCATTTTTTAAAGTAACAATACGATTTCCGTACATAGTTTCAATCATTCCACGAGCATATATAATCATTTGTCTACCTGTTGCTGTGGTTGATGCAGCAACATCTTTTTCATAAAACGTAGAAGTTCTAGCACCACATTGACCGTATAAAGAGTTGGCTGTAACCTTGTATCCCAATTGTCTTTTATCCAAAATATTCTTCATGAATGGATCGGGTTCCGTTTTAATTTTTTTTCGCGTGTCTTTACGTGCTTTTAATAATTCTTCCAAAATAGCAGGCATAATGGAACGTCCATTGTTAGGTAGTTGAGCCCAACGGCATATTTTCCTACCAACTTTTGTCTTTTCTGCTTTACTTTTTTCATTTTTTCTACGGTATTCATACAAGTCAAATTCTGTATTAATATATTGATATCCGGGCAAATTGTCGTATTTATATTGACCGTTGTCATCTTTTTCACCTGTTTCGCATTTTAAACTCCCATCCAAGTGATATTCTTTCGTCCATACTTTACTATCGTGACTATAATTCTGACTAATCATGGATGATGGATATAGCGAACTATAATCAACACAAGCCACGGGATTATCCATATACATGCTACACTTGGGTGGTAATACAATTGCTCCTTCATAGCCACCATCACTCGGACCCTTGTCTAAATCCGGCATGAGTGTATTTTTTTCACGACATTTTTTTGCTACATAACTAGTAAGTTTGATACCTTGCCCTCTAAATACCAAGAAACTAATAGGAACATTACAAATATTTGACATTTCTATGTATCCAGTAATTACGTCAATTTTTCGCATCAAATGATGGACCAAGTTACAATCCTGAATACAGTATTTTGCAACAATAGCACGATCACTATCATTACCATTTGTTAATCTAAAAATATCCTGTGGCGTTACATCATCCTTTGCAATGCCCCATTTCAACTTTTTTTTCGCTTCAAAATGATGATGTCCTTCAATCACAATAACATTGAATTTTTTTCCGTCTTTTTCTTTTTCGTAGATATCCATTACTTTAAATTTTTTTCCACCAGCATAATAATCGACAGTAAAAGTAACCAATTCCAAATGAATATAATCATTTTTATGCAGACCAGTTATATTACCGCTATATAACTCGGTGATTGGATTTCCAGATGAATCTTCACAGCATTCAACATATTTAATTGTATCACTAATATTTTCACCTGCAACATCATCTAATTTATACGATGACAAATTGAAATCACGGCGAAAATATGCGTACATATCTATTTGTAAGCGACCAGGTATATCATAAAATTTCAAATCATATTCTCCACTTGCAATAACAAGTTGTTTATTTTCAATAGTTTCAACATGTTGTCCTGTTTTATCTAATTTACCACATACGCCATGTCCCATACTACTTTTTAATCTAGACAATTCTAAAAATTTCCTGGAAATTTCATTTTCACGGGAACGACGAAACATAAATTCATAATCAAAACCAAATATATTGTATCCGATAATAATATCAGGATCTTCTTCTTGTATTAGTTTCGCCCATTCCAATAGAATATCTTTTTCATCTTTAACACAGTGTATATCAGCACCAGGAACATCGTCACAACCACCAACCACAAGACAGTTATTATAATATGGTTCAGTATCTCCATGTTTCATAAATGTTGAACCAATAAAAGTGACTTTATCACCTTCCAATTCTGGCAATAAACTACATAATACATGATCCATTATAGTAATTCTATCATCTCGTGTGTATTTTTTATCAAAATCTAGTATCTCCAATACTGAACTATCTCGAACTGATTTTTTATCTGTTACACTTTTATTCGTTGTTTTTTTTTCCAAAATACCTTCCGTATTGAATGATTGTTGATTAAAATCACAATCGGTATTGATTTCATCATTATCGTCGTCTAGAATTGTATTGGTAGAATTAATTGCTTGTTCTATGTATTCACGTTTACTATCCGTGACACTATTTAATATATCATTAATAGTCGCTGGTTTAGAATCATCATTATTTTTTGATTTTTTGTCGGAATCTTTTACTTTGAATAACGCTTTACATTTAATTTTTTCCAAAGCATCGTCTATATATTTTTTTTTAACTTCAGGTTTAGGTTTATTGGTATCTTTGTTTTTAAGATTAGGATCTTTCAAATACACAATATCGATATTTTCACATTTTCCAAAACTAAATGCAGCATATAATATGTTTTTCAAATAACTATATTTTTTATTATCATTTGTTAATGAGACCTGCTGTGTTTTGAAACCATCCACAATATTCATCGCCAATTTCTTATAACTTTTAATAGGAACAGGAAAATCGCCATGACTACTACTCGCTTCAATATCAAAACTACATATTTTAAAAGGAACATTGTCTTCCTTCTCATTTAATGGGATTAATTTATTTGAATCACATTCAAATTTATATTTGCAGTTAGTATCAAGCAAATCATTTGGTTTTGAATTTACCCTAACCCATCCAGTAGGACAAATCTCGTGAATATGAAAGAAACGTAAAAGGGGAGGAATATTACTTTCGTACAATTTATATTTCGTGAATTCATATACTTTATTTAATATTTCTATTTTTTTATCTTTTGACGTATTATAACGTGGTTTATTTTTATTATTATAAGTCCATAAATTTTTGACTTTGTTAAAAGATGCTTGACTTTTAAATGTAATTCGAACGAAATTTGATAATTTACCACTTGCGAAACCATATAGTTTGTGTTTTTCAACATACGAACATGTAAATGATTTATTAAAATATGACGACTTTTTTTCAGATGAATCAATTAAAGCGTTTCCAATTTGATTTTCCAAATTAGTTAGTTTTTTTGCATCAAATACATTATCAACTTCGATATAGAAGAATGGTTTAAAATTATTTACTTCTATGGAACACGTTTCTCCTTTTATATTTACTCCGAACATCATTATATTCATTTTAGTTTGGTCTCTTGTTTTATCTAACGTTTTGAATTCTTCTTCTGAAGGCTTATTAACAGAAACGCGAAAATCAAACAATCTGAATTCTCGTTCTACTTCTCTTTTCTTTATCATTTTTTGTCTGTTACCTTTCTTCGGTTTTACCTTTTTATTTTCCTCATTTTTGACTTGTTCGGTCATATTGTATTATATTTAATGTATGTTAATAAATATACTATATTTCAATTTTTATACTGTTTCTCATTCTCAATAATTTGTATCAAATTTACATACGAAACATCAAAAAATTGAATAAAAAAATAAAACATAACAATACATAAATAAAAACATTATACGTCCAAAATGAATGAATCTACAAATAATTTGTTAACTACAACCATATATCTAGAAAAATACAGACAATTAGACGTTGCTTGTATTTATTGTAAACAGGTATACAGGTTATTTTCAAAAAAGCAATTATCTTCCAATAATAATAAAACATTGTGCTGTAAAATGTGTAATATGGAATCCATGGTTCCGATTACGCCTGGTTCAACATTATATCACATGGAGGGTGATGAACGTAGGTATCAAATATTAAAATGGCATGAAGAATGGTTTACAGAATTATTTGACGAGCAAGAATATATTGATTATGAATATAAAAATACGGAATTATTATTTGACTAATATACGCGTATACACAGACAATAAACACAAAAATAAAAATATTTTTACATTGTGAGTATGCATTATCATGATATCATTTTAACAATTGTGATATCATGTGTATTTGTTATTACTAATCTAATTTATGTGATTTTTTCTTGTGTGATTTTTATTTTTTACTAGTTTTACCTTTTTTTGATTTTTTTGCGGATTTAGATGGTTTTTTACCACTTTTTCCGCGTTTACCTTTACCTTTAGAGACAGATTTTTTCATTGTTTTATTCTTCTTTGATTTAATTACCTTTAATTTAGGACTTTCGACATCTTTATTGAAAAATTTCGCCATTGTTTCTGGTTCTCGTTCATCGTTATAATATTCTATTTCGCCACGATTAATTTTGAAAAGTGTAGGATAACCCATAACGTTTATATTTTCATTATTGATTTCAGAATTTAATTCGTTGATTTTGTCGTGTTTAAATGGATCAGAATCTTCAATTTCAACTACTGATAATTTATCACTCAACAATGGTTTCATACTTTGCCATTTTGGTTTTAACATTTCACAGTGACCGCACCAATTAGCATAAATAAGGACTACTTTACTCATTATATATTGTTTATATATAATATATAGTGCTAATTTAAATGTATACTAAAATATTCTTCATCATATTTTTAATAATAACCTTTTTTTTGGGATTATATGTAACAGGGGTATTCAATATAAATACTATAAATAAAAAACAAGATATAGAAACATTTGAACCCACTCAAGATTGTCCTAATTTATTAGTTCGCAAAAACGATATATTATTAATGTACAATACAAATAAACCAATAATTGAAGGTGTTAATCCTATGCCATTCTACAATTTAGACGAATATATAAACTTTGTAAACATTCAACGTGAAAAAGGTATGCAATGTCCTATATTATTCTTACAACATGAGAATAACGCACAAGGAGAAGATGTATATCGTGCTCGTCCAAGTCCTTTTGATATGCAAGGTGGATTACAAACAGGTGTACCAAACATAACATACAAGGAAAATACAAATAAAATGTTGGTACCTTATTTAGACGCTTCTAAATCTAATCCTCCATATAATAAAAATCAATTTACTGGTTTTGACCCATACGGCCAACATATCGGACAAATAACAGAATTGGATCTCATCCATAAATCAACACAAAATGATCCCGAAAGCAAAAACCCAATGGACCCTAATTGGGGTGGTGTAATGCATACACAAGAAGCTGTAAAACGTGGCGATTATAAAGATCGTGAAGTATACAAACCCATTTTTCGTCAAGAACCTGGAGCAATATAATTATAATAAATAATTTTTAATATTATCTATTATGGTTTTCGCAATCTTTCGTGTTTTCCCATTGGATGTCTCAATTACTTTGTCGTTCAATATATCTGGATTCTCTTTCAAAGCATCTAAAAATGAACGAAAATCTACATGTCCGTCCATTAATGATTTTGAAACATTTGCGCTAATACCTGGTATTTGACACAACATAATATGTCCTATATTTTCTTTCGTAATATTGTCTTTTTTCGTTTTTTTAACAACATTCGCATATTCTATTGCGGACACGGTAGATGGATTGGATACATTGGCGTTATGAGAAGACAATTGAGAACTCTCTGTATTATCATTACGCAGATACCAATAATAAGGAGCTTTTCCTTTGACTAAATTCTTATCAATCTTTTCACTCATTTGTATAATAAATTTCATAGTGCCGTGTATGTCTTTTGTGTTGAAAACCGAGAACCCTTTGTATAATAATAATGAAATCATAGAATTATATGTTAATTTCTGTTCTACACCATTTACGCTTTGTAAATCACCTTCAATTAAATAAATAATATTGTGATTATGTAATTCACATGAATGTTCTAGACGATATGATTGTTCGTTATAACGTCCGTCTTTGATAGATGCTAATAAATCTTTTATTGTTTTACGTTCAATAATAACTAATGGTGTAGAGTTTTCGGATGTTAAATGAATATCCCCTAATAATAAATTCTCTTTTTCTAAATTGGAAGAATACATTTTACCCATCATAAATGACTCCATCAAATTATATAAATCATGTTCTCGATAATCAATAATAATTCTCATTTTCAATATAATAAAATAGTATTTCTTATTATATTGATATTACCCTAATAATATATTTACATCCATTGCATGGGACGAACGCCAATAGGACGTGAAGGACGTGTTGTTGAAGATACGGGTAATTTAAGAAGAGATAATTTTTGTGTTGTACCATTCAAAGCAACTTGAGACCACATGGAGCGACCATCAGTGCGTGATGGAAGACCGGCTTTTTTGTTACCTCCGCTTGTTGAACGGTTAGTAATACTTGCCATTGAGCTTGTTTTTTTACTTCCACTTAAGACCATTTTTATATATTAAGCAAATATTTTTTTTTACACCTTCGGACATTAAAAACATTACATGTATAAAATAAAAATTGAATGAATATAATAATATTGTAATCATTATAAATAAGTGATGTCAACATTTACACAGAATCAAACGGATGAAGATATTACGATTATCAAAGATGAAAATGGTAATGAAAAATTATATTTTGATCCATATAATCCCCTAAATAATGAAATAACTGAAGCCGACGTATATACCATTTTAAAAAAATACAATATCAATGTTGAAATAAAAAACTTTAATTTATTTAAACGTGCATTCATACATCGTTCATATACACGTCGTCCAGACAAAGAAAATGAAGAAAACAATATAATTATAGCAGAAAAACCAAATAATTGTTTACCATTACACACTAAATCAAATGAGCGATTAGAATTTTTAGGAGATGGAGTATTGGAATGTATAACAAAATATTGTTTATATAAGCGATTTCCAAAAGAGAATGAAGGATTTATGACAGAGAAAAAAATAGCATTAGTAAAAAATGAGTCGATTGGAAAATTAGCATTTGATATGGGATTACATCGCTGGTATATAATGTCAAAACACAGTGAAAGTAAACAAACACGTACAAATTTAAAGAAATTAGGTTGTTTATTTGAAGCCTTTTTGGGTGCCTTATTTTTAGACAGTAATAAAATAGATACAACAGGTGAAAAAGAATGGACGAGTGCGTTTATAACCGGACCTGGGTTTCAAGTAGCACAAAACTTTGTTGAAAATGTATATGAAAAACATGTAGACTGGATTGCGTTGATTAAGAATGATGAAAATTATAAAAATATTTTACAAGTATTAATACAAAAAGAATTTAAAGTAACTCCCCATTACAATGAGATACGTGAGTATGATGTGGATAGAGGATATCATATGGGAGTATATTTATGTTTAGGACAATCATTTCATGACTTGAAACATTTTCAAGCAATTCCTGTTAAAAATATAAAGAAATACCAGGATATACATGATGTTATGAGTGAAGACAATAAAATATTTGTATTTTTAGGTGAGGGACAGCATAAAATAAAGAAAAAGGCGGAACAAATTGCGTGTAAAGAGGCATTGGATAATATTAGTAAATTTGGATAAAATACAATATCAATATAAATTATATTATTATTGTATATACATAATGAATATTATTGATACATTAAAGAAAAAACCAGTTCCAAAGGGAAAAAAAATGTTTAAGATTTTTTTTGGTAAGAAAGAAGAAGAAAATGTGAAAAATATTGAAGACGTAGAAAAATCCAATGAAATTCCCATTGAAAAAGAGGAAGAAAAAGAAGAAAAAGAAGAAAAAGAAGAAAAAACAGTAATGGGTCCAGATATTATTGACAAGCGTGGAAAAGTATCAATTAATAGGGATGAAATAATGGAACGTTTAAAAAAATTTAAAACAAAAACCATGGTCGTACAAGAAGAAAAAGATGAAACAACAAACGCAATAGTAACCGATGTAATGAAAGATGAAACATCTGATATCGTTGTTGAAAAAGCAGAACCTATTGTAATAGAACCAAGAGTTGACGAAGAAACACGGGAAGATGATGCCGAAGAAAAAAAGATTGAAGAAAAGACAGATAAAAAAGACGCTGATACAGAGGTTGATGATACAGAGGTTGATGATACAGAGGTTGCTGATACAGACGATGAAATAAAAATATCAGAAATGCCAGTAGTGGATGTTTCGGTAAAAAAACGCGGAAGAAAACCCAAGGAGGGTGTTTTCGATCAACAATTAATTAATTCTGGTATTGAAAAATTCAAAAAGAATATGCCACAAATTGGAGACAAAATATTAGTAAAATCGTCTTCATATTACATGAATAATCGTAAAATTTTTGTCAAAAAAATAAATGAATTGTTTAAGGATTATTTGAAGGAAATACAATCATCTGAAAGTGGTATTAGTTGTAATTCGAGTGCGAATGAGGAATTCAGTTTATTAACACATCAAAAAATAGTTCGTGATTATTTAAATATATACACACCTTATCGTGGATTATTATTATATCACGGTTTAGGTAGTGGTAAAACATGTTCTTCTATTGCTCTTGCGGAAGGTATGAAAAGTGATAAAAAGATTGTTGTAATGACACCAGCGTCATTAAAGATGAATTTTTTTAGTGAATTAAAGAAATGTGGTGATTTGTTATTTAAAAAGAATCAATATTGGGAATTTGTATCTATCGATGGAAAACCAGAATATGTCGAAATACTTCATAAAACAATGTCAATTTCCAAAGAATATATTCGTAAACGCGGTGGTTGTTGGATGGTAAATGTTAAAAAAGAGCCAAATTTTCCTACATTAACTACAGAACAGCAAAAAGAGATTGATTTACAATTAAATGAAATGATACGAGTTAAATATTTGGATTTGAATTATAATGGTCTTACAAAAAAGGCAATGGTTAAATTAACTGGAAATGATAGTCGTAACCCATTTGATAATTGTGTTTTGATAATTGACGAAGCGCATAATTTCGTGAGTCGTATTGTAAATAAACTGAAGAATAAAAAATCAACATCATATAAATTATATGAATACATAATGAATGCTACTAATGCAAAAGTCATTTTATTATCAGGAACTCCAATTATCAACTATCCAAATGAAATTAGTATTTTGTTTAACATGTTACGTGGGTATATTAAATCATGGACGTTTAATATCAAAGTAAAAAGCGATGCAAAAATAAACAAAGATGCTATTTTGGAAATGTTTGACAAAGAAGGATTCAATACATTTGATTTTATTGAATATAGTGGTAATAAATTACAAATTACACGTAATCCATTTGGTTTTATAAATACAAAGAAACGTGGTATTTTACGTGGTACAAAAAAAGTCAAAGGTGGTGATGAAAAAGAGGAAGATGATAAAAAGGAAAACATCAATGAGGAAGACGTAAATGAAGAAAATGTAGACCTATCTGAAACAGAATTACAAGATGATGGAGATTTTGAAGAAAAAGGAATTCCAGAACAGAGTGAAGAAACCACAGATGAAGATATCAGTGAAGAAGAATTAAATCAAGAAACTGAAGATGGTGAAGTTCCAGACGAGGATGAGGATGAAGTTCCAGATGAGGACGAGGAAGAAGATGAAAATTTGGCGGAAAAACAAAAAGAAATTGCTGATAAGCAACAAAGTACTATTGCTGAATTGAAGGACAAGGTCACTCGTATGGAAGAAGAATTGGTTTCTATTCAAGAGAAGAACAAAATATTAGAAAAGGCATTAGTAGATAAAACAGTTGAAGCTCATGTTTCTGAATTATCTGATACACCTACTGAAGAAAAAGAAACAGAATTCGAATCAGATGAAGTTGATATGGAGCCATCTGACGATATAGAAGAAGAAAAGGAAGAAGAAAAGGAAGAAGAGGAAGAAGAATCCGATTCAGAAGATGCTGAAAAAGAAGAAAAAGACACTACTGACGATGATATTGAAACATTAAAGGGTAATATTCGTGGTTTAGAATATGATATTTACAGTATTAAAAAGAGAAATGATGAATTAGAAGAACAATTGAAAGAACAACAAGAAAAACAAGATACATCAAAAAATTACAATGTTGCTGCGATTATTGATAAACAATATAATCAAGAACAAATGATAGAAGAACAAAAGAAGATAATAGAAACACAACGCGAAGAATTTGATAAATTAAAATTAGAATTAGATGAATTAAAAGGACAATATGATAAATTGGACGAAAACGATGAAATACGTAAAGAAAGAATAGAAATGCAAAAAGAACAAGAAAAAGAATTACAAAAACAAATTAAGGAAATGGAAAAAATAAATCAAGAACAAGAGAAAAAATTGGAAGATATGGTCCAGGATACCAAGGAAAAGGATACCAAGGAAAAGGATAACAAGGAAAAGGATACCAAGGAAAAGGATAACAAGGAAAAGGATAACAAGGAAAAGGATACCAAGGAAAAGGAAGAAGATAAATTGGATGCCGCAACAGAAGAGGAAAGTTTATATGGGCGTTTTGAAAAAGGTATAGACACAGCACGTGATTATATTAGCAAACAATTAGGAATCGGAGATAGTGGTATTGTAGGTGGTGCTAGAAAAACAAAGAAGGCAAATCGTCCAAAAACGAATACACAGAAATCCTCTAATAAACGAAAGACGCAAAAAGTTCAAAAAATAAACATCATACCTAAAATAGAATACAAAGAAGAAGAAATAGAAGATGAAGCATCAGCTAGAATGTATTACCAAATGGGTAATAATCAAATATATAACCCTTATTATGGAGGTAATGGGGCATTGTTTGATAAATACAACGGTGTTAAATTGGATAGCACTGGAAACATTAGCGATGATGAATTTATGAATTTAGTAATCAAAATATTAAAGAAAAATAAATTAGAAGTAAATGAATCAAATATACAAATTGATAATTATAAGTCGTTACCAGATAATCCAGTTACTTTTAATGAGTTATTTATAAGCGAAGGTAGTTCTGAACTTAAAAATGTGAATTTATTTAAACGACGCATATTGGGTTTAACATCATATTTCAGAAGCGCACAGGAACAATTGATGCCGTCAATTGTAAAAACGGGTGATAATGAAAATATTTTTATAGTGAAAACACCTATGAGCGATCACCAATTTTCAGAATATCAAGCAATTCGTAAGAAGGAAGCAGAAGAGGAAAAACGAAACAAGAAAAATAAAGGAAAAGAAGGAATGGTAGACAAAGATGGTGAAAGTATTTATAATTTTTCTTCTACCTATAAGATTTTTTCTCGTGCTGCTTGTAATTTTGCATTTCCAGAAGATATTGAACGTCCAAAACCATCTATGGATAGTAAAGGCGAAGTTAGTGAAGATAATTTTGATGGTGTTAAAAAGAAAGAAATCATGAATCGTGATGATTATAATCCAGAAGATGATGAAGATATTACAGAAGATATGAATTATCAAAAACGATTAACAAAATCATTGAAAGAGTTAGGTAAAAAGAATAAACAAGGTAGTTATGTCTATTTGAATGTGGATTCTTTGAAACAATATAGTCCGAAATTTTTAGCATTATTATCCAATATAAATCATCCAGAGAACACAGGAATGCACTTAATATATAGTCAATTTAGAACTTTGGAAGGTATTGGGATTTTAAAAATGATATTAAATGCGAATGGATATGCGGAATTCAAAATTAAAAAGAATACAGCAACAGGGAAATGGACGATCGTTCAAAATATTGGTGATGAAGAAAAATCCAAATATGTCTTATATACTGGTTCAGAAACTGCTGAAGAAAAGGAAATAATTCGTAATATCTATAATAGTAATTGGAAATTGGTTCCCGAATCCATTGTTTCACAAATAGAAAAAAGATCAAAACATAATCATAATGGAGAAATAATAAAGATCTTTATGATTACCGCATCTGGTGCTGAAGGTATTAGTTTAAAAAATACACGATTCGTCCATATTGTAGAACCATATTGGCATATGGTAAGAACAGATCAAGTAATTGGACGTGCACGTCGTATATGTAGTCACGAGGATTTACCCAAATCATTACGAACAGTAAAGGTATATTTGTATTTGGCAACATTAACAGAAGAACAAAGTACAAGTGATAAAAATACAGAATTACGTATTCGTGATACTAGTAAAATTGACGGTGTTACTCCAGTGACAACGGATGAAATGTTATATGAAATATCTTACTTGAAGAATAATATCAACAAACAAATATTAAATGCTGTAAAATCGACATCTTTTGATTGTAATTTATATGCCACAAAGAGAAATGAAGATGAAGCAGTTGCTTGTTACAATTTTGGAAAAGTGGAGTCCAATGATTATACCGGTCATCCCAATATAGATGTTGATAAAACATACAAAGATGAATTAAATATCAAGAAGATTACGTGGAAAGCACAACAGATAACATATAGAAGAAAGGATTACGCATTAAATACAGAGACAAATGAAATTTATGACATGGAGAGTTACAATAATGCGGTAGAAGGATTGGGTGATTTAATAAAAGTCGGGCAATTAGAAACAGACAGTAAAGGTAAACCCAAATTCGTTTTTAATAAATAAATATCCCAATGAATTAGCACATATGCAATGATATATTATGGAAATATGATATCATTGATAAATATAATCCACAAACAAGCAAAATAACAAGAAAAAAGGGGGTGGTTGGAATGTAATGTTTGATATTATTGTAAACTCATTATGATGTAAATTCGTCGTTAATCAACTCTTGTTTTTTATTTGATATTTGTAATATTTTTTGATCTGACGATTGTAAAGTGATTTTTTTGGTTGTCATTTGTGGACCTATAAATTCATTAATACATCGGATAGTATCATGTGATATGTTGTGATGTTTCAAAGAATCTACAATAGTATTCGATAAATTGTTATAATAGTTAGACTGTAGTTCATCCATAATAAAACGATATACTGTTACTGTTTTTGTTTGTCCTTTTCTGTAACAACGTCCAATGGCTTGTTCCTCCTTGGCCGGATTAACACAAGGTGTAATAAAGTATATTTCATTATATTGTTGAAGATTAAGACCTTCACAACACATTGATAATTGTAGAAATAGTATTTTGGGACGTTCATCCTTGGAATTTATAGAATTCATTCTATGTTTTTGAGAAACCTTACCACTCATACTAATAATTTCTGGATCATAATCAAAGTGCGTATTATTCAAATAATTAATTAATAATCTGATATGATATTGTATTGCGTGTAATTCGCTATGATAATTATAAAATATGATGCGATTATTAGTGGGCTCATTTTTAATACTGCTTGTTAATGTTTTTATGAATCCGCGTATTTTTGATGACATGCCATAATTTTTACTATTTACGAGTGTATTCGCACTTCGTGAAAGGATATCTGCGCCTTTATTTTTTCCAAAAGAACTATTAAAGAATGTTTTCAACATGCATGGATGTATACATGAATGATGTTCTCGAACATATTTTGCTATAGTACCAAAACGATAAACTGTTTCATTATCAGAAACCGTGTCCGTTATAGTATTTCTAGATACAACTTCATTATTGTGGAGTTGAATGGCTAATGCGAATTCTTCTGATGATTTGTCCCAATCAAGTGTTATTGTATTTTTTACAAGTTTTGGCATTGGTATTCCAACACTTGTTTTTGTTCTGAATAATAATTTTTCATTTTTAATAGTATCATAATATGTCGTAATAAATGATGTTTCCATTCCGAGCAACTTATACAAAGAATACAAATCAGACTTACGATTATTTATGGGAGTTCCTGTCAAACACCACACACTTAATTTCGGAACAGCATTTCTATTTAAATGACATAATGTATTCGCATAATCAAAATGTTTTGATTTATAATTACGAATATGGTGTGCTTCGTCAAATATAATACGATTCCAGAAGTTCGGTCCAGTCGAATGTAAATTATTGTATATTAAATCTTTCACTAGAGCATAAGACGTAATAACAATAGGCGACTGTTTAATCTGTTCGAGAGTAATATTCTTTCTTTTAGCTCCATAAAATATAAGTGGTTCAACATAACAGCATTTCAAAATGGACTCTTTCCATTGTGAAATTAAAATAGGAGGAAGGACAATTAATGTATGTGGCACAATACGAGTAGATAAAAGAGATAATGTAGTAATCGTTTTACCTAAACCCATTTCATCTGCATAAATACCTCCGCGATGATCGTTGAAAAGTGTATCATCGGTATTTATTTCCTCGTTCTTAATACACCAATCGAGGGCAACTTGTTGATATTTGTGAACTTCTACATTAGAATGTTTAATGAAAACATCGTAATTAGAGGAATATTTCGTTAAATATTGTAGCATGATTGTTTTTACGTAGTTAATAATACATCTGTTTAATGTTTCATTAAAGGGCTTGTCTTGTTCAATTTTCAGCATTTTCGTGATGAAAAATATATTGGAAAAACAAAATAAATAAAGATCATTAATTAGTGTATTATGAGTACTAACGAATTACATATAGATCCATCATTGTTAAACAAGCCAGTCCAAATGTATAAACCAACCGTGATATTCTGTATTCCCGGTAATCATTTTTCAAATAAATTTTTTGAATCATGGACGTTGACGATTATGAATATTTCACATAAATATAATATCATATTATCAAATCAGTATTCATCACAAGTGAATTTTGCGCGTGCGTTGTGTTTAGGAGCGAATGTATTAGATGGACCCGATCAAAAACCTTTTGGTAACGGGAAACATAAATATGATGTTATAATGTGGTTAGACAGTGACATGGTATTTATGCCACAAATGATAGATATATTAATAGAGAAATGCATCAAACAATATAAAGTTGTATCTGGAATTTATGCGATGGACGGAGGTCAGCAATTATGTTGTGTAAAAAATTGGGATGAAGATTATTATAAGAAAAATGGTACGTTTCAATTTCTCTCTGTAAAGGAAGGGGCTGAATTAGTAAAAACTAATAAAAATATGTTAGAATGTGCGTATGTAGGAATGGGATGTATGGCGATGAGATATGGTGTCCTAGAAGATACACGTTTTAAGTATCCGTGGTTTTTTAGAAATATTACATCATTTAATGACGACGGAAAAATAATAACAGATGGTACAAGTGAAGACGTCAGCTTCATTCGTAACATGATTGACAGTGGTATTATTACCGGAGTGATGGTAGACTTGTCATTGCGTTTCGGACATGAAAAATCAGTTGTTTATTAAAATTACTTAAAATCAGATACGATATGGAACCTATCAGAAAGCCGTATCGCGCCCATTTCTTACTTTCTTTCATTACGATAGAATAATGATGAAAATTTTTGTCATTACTTACATGACGACGTTTTTGTAAATACAAATTTGTCATTATTCCTAAATAAGATGTTGTTATTCCAACCATTGTCATATGAAACAAATTTCTATACATTACAATAATTCTAATGTATAGTTTTTCCTAAATTATTTTTCAACAAATATATATTTGGAATAATTTTCAGCAAATAAATATATGTAAAATTATTGATTATGTGTTTATGATAAATTACACAAAAGACAATATAAAACGAACGAACATATATTATTTATAAATCTTTGGAAAATGAACGAAGAGAATAATGTATTGACAATTAAGACAGTTCAAATACAACCAATTCGTAACATGATAACTGCTATTAAAGACATATTAACAGATGCGACAATTACATTCACTAAAAATGGATTATCAATTTGCGACTTTGATAAAACACAAACAATATTAGTAAATGTTATATTGGAAGCGTATAAATTTGAGTCATTTTCATGTGAACCTAATCAAATTATAGTATGTGCGAATACTTCACAATTATTTAAGTTGATTACAACCATGTCGAATGATGATACTTTATCCATATATATTGATAAAGACGATTACAATGAAGGAGTTGTAACACATCTTGGTTTACAATATGATAACAGTCAGATACGTCAATGCTCTACACAGAAATTACGTTTAATAGATCCAAATACCGACAATGAAGATTTTCCTGAAAATTTGGAATATTCAACCGTCATAAATTTACCAACAAGTGATTTTCAAAAAATTATTCGTGACATGAATGGAATATCTGATCGTATAGAAATCAAGTCTGTTGGGAATGACATTATATTTTCATGTGAAGGTTCATTTGCAAAATCGAAAATTTATCGTTCCGAATCAGATGGAAATATGGAATTCATTCAAAAATCTGAAGAGAGTATAGTAATACAAGGTGAATATTCACTTAAAAGTTTGAGTCATTTTATAAAATGCACTCCATTATGTAGTCATTTAGAAATGTATTTGGGGAATGATTTACCATTAATTATTAAATATGATGTTGCTTCATTGGGTGAAATTAAATTATGTTTGTCATCATTACCACCAATGGTATAAATGATTGTAAATACGAGAAAAAATAAATTAGTTGTGTAATAAACTAATTTATTGGAAATAAAATTTGTCTAGTAATTTTTACTAAATAGTAATATATTTTTCATTATGAGGTATAACTTTCCCTGCAATATCCGTCATTTCAAGATTTTTGATAAGACAATAAACAATTTTCAAATTCTTCTGATTTGCATATTTTGAGTGTATTTTACAACATAAAGTACCTTGTTTGATAATTTTACGTAGTATTTTTTTATCCGTAATGCATAATTCCGATAAATTACAAACAACATGTGCTGACGGATATTCTGACACATGAAACCACATGTCATCATCCGCCGATTTATCGATTAGTTCTTTATTATCCTGCTGTGTAGAACCAATATAGAAAGTGATTTCTATATCGTTCACTTTTGTAAACCACTTTTTCATAAATAGTAAAAATAATTTAAATGTATTATATAATAATAAAAAATGAATTCACAAACATCCTATTCAATTTTCCCATTGATACTCTTGATTATAATTGTTATTGCTATTTTAGTGTAAAATTAATCTTCTGGTTCATGTTTTTTAAATAGACATTCATAACTAGATTGTTCGTCCATTATATCATTAAACACAGAACTATCTTGATATTTATCAGTATCCATCCATACTTTAATGATACAAAAATTGCGTTTAGGTGATACAGTAATTCCATTAATATGTTTATTAACATTTTCGGTTGTACTAAACGACTCTCCCGTAACATATTTAAATAATTTATTCCAACAATTTGCGACATTTTTATTATGTATTTTATATGAAAAACAACCACCATTTCTATTCCGCGGGTCTTCCCATCTTGGTGTGATACCATCCCGCATTAAAAATAACATACATCCTTTAATTACATTTATATTAATTGCTCTTATAATAGCTAAAGCGTCCTCCATTTTATTAATTCCCTTCATAATTGGCTTATAACTTCGTAAATCCCAGTTTGGGTCGGTTGGTAAATGGTAATACATATCCCATTTATCATTTAAAGAATGCGTTGGGGATTTATCATTATGGTTTTCACTGTGATTTGCCATAATTTCCTCCCTTATATAGTATTTATATTTATATTTTTTTATATACCTTATAAACAATCAATTTTTATTATCTCATGTTAGTGTTATTTATTCCTCATTTGTCTCCTCTACCTGATTTGTATCCTTCGCTACCACCTTCGCATCATTCTTCGTATCTATAATTTCAAATGAATTCTTGTTTATTTTCATATATTTATGATAGGTTAATTCAATAATATTCAAATCACTATCCATTATATTTATTTTGTAATTCTCGTCAAATACATATTTTTTACTTTGATGTTCCAAAATATATTTAACAAATGTTGGTAAAAACAACTCATTACCAATAATAAAATATTCGTTATCTAATTCAAAAGATATTGGTTGTTTCATATCTTCATGTGTATATTCAATGGATAATAAACTGGCTTCGGATTTCACAATATCAGAAATTGTAAAAACATCCATATTGTCGTTCATTTTTTTCACAATAATATTATTATGCAGTCGCATCATATAAATACTATCATTTACTATTCCGTACATTTTCATGTCATTTAAAATAGTTTTAGACATTTCCAAAGACTGTTTGATATCATTATCATCATGAAAGTGTTTAATATTATATTTATGTGCTTCATTCAACCATCTTCCATTTTGTAAAAATACAATTTTACTTATCCAATGGTAATATTTATTTTTCGTAGTGTTGTATTTTTTCACAATAATATTATAATTATCATTTTTATAACTAGAAATAACACCATACCAGTTTATATCTTTAGGAAAGTCACAGCGGATATTATTAATATCGCACCATATCATGGAACCATAATAATAAGTAATATCGACAGTTTGTTCTACAAATTTAAAATTAGTATATAGATATTTACATGCTTCCAAACAACTGTCGACAGCCTTTATACAAAAAATTAACGCTTTCGAGAATAATGATTTAAAACCAATCGTATTCATAATTATTATTAATATGTGTGTATTTTTTATATATCTTATATAAATTGTTATTATACTATTATGAAATATGATAAAGGTTTATTCATATTTAGACGTGATTTAAGAATTTACGATAATACAACGCTTATAAAAGCGTCGGATATGTGTAAAGAAATTATATGTTGTTTTATATTTACACCGGCTCAAGTAACTTCCGAAAATAAATACAAATCAGAAAACGCAATACAATTTATGATTGAAACACTGAATGATTTAAAACATGAATTAAAGAAACATGATTGTGAATTACAAACGTTTTTTGGAACCAATACGGAAGTTCTCAATTCTATATTTAAACAAAATAAAATAGATGGTTGTTTTTTTAATATAGATTATTCGCCCTATGCTTTAAAACGCGATGAGGAAGTACGAACAATATGTAATAAATATAAAGTATCGTGTATATGCGAACATGACTATTATCTATATAAACCAGGTTCTATTAAAACGGGTACAGGTGGGTTTTATAAAAAATACACACCATTTTATAATACTGCTATTGATAAGAAGGTAAAACCTATTGACTCACAGAAAATAACGAATTTTTCAAAGACATTATTGAAAGGTATGAAATCTCAAGAAATAACATTGGATTTAGCTTTTAAACGATTTACACAAATGAATGAAAATATATTGGTTCGTGGTGGACGTGGATTCGGATTAAAGCGTCTATCAGCAGCATTAAAAGAACAAAATAAATATAGAGAAAAACGAGATTTATTGATATATAATACTACTTTTTTATCAGCTCATATAAAATTTGGTAATATATCCATAAGAGAAGTATTTCATTCTGTAAAAAACCGATATGGAAAACAACATGGAATTATAAGTGAATTAATTTGGCGTGAATTTTTCGCTCATTTATTATATAATTTTCCTGAAGTAGTAGGACAGTCATATAATGAAAAATATCGTAAAATAAAATGGCGAAAGAGTATGCGTGATTTTACAGCATGGAAAATGGGCCAAACAGGTTTTCCAGTAGTTGATGCTGGTATGAGACAAATGAATGAAACTGGATACATGCATAATCGTTGTAGAATGATATGTGCGACATTTTTAATCAAGATTTTGTTATTAGATTGGAGATTGGGCGAACAATATTTTGCGGAGAAACTAACTGATTATGATATTGCTTCAAATAATGGAAATTGGCAAGGAATAAGTGGAACAGGTGTAGACATGAAACCCTATTTTAGAACGATGAATCCTTGGATACAAAGTAAGAAATTTGATCCGAATTGTGAGTACATTAAAAAGTGGGTTCCCGAATTATCTGATATAGAACCAAAAGATATTCATGAATGGTATGATAAATGGGATAAACATAAGATATATATAAAACCAATAGCGGATTACAAGGAAAGAACGGAGATGATGATGGAATTATACAAGAGTGTGTAAAAAATTAAATCTTAATAGATTGTATATAAATGAATTATCAGGAAATAAATAGTGCATATAATAATAAAAAACCACAATATTTAGGATATGAAACTGATGAAAAGATAAATAATTTTTTCTCAAAACCGGTAGTCAATCATTATCTTGAAGAAACAAATGGAGAACACGTAAGTAGTAGTTGGAAATATAGAAAACACATGATGACACATTCTCAATCCATTAAGAAACGTAATTTGCGTGAAGCAAAGAGTTACAGTGGACGTTATATTCCCCAAGAATATAATTTTCCAGTTATAGAAAGTGATTTGAAAGAAAATTATATGCGAAAATATGAAATGGATACACGTAAATTTGCTCCAAATGTATTTATTGAAAAAAAGAATTAGAATAATATATTTTATTGTTATATTAAGGATTATAACAATATGAAAATGCTTAGTTTTGATGTTGGAATAAAAAATATGGCATATTGTTTATTTGATGTATCTGATAATGTATTGAATAATCCAAAAACAGCAGGATTAGATATTGGGTTCGCAATAAAACAATGGGATGTAATAAATTTAATTGCTGATGTAAATAACAATGTATCACGGAAATGTGGATGCACTTTGAAAAATGGAAAGATATGTAATAAAAAAGCATATTTTCAGAAGGACATGAGTTATTACTGCAAAAAGCATAGTACAGAAGACGGTCATTGGTTACCGAGTAAAGAATATAATAAAACGGGATTGATAAAAAAGACTACAGATGAACTATTAAAGTTATGTCGTAATAGTTTTTTAACACCAACAAAGAAGACAAAACAAAATTATATTAATACATTAATGGAATTTTATAAAAATAAAGTTCTCGATCCTATAAATACAAAAGTAAAAAAGTGTGATGAATATGATTTGATTGATTTAGGACGAAAATTAAAAGTTGCTTGTAATTTGGAATTCAATACAGATGAAATAGATATTGTGTTAATTGAGAACCAGATAAGTCCAATAGCAAATCGTATGAAAACATTACAGGGTATGTTATCACAATATTTTATTATGAAAAACGATGATATTAAAATAGTATTTGTAAGTTCACAAAATAAATTGAAATTTTTTGATAAACAAATAATTAAAAGTATGGATACAAATGTAGCTAATAATGTTGATGTAGGTGATGAGGTGGATAAAAACGACAATAATAGTTCAAAGAAATACAAAGAAAATAAGAAAAACGGCGTATTTTATTGTAAACATTTATTGAAAAATAAATATGATTCTAATAAAGATTGGATCACAAAGATGGATACAAAGAAAAATGATGATTTAGCAGACGCCTTTTTACAAGGTATATGGTATTTAGAAAAATGATTTAATGCGTAAAAGATATAAATATAACTTCTTGAATTAGATAAATGGAAGTAGACATTGGTTTTGATAATGCGGAACCTTTTAATATAGATTTTAATGAAGGTCCGAAACACGAATCTTCGTCATCTAATTTAGGGGTCGGTATAGAGTTATTAATGAACGATAAAAAAATGCCTACCAGCGGAAGTGACGTAGATATTGGCGATTTAAATAAATTAGAAAATGAGTTAAACGATTTAAGTGGAATGGATAATTCCAATCCATCTGGTGGACCAGGATTGACGTTTGACATACCTATATCTAAAAGTGGCGGAGAAAATATCGATTTGTCTGGTTTTGATGTAGAAGAAGATAAAAATGATTCCAAGTTAGGTACAGCAACAATAGAAAGTATTGGTAACAATACGGGTTTTATGAAGCCTGCAAGTGAAGAATTCATGAGATCGGTTTCAGCACCCAGAATGACTGATCGTGAAATGCGTCGTAAAAAACGTATCATGTTGAAAAAGATGGAAGATTGGCATGATAAAGGATTATTGAAAGGTCGTTTTGAAATGAATATGGATACTTCTTTTGAAGAGATTGAAGACGAATATGAAACTGTGTTGGAAGAAAAACGTAAAAAAGATAGTATAAAATTACAGGGATGGTGGTTTATGACTGCGATTAACTCCATTGAATACGCAAATGCTGCTTTTAATCCATTTGATTTGAATTTGGATGGTTGGGGAGAACAAGTGAATGAGGATATTGATAGTTACGAAGAAATATTCGGAGAGTTGCATGAAAAATATAAGGGAGGTAAAATGGCACCTGAATTATCCTTATTATTGCGTTTAGGTTTTAGTGCGGCAGTTGTTAATTTCACAAATAAAGCATTATCAAGTGCTACACCTGGATTCAATGATGTAATTAAACAAAACCCAGATTTGATGAAGGCTTTCAGTGAAGCTACAGTCAATACAATGAGTCAAAATTCACCTGGATTTGCTTTTGCTAATAATATGATGCAAGAACAAGAAATGCGTCCACGTGGACCTCCACCACCCGCTCCACAAGAAACCAAATCCCTTAAAACCGAACCTCCAATGAAATCTCGACCTGATATGCGTGCTGCAATCAATGAACGTGGTGTTGAATTGGATGGAGCACAAAGTCTAAATAATCAACAAAGAAGTGCTCGTCCAGAAATGCGTGGACCCAAGAATGATGATATTGACAATATATTAGCTGGATTGAAAACTAAATCAATTAATATCCAAAATAATGACAAAGATGATTCTGTAATAAGTGCCAATTCAATTGGTAACTTTTCTACAAATAGTAAAACGCCAAAACGTACTCAAAAAAGAAAACAAAAATCGGATAAAAATACTATTTCTTTAGATATTTAATTTTGAACGGGTTCAATAAATATAATAATACAAAAATCAATATAAATAGAATGTAAATAAATATATTGTATGACAGTTTGTCCGAGTGGTTAAGGAGACGGACTTGAAATCCGTTGGGAAATTCCCGCACAGGTTCAAATCCTGTAGCTGTCGTCAGGAGGGCATGTAGCTCAGGGGTAGAGCGCGCGCTTAGCATGCGCGAGGTCGTAGGTTCGAATCCTACCTTGTCCATTATAGCAGGCATAGTTTAGTGGTTAGAACACAACGTTAACACCGTTGAGATCCGAGTTCAACTCTCGGTGCTTGTAGTTAAAAATAATTAATATATTTTTTTATAAATTATTTTATGTCGCAATAGCTCAGTTGGGAGAGCGTAAGACTGAAGATCTTAAGGTCACTGGTTCGATCCCGGTTTGCGACACGTGAAAATCGTATAGTGGTGAGTACGTCTCGTTGTGGCCGAGAAAACCAGGGTTCGATTCCCTGTTTTCACAATTTTAGGCAATTTGGCGGAGTGGTTAACGCGGTGCCCTGCTAAGGCATTGTCCTTTGGACGCGTAGGTTCGAATCCTACAGTTGTCGTTATTTTGTAATACAATACAATATGTATTATATTACATTTACACTTTGAATATGTATTTATTCATGTGATTCTAATAAAGAAATTGCATCGTTTTTCTTCATTTTAGAAACACTTGATGCTAATCCTTTTGATTTAACTAAAGCACGTAATTCAGTTAAGTTCATTTTTGAATAATCTGTCGTGTTAATTTGATCCAATGTCATGGCAACATTTGATGATGTCACAGATATTTGTTCGCTTTGAATTGTGTCATTATCCTCATCCTCCTCATCCTCCTCATCCTCCTCATCCTCTTCATCCTCATCTTCCTCATCCTCTTCCTCGTCATCATTCTCTCCATCATCCTCTTCCTCGTTATCATTCTCTCCATCATCCTCTTCCTCTTCACCCTCCTGATCCTCGTTATCTTCCTCTATAGATTGCATTAAACCTTCGGCGTCCTCTTCCAGTTCATTTTCTTGAGCGAATTGATTACCTCCATGGTAAAATGAATCAAACTGATGTTGTTCGTTGTATAATATTTCTTCTTGTGGATTATTTTCCAACATACTTAATTTTTGAACGACATTATTTACAATTTCTAATAGAGTTTTATTACTATTTTCAAGTGTTGTTAAACGTTGTCTAAAATTATATATCAACATCAATACTAAAATACAACATATTAATAAACTTGCAACAAAAAAAGTATTCATGAAACTTAATACACTAGTCATTATATAGAAAAATGTATATTATATAATCTAGATCTAAACGATTGTTTAAGTTATTTTATAATCTATTTAGTTATAGAATAATTATGTAATGAAATATTATAATAGTAAAATGGAAAACATTTCAAATATGTTGGATGTAAATGATTCAAAAAATTGGCTAATATTATTATTGATAATAATAATCTTTTTTTCATTATTCGGAATAAATATTGTTATACTGATTGGTAATATTTTACAGAGCATTTTAGAAATAATAATGCCATTATTCAGGCAAATATTATCTATTATTGGCATTTCTACAGGGAAATTATTAAATACAACCGCGGATGTAGTAGGAGATACTGCTAAATTTACAGTAGACATCGCTGAAGGTTCCGTTCAATCTGTTGGAACTTTATTACAAAAAGCAGGAGCACAGGGTCTCGCCGGTAATCCCAATTTCAATTTATCCAATATAACAGATTCAGCAAAACCATATAGTGGTCCAACAATGACAGGTCAATCACAAAAATCAGGATGGTGTCTTGTTGGCGATTATCAAGGTCGTCGTGGATGTATTGAAATATCTGAATCAGACAATTGTTTAAGCGGTCAAGTATTCCCTAATCAACAAATGTGTTTAAACCCTACAATGTCATCCAATATGGGCCAAGTTCAACAATCACAACAATATAACCAACCAAGGTAAACAAATACCAAATTCAGATGTAAAATGACAGATTCAAATTGATATACATTATTTTGATACATATCAATCCATTATTTTTAACATATTGTACCATCGTCATACTGTAATAGATAACGATTTCCCATAAATCCATGATTGTAACAATATATAGAAACCTTATCGAAATCACGAATAACATCTATTTTGATCGAACCATACATAAAAATATAATCTCCATTCTCTGGATCACCTACACCCAAATCCACAGTTTCAGGTCCTAATTGATACGTTTCATTATCATATCGTGTATAATCACTTGTATATCCAGTATATCCATAGTTGTTATTGTTTTCATATAGTATATTATAATTATTTTCCCCATTGATTGGAATAAAGTTATTACTATTTAATATTGCTATCGGATGTGTTTTGGGAATATTTACCAAATAATATGTTCCAATTTTTAATTTGTAATAAACGAGTGGATTATATATTACATCAGCAACATTGAATACATTATTTTCAAAAACTGTATTTTTCAATATATATACATTTTGATATGCCAACAAATCCGGATTATAATATTTATTTACATCGACATAAACATATTGACTTAAACATATATTTTGACTTACATCTATATTTGCTGGTGTTTCATCTGGTGTAATTAATGTATATTCATATTCCTTATTATAATAATAAGTATCAACAATTTGTGATGTTTTTTTTGAACTATCAAACCCATCAACAGAATATTCTTGAAATGTAGATGGAACTGGATTAATGGACGCAAAATTACAATTCTCCGATGTCGTTTGAGAATCTTCTACATTTACTAATAAACCATATGATGTTGTAAAATCTGTAGATAATGCGTTTATAGTTTCATCTATATTAATTGTAAAATGAATATCATAAATCAATTGTCCCTCTGTATTTAATTCAAATGGACCGACAACTATATTTTGCAAATAATGTATACCAGTAAAACTAGTAACATCTTCAGTATACGTAAAGGAAACATCCATAACAATTGTTTGTGATTGCAAAGTAACATTAGGTGATGTATGTGTTTCTTCGTCTGAAACGTTGTAATTATAATACACATCACATTTTATATCTTTTATTGTAAATGATGGAGAATTTGCACCTGTAAATGACAAATGATCACCATAACTTAAACTGGAATTATTAACAATCCCATTTACATATAATGATATTGGTATATTAAATGTAAAAAATCCCAATTTATCAATAGGTTTTTCACTGTATAAATAATATACAAATGTATTCGTATGATCGGGTACGAAAAAATTAGTATTTGAATTCACTAATATATTATAATCATTTACATCATTCAAAATACCATAATTGTTATATATTTTATAATTATACAGCGGAATTGTTGGATCTTCATATAATAACATTGAACCAGGAACATCTGAATTGGAGGAAGGTCGTGGCGTTCTATCCAAAGGACAACTATAATCAATAAAACTTTTTTTCAAATAAGATTGATAAATATCTAAATTACGATTATAAAAATATTGAAATATTCTTCCATAATTTTGTTTTGTTGTTATATTTTGAACTAATTTCTTCCATAATTGCTTCTGTGTATCATTGTTTATTTTATTGTTGGATTTATTATTAGAATACTTTAAAATTTCTACTTTTCTTCTCATATCTAGTTGCGTTTTTGTTAATGATGTATTTTCATATGGACTAATTAATTCATTTCGTGATTTTGGAATAAAAAGTAATTGTCTTCTTTTTCGTTGACTGCAATAATTAATTAAAGTTTCATCATCATATATATTTGTCATTTATATATAATGTAAATATAATGCTATAATACTTTGGATTTATAGTTTTGATGTGTACCATAAATTAGATAAGTATCCATAATAACTAGTACCAGCAGCACCTTCAGCATATTCACTTGTTTCTAAATTAGGTCCATTATTTACTATGCTATTTATCTCAAACACATTCAATGCACGACTAAAATATCTTAAATCAGATAATTTACCTGAAAATCCACCATTTTGGTTCACCATAACATCTTGATAATTTTGTTTTGGTACATGGTCTAAAACAACACGTCCAGATATTGTACCATTAACATATGTATCCAATACTGTGTTTTTCATACGAATAACAACATGGACCCAATTTTTAATTGGGATATTATCAATATCTAATTCTGTATTGACATCGTTGTATTTTACAGTACTCATTACTATATGTAAATTATTATTAGCAGGTCCTAAATATAAACCCGGGGAATTGTTGACATTTGCAACAGATGTAGTTGTTGAAAAATCTGTTGAACCCTTGCTAAATATGTGTTGATATTTATTTACGTCGTTACCAACATCATTTAAATATAACCACAAACTCCATGTAAATTCTAATCCTTCCGATTCATTGTTGGAACGATAAATAGGTACAGAATTTGCGTCTTTTGGATCTTGACTAATAATAACTGATTCCGATCCATTGATTAAACCACGAATGACATAAGGGTCTTCACTTGAGGAGGTAAAATATATCAATAATGATATTCCGATACGTAATAAAAACATAAAAAGGATAATTACCAATAATAAAAACGAAAACTTTGCAACAATTGTATTTGATTGCAAATAGGTTGTAGAAGCTTCATCAACATCTTTTGAAAATGATTCTATACCTTCGTTTAATTGGTCTTTTGATTGTGTAATTGTATCGGCAACAGTTTCATATCCTTGTTTAAATGTTTCAGAGATTTGTTCTCCATAATTAGGTTGATTTTGAGACATATTACTTATATATTATAGCATTATATAAGTAATTTCCTAAAATAGTTTAAATTTTGCGTGTTCTAGGTTATCTTTAAATACTGAAACATCTACACCATATGCGGGCATTATTCCTGTACGTCCATTACCTTTCATGTATTGATCGTATACTGTTTGAGGATTTAAAGGATGAGTCCAACGTTTAAAACGAGTAATATAAGCATCCATTATACCACAAGTTACAGTTGACGATGTAGGGGTTGCAGTTGTTGAACCTGGTGTAGTACCATCACCTACAGTAGATGTTCTTTGTGAACGAACCATTTTACCATCAATATAAGCATCGACAATATCATTATCAACGCTTACCACAAGATGAACCCATTTTTGAATAGGGAAATTGTCTGTAATCGTAACTTTTGTCGTTGAACCATCCTCTAATGGTGTTTCATAGACTAATGTAGGTGTTAATTTTTCTAAATATAGTCTAGCTTCTCCTTCTCCTTCTCCATCTCCTACCTTATAAATATATTTTTTACCACTTGTTTCCCAATTGTTTACAAATACCCATATACCATAAGCATAACGACGTGTTGTTGGCATACTAATTCCACTTATTGTGAGTTTTCCAGTCGAAATTGATTTATAGTCAGATAATTTTGATGATGTATCATACCAATAAATGTATATTAAATATATAATAACAGCAATAGCTATTCCTAAAAAGACAAATGTGGGGTTCATTTACTATATATATAGTATTCATAAAATTATAGGTACGGAGGATTCATTTTTGAGAAAAAATTATACATATAAGTAATTTGTGATTTTGTTAATGGTTCATTGTGATATTTAATATTACTAATAGATCCTTTTAAACCATTATTATCACCTATACTAAATGTATCCGTCACTAAATATTGTGGCATTTTTTGTAATACATGTGTTTTTACTAATTTACCGTTTACAAATACATCTACCGTATTACCATTATAATTGAATACGAAATTATTCCATTTTTGAAGAGGTAATGTTATTTCAAATTGTTCCAAATCATTTTCGTCATTCGGTACATTTGAAAACACAACAATAAAACTGTATGGAGATTTTTCATCACGAAGTATTTTCGGATCACTTAATGTATTTGTTTGATTTATTTCATTATTTTTGAACTTTAACATTGGTTTCGCATTATAATTGAATATTTCTGAACCATTTTTATATGAACTATTCGCGTTTGATTCGGGATTAATATACACCCACATACTAATTCCATACTTTGTTCTAAATGTAATTGGTTCATTGTCATTGTTAATCAAAGCGATATCTTGTGAATTATGAATGTTTCTCTTTTTTTCTAAAAACATGGATTCTTTTAATAATTCAGTACCATTTACAGTCATTGCTTTATTTATATAAGGAGGCAAATATATCAATCCCAATATCAATAATATCTCTATACCAAGTAATACATATACATCTTTTGTAGTTGCTTTAAATTCCTTCAATAAATAACGTACTAAATCATTAATCATACAAGGAATATAAAAAATCAAATAGGATATGAATCCAACAACCCCATCCAAAGAACGCAAATAATTACCTATAAATGAAAATGTTATTGATAAACCTATTATCACAGCAAATAATACCATTATGTAAAACACATATTTGGCTAATTCAAAATTATAATCGGATAAATCAATATAATTATAAACTAAATATATTCCAAACATTAGACCTAAAGCATACATCCCAAATCGTAATGAATCATTATCAATTGTGCTTGTTCGTTTATTTATTGTAGAATAGGTAAAATAAAGAGGAATAATTATTATAGCAAAGTAAATAAATATATCACTCATCCTGTATAATGCATTAGGGTTTGTATTTGCATAAAATAATACAATAGATGAAAATATGATTATTGATAATAATAAAACATAATTTATAATTGTATTACGATATGATGTATTTGTAAACAATAAATCACTATATTTACTAAAAAAATCTGTAATATTACTAAACATCGTATATAGTAATATTACATATTCTCCATGGCTGTTTTTTTACCATGACATTCTCTACACAACGCCACTAAATTATCGACGTGATTAGAACCGCCATATTCTAAACGGACTTTATGATCTACCTCAAACCATGCTGTCAATTGTTTTTGACAATCACCACATACCCATCCTTGATTAGATGCGACGTATTTTTTTTTCGTCTCACTAACTGAACGTTTGGTACCTTTTTTACCTGATCTCAATATTGTATTTTCAGATTGCATGTGACGATCATTTCCACCAATATTAGAATTATCAGTAAAATTCAAAAATGGACTGATGATATTTTTGGCATCTTTATCAACGGGCATGTATTTTAAATACTCATTGGATGCTTTCATTATATTAGACGCATTTGTCGGATCCTTTTTAATTAACCAATATAACAGATAGGCTGCAAAAGTAACACCTGCCATTTTATAATACTTTTGCCAAGACATTAACGTTTTTAAATATTTTCCATCAGTATGGATATTATAAATAATTAATGATGTAATGATTAAAAAATACAATTCTATTCTCATTTATATTATTATTATATTTTTTCGTCTACCTGTTCGCATATCATTGTTTCATAAGAAAATACAGGAATATTACTAAAATTACAATGTAGACCAAGTAAATATAGTGTTTTTTTAAATTCATTTTTTTCATTGCTTTTGCGGTTGCGGATTCGTATTGCAACATATATTCAATTCGTGCCTGTTTTTGACTAATTTGTTTTTTACCTAATTTTATATTTATTTTATTGTGTATAAAGTGGACCCATTTTTGAAAATTTTTCGCTGTATTTAAATAGGGTGATACTGGATATTTATCCAATAAATCATTGAAATTTTTTGCCATGGTTTCATCGGGAATAAACAAAGGAAAATTCATTATTAAATCATAATATTTCTTTTTAGTAACATCATTTGCGTTTTGGGGATAATTATATGATATTGTATGTAAAAAAAACCAATAATGAGGACCCCATATTTGTGAATTCATGATTATATATTTTATAGATATATTGAAATGTTTATCATAACATAAAGATTATATTACATATAATACTAACGATGACAGAACAATATTGTAATAATTGTGGAAAGCAAGGGCATTTATATCATCAATGTAAATTACCCATTACTAGTAATGGTATAATCGCATTTAGAATTAATGACAATAAAGTAGAATACTTAATGATATGTAGAAAAGACAGTTTGGGTTATATTGATATGATACGTGGAAAATATAATATAAATGACGAATATTATATGTTAAGTATGATAGACCAAATGTCTATAAAAGAGAAAATTAACATATTACGAAATGATTTTGACACATTATGGAACAATTTATGGGGTCACAATAATGTAAAAAAATACAAAAATGAGTATGAAATTTCAAAAAACAAATTTGAAACTTTAAAATCCGGTGTTGTTATAAATGATGAAACCGTTTCATTTGCAACAATTATAAAAAAATCTAAAACAAAATGGACCACGCCGGAGTGGGGGTTTCCAAAGGGCCGGCGAAATTTCCAAGAGAATGATTATAATTGTGCTATTCGTGAGTTTTGTGAAGAAACGGGATATAATTCATCATATTTGCGAAATATAGAAAACATATTTCCAATGGAAGAAATTTTTACTGGTTCTAATCATAAATCATACAAACATAAGTATTTTTTGTCATACATAGAATATGAAATTAGCAATAATGAATTTAAACACCAGAAAAGTGAAGTAAGTGATGTGAAATGGTTATGTTATGACGAAGCTATTAATTTAATTCGTGATTACAATTTAGAAAAAAAGAAAATACTTGCTAATATAGATAATATATTAAAAACATATAGATTATTCCAATTGTAAAATATATTTTTGTATTATATATGAATAATACAAAACAAAAAATTTGTCCTGAAGAAAAAGAATTTAATCCAAATACAAAGCGTTGTGTTAAGAAATGTAAGGACGGTTTTGAAAGAGACGAAAATTTTAAATGTGTAAAAATTATAAAACCAGAAGAAAAAGCAGAAGAAAAAGCAAAAGATAAAGAAGAAGAAAAAGCAAAAGATAAAGAAGAAGAAAAATCAAAAGAAAAAGCAGAAGAAAAATCAGAATCTTCAATATATCAGCCGGTAGATGCTAATGTAAATACTCCAAATCCTATTTTAAACACGATTCTAGGTATAAGTTCTCCACAACCCGTAGATGAAACCAATGAAATGGCAGAAGAAACATCTAAAAACCAAATCATTAATACAAAAGATCTTTTAAAACAAGCTGAAACTCAAATACAAAAATACAAACAAAAAAGAACTATTGAATTGAATAATGATTACAAAGAACAAAAAATAGAGTTAGAAAAGTTGAATAAAGAGTTAGAAGAATTGAAAGATTTAAACGATATGAATAAATCATTAGACACAATTAACGAAAAAATTAAAACAAATTATTCATTAGAAGATGTTATCTATAATAAAAATGGTTTAATTAATACAGAAATATATATGAATTTTAAAAGACACTTTTTAATAGATATATTTTCTATTCTTGATTTACATGTTAATAAAACAGACAAGATAATAAAAATTGTTGGAAAACAAGGTATTAATAAATATCGAAAAATAGATGAAATAATAGATAGAATTCTTTTTTTACAACGAAAATTGTTTAAAAGGAAAATGACAGAATACAAAACAAAAAATGACGATGTAGATGAAACAAGTGATGACGATGTAAATGAAACAAGTGATGACGATGTAAATGAAACAAGTGATAACAAAAAACATGAAACAACGGAAGAAGCATTAAAAATAATATTTAAAGAACCAACAAAACCTATTAATATTGATAATACAAAAATTAAAAAGGGACGTCCAATTACACGTTATAAATTACGACATTTCATTATTAAAGAAACAGATCAAGATAATAATGCACTTACTTTACAAGATGTAGTTTATGATAAAAATAAAAAGTTATTAAAGAGTCAATATGAAATAATCGACATTTCTGATTTACGCAAAATTTATTGCTTACTGAAAATAAACTCAAAATGTAAGCATAAATTAGGAAATGATTTAAATAAAAATGATATTATAAATAAAATAATAATACTTCAAGGAAAAATCAGTGATGACAATGACGATGATGGCGATGACAATGACGATGACAATATCAACGTCATAAAGACAGAAAAATCATTACAACCAATAGATGCTGTAAATGCAAATAAAATGTTAAACAAAAAACAGAACAAATTTAATGTATTAAATAAAATACCATTATCAATCATTTCCAAAAAGGAGGATGATGAAAAAAATGAATTGGAAGCATTAATTAAATACCAAAAACAAAATGAATTTTTAACCGAAATTGAAAAAACAGAATACAATGACAATAATGAAAATGATAATTATCCCAATTTATATCCAAATTTAAATGATCCAAATTTTAGTTCAAAAATATCATTGTTTAATGAATTTCAAAGTACAAAATATGATGGTAAAATTGGACCTATCGAAAAATTAGCAAATAATGTTTGTAATGCTGATTTTGAATTAATGCCGCATCAAATGTTCGTAAAAAATTTCTTATCTGAAAACACTCCATACAATGGATTATTACTGTATCATGGTGTTGGTACAGGTAAAACATGTAGTGCGATTGGTATTTCCGAAGAACAACGAAAATACAATATTCAGAATAATATTAGCCAAAAAATAATTATTGTTGCATCACCAAACGTTCAAACTAATTTTTATAGCCAATTATTTGATGAGAAAAAACTAAAGAAGGATGGTGAACAATGGAATCTTAATACATGTGTTGGTAAAATGCTATTACAAGAAATAAATCCTGCTAATGTAAATGGAATGGATAAAGCAAATATTATTAACTTAATGAAGAATTTAATTAGAAAACATTATATTTTTATGGGCTACATTGAATTTGGACGTTATATTAGTAAACGCATTGATGTAAGTGAATTAAACGCAGATGAAGAAACAAAAGAAATATTAAAAAAACGAAGAATTAATAAATATTTTGATAATCGATTAATTATTATTGATGAAGTTCATAATATACGTATATCTGATGACAACAGTAACAAACAAGTAGCAAAATTACTTACAGAAGTTGCCAAAAAGAGTATGAATATGAAATTGTTATTATTATCCGCTACACCCATGTATAACTCATATAGTGAGATTATATGGATCATCAATTTATTAAATATAAATGATAATAGAAGTACTATAAAAACAAATCGTGTTTTCGACAAAGATGGAAATTTCATAGAAAAAGGAGATGAAAATAGTGAAAGCGGTCTTGAATTATTACAACGAAAAATGATCGGTTATGTTTCTTATATTCGTGGTGAGAATCCTTATGCTTTCCCATTTAGAATTTATCCCGAAACATTTTCACCCGAACATTCTATAGCAAATGTTTCTATTCCCAAAAAACAGTTTACAGGAATAGAAATTGAGAACCCAATGGAACACATTTCAGTATATAACACTAATATGGGTATTTTTCAATTAAATGCGTTCAAAAAAATGATGGAAGAATTACCGGAAAAAACGAACACTACTTTTAAGAATAAAAAAATAGAAGATATGGAAAATATTGGATATACGATGCTTCAAAAACCTATACAAGCAACAACTATATTATTTCCCACAAATGATGACACAGATTATGGTTTAGGTAAAGAAGGTTTCACATCATTGATGAAATTTCGTACAACAACATCTCCAAAACCAATGAAATTCGATTATGAATATAAACCCGAAACACTCAAAAATCACGGTAGAATATTCCAAATTGATAATATCAAGAAGTATAGTGGTAAATTACATTCCATAGCAAATTGTATAATGAAATCAACCGGTATTGTAATGATATATTCGCAATATATTGAAGGTACCATTATTCCTATATGTTTAATGTTGGAAGAAATGGGTTTAAAACGTTTTAATAGTAGTAAGATACAAACTAATTCTTTGTTTAAGGATAATGATATTCCAGCGATTGATTATAAAGAAATGAAACCAAAAAATAAAATGACAGATTCAACTGTTTTTTCAGCTGCAAGATATTGTATAATTACTGGAGATTCTCATTTCTCACATAATAATAATGAAGATATTAAAACCATAGTTGATGAAAATAATAAATACGGCGAATTAGTAAAAGTTGTCATTATATCACGTGCTGCGGCCGAAGGTATTGATTTTAAATACATTCGTCAAGTTCATATTGTTGATCCATGGTTTAATATGAATCGTGCCGAACAAATAATAGGACGTGCTGTGCGTAACAGAAGTCATTGTTTGTTGCCATTTAAAGAAAGAAATGTGGAAATATATCTTCATACCTCACAGGATAAATCACTTAAATATGAAACACCAGATATGTATTTGTATCGTTTCGCAGAAAACAAAGCGAAATTAATAGGAAATGTTACACGTATAATGAAATCTATATCTGTGGACTGTAATTTAAATATATCTCAAACAAATTTCAGCATTGACAAAATAAATGCAATTTCGGAAAACAAAAATACGATTATAACATTATCTACAAAGGGAAATGTTGAATATAAGATAGGTGATAAACCATTTACTGAAATATGTGATTACAAAGATAATTGTGAATATACTTGTTTTTCAACAAAACCGGTTCCCGATAAAATAAAACATACAACATATAATAAATCGTTCGCATTATCTGTATACTCGATTATAGTGAATCGTATTAAACAATTATATCGTAGTCATTTCATTTATAAACAAAATGATTTAATTAAAGAAATAAATGTCACATATGATTATCCGAACGAACAAATATTTTATGTTTTATATAACATAGTGAATAATAAGAGCGAAGTTATTATTGATAAATACGGTAGACAAGGACATTTAATTAATAAACAAGATTATTATGCGTTCCAACCAAATGATATTGTCGATGAAGATATTTCTGTATTTGAACGCAGTGTTCCTGTGGATTATAAACGCAACCATATTAAAATGGACGGAAATATTATTGATGAAGTTAAAATAGAAAAAGACGTTTCAAAAACACCTGATTTTGTTGCTATTATAGATAAATTATTAGAAGCTACATCACTTATAGATAAACCGACTGAAAATTACACTATTAAAAATACGCATCCTTGGTACAAGCATGTTACCAGTAAAAATTTTCAAATATTGATAATGAATAAACAGGGTATGCCAAAAGATAAATATACAACTTATATTATTCATCATTTTATGGATACCCAGGGTCATAACGAAAAAGTAGTGTTATTTAACACATTATATTATCGTAAACCAATCAATAAAAATGAAGAAAAAATATCTGAATATTTTGATAAATTGATTATTGATTTTAAAGGTAAAAAATATATTGTCTTTGCAAATGACAAAGAAGAAAAACATGTTATATTTAATATTGGAGCGAATAAATTACATGAAGCTAGTCAACTGGAATACGATAATTTAAAAGTTCCATTATTTAATAAATTTGCTGTTGACAAAAAAGACCTATGGCAAAACATTGGATATTTTGCTGGATTCAAAGGACGTGGTAATAAATTAAAAATTAGAAATATATATGATAAATCATCACATAGCAAAGGTATTGTTTGTAATACCGGTTTAAATGCGAAAGACATTATTTTACGTCTTTCTTGTATTTTAAACGGAAATGATTGTAAAACACCATTACGAGATACATTTAACGATTATAATAATCTTTATAAAGAAGGTCTTGATTCATCTGTTTTTCAAATTGTTAAAAATAAAAAGGATTTAGAAAAAGCCAATCAGGTAACAGATAAAAATATATCATTAACATTGGAAGAAATATTACTTAAAACAGGTCTATGTTTGTTAACTGAATTTACTATGCGTTATTTAGATGAAATAAAATATAGAGGCAAACGATATTTCTTTTCAACAGAAGAAGCATTAATATCCCAAATAAGTAAAATATAATATAGCATATTAATATATAATTAATATGTCATCAATCAGAAGTAAAACTCCCAGTAAAACTCCCAGTAAAACTCAAAGTAAACGTCGCATTGGTAAATCTCTTACTAAAAAAAGCAGACGTAGAGGTACAGGATTATTCAGTATAATTAGACAAAAAATAAGAACAAATCCTATCGACAAAATAGCAAAATATACAAAATTGACACCTCAACTAGTAAAGTTGTCACTTCAATTTACAACTAGCGTAATGCACCATAGTATTACTTCAAGAATTAAATCTGAATACAGAAATTTAATGAATTCAAAATCTGATATGGATTTTTTCCATAAATTGGGATTAATTGTTTTGGACGATAGAAACCCTAGAATGAGAAAACATCAAAAAAAACTCCAAGAAATAATTAAAAATTCCAGACGCAAATCACCCAAATCACCCAGCAAATCAAAAAGTATTCGTGGTGGTTATGGAGAATTGGTAGCATATACTATTGGTGAAACAACTGGATTTAATGTTGCTATGTTTGGTACAATGTTTTATATTGGGTTACAATCATTAATGGTTGGGTTTACAGTATCTTCAGTTATGGAAACCGTAAAAGATCCAGAATTACCATTATACCACTTGTCTGATACAACAGTAGGTTTGTCTGAACGAGTTAGTGAGGCGATGGATATCCATGAAATATGTAAGAATGAACCCAAGATATCCATTCTAAAAACATTGGAACATATTCTTCCTGCAAACACAGAAACACAGACCGCCGTTCAAATGGTAAACTATTTCAATTGTTTCAAAACGCAAAAAGAAGAAAAAGATTTCCTCGATTGGTTCGAAGCGAATTATGGTGATGTAAAAAAATTCAAAGATGAAGAAACAAAACTAAAGACCTCCTTTGAAAATGATATCAAAAATCATTTACAAGAATCTAAAGCATTGGTTCCTTATAAATCCGAAGCAAAAGTAGGAGATGCTTCTGATATTATACAAACAGAAGCCGAGATGGGTTTAGTTGTATATGATACTGTTCGTAACGAATTACAACGAGATGGTATATTTGAAATAAATGATGAAGGAGAAGTAAGAATGATGGATAGACCAAAAGGTTTGTCAAAGGATGATCTTGTCTCACATCTTGATAAACAAATTGGAAAATTGGATAATTTTATCAAAAAAATAGATGATGGCACAATAGAAAAAGAGGTTGAAGACAAAATGAATGTTTCAAAAGAAACTGACGAATCATCCAAAACATTGGCGTCATCATTATATAATTTATATACTGAAAACAAAGATTATGTTATGAAGGCACTCGCAATTGCTACCTTTTCAACAAATCCTGTTTCTAAAGCATTATTTGAAATGAAAGTATCAATGATAAAAGCACGTGGAGAAATGAATAGTATGAAACTAGATTTAGAAAAAGAAAAATCATCAATTGAAATGAATGTAGATCTATTTTTAGCTCAATTGGAACATTTGTATACAACAGCAAATGGTATTTTTTCAAAAATCATTCATATTGGTAGTTCTTTTACATTACTATTTGGTATGCGAGCACTTAAATCGTATAAAGTTTTATTCCAAGGTAACAGAATGGTAGGTTTTGATGTTCGTGACGGAAATGGTCCACAAGATGCCATTGTCAGATTTAATGGACGCCGCGCTATTGAAAACTAAAAATTGAATAATATTTATATAAATATATATATTATATTAAGGACATATGACAATGGAAAAAAATGATGACAAGATATATAGTGTTTTCATCAGCACATTACTAGAAAAAAAAGTATATTTACACATTAATGAAATAGGTAAACGTATAAAGGAAAATTTGGAAAAAAAATTATCATATGATTTGGAAAATAAGTGTATAAAGGAAGGAATTATACAAAATGGCTCAATTAAAATTATTAACTATACTAGTGGAAATGTAATGGGTGAAAAAATATGCTTCCATTGTGTATTAGAATGCTATGTATGTAATCCCGTTGAAGGGTCTATTGTCGAATGCGATGTTAAAACCATTACAAAAGCCGGTATTCATTGCGAACATGTTGACAATTTTAGTGATACTGTACCACTACACGTATTTATCGCACGCGATCATAATATCAATAATGATAAATACAACAATATTAACGAAAAAGATAAAATAAAATGTAAAATAATTGGTACACGTTATGAATTAAATGATCCGTATATTACATGCATTGCTACTATGTAAATATACCACTCTATTTACACTCGCACATACTCTC
>Ga0255769_10000480_pt1 | contig 47809 bp, 54 predicted proteins | sample 041ome_9_FD_179637 | JGI IMG/M metagenome (GOLD analysis project Ga0255769, IMG submission 179637) | Coastal salt marsh microbial communities from the Groves Creek Marsh, Skidaway Island, Georgia - 041413US metaG (version 2) | ecosystem: Environmental > Aquatic > Marine > Intertidal zone > Salt...
AGATGGCGTCAACGACACCGTTAACGGCGGCCTGGCTGTGGCCGGTCTTTGCTGCAACAGCTGCAACGAGCTCTGAGCGGTTCATCTGGTCTGGTCCTCCTCGGACTGTGTTTTTGCTAACAAAGCCCGATGTCATCGAGCCATTAGCAAGCTACCAGCTGGACTTCGTAATGCCCGGCAATTCGCCACGGTGTGCCATGTCGCGGAAACGGACACGAGAAATGCCGTATTTGCTGAGCACACCACGAGGACGGCCGTCAATCGCGTCGCGGCTACGCAGGCGAACAGGGCTCGCGTTGCGGGGCAGCTTTTGCAGCGCCTTGCGGGCTGCTTCGCGCGACTCGTCGGTGCCCTTGGGGTCGACGAGGGCCTTCTTGAGCTCCAGACGCTTCTCGGCGTAGCGCTCGACGATGACCCGTCGCTGCTCGTTACGAGCAATCTTTGATTTCTTAGCCATTTATCGCTCCTCGCGGAATTCAACGTGCTGACGCACAACGGGATCGTACTTCTTGAGCACGAGACGGTCAGGGTCGTTACGACGGTTCTTCCGGGTCACGTAGGTGTACCCGGTTCCCGCCGTTGACTTGAGTTTGATGATCGGTCGAACATCTTGAGCTTTTGCCATTAGAGCTTCACTCCCTTCGCCATCAAGTCACGAACAACCGCTTCAATTCCGCGGGCGTCGATGACCTTGATGCCTTTGGCCGAGAGCGTCAACGTGACGTTGCGCTTCAGCGAAGGCACAAAGTAGGTCTTCTTCTGGATGTTCGGGTCAAACCGACGCTTGGTGCGGCGGTGTGAGTGCGAAATGTTGTGGCCAAAACCAGGGGTGGCTCCGGTCACTTGGCAGACTGCTGCCATAGTTATCTCCTTCTAGGTACCGTGGGCCCGAAGTGGGGCCCACCCAAGATCACTTGTCGGCACGCACAGCCACGACGTCGTTTCCGAGAGGTTGTCGCTTAGCGCACAAGAAAAGCGGAGTTCCGCTCAACCTGCACCAGTGTAGGGGCTGGGAACCTCAATTACCAGTCGACGTTTTCTGGCAGGCCGGACACACACCAAAAACGTCGACGAGATGCTCGGGCGCGCTAAAACCGTGTTGGGTGGCGACTTCCTTCGCCCACGCTTCGATTGCTGTCGCCGCAATCTCCACGGTGACGCCACATTCCCGGCAGACCAGGTGGTGGTGATGCCCCGGTTCACAGGCTCGATACACCGTCTCACTTCCTCGAGTGAGAGAGTCGGCTTCACTGGAATCGACCATTGCCGTGAGCGCGCGATACACCGTGGCAAGACCAATACTCGAGCCGTCGTTTTTGAGCGCCTGGTGGAGCTCTTGGGCAGAAACAAAGCCGTCTTGGTGCTTCAGGGCTTCACGCACGTCATCGCGCTGTTTGGTGTTGCGCTTCATCACACTTCTCCTGGATTCGAGCGAATGGAGGGTGGCTGAATCATGTCAGGGTTTTCGTGAGCGGCATCAAATACGTCGACGTGGGGACCTTCAGGATGGAGCGCCCCGAGGCCGTAGGCGTCGGCCAGGTGTTCGGGGGTGAGGACATCGTCTGGCGAACCGGCAGCTACGACCCGGCCGGCTGTCAAGATCACGTAGTCCGCGGACCGCGCTTCGTCCAAATCATGAGTGGTGTACACGACGGTGCAGCCCTGCTCGGGCTCTTCGTGAATGATGTCGTCAATTACTCGCGCAGAGGGCACGTCCAAGCCCGTGAGTGGCTCATCTAGTAGCAGGATGTTGTGATCTTGGGCGAGGGCTTGGGCGACAAAGACCCGCTGTCGTTGTCCGCCGGAGAGTTCTCCGATGTTGCGTGAGGCGAGGTCAGAGATGCCGAGCTTGGCCATCGCCTGATCGACCCGCTCCCGATCGATCGGACCCAATCGACCGAGTAGCCCTCGGGAGGGGTAGCGACCCATGCGGACCACTTCCCGCACCGTCAGTGGCACGCCCGCGGTCACCGGCATGTATTGCAACACATAGGCGATATCGCGCAGCGCCTCGCTGGGACTCTTTCCTTCCACACTGAGCTCACCGGTGTACTCGAGCACTCCGGAAATCGCATGAAGAATGCTTGATTTTCCGCTGCCGTTGGGGCCAATAATCGCGCATGTGGCGGCGTGGGGTATCACGAAAGAGCTGCGGGAGACTACCTCCTTCTCGCCGCGAAAAACGGTGAGGTCTTGAGCGATGATTCCGCTCATGAGGTCACCACCTTGCCTTTTCTCAGACCGCCAAGCTCTTTCAACGCCATCACGGCAAAGAACAAGACAACTGGCACCAATGCCATGGTGGCGGAGCCTGCGGTTCCCCAGTAGTAGCTCAATGTGAGACCTAGCCACACCGACCCCACACCAATCAACCCAGCGGTCACCATCAACCTCGGAATAGTGTTGACGAGCAAACTCGCGACGGCGGGCGGTCCGATGAGCAAACCCAGGACCAAAAGGGTGCCCACCGACTGGTAGCTACCGATAATGGCGAGCGCAATCAGTGCAAGAAGGGCCACGTGGGTGCGACGCGGGTTCATTCCCAGTAGTTGAGCTTTCTCGCGGTTGAGACTCAAGCTCACCAGTGGGCGATACAACACAATCGACGCCACGACCACAATGGCCAGGACAATCGCTTGCCCTTCAATGTCGCTCCAGGAGACCCCGAGGGCGTCTCCAAACAGGATGCTCGTGAGCGAACCCGAATAGGAATCCAACCTCGAGAGAATCACGACACCGAGGGCGAGCATGCCCACAAACAGCAGCCCAATCGAGGTATCCACCCCTAGAGGTGTACGCCGCTGAACCCATTCGATGGCGAGAACCATGACGAGCGCGGCGAGCGCGGCTCCCAGAAGTGGGCTTTGACCCAGAACGAGCGCCGCCGCCACACCAGGAACAACGCCGTGGACAAAGGCATCACCAAAAAAGCTCATCCCACGCAGTACCAACCAGGTGCCCACCGTGGAGGCCATCAGCGCGGCAATGGCGCCGCCAATGAGGGCTCGCTGCTGAAATCCCAGCGCAAACGGCTCAATCCACCACTCCACAGCTCTAGCCTTCCACCACTAGGAACCGTTCAGTGCATCAGCAATCAGCTGGGCATTCGTCACCATCATCGATGAGTAGTCCTCGGCGCCACTTCCGGGAGCGCCCACTGAGCCGACATAAAGGGGAACGACAGTGAGCGAACCACTTTCTTGGGCCACCGCCTCCATCAGATCGCTCTGCTCGTAGTAGTTGCCCATGAGTGCGGGAATACCAAGGTTCTCAATTGTGGCGACGAGAGCCGCGAGTTCGGCAGAGCTGGGTTCCGCGAGCGTCGATCCTCCGGGAATCACCACTCCAGCGATGTCAAAGCCATAGGCGTCGGCAAAATAACCAAAAGCCTCGTGGTCGGTGACCAGCACACGCTGGTCATCACTCACTGTGCTCAAAATCTCGATGACTTCTTCTTCGGTGGCGAGAATCTCGTTTGCGACGCTTTCACCACACGAGGGTGCCGTCTCTCCCAAAACACCCTCTAACTCATTGCCCAGTTGCTGGGCGACGAGAGCCATGCGCGAGAGGTCAAACCAAAAGTGGGGGTCGTATTCGCCGTGTTCGTGACTCTCTTCCTCCACATGGCCATCGTCGGCCTCGTCATGCGCGTGATCGTGAGTGTCCTGGTCAGCCTCGGAGCCATCCTCGGTGTGGTCTCCAAAGGGAAGTGGATCAACCCACTCGGCGACGTGCAAAACCGTTCCGCCGTCGGCTTCGATTTGTTCGAGTGCGTCACCCAGGCCCATCTCCAGCCTCAGACCATTTGCCACCACGACGCCGGCTTCGGTCATCAGGGCAAGCTGCTCGCTCGACGCGGCAAAGTCGTGGGGGTCAGCTCCCACGGGCATCAGCACTTCCACGACCACCGAATTGTTTCCCACACACCTCGCAATGTCATCCACCACTGATCCGAGAACGGTCGTCGTGGCAAAGAGTGTGGTCGCCGACGACTCAGAGGTCGTGGCGTCGTCGTCAAGCGTGACAGGTGCATCAGGGGAGGAGCATGCAGAAAGGAGAGCAACCGTGGACAACACAGCCGTCGAACGAACAGGGGAGATCATAGGCCCAGGCTAGAGCTTATTGATAATGATTGTCAATATCTCTAGTCGAGGAGTAGTGCAGGCTCCTCCATCACACTCGCGACATCAGCCACAAACCGGCTCGCCACGTCACCATCCACCACGCGGTGGTCAAAACTCGCGGCCACAGTCGTCACCATGCGAGAGAGCACCTCGCCATCGACCACCCACGGCTTGGGCTTGATGGTTCCGAGCGCAACAATCGTCACCTCGCCCGGGTTCAAAATGGGCGTTCCGGTGTCCACGCCAAACGAACCCAGGTTGGTAATCGTGATTGTGCCGTTAGACATGTCCTCGGGGGTGGTCTTGCCCTCACGCGCTTTTACGGTGAGCTGCTCGAGTGCCACCGCCAACTCCCGGAGGCTCATGGTGTGGGCGTCTTTCACGTTGGGAACAATGAGGCCACGCGGGGTCGCTGCGGCGACGCCCATGTTCACGTAGTGATGGACGGTGATTTCGGTATCCGTCCACGTCGAATTCACCGTGGGGTTGCGCTGCACCGCCCAGATCATGGCTTTCACCATCACCAATAGAGGCGAAATACGAATGCCGGCGAACTCCGGCGACGCCTTGAGGCGCTTCACAAACTCCATCGTGCGCGTCGCGTCCACATCAACGAACACCGAGACGTGGGGTGCTTCAAACATTGACTTCACCATCGCTTGTGCGATGGCCTTGCGAACACCCTTGACCGGGATGACTTCTTCCCGCTCCTTGGGCCAACCAGGAGTGTCGATGTTTTTGAACACCTTCGCCTGCTCGGCGTGACGCATGACGTCGTCGCGAACAATCTCGCCACCAATGCCACTGGGGGTCACATCAGCAAGGCTGACGCCGAGTTCCTTCGCCAGCGCCCGAATAGGGGGCTTTGCCAGCACCGGGACGCTCTCGGCAATAGGAACCTTTGCCCCAGCGTTCTGCTCGGCGGCGTCGGCCGAGGCATAGCGTTTACGCCGCACCGCCTTCTCTTCACCCTGGGCGCCATAGCCCACCAGGTTGGCAGGCTCTGATCCGCCTTCGTGCTCCACTGTCGCCTCTGCGTCAACCACTGCCTCAACAACCTCGGCGGCGGGGGCTGCGGGCGCCTCCGTTTCGGGGGAGTCGTCTTGCACCGAGATGATGGGCGAGCCGACTTGGACGGTGTCGCCCTCGCTGACGAGCAACTCTTGGACGACACCTTCGAACGGGGAGGGCAATTCCACCAGCGACTTCGCGGTCTCGATTTCGACGACAACCTGGTTGAGACTCACCTGATCGCCGGGCTTCACACGCCAACTCACGATTTCTGCCTCGGTCAGGCCTTCACCCACGTCCGGGAGGGGGAACTTAAACGTTGCCACGATGACTCCTTCGCGCCTAGTAGGCCATTACTCGGTCGATGGCATCGAGAATACGGTCCACACTCGGCAGATACGAAGACTCGAGTTGCGCGGGGGGGAAGGGCGTGTCGAAACCACTGACCCTCACCACGGGGGCTTCGAGCGTATAGAAGGCGCGCTCGGCCAGGGTCGCTGCGATTTCACTGCCGACACTCGCGTTGCCCGGAGCTTCTTGCGCCACGACCACCCGGCCTGTCGACTGGGCAGAGGCGACCAGAGTGTCCCAATCAATGGGGGAAACACTGCGCAGGTCAATCACTTCGACGCTGGTGCCTTCCTCTTCGGCAATCTCGGCTACTTGCAGCAACATGCTCACCATGGCCCCGTGGCCAATCAGCGTCACATCATTACCCTCACGCACCACGACGGCGCGTTCCATCGGTGCTTGGCGGGCAGCGGTATCCACTTCGCCTTTTTGCCAGTAGCGACTCTTGGGCTCGAGAAATATCACCGGGTCGGGCGAGCTGATGGAATCTTGAATCATCCAATACGCATCGTGGGCGGTAGCGGGACTGACTACGCGGAGACCGGGAGTGTGCGCGAAATAGGCTTCGGGGCTTTCCTGGTGGTGCTCGACCGCGCCGATGTGGCCACCGTAGGGGATACGAATGACGACGGGCATGGAGAGTGCACCCTCGTGGCGGTAGGTGAGTTTCGCGAGTTGAGTGGTGATTTGGTCGAAGGCGGGGAACACGAAACCGTCGAACTGGATCTCACACACCGGTCGGTAACCGCGCATGGCGAGGCCGATCGCGGTGCCAACAATTCCGGACTCGGCTAGGGGGGTGTCGTACACGCGCGTGGGGCCAAATTCTCTCTGCAGACCCTCGGTGATGCGAAAGACACCACCGAGTTGACCGACTTCCTCGCCAAACATCAGAACTTTGTCATCGGCGGCCATCGCGGCACGCAAGCCCTCGTTGAGAGCTTTCGCCATCGTCATTGTGCTCATGTCGGACCCTCCTTCGGAATGAAGGAGTCTTCGAACTCGGCCAACCACGCCGCCTGCTCTTCCAGGTTCTTGTGGGGTGAGGAATAGACGTGCTCAAAAATCTTGGACGACGGCGGCGCGAGAAGTGCGAGGACATCGCGTCGGAAATCGCTGACTTCGTCGCGGGCTTGTTCATCGACCTCGTCGAAGAATTCTTCGCTATGGCCGCGGTTACCTAAGAACACCCGGAATCGCCCAATCGGGTCGCGTTCGGCCCAGAACTGGAGTTCTTCTTCGTCGCGATACTTGGTGGGGTCATCACTGGTGGTGTGAGCCCCCATCCGGTAGGTCAAAGCCTCAATGAACTGAGGGCCGTGTCCCGAGCGGGCGCGATCCATGTTGTGTTTGGTCACCGCGTAGCTAATCAGCGGGTCGTTGCCATCAATCTGCACACTGGGAATTCCGTATCCGGTTGCCCGCAGGTACAGAGGGGTCCGCGACTGCACTCTCACGGGGGTGGAAATCGCCCAGTGGTTGTTTTGCAGGAAGAACACAATAGGCGCTTGGTAGCTCTGGGCAAAGACCATCGACTCGTGGGTATCGCCCTCACTCGTCGAGCCGTCGCCGAAGTACACGATGGTGGCTTCGTCTTTGTCCAAATCACCGCTGCCTGCCGCACCGTCGAAACCGATGCCCATGGCATAGCCAGTCGCGTGCAGGGTCTGTGCGCTGAGCACCAGGGTGTAGAGGTGGAAGTTACCGTGCTCTTTGGGATCCCAGCCGCCGTGGGTGAGCCCACGCATCAGCTTCACAATTTGCAGCATCGACACTCCGCGAAGCCGCGCGATGGAGTGTTCGCGGTAGGCGGGGAAAATCGTGTCCTGAGCGCGGGTGGCCAGGGCAGAACCGACCTGGCAGGCTTCCTGTCCGACACTGGGTACCCACAGTGCCATCTGCCCCTGCCGCTGCAGTGTCCCGGCCTCCAAATCGAGCGCTCTGGTAACCACCATCGTGCGATACATCAGCTGAAGCTGGTCGTCACTAAGGGTGTCGGCGATGGCCTGATAGGCCTGAAGGTGGTCCCCTGTGGCGATGCTGCCGTCTGGGCGTAGCAGTTGAAGCGCATCCGGGGAGAGAGGCATGCGACTACCCTAACCGCGCCTGAGAGGCCGTTTTTGGTAGGTCATCCACAACCCTTTTCAAAATTCGCAGTAGCACATCCACAGCTTCAGCCTCCGCAATCGACACCCGAATGCCTTCCCCGGGAAACGCTCGGGCCACAATGCCCTCCTCCTCAAGCCACTGCGACACCCTCTCGGTGTCCTCACCCACAGGAATCCAGACAAAGTTGCCATATGGCAGAGGAATAGCCTCACCCCACTGCTCGAGCTCGTGGCGCACCCGAGAAATTCGCTGCGTAATTTCTCCAACCCGACGATTAATCTCCGGCATCTGTTCCACACTCACCTCAGCAGCGAGCTGCGCAGGCGCTGACACAGCGAGAGGAATCCCTGCAGCTTGTGCGGGGGCGAGCAACTTAGGCCGACCAATCGCATAGCCGACTCGGAGACCGGCGAGGCCGTAGGCCTTCGAAAAGGTCCTCGTAAGCACCAGGTTCGGATATTTCTCGACGTGGTCTTCGCCGTGGACGGCATCGACATCGTCCACAAACTCTCGGTAGGCCTCGTCCAAAATCACTAGACAGGTTTCCGGCACCGCAGCCATCAACCGCTCAAACTCGTCGGTGGTCACCACCGTCGAGGTGGGGTTGTTCGGGCTACACATCATCACGACCCGGGTCTTGTCATTGACCGCCGCTGCAAGGGCATCAATGTCGTGGCCGTGGTCCTCGCGGTTAGGCACCTTCACCGACGCAGCACCGCTGACGGTTACCAGCCCCGGATAGGCCTCAAAGCTGCGCCAGGAATAGACCACTTCGTCACCGGGTCCCGCGGCCGCCTGAATGAACTGCTGCAACAGTGCCACCGAGCCGGCGCCCACTAAGAACCAGTCGGCGGGAAACCCCAAGAGTGTCGAGAGTTTGTTTCGAAGCGTGGCCGCCGTCGCGTCGGGGTAGCGATTCCACTGGCCGGCAGAGAGAGCCTCAACGACCTCCGGCAAGGGAGGAAAGGGTAACTCGTTGGACGAGAGTTTGATGCCCCCGGGTTTCGGGGGTTTGCCCTGACGATAGACGGGCAACGAAGCGATTTCTGGCCGAAAGACCACTCCACCACCAGGAATACCCACCATGGGTTAAGCGTAGGTGCTTTGCGTGTCAGAACCCCTCGTTCAGACAGGACCGGCATAGTGGGTGCGTGCTTCGACTCCTCATTCGTACCGTAGTCACTGCGCTCGCGCTCGGCGTGGCGGTGTGGGCCGTTCCCGGCATCACGATGACGCCCTACGCCGACCAGACCGTGATTTTCATTGGCGCGCCGACGATGGAAGTGGTGGTGTCATACCTCGTGGTGGCCGCCATTTTTGGCCTGGTCAACGGAATCATCGGAAACGCCATCCGGGTCATGGCTTTCCCGCTCTACATCCTCACCCTCGGACTGATTGCGCTGCTGGTGAATGGTGCGCTGTTGCTGATTGTGCACCAGGTTTCACTGTGGTTGGGCTTTGGCCTTAGCGTGAGCAGCTTCAGCCAGGGAGTCATCGGTGCCCTCGTGCTGAGCATCACCAGTTGGATCCTTGGGCTGTTCTTCCGGCCTCTGTTGATGAAGCGCTAACCCTCCTGCTCCCGAAACACGCGAGTCTCACCGCTCAGACCCTCGGGAAACGACTGGGTCAACCGCTGTAACTGTTGGGCGGGTGAATCGTCGATGCGTTGCGCCGTGGTGACATATCCCTCCCGCGCGTGCGCGCCGATCACATCACCGGGGAGGGCGTCACTGCGGGCGGTCACGACGTAGGCGTTGGTGTCCTCTCGGGCGCCGCCCAGCAGAGGGACCACGTCGTCGCGATGCTCGATGAGCAACGCGGGGTAGTTGCCCGTGATGGGAACGGAGCCCGTGGGCGCTCCGATGGTGATCAGACCCGCTGTGGTGTAACGACCCGATTCGGCGAGCCTCGCGGCCACCGCACCCCCTTGAGAGTGCCCGACGAAGACCACGGACTCTGTTCTTCTCACACCCGCAGCAGCCATGGCTTTCTGGGTGGCAATCATCGACGCGGAGCTCAGCCCTGCCACGAGGGCGAGATTGGAGGACATGTCGAAAGCCGAGCCCCCGGAGTCTCTGTTGAACTCCGCGGTTCCCGCGATGAACACTTCCACGTGCCCTGTGCCATCAGGGTGACGGTAGGTGTCGATACGGATAGGGGTGTCCGTGTCGGGAATGCGAGCAATTCTCTCGGCGACGCCGCGCGCAATAGTGGTGTCGCGCTGCAGCGAGACCTCTTCAACATGAGCCCGCGGAAGATAGTCGCCGAGGGCTGCCGCGGCACCCGGTGTGATACCTCCCTTCGTGAGTGGCCCGGCGCTGGTGAGGTAGGCGCTCATGGCGCTCAGCGCGGTGTCCCGCGGGCGATCAAACAGGGCGGTACGGGTTCGCTCGTGGGCCGCGACCTCGCGAGTGTAGGTGTCAAGGGAGGAGCTAATCCACCGGCTCCAATCTTCGAGCTCTCCCGCCGTCGTGCCAGCCTGCGCGAGTGCCGGTGCCCACGCGTGGGATAAATGCGGCTCTAGGTCTGCGCAGAGACTCCCGGCGCGGTGGTGAAAGCGCTCGAGCCACTCCATGAGCGCCAGCACCTCATCGGTCGCAACCCGGTAACCACCGGGGGTGTGAACCCAGAGTGCCTCGCTCATCCCAACAGCCCTCGTGAGATGTCAGATACCGCACGCGCGTGCTGCAAATGTCTGGAGCATTGTCCTTCGGCTGTCTCGAGCTGGCCGATGAGACTCTTGGTGACCGCCTCCCCGCTGCGTAGTTGGCTCAGGGCCGCTGCCTGCGTCAGACCCGTCCACCCGGGCGTGTGGGGGAGTGTCGACCACTGAACACCGAGTGACACGGCGTCGTGGTGAAGGACGCGCACTCTCGCGAGCACCCGTTCGATGTCTGATTCGTCCACGTGTTCTCCCGCTGAAGGGTGCGGCGAGAATGGCGGGGTTGGAGATGGCCCACAACTCTCGGGGAGGGTTCTGTCGGTTTGTCGCTCGTGGACAAGCGGGGGATGGGCCAGAATAGAGGGGTTGTTGCTGACCCACCGTGAGGGGCCTCACCATGGCGCTTGAATCTCCGCTCTCTCCCCTCGACGGACGCTACGCCCCCCTCGTCGCAGACCTCGCCGAATCATTTTCGGAGGCCACCCTCAACCGCACCAGGCTCGAAGTCGAAATCGAGTGGTTGATTGCTCTGACGGACCACGGCATCGCCGGTTCTTCTGCCCTCAGCGACGCACAAAAGGCGGCGCTGCGCGGTCGCGTCGAGCGCTTCTCGCAAGACGATGTGGCAGCCCTTGCTGAAATCGAGGCCACCACCCAACACGATGTCAAAGCCATCGAGTATTTCCTGCGACGAATCTTGGAGGAAGAACAGCTCAGTCATATCGCGGAGCTAGCCCACTTTGCGGCCACCAGTGAGGACATCAACAACCTGTCCTACGCGCTGATGGTGAAACGTAGCGTCACCAACGTCTGGTTACCCGAGGCGCTCAACGTTCACGCCCACTTGGTGGAACTAGCGAAAAAGTGGCGCGACGTTCCCATGCTCGCCCGCACCCACGGTCAACCGGCGACGCCAACCACCTTTGGCAAAGAACTGGCCGTGTTCGCCCACCGTCTTCGAGGCGCACTCGACGAGGTCGAGCGCACCACCTACCCCGGCAAGTTCAACGGAGCATCGGGAACCTTCTCGGCTCACGTATCCGCGTGGCCGGCGGCCGATTGGCCCGCGCTTTCTCGCTCCTTCGTCGAATCCTTGGGCTTGGAATGGAATCCGCTGACTACGCAGATCGAATCGCACGATGGTCAGGTGCGCTTGTTCCAGCGACTGAGCCACACCGGCCGCATCCTTCACAACCTCTGCACCGACGCGTGGACATACATTTCGATGGGGTACTTGCGCCAGATTCCGCAAGAGGGCGCGACCGGGTCGTCCACCATGCCGCACAAGGTCAACCCCATTCGCTTCGAAAACGCAGAAGCGAATCTCGAAATCGCCTCAGGCCTCTTCGACGTTCTCCAGGCCACCCTGGTGACGTCACGTTTGCAGCGTGATTTGACCGACTCGACGACACAACGCAATATCGGGGTCGCCATCGGCCACCAAATGGTGGCGCTGAAGAACATTCAGCGGGGCCTCTCGGAAGTGGACGCCGCCCCCGAGGTGATGGCCCAGAATCTCGAGAACAACGTGGAAGTGCTCGCCGAAGCTATTCAGACCGTGATTCGCGCGGAAATTGTCGCGGGCCGCTCAGCGATTACCGACCCCTATGACGTGGTCAAAAAACTCACGCGCGGAAAGCGGGTCACCGCAGAGTCTCTCGCTGAGTTTGTCGACACTCTCGACATCAGCGATGACGCAAAAGCGTCACTTCGAAGCCTCAGCCCCGCGACCTACACTGGTCTGGCGAGCTCTCTCGTCGACTATCTTCGCGACTAGTCGTTTCCGGTTGTGGGCTTGTCCCGCTGACCCTCTGGGGTCTCGTTCGGGGTCATCGCCAGAATCAGCATGGCGAGGACCAAAATTACGACGACGAAAACCGACGCCGCCACGATGACGCTCATCATGATGTCGCGGGTGACCAGCAAGATTCCGCCGCCGGCAAAGAGAGCCATGGCGGCTGAAATGACCACATACTCGCGAGGCGCCATCGCGTGAAAGTTTTTCTTCGCCACGTCATTCACTCCTTTGACGGCGATTCGACATCGCCAAATTCACGGCACCGATTCCCAGGAACACCGTGAGAATGCTCGCCCACACTCCAGCCATACCCATCATCCACACGACACCCGCGGGCACTACCAGGGTAATCACCCCGAGCAATACGGTTGCTGAACCGACCACGAACCAATCTGATCGCTCAGTGCTTTTCTCTAGCCGGCGCGCTTGCACCACGGTGGTTGCTCCCGCCACCAAGCCCCACACGGCAATACTCCACAGAACCAAACCGGGCTGGTCCCAACCCGAAAGGGCCACGGCGAGACCACCTGCGATGACAGCGGTCACGCTGTGGCCCAACCACCAGCTCCACCATCCCCGCGGGCGCTGGGCCACTAACAACACGATGGTGTGGCCCGCGCCGAGGACAATGAGGAACGACCCCCACAACAGCGCCGCAGAACGCGCCGCTTCTATTCGCCCGAAGGTTTCGATAGCGGCAAAGGCCCCCGCGCTGATGGCAAACCAGGTGTAGAGCCGAACAGCGAGAGCAGGGTTACTGGCCATTCTTCGCCTTTTCAATCGCGTCGAAGACCTTGTTGAACATTGCTTTCTGGCCACGACGCGCTTTCGCGACAAACGCCTTGGCCTTCTTGGCGTCCTCATCGGTCCATGCCGGAGGGTGAGCCATTACTGCTCGAAGATCCACCGGGCGAACGATGCGATGGGAGAGTCCCGCGTCTTCCAGCATGCCCTCGACTTTGTGGCTGTTCGATGCGATAGCGAGGAAGGGAGTCCCCGTCAGAATGCACAAACACACGCCGTGGAAACGACCAGTAATCACTAGCTTGGACGATTCGAGGCTTTCCATGAACTGATTCAAAGGGAGCATTTCGAGATCCCCGCGCAATTCGCGGACCATGTTCTTGAGTGTTCCTCGAACCAAGAACAACAGTTTGTAGGCGCGGATGAGCTTGAGCCTCAGTATCTCACCCATGGTGTCATCGAGCGGGGGACGAAGGCGCTCAAAATCGACCTCGGGATAGTCGCCACGGTGACCACGCGGTGGGGTCATCGTCAAATAGCGCGAGCCCGGATCCTCGCGGTGGAGGCGATAGAGCAAATCAGTGACGGGCATACCCACGGCGTCGGTATAGATGTGGCCGGAGCGCAGGGGAGCGGGCTTGTGTGGGCGATAGTCCCAGCCGAGGGTAAGGTCGGGCACCGTCGCCGCTTTCAGCCCCTGAGCTTCCATTTGCTTCTGCGAGCGCGATTCGCGCACGTAATTGAGCAAGAACGCATATGCCTGGCGGGCCATCTCGACGTTGTTGTCCTGCCACACCGAATTAATGAGGAATACCGGGATTCCCTTGTCACGGCAATACGGCGCAACCTCAACGAGGGTGCGGCCACGCTTTGCCGAGTGGTGAATAGTGCCTTCACCATTGACGACGACTCCCGCAGAGCGTTCAATGAGGCGCTTGTGGATTTTCCAGGTCGAATAGACCGACACGGTCTTGACCTCATAACCATGGCCCACGAGAGTTTCCACGACACGTTTCATCACGACCTTGCAGCCATAGTGGGCAATTGCTGCGGTGTCGTTCAACACCACGATGGTGCCTCGGGAATTTGTCACTTCTGGGAGTCCTTCTTGTGAATATTGACGCTTTACGCTACCGGGTTAGTCGGAGCCTGCGGCGATTCGTGAAACTGGTGGGGGGGAATCACACCGCGGATGTAGCGCTCTTCCGCGTCAGCGTCGTGAGCCACGACTCGATTGCGGCCGTGTGCGATGTCGGGGGTTTTGAAAAAGTCAAAACCGTAAACATCGAGGTCAGAAAGGTTGTCCATCGTGCGGCTGAGGAGGTCAACCGCCATCGCCCCCGTGGAGGGCCGGTGGCCGAGGGACTCAATGAGCGCATGGTGCCACTCGGTGGGGTAGTGCAGGAAGAAGGGTGCGAGGTCAATGCGGAAGAGGGTGCGTCCTTTTGAAGACATCAACACCACGCCGTGACGTGCGACTTTCCTGCAGCGCTGAATAAAACTCCACTTCGCGCTATTAGTTCCGCCGGTGAGGGTGATGAAGAGATAGTCGGTGCGAAGGCCCGTGCTCTGAGGCTGAAGGGGGGCGAATGCTCCCTGATTAATGCGAATAACGAGATCGTGCGAATCAATGTCGGGCCCGAAAGAGGAATTGAGAAGCGACTGCGCACTTCCCACCAGTGCAACAGAACCCGTCTTCCACGGAAACGACTGCTCTCTCACGGCGCGCCCACCTGATACACGTGTCCCTTCGGCACAGCCCCGCGGACGAATTTTTCTTCGGCTTCGGGATCATGCGGGGCAGCTTGGATTTTGCCGGTGTAGGTCGTGGGTGAGCCCCAAAAATCGAAACCATAAATGCTGATCTGCTCGGGGCTATCCACCGTCCGCGCGAGCAGATCCACCGCCATGGCTCCCGTCGAGGGTCGCGCACCCATCGTGGTGTGCAGTTCGGCGTGCCATTGCAGGGGGTAGGTGAGAATGAGCTTTTCTAGCGGTATACCGAGGAATGTGCGGTCCCTCGGGGTCATCGCCACCACGGTTTTCGCGCGACGACGGGCGCGCCAATACATCCAGGCTTTTTCGATGGAGTTGCCATTGAGCGACATCAGTAATGCGTCGGTGCGAGTACCCGTCGAGTGGGGAAAGAGTTCAATGAACGCCCCCTGGTTGATGCGGATGACGTAGTCAGCGGCGTCAATCTGCGGGCCAAAGTCGCCCTCCCACAGGCTCGACGCGTTTCCGACAAGAGCGATGCTCTTATCGCGCCACGGAAACGCCTGCGTCACTACCCGCGGCCCTCCGGCCATCGGCCCTCAACAATCAGGTCAGAAAGCTCCCGGACGGCACCGCGACCACCCGATGCCGCGGTGACGTAGTCGACCGATTCACGCACGGCTGACACCGCATCCGCCGGGGCAGCGGAGAGGCCGACAACGTCTAAGCACTTTAGGTCGGGCAGGTCATCACCCATGTAGGCGACGTCGTCGACACTCACTCCGGCATCGTTGAGAATCTCATGAAGCACATCGAGCTTGTCGCCAACCCCGGTGTGCACTGGGTTAATGCCCAAGCGCACCAGACGCTCGACGCCAGCGGCCGAAGCCGACGAGGAAATCACCACTACTCGACGACCCGATTCAACGAGTCGAACAATGCCCAAACCGTCTTTGATGTCGAAGGCGCGTCGTTGGTTGCCGTGCTCATCCAGCGACACCGTGCCATCAGAGAGCACGCCGTCGATGTCGAGGGCGACAAGGCGGACCGCCTGGAAAGCCTCAATGGAGGGTGAGGTCACTTCGCGACTTCCCAAATGGCTTTGAGTTTGCGCAACACGTCAGGAAGTTCGTCGGTGGGAATCATGTTGGGCCCATCACTCAGGGCGTTATCGGGGTCAGGATGAGTCTCAAAGAACAGACCATCTACCCCCACGGCGACAGCTCCTTGGGCGAGAGGCGCGGCGAGCCAGCGGGCACCACCCGAGCTACCGTCCATTGCCCCCGGCTGCTGGATGCTGTGGGTCACGTCATAGACCACGGGAGTGAACTCTCGCATGATTGGGAACGAACGCATATCCACGACGAGGTCGTGGTAGCCAAAGGACACTCCTCGCTCAGTGAGGAAAACGGCTTTGCCTCCGGCGTGGCGCACCTTCTCTACGGCAAAACGCATGTCGCGCGCCGCCATGAATTGACCGCGCTTAATGTTCACCGCGCGGCCCGATTCGCCACAGGCGACCAGAAGGTCGGTTTGGCGGCAGAGGAAGGCGGGAATCTGCAGCACATCAGCCACCTCAGCCACCGTGGGAACCTGGGTGGACTCGTGCACGTCCGTGATGACGGGCATGTCGAATTGGTCTTTCACCTTCTGCAAAATGCGCAGGCCTTCCTCCATTCCGGCGGAGCGGTAGGAGCCGATGCTGGTGCGGTTGGCTTTGTCGTAGGAGGATTTGAAAACGACGTCGATGTCTAAGTCGGCACCCATTTGCTTCACGCTCTCGGCAACGCGAAGAGTGATGTCTTCGCTCTCAATGGAACACGGTCCCGCAAAGACGACGAGGCGGTCGCCTCCCAACGTGATGGAGTCGGTGATCTGAACGGCCGGTGCGCGGGTGGGCATCATGAGGGAATCTCTCGGTGTAGTTGGTGAATGGTAATGAGTCCGACAACCTGCTCACCCTCGACAACGGGAAGAGCCGAGATCGCGCCAGGCTGGTGGCCCTCCATCACGCTAAGGGCGTGAGCGAGGTGAACGTCCGGCCCAATCGTGGTCGGGTGAGTAGTCATGACCTCAGAGACGTGGGTGTTGGAAAGATCGGTGACTTCGCTCAATGAGCGCCGGAGGTCACCATCGCTCACCACACCGGCCAAACGCTTGTCCGCTCCATACACCAGGGCCAAACCGGTGGGGTATTTGCTCATTTGAATGGCGAGCTCTCGCACGGTGTCATCCGGCTGCAACACCGGCACATCGCCTTCGGTGGCCATCACATCGCGAACGGTGCGGTTGAGTCGCGCACCCAACGCTCCGTTGGGGTGGAAGGCAGCAAAGTCCACCGCGGTGAACCCTTTGGCGTCCATCAGACACACGGCGAGCGCATCACCCAAGGCGAGTGCCACAGTGGTCGAGGAGGTCGGCACGAAGCCTTCCGGGTCGGCCTCTTGGTGAACCGATGCGTCAATGAACACATCGAGCTTCGACACGATGGGTGCGTGGCGATCACCGATGAGACCGATCAGGCCGATGCCGCGCTGGCGAGCAAACTCGACCAGTTGAGCAATCTCGCTTCCGGTTCCGCTCTTCGACACCACGATCACCACGCCCGCTTGGTCAACAGCCCCCAAGTCACCGTGGAACATTTCTGAGGTCCAGTAGAAGTGGGTGCGCGTGCCCACACTCGAGAGTGTCGCGGCAAGTTTGTGAGCTACGTGACCCGACTTTCCCACCCCGGTGATGATCACGTCTTTGGGTTCTCGCTCCAGAATCAACCGTGCTGCATGGGCCACGTGTTCTGTGGAGCGATCAATAGCTGCTTCGAGCGCGTCGCGCTCGGTTTGCAGCACCAGCCTGGCGCGCTCAACGAAGGGGTCGCTCATTCGCCGACCTCCTTCAGCATCCGCTCGAGGTCCTCGGGCACATCAACCGCGCGGGGGGTGTAGTCAGTGACGAAGGTGGCGATAGGAATGTCGTTGGCGAGGAATCGCAGCTGCTCGAGCTTCTCCCGTTGCTCCAATTCGCTCTCGCCAAAAGACTCATAGGCTTCGACAGCCTCAGGACTGTAGACATAGAGCCCTACATGTCCCCAGAGGTGAGCGTCGTCGCTCGCCCCATCACGGTCAAAGGGAATCACCGAGCGGGAAAAGTAGAGGGCCCGACCAGAGTGGGATCGCGCCACCTTCACAATGTGAGGTGTCTGTCCCTCGCTCATGCCCAGACGGAAAATCGGGGTGCACACTCCCAGGCCCCGATCAAAAAAGGCATCAATCGAGTCACGAATGAGTGAGGCCGGCACGAACGGATCGTCTGCTTGTACGTTCACCAAGCAGGAGGCATCTAATCCTTTCGCTACCTCGGCAACCCGTTCAGTGCCGCATGTGGCATTTTCTGAAGTCATCGAGACCTGGGCACCAAACCCTTTGGCGATCTCGGCAATTTCGTCAGAATCAGTCGCGACAATCGCGTGGTCTGCTCCCACTGCTTCAGCGGCCTGCTCCCACACGCGCTGAACCATCGGCTTGCCACCCACATCGGCGAGCACCTTGCGAGGGAACCTCGTCGAGGCGAGCCGTGCTGGAATAATGACGTGGGGCTCTGGCACTCCACCAATCTATCGTGAGCCTCCGAGGAGGGTGACATGCGCTTACCGCGCCTCTTTCCTCAACGCAGAGACCCTCATACGGCAATCATCACCGAGGTGAAGTCCTCGGTCCGAACAGGTGACACCCAAAAGATTCGCAAGGCACTCCTCACGAGGAGATCTCAGGTTGGCCTCGGCCTTGACACCACCATGGAGTTATCGCACATTCTCACAGGACGCGTCGCCGATACGATCTCACACGAAGAAGCCACTGAACGCCTAGAAAAAATGGCAGGCACGCTGTCGTCAAGAACGTTGCCCCATCGCACATGGTCCACTTTGGAGAATCTCGCCCGCACCGTGGGTTGTTTCAGCGGTTCCCATTCCTTTTCCGAACGTCTTCTCGAAGAACTTAATAACTCTCCTGATCCTGCCCAAAGATTTCTTTCGGCTGTTCATCGTCGGAACCGCCCGGATGCTGAGAGTTCGTGGCGTGCGATGGCCAAAATAGGACACGGTTCGTCAGAAGATTTTGGACACTACCTGTGGCTTTGGAGTCGCGGCGAAGACGGGGCGGCGAGCTGGACGACAGATCCTGAATGGTCTCGGCTGATTGAGGGTCACAGGATAGTTCTTGTCGGCCCTGCTCCAGTCTCAGGAGGCCCTCCGCCGCAATTCGAAGAGGCCTTGATTGGTCGCGTGTTGATGCAAGAGGTGCTTCAGTGGGACCAAGAATCAGACCCCTATGCGGGACGCTGCGATTTAGGTTGGGCCAGTCGTGAAACCCGCAACTGGCTAAGAGATCACGCCGCATGGGACGCCTTGGCATACCTGCAGGCGGTGAGTTTTCGTCTGAATGACGTTGGTGGAATCCCGCATATCGGCGAGAGCACCCTCATTCGTTCGGCGCGAAACCCCAGGAAATTGATGGTTGGAGGTTCTTCTCCCAACATGATTCCACTGATGTTGTGGGATGTCCTTGGAGTCCAAGACGTTACTGTCCACCTGACGGGAACGACTTTTTTTGCATCCCCTCGGGCATATTCTGAGAGCAATCTCCGACTGAAGCACTCTGTGGGCAAACGCACCGACGTCAGGGGCAGTACCGGAGAACTTTTTGAAAGGTGTCCGACATTTGCTCGACACAACGTCACCGAGAATCTCAACCTGGTGGCGAATTTAGTGAATAGTGGGTCACTATCGGCCGATGGTGATTGTCACAAGGTAACCAACTGGGACGTGAAGACTTACCTCGAGCAACTCGATGATCTCTATGGAATAGAACGTCGATGATGAGCACAAATCTCCCTTGGATTTCGAGAAGTGATCAAGAGACGTCAAGACTTTTGACCGAAATCAAACAGGAGATCTTGCGGGAGAATCACGAGAGAGTTGGCGTGCTCACCGAAGAATTTTTTTCCTCGGATCTCAATAATGCCACCCTCCGGCTCTTTGTTGGCGTCATTGTGTCCCGCTCAGTTGACCAAATCTCTTACCAAGAGGCGAGTGAGACTCTCATCTCAGTTGCGCATGCCTTGACCAGTTCTCATAGAGCATCGTCGCTGTTTGCCATGGCCTCGCTGTCGCAGGCCATCGGGTGCTTCGTAGCATCTTACGAATTTGAGTTGCTGGCCTATGCGGCCTTGTCACAATCCAGTGAAGCGGGAAGGCTAATCGCGGCAATTGCGCGCCGCAATCCCGAAGCCGCAATTGAGGCTTGGAAGAGCCTTCGCAGACAACGCTTGTGGGGGAATAAGACGGCTAAAGACGCCGGTCACTACTTGTGGTTATGGACGAGAGGTGAGCACGGTCAACAAAAGCATTCAGCTCAAAGACGGTGGGCGCAGACCATCCGACAACACCCCATTGGAATAATTGGACCAGCGCCCATATCGACGCCCTTGCGACTACCTCACAACGCACTAATTGCTCGGGTGCTCGCCCCCGGAGTTACCTCGTGGCCAGAAGATTCGGGAAATGGAAAATGTCAGCTGGGATACGCAAACAACAAGTCAACGAAGTGGTTTGCGACGCACACACCGGCCGATTTCTTCTCGACGTTCATGTACGTAAGTTTTCGAACGGCCCGAGGTAAGGAATTGTCGCTCGACAATGGGCGTTTAGCCCACCATCACAAGAACCTATTGCCCATGCCCTGGGACAAGACCAACATGATTCCCTTGATTGCCTGGGATTTGAGCCATGCTCACACCGGGCCCCTCCACATCACGGGCGTGAATTTCTTTGCGTCCCGAAATGCCTACTCTCCACACGAGTTGCGTTTTAAAGAGGAGCGTTCACGAGCGACGGACGTGTCGGGAAGCACCGGAATGCGTTTCGAACGCTGTGCCTCGTTTTCTAACCATGCCGTCGGTTTTCATCTGTCATTCATGGCAAATTTGGTGGAGGCTGGGTTCCTCAATTTCGACGAAGATGGGAGTGCGGTTCTGCGCAACGACACGCGCGAGTACTACATGCTCTTGGACGACCTCTACGGCAGGAACCAGGTCTAGCTAAACCTTGGGCATGTCCGCAAAACGCGAATAGTGTCCCTGGAAACCAACAGTGATCGTGTCGGTCGGGCCGTTGCGGTGCTTTGCGACGATGAAGTCCGCTTCACCGGCGCGAGGGTTGTCTTTTTCGTAGGCACTCTCGCGGTGAAGCAAAATCACGACATCAGCGTCTTGCTCCAACGAACCCGATTCACGCAGGTCACTCAGCTGCGGCTTACGATCGGCCCGCTGCTCGGGACCACGGTTGAGCTGGGAGAGCGCAATCACAGGAACTTGGAGTTCCTTAGCCAAGAGCTTGAGCGCACGAGAGAACTCGCTCACCTCTTGCTGGCGCGATTCCACCCGCTTACCCGAGGTCATCAGTTGGAGGTAATCGATCACAACCATCTTGAGCCCCACGCGCTGCTTGAGTCGACGGCACTTTGCCCGGATTTCCACCAGCGTCATGTTGGGGCTGTCGTCGATGTAGAGGGGAGCGGAGTCAATGTCACCGCGGACTTGGGCGATTGTGGTCCAGTCACGCTGTTCGATCATGCCCTTGCGCATTTTCTGAAGCGGAATGGCGGCCTCGGCCGACAGCAGACGCATCGCAATTTCTGCTCGGCCCATTTCCAGGGAAAACACGATGGTCGGTTGGCTGTGCTTGATCGCGGCCGAACGGGCAAAGTCGAGCGCAAGGGTCGACTTACCCAGGGCAGGCCGGGCAGCCACCAACACCAGCTGGCCACGGTGGAAGCCGTTGGTGAGCTGGTCAAGATCACGGAAACCAGAGGGAACACCCATTAGTTGGCCGCCGGTTCCCTTAGCCGCCTCAATCTCGTCGACGGCGTCGCGAACCGCTTCCGTGAGGGGGACGTAGTCTTCGCCTTCGACTCCTCCAGAGACCTGGTAGATCTCGGTTTGAGCGATGTTCACCAGTTCTGCGGGCTCACCTTCGCTGGCGTACCCCATGTTGACGATGCGTGTTCCCGCGTCGACCAGTCGTCGCAACACAGCTTTCTCCGCGACGATGCTGGCGTAATGGCCCGCGCTCGCGGCGGTGGGAACCACCGACACGATGCTGTGAAGGTAGTCAACCCCTCCGGCACGCTGGAGCATTCCCGTCTTGGTGAGCTCATCAGACACCGTGATGACGTCAGTGGGTTCTCCGTGGCTATAGAGCGAGAGAATCGCGTCGAAGATGATCTCGTGCTTCGGGTGGTAAAAATCCCGTCCGCGAAGGACCTCCACGACGTCGGCCACCGCGTCTTTGCTCAACAGCATGCCGCCAAGAGTGCTCTGCTCAGCAAGAAGATCGTGGGGTGGTGTGCGTTCGCCCTGGCGGGAGAAGTCGTCGGGGACGTCTTGTACGAGACCAAGCTGCGGAATTGACACCCTCAGATTCCCCTTTCATCCCCTCAGGCGGGCCTAAATACGTGTGTACCAGCGACCTCTGACAGAGCGACATTGCTGGTGTCAAAGAGTCTGTCTACCCCATCTCGATGGTGTGCACCCTTCACCATAAGCACCGGGAGAAAAACCCTCAACCAACCCTGTGGATAACTTTGTGTATAGTTTCGGAGCAATTGAGGAATGATTGTGCATAACTTGGGGACAAAAGGGTCGACATTCGTGTAATTTTGGCTTCTTTTTGCCTTTTTACCGAACTCGAATATTCACACACAGCTCTTGTGAAACCTGTATAAACGCTTAGTTGAGGGTTACTAAAAATAGGGCCTCATTGTGGAAAGAAGTGAAAAATTCTCCGCGCAAAAAGGGCGGATCGCGGGGGATTTTCTCCCACATGACCCGCCCTTTCAGGCGCTTCAGCGTAGAATTACTTCTCGGCGACCACCGAAAGGGTCACCGACGCCACGACACCATCGTGAAGAGCCACCGTGGCGTGGTGTTCGCCGGTGGTCTTGATGGCGCGAGGAATGTCGATCGTGCGGTGGTCTACCTGGCCGATGCCCTGGTCTGCCACAGCCTTTTCGATGTCCGCGCGGGTGACGGAACCGAACAAGCGGCCATCCTTCCCTGCGCGAGCAGAAATCGACACAGCCTTCGCTTCGAGCTTGTCCTTGAGTGCGACAGCATCCTCGTGGCTTGCGAGAGCCTTGGCTTCGCGCGCCTGACGAATCTGGTCGACCTGCTTTTGGCCACCCTTGGTCCACTCCACTGCGTAGCCCTGGGGAACGAGGAAGTTACGGGCGTAGCCGCCGCGAACCTCCACCACGTCGCCAGCGCGGCCGAGGCCAGAGACCTCGTGGGTCAAAATCACTTTGGCCATGGTTAGTTCCTTCCTGCGCCGGCGTAGGGCAGAAGAGCCATCTCGCGGGCGTTCTTAATCGCCTTGGCGAGCTTGCGCTGCTCCTGAACCGACACACCGGTAATCCGACGGGCGCGAATCTTGCCGCGCTCTGAAATAAAGCGCTTCAAGGTCGCAACGTCCTTGTAATCAATAACACCCACGGTGATGTTCTTCACCGGAGCGAGGGCTTTGCCGCCCTTCGGGCCACGAGGCTTACGCCGGTCGCCTGATGCTTTTCCTGCCATGGTTGTATTCCTTTACTGAAGTGTGAGTTCTCGAAAAATCGAGGTCTTAGAAGGGGATGTCGTCGCTCGGGGCGGCCGCAGCCACGCCGGGGGTTGCCCAAGGGTCTTGGGTTTGCCCACCGGCAGCCGGGGATGACCACTGGTCATCCGAGCCACCCTGACGACCGCTCGATGCCTGCTTCGTAATCGCCGCGGTGGCGTAACGAAGGCTGGGACCAATATCGTCGATTTCGAGTTCAATCGAGGTGCGCTTTTCGCCCTCTTTGGTCTCGTACGAGCGCTGGCGCAAACGGCCAGTGGCCACCACGCGCGAGCCCTTCGTCAGTGAATTAGCGACGTGCTCGGCGAATTCACGCCACACACTCGCGCGCAAAAACAGCGCTTCGCCGTCTTTCCACTCGCCGCTTTGACGGTCGTAGGTACGAGGAGTCGAGGCAATCGTGAAGTTCGCCACGGCGACACCGTTTTGGGTGTAGCGCAATTCGGGGTCGGCGGTGAGGTTGCCGACCACAGTAATCGTGGTTTCACCGGCCATGATTAGCCCGCCTTCGCGGTCTCGGCTTCGTCCTGACCGATGCGGAATGCCACGTCTTCAGCACGCAACACCTTGGTGCGCATCACGGCCTCGTTGAGGCGAAGCTGGCGGTCCAACTCGGCGGTGGCAGCCGGAGTCGCGGTGAAGTTCACCACGGCGTAGATGCCCTCGGACTTCTTCTGGATTTCGTAGGCAAGACGACGCTTGCCCCAAATGTCGACACTTTCGACGCTGCCGCCGTCTTCGCGGATGACAGTGAGGAATTGGTCCAAGCTCGGCTGAACGGTGCGCTCATCAAGCTCGGGATCCAAGATCACCATGAGTTCATATTTATGCACGGATACCCGACCTCCTTCGGACTAGAACGGCCACAGGATTTCTGTAGCAGGAGGGTAAGTGCGACCCCGGAGGGCCAGTGAAACAGCCTAGCGGTGTGAGCAGCGCGGGAGCAAACGGCTAGGAACGCTCAGACCACCACTGAAGTAGTCGCTTGGTCGCTTCCTCTTCACCCAACGGCCCTTCATCCATTCGCATCTCCAGCAAAAACCGATACGCCATACCGACCTCCCGGCCTGGGGAAATACCCAAAATCGCCATGATTTGCTCACCATCCAGGTCGGGACGCATCGCATCTAGCTGCTCTTGCTCCTGAAGCTCAGCGATGCGCTGTTCCAAATCGTCATAGGCAAAGGCCAAGCGGTCTGCCTTTTGCTGGTTCCTCGTGGTCACATCCGCTCGGGTGAGGATGTGGAGAAGTTCGAGCTCCTCTCCCGCGTCACGCACGTAGCGACGCACCGCCGAGTCGCTCCAGCCTTGGTCGGCATAGCCAAAGAACCGCAGGTGAAGCTCAATCAACTTCGCCACGCGATCAACCGTGTTGTTGTCAAAACGCAGGGCTTTGAGACGCTTCTTCACCATTTTCGCGCCCACCACGTCGTGGTGATGGAAGGTCACTTGCCCGCCCTCGAACTTTTTCGTGACCGGCTTTCCGATGTCGTGTAACAGGGCGGCGAGGCGGTTGACCAGGTTCGGGGGCTCCCCGGGGTGGCGGAATTTTTCTAAGTCGATGGCTTGGTCCAACACCGTCAAGCTGTGTTGGTACACGTCCTTGTGGCGACGATGCTCGTCACGCTCTTCACGCAACAGGGCCAACTCGGGAAGGACATGTGCAGCCAGGCCTGAGTCGACGAGCACTTCGAGGCCTGCGCGCGGTGAATCGGTCAGTAACAGCTTCGAGAGCTCGTCGCGGACCCTCTCGGCCGAAATGGTGGTGATTTTCTCGGCCATGTCCGCGAGCGCTGCCGCCGTGGGCACATCCAATTTCGCGCCTAGCTGTGAGACGAAGCGGCAGGCGCGGAGCATCCTCAACGGGTCGTCTGAAAACGACACTTCTGGCGTGGAGGGGGTGCGCAGTCTCTCCGCGAGCAAATCATCCAAACCGCCATAGGGATCCACCAACACCGCGCCGGGGACCCTGAGCGCCATCGCGTTGACCGTGAAGTCGCGGCGCACCAGGTCGTCATGGAGGTTGGTGCCAAATTCGACGGTGGGTTTACGCGTCTTCCCGTCGTAGCTATCGGCTCGGTACGTCGTGATTTCGACCGTGGCCTCACCGAGCTTCGCGGCAATCGTGCCGAACTCGCGGCCCACATCCCACACCGCATCAGCCAGAGGACGCAGCAGTGCCTCAATCTGATCCGGGGTGGCACTGGTGGTGAAATCAAGGTCGTTCACCTCGCGCCCCAAGAACGCATCGCGCACCGGGCCTCCCACCAAGGCCAGTTCGTGACCGGCTGCGGCAAACGCCTCCGCGAGAGTCGAAACCGGGGGTCGACCCACCACACCCTGCAGGGTGTCAATGGCTTCGGCAACGCGTGTCATCGTCTTCAGAGTCTAGAGTGGGAGAGTGCCAGGGAACGGGATGGGGCTTGGCTGTACATGCAAGTAATGAGGCTGAATCGCCGGGGACTCGCGGCCACGGGGCGGCTTCTTCTCGCCGCTCTTTTTCTCACCCCCGCCGTCGTTCTTCCAAGCTCTTCCGACACCCCCGCCTACGCGGCAGACACCGCCAACTCCAACGGATCAATTGACCTGTTTGTCCAAGGTGGCTCGGTCCTCGCCCCGGGACAACCCGCCACGGTTCGCGTCACACTCAGGGCGCTGGAAGCCTCACCCATTCCCGAGCGAGCCGTCAGGCTCTCGCTGACCGACGAGGCCCTCGCCACCGAATCCGCGGTTCGGCGTTTTCTTGGTCGGGAAGCCGAACCGAATATGACAACCATCGGCGAAGCGCCAAGCCCCGCGGTCTTGGAGTTAGAAACCTCCGATGTCCGCATCCCGATTGTGGCCCCCGGGTCCCCTGATGACCCCACACTCGTGCCACAGGTGTACGGACTTCAAGCAGACCTTCTGGAACAGCTCGATGCAGAGACGAGCCTTTCGCTCGTCACCCATCGCCAATTGCTCATCGTGGTTCCAGCAGCTACTGAGGTCCAGCCCACCCCGGTTGCCCCTATTGTGGCGGTGAGTGTTCCGGCGACAGGCGGCCAGCCGCTGAGTCGAGAGGAGCTCGAGGCCTACACCATCGCCGGTGGCGCACTCGATCAAGTCGCCGGAATTCTGCGACGCCACCCCGCCACCATTGCCGTGGACAGTCGGATTACCCAGTCCATTGACGCGCTCGCCGAGGATGCGCCCGAGAGCGCAGAAGCGTGGGCGGGAGACCTCGAGAATCTGGGGTTTTCTCGCATAGCCCTTCCCTGGGCTGACGCTGACCCCCTCGCCGCCCTCCAAATCGATTCTCTGCTCTACGCGCGACTGGGCCAATACCCGTGGTTACATTCCCCCGAGATCACCGGCGAGCAGTTGGAGTTGTTGGCTCAGCGCTCCGCCGACGCCGTGTTGGTACCGAGCTCCGTCGTCACTAGTGATCGCACTGTCGTTCAATACGGACAAACCACCATGATTCGGGTGGATGAGGAAATCTCGGACGAAGTGCGCTCCGCGGTGATTGCCGTCACGGAAGACGAAGCAGAGGCCGCCTTGCAGAGAGTGCAAGGTCTCGTCGCCAAGAGAGCGTTTAGCCAAACAGGTGAAGTGCTCGTCGTCGACACCGGTCGCCTTCCGAGCACGGCGATTGCGCTGAGGCTTGAAGATGTGCTTACACGATTGGAAGCGGTGAGTTACTCCACGATTGTGGCGGTGCCGCTGGGCCAAGAGCCCAACGAATTAGCCCTGCAAATCAACGAGTCTCTGCCCGATCGCACCTGGAAAACCTTCGTGGACAACGTGTTCGATCTGTGGAACTCGGATGTGCGCTATTCCATCATCGCGAGCAACCCCGAGCGGGCGATTGTCGAGCGGTGGAATCGATACCTCGCCCTGTTCTCTTCCGCCTGGCGGGATAACCCGCAGGGTCGCGCGAGCGAATTCGAGCGGGCGCAGGAGGATTCCGCCCTCTTCCAACAATCGGTCTTCATCGAGCAAGGAAGCTCGATTACGGTGTTAGCCGACCGCACCGAACTTCCCGTCACCATCCGAAACTCTCTTCCCACCGACGTCCACGTCGAACTCGTCGTCCAACCCACCCGCGGGTTGTTGCGCGTAGAACAAACGCGAATCGATGTCCAGGTGCCAGCCAACTCATTCCAGCGTGTGAGCGTGCCGGTGAGATCACTGGCAAACGGCGTTGCTCCCGTCGAAATCTCTCTCAACAATGCTTTGGGGGAACAAATTGGCGAGACCGTCAGTATCCAAGTCACGGTGCGCGCCGGCTGGGAGAGCGTAATCACGATTGGGCTTGCCGCCATCGTCAGCCTGGTCTTCGCCTTCGGTATCTACCGTGCCATTCAACGACGCATTCGCGCAGGTCACGAGGACGACGATGAGTAACACCGTCGAATCAGATGGAATCGGCCGCGCGGGGACCATCATGGCGAGCGGGACCATCGTCTCTCGACTCTTGGGTTTTCTCGGCGCCATCCTCCTCGCCCGCACACTCGGCACCGTGGGGTCGGGCGCTGATGCTTTCGCCCTCGCTAATCAACTCCCTAACAACATTTACGCGCTTATCGCCGGCGGGGTGCTCACTGCCGTTTTAGTGCCACAGATTGTGCGGGCGAGCTCCAATCGTGACGGTGGAGCGGCCTACATCAACAAGATCGTCACCTTCGGTTTTGTGATTTTCCTCTCTTTGGCAGCCCTCGCCACGGTTTTGGCCCCACTGCTGGTGATGCTCTACGCCCAACAAGGCGGTGATGCTTCTCGAGGGTTTTCTGCTGACGACATCGCCCTAGCCACCGCCTTGGCGTATTGGTGTTTACCGCAAGTGCTCTTTTACGCGCTCTACAGTCTCTTTGGTGAGGTACTCAATGCCAGGCGAGTCTTTGGGCCCTTCACCTGGGCGCCGGTGGTCAACAACCTGGTGTTCATTACTGGTCTGCTGATCTTCGGGGCACTCTTTTCTGAGCGGGACACGTCTCGCGCGCTGGAGTGGACACCGGGGATGGTGACACTTTTGGGTGGCGGGGCCACGGCGGGCATCGCCACACAGGCCCTCATCCTCTTGGTTTTTTGGCGCCGCGCGGGGATTCGCTACCGCCCCGACTTCCACTGGCGTGGCGTGGGATTGGCAGCGACCGGTAAGGCTGCGGGGTGGCTTTTTGGAATGATCTTGGTCGCGCAAATTGCCGGGGTCGTCCAAGCCAACGTCGCCACGCTCGCCACCAGCGATGGGGAAGCGGGCCTCGCCATTCTGCGCTTCAGCTGGTTGCTGTTCATGGTGCCGCATTCGGTGATCACGGTGTCGCTCGCGACGGCGTATTTCACGAGAATGTCGAGCCACGCGAGCACCGGTGACACCACGTCCCTGCGCAACGATGTCACCGTTTCTCTGCGGCGTATCGGCTCGATGATGGTGCTCGCCTCAGCAGGACTTATCGCGCTCGCGATTTCCTTTGCCAGGCTCTTTGGTGGAAGCGCCGACCAAATTGACGCGATGGCAACCGTGTTGGTGGCCTACGCCCTCGGACTGGTGCCCTTCAGTCTGGTTTTTGTCTTGCAACGCGTGTATTACGCGCTGGGAGACACGAGAACTCCGTTTTTCTTCCAGCTCATCCACGCTGCGGTGTTTATTGCGGTGGCGATCGTGGCAAGCGTCCAACCCTCACCAGCGATTGCCTCCACGCTCGCCGTAGGAGCTTCCTTCGCCTCAACCGTTCAATTTCTGGCTGCCCTGGTCTTGTTACGCCGTCGCGTGGGAGGTCTTGGGGTGGGGCCACTCGCGCTCGCTCTGTTGTGGTTCCTCGCGGCAGCTATTCCCGCAGCATTTGCGGGCTGGGCCACGTTGCAGTGGTGGGGCGCAGGAGAGCCAGCAGGCTTTGTCCGTGACTCCACACTCGGTGCACTCAGCGGTCTCGCCGCTGGCGGCGTTGTCGTCACGGGTGTCTACATTGGTGTGCTTCTTCTCACCCGAAACAAGGATGTTCACGCAGTACTCCGAGCAGCGCTACGACTTGTTCGGAGAGTGCTCACCGGACGTTCATAGTCACTGCCTACACTGGTAACGCGTTATTCGCCTACGACCTGAAGTGAGCATCTTCTCCATGCACGAACTCGTCATTATTGGCTCTGGCCCCGCCGGATACACCGCCGCCATCTACGCCGCGCGCGCCAACCTCGCCCCCATGGTCGTCGCCTCCTCTGTCGAATTTGGCGGGGACTTGATGTTGACCACCGAGGTGGACAACTTCCCCGGATTCCCCGAGGGAATCATGGGCCCCGAGCTGATGATGAAAATGCAGGCCCAGGCGGAGCGCTTTGGGGCGACCATCATCTACGACGACGCCACACACCTCGAGCTCGAGGGGGATGTGAAGAAAGTCACCCTGGGTAATGGGGATGTGTTGGAAGCAAAAGCGTTGATTTTTGCGACCGGGTCGGCTTATCGCAAGTTGGGCCTGGAAGAAGAAGAGCGACTAAGCGGTCACGGTTTGAGCTGGTGTGCCACCTGTGATGGTGCTTTCTTCCGCGAAAAGACCGTGGCGGTAGTCGGGGGTGGGGATTCGGCGATGGAGGAAGCAACCTTCCTCACCCGCTTTGCCGACAAGGTCTACATCATCCACCGCTCCGATACCCTCCGCGCGTCTGCCGCCATGATTGACCGGGCACAAGCGGATCCCAAAATCGAGTTCGAATTCTTCGAAACGGTCGGCCACATTTATGGGGATGAGCAGGTGACGGGTGTGGGCCTGATCAACGCCCAGTCCGGTGCGGAAACAACCCTCGACCTCGATGGGTTGTTTGTCGCCATCGGCTCTGACCCGCGTACGCACCTGATCCACGGGAAACTCGAGCTCACCAGCCACGGAACGGTCAAAGTCGAAGGCCGCACCTCCCACACGTCCATTCCGGGCGTGTTTGCAGCCGGTGACGTGATTGACCCGACGTACCGTCAAGCGATTACTGCGGCAGGTTCGGGTACCGTCGCTGCCCTTGACGCCCAGCACTATCTAGAGTCACTGTCCTAAACGGAAGCGAGGAATAACCCATGGGTGCACGAGATGTCTCAGATGGCTCATTCGCCGAGGATGTCTTGGCGAGCGACAAGCCGATCATGGTCGACTTTTGGGCCGAATGGTGCGGCCCGTGTCGCGCCGTGTCGCCGATTCTCGACCAAATCGCCACCGAGCACGCCGACAAAATCGACATCGTCAAGCTCAACGTCGATCACAACCCCGAAACGGCCATGAAATACCAAATCACGTCGATTCCGACGATGAAGGTGTTTAAGGGCGGAGAAGTGGTGAAAACCGTCATTGGAGCGAAGCCCAAACCCGCTCTGGAAGCCGACTTGGCAGAGTTCCTCGCGTAGAAGGCCCTAGCCTAGAGGGACACTGTCCCAACGTTTAGGGGTGCCAGGTGGGTGAGAACAACACCCAGGGGATCATTCTTGACCCCTGGTTTGAGCACTATGCGGAGCGCTCAAGTGGGTTGAGCGCCTCCGAAGTGCGCTCGCTCTTCGCCGTGGCCAACCGCCCCGAAGTGGTGTCGTTGGCCGGTGGCATGCCCTTTGTGCGCGCGATTTCGGCCGATCAGATCAAAAACACGCTCTCGCGGGTCATTGATGACAGTGGTCCCGAGGCCCTCCAATACGGCTCCGGGCAGGGTCATCCGCTTCTGCGTGAGCACATCACGCAAATGATGGCCCTGGAGGGTATTGCGGCCCGCCCGGACGACGTGGTCGTCACTACCGGCTCGCAACACGGTTTGGATCTCGTCGCACGCCTCTTCATCAACCCCGGTGACATTGTTCTGGCGGAATCACCCAGTTATGTGGGCGCCTTGGGAGTTTTCCGTTCCTATCAGGCGGATGTTCGCCACATTGAGATGGACGACGAAGGCATTATTCCCTCGGCCCTCTCCGAAGCTATCGAGGCAGCGCGGGCAGAAAATCGCCCGATCAAGATGATCTACCTCATTCCCAATTTCCAAAACCCCGCTGGTGTCACCCTCAGTGCGGCGCGACGACTGGAAATCATCGACATTGCCGAGTCGGCGGGGATTTTGATTGTCGAAGACAACCCGTATGGGCTGCTGTGGTTTGACCAACCCGCACCTCCCGCGATGCGGGCGGCAGGCGACAAAGGAATCATCTACCTGGGGTCGTTCTCTAAAACCCTCGCCCCGGGTTTGCGCGTGGGCTGGGTGGTCGCCCCCCACGGTATTCGAGAAAAACTCATTTTAGCGAATGAGGCGGCCGTTCTCTCCCCCTCCACCTTTTCCCAACTCGTGGTTGCCGATTACCTCAGCCATAACGACTGGCAGGCCCAGATCACACAGTTCCGGGAGCTCTACCGAGAACGCCGTGACGCGATGGTGGCAGCCCTGGCGCACGAACTCCCTGACATTAGCCACACCACCCCCGGTGGAGGATTTTTCCTGTGGCTGACCCTGCCGGAGGGTCTGAACTCTAAAGAGATGCTGCCGCGCGCGGTCACCGAGCTCGTCGCCTACACCCCAGGAACCGCCTTCTTTGCCGACAAGCGCGGCGCCCAGCACATGCGCCTCGCCTTTTGCTACCCCACCCCAGAAAAAATTTCCGAGGGTGTCTCGCGGCTTGCGAAAGTGATTCGCGACGAGGTGGAACTCATTAACACCTTCGGACCCACCTCCTCTTCATCTGACGTCACCGAACACGTGGCTTCCCCTCCCCCGAACCTCGCCTAGGAAAAATCCCCGTGACCTCTAGCCCTTCCGTCCTCGTTCTCGCCGGTGGAATCTCCCACGAGCGCGACATTTCTCTGCGCTCGGGCAGGCTCGTCGCCGATGGGCTCGAAGCAACCGGTGTGAGCGTGCAGATCGCCGATCCAGATGCCACCCTCGTAGAGCGTCTGCGCTCAGAAAAACCCGATGTGGTGTGGCCGGTCCTTCACGGTGCGAGCGGAGAAGACGGCGCGTTGCGTTCGCTGCTGGAAATGATGGGCATTCACTATGTGGGCTCGCCCTCGGCGGCGACGCGCCTCGCCTGGGACAAGCCCTCCGCGAAGACTCTTGTTGAGCGTGCCGGCGTACACACTCCCGAATCCATCAGCCTCAGTCGCGACGCGTTCCGGGAACTGGGTGCCGAAAGCGTGCTGGGTGTCGTCTCGGACACTCTGGGCTTCCCCGTCGTCGTCAAGCCCGCCCGAGGGGGATCCGCCCAGGGCGTGAGCTGGGTGAGTTCCACGGAGGAGTTACGTCGAGCGATGGTGCACGCGTTCACCTACTCGGATGACGCCCTGATTGAACGACAAATTGTCGGCACCGAAATATGTGTAGGAATTATCGACACGGGCGACGGGCCGATTGCGCTGCCTAGTGTGGAAATCGAACCCGTATCGGGCCACTACACGTTTGAAGCGCGCTACACCGCGGGAGAAACCCGCTTTTACTCCCCCGCGCGCCGCGACTCGGACGTTCTCGAATCTGCTGCGGCAGAAGCCCTGAGAGCCCACGAAACCTTGGGGCTGCGCGACCTCTCACGCGTGGATTTCATTGTGGATAAGAAGGGCACGGCGTGGTTTTTGGAAGCCAGCGTGATGCCGGGTCTCACAGAAACGTCGACGGTCGCCTTAGCACTTGATCAAGCAGGTTATGACGTGGGTGGGGTGTATCGCGCGCTGGCAGAACAGGTCTATCAACGCACGATTTAGCGGGATTCGTACCCGTCGACACCCAATTCTTCAAGGATGCGGTTGAGGTCGCCGATGGTGGCGAAATCAATCGCGATTTGGCCTTTCGTGCGCGAGAGCGAAATTTTGACGCGCGTGTTGAGGCGATCTCCCAGTGCTTCCGCGATCTCATCGAGCTGATCGCGTCGACCGCCGGCCTTCACGCTCGTGCGCTTTTTCGCAGGCGCTGCCATTCCGGCGAGCTCTTCTGCCTGGCGGACGGTGAGTGACTTCTTCACGATGTCTTTCGCCAGGGCGCGCTGAGCGTCCGCTGATTCCACTGCTAACAGGGCTCGGGCGTGGCCTGAGCTGAGCACTCCAGAAGCCACCATGGCTTGCACGTCTTCAGGAAGCTTGAGAAGGCGCAGTGTGTTGGTCACCTGCGGGCGGGACCGACCCAAACGGTCCGCGAGCTCCTGCTGGGTAATACCGAAGTCGTTCAGCAGTTGCTGATACGCGGAGGCTTCTTCCAAGGCGTTGAGGTTCGCGCGGTGGAGGTTTTCTAACAGCGCATCGCGCAGCATTTGGTCATCGCCGGTATCGCGCACTACCGCGGGAATAGTGGCCAAGCCCGCCGCGGTGGCGGCGCGCAGGCGTCGCTCTCCCATCACCAGTTCAAAGGGAGCATCCATTACTCCCGCACCGGTGCGGGGGCGGACCACAATCGGCTGAAACACGCCAAATTCCTTGATGGAGTGGGTGAGTTCATCTAACTCGTCCTGGCGAAACTCCCTGCGTGGTTGCTGCGGGTTTGGGGTGATTTGATCCAGAGGAATCTCGCGCAAAGCCACCCCGGGAATGGCGGAGGGCTCTGCCTTCTCATCGGTGCCAAAAAACACGTCGACGGCGCGCTCTGAGTCGGGTGCGGAAGTGGGAATCAGAGCCCCGATGCCCTTGCCTAAGCCGCTGCGTCTTGTTGCCATTAGGCCCCCGTTCCTCGTTGAGCAAACTCTAATGCGGCTTCGGCGTAACTGAGCGCCCCCGGCGAGCTCATGTCGTATTCGATGACCGACTGGCCATAACTGGGCGCTTCACTAATGCGCACGGAGCGAGGAATCACGCTGCGCAAAACCTGTTGTGGGAAGTGCGTGCGCACGTCCTCTGCGACCTGATGAGCGAGGTTGGTGCGCGCATCAAACATCGTCAGCGCAATGGTGCTCAAGAGCAACGACGGGTTGAGGTGGGCAGTAATCCGCTCAATGGTGCCCAAAAGCTGACTAAGCCCCTCAAGGGCGTAATACTCGCACTGAATAGGAATGAGAACTTCGCTCGCCGCCACAAAAGCGTTGATGGTCAGAACACCCAACGACGGCGGGGTGTCGATGAATATGTAGTGAAAAGGTTGATGTTGGTGGGCGCGCTGTAATTCAGCGATGGACTCTCTCAAGCGATATTCCCGGTTTTCAGCCGATACCAGCTCGATTTCGGCGCTAGCGAGGTTAATGGTCGCCGGTACACACCAGAGCTCTTCTCCCCCTGGACTGCGCTTAATGACCTGCGACATCGCCGCATCACCCACCACAGCCTCATACGTGCCGGGGATTTCGGCGTGATGCTCGACTCCAAGGGCCGTGGACGCGTTTCCCTGTGGATCAAGGTCAATAACGGCCACTTTGGCCCCGTGTCGGGCCAAAGCAGCGGCGATATTGACTGCTGTAGTCGTCTTGCCCACACCGCCCTTTTGATTAGCGACGGTAATCACACGGGTGGCACGCGGGAGCGGCCAGACAGCGTTATTGAGGGCCTCGCGACGTTGACGAGCCGACTCTAATTCATCGGCAAGGGGCGTGTGGCCCAGAGAACCCGTCATCACACTCCCGTCCGATGTTTCACGTGAAACATTGCGCCCTACTGGGCGCCGGGAACCAGAGTAGCCCGAAATACGCGAGTCTCTTCGGTATTCCACTCCGGGCCCACAACAACGACATCCACGCTCTTAAATATCTCCGGACGAAGAATGGCCTTCGCCGCAGCGACTTCGTCTTCCACCTTCTGGCCCTTGAGAAAAACCATTTGACCGCCTGGCGCGACCAGGGGATAGGCCATCGGGATGAGCTTCTTGAGGGCGCTCACCGCCCGGGCGGTGACTGAATCAAACTGGCGATCTCTTGGCACTTCCTCAGCTCTCGCACGCAACACTTCAACGTTCTGAAGACCCAAGCGCTCCGATTCATCGCGCAACCACTGAGCGCGCCTCTCCATAGGCTCGATCAGCGTGCACTGCACGTCGGGCCGCATTAGAGCAATAACGAGGCCCGGGAAACCCGCGCCGGAGCCGATATCCGCCAGTGTTCCGGAGGGAACAAGTGAGGAGAGTAAGGCGGAGTTGATGAGGTGGCGCGTCCAGAGTCGCGCGATTTCACGCGGACCAATCAACCCCAACTCTTCGCCATGCTGCAGCAGGTGTTCGTGAAACTCCCGTGCGCGCGGTAATGCCTCGCCAAAGATGGCCGCCGCTTCGGGGGGCTCAATTTCGTTGGGTGAATGTTTCACGTGAAACATTCCTTAGGACGCGGCGGTGATCACCGTGTGACGGTCAGCGCCTTCACCCTGAGACTCCGACTGGTATCCCTTCTCCGAGACCATGTCGTGCACGAGCTTCCGTTCGTAACTACTCATCGGGGGTAGAGCCGCCTGACTGGCGCCGTCCTCAATGCGTGCGATGGCGGCACTGACGATTTCCTCGAGTTCACCCTCGCGTTTTTCGCGCGATCCCGCGATGTCAAGAATGAGTCGCGAAAACTCTCCCGTTTCCTGTTGCACCGCGAGACGGGTCAACTCTTGGAGGGCTTGAACCACATCAGCCTTAGAAAGCGGTTGAAGGTCGTCAGAGTCTTCGCTTGAGATGCTGAGGTAGGTGCGCTGATTCTTGACCTCAATTTCAATGTCGCCATCGAGGTCAGCGATATCGAGCAGCTCCTCGAGATAGTCAGCCGCGAGTTCGCCCTCGTCGGGGGTGTCCGTGGTGGTGTCAGCCATTATTTTCCTTTCGGCTTCGCCGGAGTTCCCCCGGTCGCGGGTCCGTTATTGCCAGGCTTCTTCTTAGGTGCGGGTCCTTTTTTCTTGGCCCGCGATTTACCCATGGGTTGTTGGCGCTGAGCGGGCTTCGCTTCTTCCGGGGCGTTGTCGGTGACCTCTTCAATGGGCGGCAATCCGCGCCGCTCACGCTTTTTCGCGATGCGTTCTTCACGCTCTTTGGCGGCCTGGCTTCCCGGGGTGGGCAAGTTACGAATCACGAGGAACTGCTGACCCATGGTCCAGAAGTTGGAGACGAGCCAGTAGAACATCACTCCGAGCGGGAAGAACACTCCAGAGAAGAGGAAGACCAGCGGCAGGACATAGAGGAGAATCCTCTGCTGCCGGTACATCGGGCTTTCCTTCATCTCAGCCGACTGGTTCTTCGCCATGATCTGCAGCTGAGTCACAAACTGTGATGCCGACATCAACACGACCATGACCGCAGCAATAATCGCCACCGCAATGGTTTGGTTCCCGGCAAGACCCGCTTCCCCGCTCAGCGCAGTTTGCATGGTCGCGCTGAGCGGTGCGAGACCAAACAGCTCCGCGTTGGCAAATTGAACAGCGAGGTCTTGGGTCATGTAGGAAACACCGGCGTTACCCAGACCCGCTTCGGACAGCACCCGGAAGAGGCCAAAGAAAATCGGCATCTGCAGCAAAAGAGGTAAGCAAGACGAAAAGGGGTTCGTGCCTGCCTTGGAATAGAGCGCCATCGTCTCGCGAGACATTGCTTCACGAGAGAACTGGTCCTTCTTACCCTTGTACTTATCCTGAATTTTCTTCAGGTCTGGGGCAATTTCCATCATCTTGCGCTGGCTCTTGATTTGGCGCACAAAGACGGGGATCAGAGCAGCACGCACCACCAATACCAACGCGGTAATCGCGAGCACCCAACTCAGACCCGAGGCTCCCTCTAGTCCGAGGGTTTCAAAGAGGCGATGAAAGCCCACCAGGATGGCTTCAATGACCCAGCGGATGGGCCACAGAATCGTGTCAAGAATTCCCACGCGCTAAACCTCTTTCTTCAGGCGAACAAAACCCATCGGGCTTAGTTCATAGTGGGGGCGTAAACCTTCCGGAGGATCATCAATCCCGCCACGGGTAAACGGATTACACCGCAGTACACGCCAGGCAGAAAGACCAATGCCCCGGAGTGCCCCATGATACTGAATTGCCCGCAGAGCGTAGAGCGAACAGCTGGGGTAGTAGCGGCACACCTGTCCATAGAGAGGCGAAATCACTTTCCGATACGCAAGCATGAACGCGATTGCACTATTGCGCGGCAACAGCCAGACCATACGGAGAATGCGCATCATCACCGCGCCGACTTTTCAACAGCAGCCTCAATAAGTGAGACAATCTCATGATATGAGATGTGGGTGGCTTCTTCTCCACAGCGCACCACCAAGTCTTTGCCCGCGAGAGCGGGAGCAAGAGCAGCACAGGCTGCTCGCACACGCCGGCGCACACGATTACGAACGACGGCTCCCCCTACAGCCTTCGAGGTGATGACCCCACAGCGAAAAGTGTCTGGCGCCCCGTCAGCTACAGCGACTGTGCCCAGGGCACTTCGAGACTTCCGTCCCACTCGGAGGATGCGGCGAAAGTCTTCGCCACGACTAATGCGGTGCTGAGAGGAGAGCACCCGATCTCACCGTCCTAGGCGGAGAGCTCCTCACGGCCCTTACGGCGGCGCGCAGCCAAAATGGCGCGGCCGGCGCGAGTACGCATGCGAGCGCGAAAACCGTGAGTCTTTGCACGACGACGGTTGTTGGGTTGAAAAGTACGCTTGGTCATTTCTTCTTACTCCTGGCGGTGTCCTGACGTCGAAGCCAGGGAAAACTGTTCGAGACCGACACATCAGGATACGGGTCCCGTGACCCACAGGTCAAACCCGAAACAGAGTTATCCACAGTTTTGGTCGATTTTTGCCGTATTGCGCAGGTTCACCCTCCTGGTACTAAGGTAAAACCCTAGTTATCCACAGGTAGGAGGGGTGATGGCCGAAGCCGACTACGACGTTGATGCCTTTTGGACTTCGATTCTTGCCCACCTGGCTACAGACAACCGAATCACCCCACAGTTGCGCGGATTTCTCGACCTTGTTGAACCACGAGGCATTCTCCAGGGAGTGTTGTATCTCGAAGTTCCCAACGAATTGACTCGGGGGATGTTGGAACAGCGTGTGCGGATTCCCCTGATGTCAGCGATGGAAAGCATTGAAGACAACGACATTAAAAACTTCGTCATCGTCGTAAATCCGGAAATCGAATCGCGCGATCGTCCGGTGCCCAACGCCCTCGGTCCGAGTGACCCCGAGATCGGCTTGGATGAAAACACTGATACGCAGCCGATTAGCACTCCACAGCTCTCTCGACTCAATGACAAGTACACCTTCGATAGCTTCGTCATCGGGCCATCAAACCGCTTCTCACACGCCGCGGCGGTGGCCGTCGCCGAGGCTCCCGCAAAGGCCTACAACCCGCTCTTTATTTACGGGGGTTCGGGCTTAGGTAAGACACACCTTTTGCACGCAATTGGTCATTACGCGCAAAACCTCTACAAGGGCATCCGGGTCCGCTATGTCAGTAGTGAGGAATTCACCAACGACTTCATCAACGCCATTGCGAATAACCGATCACACGAATTCCAGAACCGCTATCGCGAAGTCGATGTCCTACTCATCGATGACATCCAGTTTTTACAAGGAAAAGACTCGACTCAAGAGGCTTTCTTCCACACCTTCAACACCCTGCATGATCACAACAAACAGGTAGTAGTCACGAGCGACCTTCCCCCTAAACAACTCACCGGATTCGAAGATCGCATGCGCACGCGATTTGAGTGGGGCCTCATTACCGATGTTCAAGCACCTGACCTTGAAACACGCATCGCCATTTTGCGCAAGAAAGCAGCCAGTGACGACCTGAATATTGATGACGACGTCTTAGAGTTCATGGCGTCTAAAGTCTCGAGCAACATTCGTGAACTAGAAGGTGCCCTGATTCGAGTTACCGCTTTCGCGAATTTAAATAAATCGCCCGTCAGTATGCCTTTGGTACAAACGGTGATGAAAGACCTGATGTTGACTGAAGAAGCCAACGTGATCTCTCCCACAGAAATCATCAGTGAGACAGCGACGTATTTTGAACTGACGGTTGAAGACCTCTACGGTTCGTCCCGCTCTGCACTGATCGCCCAGGCACGGCAAATCGCAATGTATCTCTGCCGAGAACTCACCAATCTGTCCTTGCCGAAAATTGGTCAGCTTTTTGGTAACCGCGATCACACCACAGTCATGTACGCCAATAAGAAAATCTCTGAGCTGATGAAAGAACGACGCAGCGTCTACAACCAAGTAACGGAACTCACCTCGCGCATTAAGTCCCGCCAGCTCTACTAATCCCCGACTGTGACCCGAACCTGTGGATAAATGGGTTAATCTGTGGAAAACGCGCAGGTGTTGTGGATAACAACTTTTTTCAGATAGCTTGCCTCAAAAGTTATGGTCGGTCTCTCATCACCAAGTCCACATCTTTCACGAATGTAGTTCAGGACACTTTTCGCCGTAACAAAACACTTTTCCACGGTATCCACAGTGGTTATTACTGTTAACTCTTAAGTTTTATAAACTGACTCCCCGCCAACGATGACGTAGTGGTTATGCCAGAATCGTGTGACCACATTCGAAAGAGGTCCACACCGTGAAACTCACTGTGCACCGTGACGTATTTGCTGAAGCTGTCAGCTTCACCGTCAAACTTCTCCCCCAACGCACCACACTGCCGATCCTTAGTGGGGTATTGATGAGTGCCCAGGGTGGATCCCTCACTCTGTCCTCTTTTGACTATGAGGTATCAGCCCGCACAACTGTCAGCGGTGATGTCGCTCAAGAAGGCCAAGCCCTTGTATCTGGGCGACTGCTCTCCGACATTGCTCAGCGTCTACCTCAGCAAGACGTCCACATCGAACTTGATGGGTCATCTATTCGCGTGGTGTGTGGGACAGCAAAATTTAGCCTTCTCACCATGCCTCTCGAGGAATACCCCCAACTTCCTGACGTCTCTGGTCAGGTGGGAGAGGTTTCAGGTGAGGAATTCGCTGACGCTATCGCGCAGGTCTCTCCTGCGGCCTCGCGTGACGACGTCACACCGGTCATAACCGGAGTGTTGCTTCACCTGAATGGCTCTGAACTGTCAATGATGGCGACCGATCGCTACCGAGTTGCCGTGCGAACCCTCAATTGGTCTTCCCCAGAGTCACTCACCGACGTATCGGCCTTGATTCCCTCTCGCACTCTTTCCGAGGTGGGAAAAACGTTCCAGCATGCTGAAAAAGTCACCGTCACCATTAGTACCGGGGGAGATCGTGAACTGGTGGCGTTCAGCGCCGCCGATCGCACCGTGACCTCGTTACTCATTAAGGGCTCATTCCCGCCTGTTAAGCGGCTTTTTCCCGAAACCATTGACAACTACGCAGTGGTGAATACTGCGGAGTTAATCGAAGCGACACGACGAGTCAGCCTCGTGATTGAGCGAGAAGCGCCTCTGCGTTATTCATTCACTGCAGATGGTGTGCTGCTTGAAGCCCTGGGGTCAGAACAAGCACAAGCGTCCGAAACAACAGATGGACACCTTGTCGGAAATGAATGCATGGTGTCTCTCAAACCACAGTTCCTCATTGATGGCCTGAGCCACACCGATAGTGAGTTCGCCCGGATCGGCTTTACCCCCACCGATAACCCCAACAAACCCGGCCCAGTGTTGATTACCGCGCAAACCTCCAAAGATGGTGATTCGATCCCGGCTTATCGTTACCTGCTTCAGCCCAATTTGTTGATGCGTTAGTGGGCGACCCATGTGGGTCAGTGAATTGTCGCTGCGGGAGTTCCGCAACCACCAGTCCACTGACTTGACCCTTCAACCTGGTGTCACGGTATTCGTGGGATCTAATGGGCAGGGAAAAACTAATCTCGTTGAAGCGTTGGGCTATCTCAGTAATCTCAGCTCACATCGGGTGTCGAGTGACAAAGCCCTGGTGAGAGAGGGAGAGCCGACGGCGACTATTCGAGCAACCATTCACCACCAGAATCGTTCGGTTTCTCTCGCCCTTGCCCTCAATGCCAAAGGGTCAAACCGCGCAAAACTCAACGGGCAGACAGTGGCCGTGGGGGAGCTGCTTGGCTGGTTACGAGTCGTCCTGTTTACGCCAGAGGACTTGAGTATCGTCAGGGGCGAACCTGGCGCACGCCGTAAATATCTCGACGAAGCAGTGATGCAGCTTCACCCGAGAATGCACACCGTGTTCGCTGACTTCGACAAAGTCATAAGGCAGCGCAACGCGCTACTGAAATCTTCTCGCTCAATGAGCCGTGAACAATTGGCGGGCAACTTGGAGAGCTGGAATGAGTCTCTGGTTGCGCTAGCGACGGAAATCACTCTCGAGCGCCACAGTGTCCTTGCTGAGATCACGTCTCCTATTCGTGCTGCCTATGACACGATCGCCTCAGGTCACCAGGTTGAAGTGACCCTGCACTCCAGCGAGCCGCTTCCCACGGAGCGATCAGAGTTGTCCGTGCACTACGTGGACCAACTGATGAGACGACAAGCTGAAGAGATTGATCGTGGAATGACACTGGTCGGTCCTCATCGCGATGACGTCATGATTACCCTCAACGGACTTCCGAGCAGGACACACTCGAGTCACGGCGAAGCGTGGTCACTCGCGCTCTCCCTTCGATTAGGCCTCGCCCAGGCATATCGGATGGATTCTGCCTCAGGAGACCCCGTGATGGTCTTAGATGACGTATTTGCCGAACTGGATGCTTCACGCAGACAAACCCTTCAACGACTGGTCAGTGATTACGAACAAGTGCTGGTCACCGCAGCGGTGAGAGAAGATATTCCCGATGGTTTTTCGACCCAGTGGTTTGCGGTCTCAGCAGGGGTGGTGAGCTCTGATGGCTAATCGTCCCCTTGCGCGTCAGAGCGAGGAACCGTCCGCTGTTTTTGAGCGGCTACGCAAGGTTTTTGGCGATAAGAGACCCCGGCGTCGGGAGTTTACCGAAAACGAGGACGCGTTTACTCCCGGCCGCGACCCGCTTCATCTCGGCGGTGCCTTTGATCAACTCACCGAGGAGATGGGGTGGGTGGGCTCCCTCGCGGAAGCCGACCTACTCGTGCGGTGGCGCGAAATCGTCGGGGATAACATCGCTGATCACGCGACACCCGTGGGACTGAGTGACGAAACCTTGACGATCGTCACAGACTCCAGCGCCTGGGCGACTCAGCTGAGGCTGATGAGAAACGACCTCATCGTGAACCTTACGCAGACTGTGCCCCAGCTCACCATCAGTCAGATTGTTGTGAAAGGTCCTGGGGCACCGAGTTGGAAATCGGGCCCCAAATCAGTGCCGGGACGAGGGCCCCGGGACACCTACGGATAGGGCGTTTTTTCGCTCCACATGAGCCCCAAATCTCCCCGGAATTTCGGTGGTTTCCCATAGAATTGGGAGAGGTCATTGAGGGTTGAAAAACGCCCGATTTTTGGCCCACTATCGAGACTGTAGGAGAAAACTTTAATATGGCTCAGGCGTCGAAGAAGTCAGGCGAAGAAGGCTCTTACGGCGCGGGCGATATTCAAGTCCTCGAGGGACTCGAAGCCGTTCGTAAACGACCCGGAATGTACATCGGGTCGACCGGCCCGAGAGGTCTTCATCACCTGGTCTACGAGATTGTCGATAACTCTGTCGACGAGGCGCTCGCGGGACACTGCACCGACATCTTTGTGAGCATCCTTCCCGACGGCGCCGTGCGCGTGAGCGACAACGGCCGAGGTATTCCGGTGGATGAACACCCGGTCGAAAAGAAGTCCACGGTCGAGGTGGTGCTCACCATCCTCCACGCCGGTGGAAAATTCGGTGGTGGCGGCTACGCCGTATCTGGTGGTCTTCACGGCGTGGGCTCGAGTGTGGTCAATGCTCTCAGCCACACCCTCACAGTGGAAGTAAAGCGTCAGGGAAACGTGTGGACTCAAGAGTACGACCACGGTGTTCCCAAAGCTCCCCTGAAGAAGGGCGCCACTACGGAGGAGACCGGTACGACCATCACGTTCTGGCCGAACTCAGAGATTTTTGACACGGTCGAGTTCGACTATGAGACGCTGCGCACCCGATTTCAGCAGATGGCCTTTCTCAACAAAGGCCTCAGTATTTCCCTCGACGACCAGCGCAAGAGCGCGGGTGGTCGTAGCGACACCTACCGCTACGAACAGGGCTTGGTGGACTACGTCGAACACTTGAACTCAGCGAAGAAGACAGAAGCTGTCCATCCCGACATCATTTCGTTTGAACAAGAAGACGCCGAGCGCACCATCGCCCTCGAAGTCGCGATGCAGTGGACGAGTAGCTACTCCGAAAGCGTTCACACCTACGCCAACACGATTAATACCCACGAGGGAGGAACCCACGAAGAAGGATTCCGTGCGGCACTCACCTCACTGATCAACAAATACGCGCGCGCGACGAACCTCCTGAAAGAAAAAGACGAAAACCTCACCGGAGATGACGTCCGAGAAGGCCTAACCGCGGTGGTCTCGATCAAGTTGGGTGAGCCACAGTTTGAGGGTCAGACCAAGACAAAATTGGGAAACACCGAGGCAAAGTCGTTCGTCCAAAAAGTCACGGCAGACGCCTTGGGAGATTGGTTTGAGCGCAACCCCTCTCTCGCCAAGGACGTTGTGCGCAAAGCCATCAGCGCCTCTCAGGCGCGCATCGCGGCACGGAAAGCGCGCGAACAAACGCGCCGCAAGGGTTTGCTGGAATCGGGGGGCATGCCCGGGAAGTTGAAAGACTGCCAAAGCAAAGACCCCTCGATTTCTGAAATTTTCATTGTCGAGGGTGACTCAGCGGGAGGCTCCGCCGTTCAGGGCCGAGATCCAGAAACACAGGCCATTTTGCCGATCCGTGGAAAAATCTTGAACGTTGAGAAGGCTCGACTGGATAAGGCCCTTGCGAATTCTGAAGTGCAGGGAATGATTACCGCCTTTGGTGCGGGTATCGGCGAAGAGCTCGACGTGGAAAAGGCTCGGTATCACAAGATTGTGTTGATGGCCGATGCCGACGTTGACGGCCAGCACATCACGACCCTGCTACTTACCCTGCTCTTCCGATACATGCGGCCACTGATTGAGTCGGGCTACGTGTATCTCGCCCAGCCTCCTCTCTACCGAATCAAATGGTCGAATGCTGAGCACGAATACGTGTACTCCGATCGGGAGCGAGACGCCGTTTTGGAAGACGGCAAGAAGGCCGGTAAGAGGATTCCGAAAGACAACGCCATCCAGCGCTACAAGGGTTTGGGTGAGATGAACCACCAAGAGTTGTGGGACACCACGATGAATCCTGAAACCCGAACGCTCTTGCAGGTGACTCTCGATGACGCCGCCATTGCTGACTCAATTTTCGCGACACTGATGGGCGACGACGTCGAATCACGCCGCACCTTCATTCAGCAAAACGCCAAAGACGTCCGATTCCTCGATATTTAGAGAACGCTTAGTAGGAGAACCACGTGGTAGACACCGATCTCGGAACACCGAATCACGGGCGCATCGATCAGGTCGACCTGCAGTTAGAAATGCAGCGGTCCTACCTGGACTATGCGATGAGCGTGATTGTCGGCCGGGCGCTGCCCGATGTCCGTGATGGGTTGAAGCCGGTTCACCGGCGCGTGCTCTACGCCATGTTCGATGGTGGATACCGTCCGGATAAAGCGTTCTCGAAGTGCTCGCGCGTGGTCGGTGACGTGATGGGTAAGTATCATCCACACGGTGACTCGGCGATTTATGACGCTCTCGTGCGACTCGTGCAGGCCTGGTCGATGCGCTACCCCCTCGCAGCCGGTCAAGGAAACTTCGGGTCCCCCGGAAACGATGGGGCAGCCGCACCGCGGTATACCGAAACGCGCATGGCACCTCTCGCGATGGAGATGGTGCGCGATATCGAAGAAGACACCGTCGATTTCCAAGATAACTACGACGGTCGCACACAAGAACCCGCGATTCTTCCCAGCCGCTTCCCCAACCTGTTGGTCAACGGTTCGGTCGGAATTGCCGTGGGAATGGCCACCAACATTCCACCTCACAACCTCCGCGAAGTTTCTGACGCGGCCGTGTGGCACCTCCAACACCCCGATGCATCGCCCGAGGAGTTGTTAGAAGCGTGCATGGAGCGGGTAAAGGGCCCTGACTTCCCCACCGGAGCTCAAATTCTTGGTACCCGGGGCATTAATGACGCGTATCGCACCGGCCGCGGCTCGGTCACCATGCGCGCCGCCGTGAGCGTCGAAGAGCAGGGTGGGCGCACCGTGCTGATCGTCACAGAACTTCCGTATCAGGTGAACCCCGACAACCTCGCGATTCGCATCGCTGAGTTAGTCAAAGAGGGAAAGCTCACGGGAATTGCCGATATTCGCGATGAAACCTCCGGCCGCACCGGTCAACGGCTGGTGATTGTTCTCAAAAAGGACGCTGTCGCTCAGGTCGTGCTGAACAACCTGTACAAGCACACCCAACTGCAGGAAAACTTCGGCGCCAACATGCTCGCCATCGTCGACGGAGTCCCTCGCACCCTCCGCCTCGACCAGTTCATCACCTATTGGGCTGCCCACCAAGTAGAAGTTATTGTTCGGCGCACCACCTTCCGCTTGGCGAAGGCAGAGGCCGACTGGCACATCTTGAAGGCCTACCTGCTCGCTCTAGACGCCCTAGATGCGGTGATTGAGCTCATTCGCAAATCACCCACGGTCGAGGATGCTCGGGATGGTCTGATGAAGCTCCTTGGTGTGGACGACGACCAGGCCACGGCCATTTTGAACCTACAGCTGCGTCGCCTCGCCGCTCTGGAGCGGCAGAAGATTCTCGACCAGGCCGCAGAGCTTGAAGCCCAGATCAAGCAGTTCAAAGTGATTTTGGGCAGCCCCGAAAAACAGCGCGAAATCATCGTCGAGGAACTCTCCGAAATCGTCGTGCGCTACGGCGACGACCGTCGAACCGAAATCATGCCGGGCTTTGACGCCGACATGAAATACGAAGACCTCATCCCCGACGAACAAGTCGTCGTGACCCTGACTCATGGCGGCTACATTAAGCGCACTCGAGCCGACTTGTATCGCAAACAGCATCGCGGAGGACGCGGCATCAAGGGTGCCCAACTGCGCTCAGATGACGTTGTCGAGCATTTCTTTGTCACCAGCACCCACCGCTGGCTATTGTTCTTCACCAACCTCGGCCGGGTCTACCGCGCGAAGGCCTATGAAATTTCCGAGGCGGGCCGTGACGCCAAGGGCCAACACGTCGCGAACGTCCTCGCGCTGCAGCCTGACGAGTCCATCGCTCAGGTGCTGGATATCCCCGACTACGCGGTGGCGGACTATCTGGTCTTAGTCACCAAGGGCGGAATGATCAAAAAGACCGAGCTCACCGCCTACGACACCCCGCGCACCGGTGGAGTGATTGCAATTAACCTGCGCGAGGGCGACGAAGTGGTTCAAGCACTGCTGGCAAACGAGGGCGATGAAATTTTGCTGGTCTCTCGCAACGGAATGTCTCTACGCTTTGCCGCCACGAACGACGCCCTTCGCCCCATGGGCCGTGCGACCGCCGGTGTTAAGGGAATGGCGTTCAAGGGTGACGACGAGATCCTCAACGCTGCAGTGGTTAGCGACCAGGGCTATGTCTTCGTGGTAACTGAAGGTGGCTTTGCCAAGCGGACCGCTGTCGACCAATATCGCCCGCAAAATCGAGGCGGAATGGGCATCAAAGTGGCGAAGCTCTCGGAGCAGCGCGGGAAGCTCGCGGGCGGTCTTGTCTGCGCTGAGGACGACGAAGTCATGGTCGTTTTGGAATCGGGCAAAGTGGTCAGGAGTGGAGTCGCGGAGGTCCCCGCAAAGGGTCGCGACACGATGGGTGTGGTGTTCTGTCGCTTCGATGAGGATGACCGCGTGCTCGCGGTTGCCCGCAATAAAGAGCAGGCGCTCGAAGACGAAGGTGACGGTAGTACCCTCGAGGAAGCTTCTGAGACCCCTGAGGAGAACCCGTCATGACTGACGCTTCCACCCCATCCCTTCGGCAATCCAAGCCGAAGCCCGCACCTGTGAAGCAGGTTCGTTTGAAACTTGCGTACGTCGACCTGTGGTCGGCAGTGAAGGTGTCGTCCCTTGTGGCGGTCGTCGTCTCGGCGAGCTTGCTGGTGGTGAACCTGATGTTGTGGGGAATTCTCAGCGCAACGGGGATTCTTGGAGCTCTCCAGGGCATCGTGACTGATGTGTTGGGCGAAGGCGGGTCGGCAATTATTGCCTTGACCGAGTTCTCCCAAGTCTTTGGATTGTCGATGGTGAGCTTTGTGATTAACCTCGTGTCCATCACCGTATTGGGCTCTCTCGGAACGGTCGTCTACAACCTCATCGCCAAGCTCACCGGTGGGCTGTTGGTGGGGTTCCACTCCAACTAGTCCGGTTCGACCGCACCAGATAAGTGCGCTATTGTCGTATCCGGTCTATGGGGCTATAGCTCAGGCGGTTAGAGCGCTTCGCTGATAACGAAGAGGTCCCAGGTTCAAGTCCTGGTAGCCCCACGATCGATGATGATCACCCTTCGGGGACTTAGCTCAATTGGTAGAGCGCCTGCTTTGCAAGCAGGAGGTCAGGGGTTCGATTCCCCTAGTCTCCACAAATTTCTTACAGCGCAGGCGCCGGAGTGCTTGCGTATGAACCGGACACTTCCATGACGTCCACTCGATAGCTGCGGTACCACCTTGAATAGTTCTCCTTCGCAGTCTGATGCTGCGGGTACGCGGCCAGCTGAGCGACAGATTCGTGATCGGTGAAGAAATACATCGCATTAGTG
>Ga0255769_10000483_pt1 | contig 47631 bp, 48 predicted proteins | sample 041ome_9_FD_179637 | JGI IMG/M metagenome (GOLD analysis project Ga0255769, IMG submission 179637) | Coastal salt marsh microbial communities from the Groves Creek Marsh, Skidaway Island, Georgia - 041413US metaG (version 2) | ecosystem: Environmental > Aquatic > Marine > Intertidal zone > Salt...
TAAAAAAGGTGCTTCAGGATTTTTAACAAAAAATTTAAAGAAAAAAACTATTAGACATATACTTCAAGAAATTGCATTTTCAAGATACAGTTCTGGTGAATTAAATAAATTCACTAGACTTAAAAATAGATTCAATTTCGATTATAACACAGAAAAAATTAATAGTCTTTCGAAAAGAGAACTCCAGGTTCTTAAATTATTTTTTAGGGGTAAAAGGAATATAGAAATATCTGAAAAACTCAAAATAAATCAAAAAACAGTTAACACCTATATTACAAGAATAATGAGAAAATTAGAAGTTAATTCAAAAACAGATTTATTTATTTTAGCTAGAAAGCATATCAAACAACCCTATTAAGTCTTGCTGATAAAAGCTTCTTTAAACTGTAGTAACTCATAACCTCCTCTAAAACTTTATCCTTATCATCATTACTATTATCTTTAAGTTCACTGATCTTTTTATCAATCAAATATCTTCTCATATTTAATATAGTTTCGTTAACTAGTTGACTTAACTCACTGCCAATTTTTTTAACATAAATATTTTTTTTCTCCCAATCATGTAGCTGATACTTTTCATCATTTATTAAAATGTCTGAAACTATTTTACTCGAGTTAGGGTCAAGATCATTTATAAAATTGTCAATTGAAATTATTTTTTGATTATGGAAGCTATTTATAAGCTTATTATATATTTCTTTAAAGGGTTCATGAGTAAATTTTATCTCATCCTGTTGAAGATCTAAATATATTTTCTCAAACACTTTAGACCTAATTTCTTTTTTGCTTTCAACAATATCTCCTTTCTCATTTTTGTTTAAGATTATATCTTCAAAAAGTATTTCTTCAGCTCCATATTTTAACAAAATGCTAATAATTTGCCTTTCTAATTGATATATATACTCACTGCTATTTTCCTTTTTTGAAGTTTCAACCTTTAGTACATTATTTTTGGAATAATTTCGGGTTTTTGCTTTTTGTATTTTTTTACCAGTTTCAATAGTTGAGAAAGATCTAAAAAGAGATGACTCATCTATAGATAATACAGAAGAAAGTTTCTTAATATAAACCTCTTGTTTAAGAGAGTCTGGAATTAGAGAGATTGATTTAAGAATACTTTTAATTAGAGCAACTTTTTTATCTTCATCATTTTCATATTCTTTATTAGTACTTAATATAAAATCTATTAAATCCTTTGATTGTTCATCAATGTAAGCAACCATTTTATCACGTTTATTTTTTTTAACGAAGCTGTCAGGATCTTCTCCATCAGGGAATGGACATATTTTTACATTTAAACCTTCTTCTAAAATCATATCAATACTTCTTAATGATGCTGATAAACCTGCTTGGTCTCCATCAAAAAGAATCACAATGTTTGATGTAAGTCTTTTAATAAGAATTATTTGATCTTTGGTTAGAGATGTTCCAGATGATGCTAAAACATTTTTTATTCCATGCTCATGTAATTGGATGACATCCATATAACCTTCAACTAAATAACAAACATCATCTTTAACAATAAATTGCTTAGATTCATATATACCATATAAAGTTTTACTTTTATTGTAGATTTTGCTTTCTGGAGAGTTTATATATTTTGCAATTTTTTTATTTGAATCAATTATCCTACCTCCAAATCCGAGTATCCTGCCAGAAATACTCTTAATTGGAAACATTATTCTCCCCCTAAATCTATCAACATGACTATCTTCATTTGATATAACCAAACCTGTCTCAATTAAATAGTCCTTAGTGAAACCATTTTCTGATGCATTTTTATAAAAACTATTTTTTAAATTAGGGCTGAACCCAATATTAAAGTTTTCAATGGTTGAATCTGAAAGACCCCTATCTATCAAATAGTCTTTAACATTATCTTCCTTAGATAAAATGTTTTGAAAGTACTCTTGAGCAAATGAGTTAATAATAAACAAAGATTCTCTTGCATTTCTTTCTTCAACATTTTCAGATTTATTGGTTGTCTCTATTATCTCAATGTTATATTTATTAGCTAAGTATCGAATTGATTCTGGATAGTTGAATTGCTCATGCTCCATAAGAAAGGCAATTACATTACCTCCTTTACCGGAACTGAAATCTTTCCAAATCTGTTTAGATGGAGAAACAATAAAGCTTGGTGTTTTTTCATTAGTAAAAGGACTTAAACCTTTGAAGTTCGCACCAGTCTTTTTTAAAGCTATAAAATCTGATATAACTTCTTCAACTCTAGCATATTCAAAAACTTTGTCAATAGTCTCTTTACTAATCAAACCTTTTAATTTAGCATTAATATAGTAAATTAATACTTTCGGTCAATGATATAGTCCAATAAGATTTTAAGTGAATTTTTTGATTCATTATCTGGAAAAGTTTCAAGTATTTTTAGCGCTTTATTCTTATACTCCAACATGACATCTTCAGCATATTTAAATCCGTTATTTTCTTTAACAAACTGATTAATAGCCTTCTTATCTTCGTTTGAAAGTTTTTTTCTTTTTAGAATAGATTTGATTGATCTTCGATCAGCTTGACTTGCCTTTTTTATTGAATAAATTAATGGTAGAGTAATTTTTTGACTTTTTAAGTCATCTTTAGTTGGTTTTCCAATTCTTTTTTTAGAATAATCAAAAAGATCATCCTTAATTTGAAAAATAATACCTAAGTATAATCCAAAATTTTCAACATTTTTAGTTTTTTCATTACCAGATGAAATTAACCCAAGCAGACAACAACACGAAAATAAAGATGCTGTTTTTTTTGTGATTAAGGTGATATATTCTTCTTCTGTTATGTTAAAACTTCTTGACTTTTGAATTTGAAATAGTTCTCCCTCTGAAATTTCTTTTACCGCATTTGACACCTGATCTAATAAGTCATAATCTTTATTTTGAGTAGAGAGGAGTAGAGCCTTAGATAAAAAAAAGTCTCCCACCAATACAGAAATTTTATTTTTCCACAAAGCATTAATAGTAAGGAACTTTCTTCTAATATTACTATCGTCTACCACATCATCATGGATTAATGAAGCAGAATGAATTAGCTCAACTAAATTGGCAGCACGATATGTTTTTGATGAAACTTTTCCATTAGAGAACATCTTAGAAAAAAGAATAACAAGAATTGGTCTAATTTGTTTTCCTTTTCTTTTTAAAATATACTTAAGAATTAGATCAAGCAACTTAACTTTTGAGGATACTGAATTGAAAAATTGTTTCTCAAAAATTTTTAATTCTTGTGAGATGGGATTTTTTATTTTTTTTGAAATATTCAAAATCTAGGCTTAGATAATCATCATAGCATCTCCGTATGAGAAGAAGTTGTATTTCTTTTTAATTGCCTCTTTATATGCCTTTAAAACAAAGTCTAGTCCACCAAAGGCTGACACCATCATAATTAAAGTTGACTTTGGTGTATGAAAATTAGTAATCATTGAATTAGCGATAGAGAAGTCATAGGGTGGATATATAAACTTATGTGTCCAACCATCATATGGGTTAAGAGTACCAAAAGATGAAACAGAGCTCTCTAATCCTCTCATAACAGTCGTTCCAACTGCACAGATTCTCTTATTATTTTTTAAGGCACTGTTAATGATGTTAGCAGAATTTTCATTTATTTTAAGTTCTTCGCTATCCATTTTATGTTTAGATAAATCTTCAACATCAACCGGGCTAAATGTGCCTAGCCCAACATGAAGAGTAATTTCTGGAAGAAGCACTCCTTTAATTTCAAGTTTTTTTAGTAGGTGTTTTGAGAAGTGTAACCCAGCTGTTGGTGCAGCAACAGCACCCTCATTCTTAGCATATATAGTTTGAAATCTATCCTTATCATTTTCTTCAGCTGGCCTATTGATATATTTTGGAAGAGGAGTCTCACCTAATTCTTGGAGTTTATTTCGAAACTCATCGTAAGGTCCGTCAAAAAGAAACCTTAATGTTCTTCCTCTAGAAGTTGTATTGTCAATAACTTCAGCAACTAAGCTTTCATCTTCTCCAAAGTAAAGTTTGTTTCCTATTCTTATTTTTCGTGCAGGATCGACTAATACATCCCATAACCTTTGATCAGTATTTAATTCTCTTAAAAGAAATACTTCAATTCTTGCTCCAGTTTTTTCCTTGTTCCCATATAATCTTGCTGGGAAAACTTTAGTATTATTTAAAACAATTACATCCCCTTCATCAAAAAAGTCAATAATATCTTTAAAAACTAAGTGCTCAATTGTCTGCTCTTTTCTATTTAATAGCATTAGTTTACATTCATCTCTTTCTTCAGATGGATACTGAGCCAAAAGTTTCTGGGGGAGCTTATAATCAAAATTAGATAGTTTCATAGAATTTTATTAAGTCCGCAAATATAGTGTTCTAGAATACCGAAAGTCAAGTATTTAGCTATTTATTTTTTGAAATTTCAAACCCAAGTTTTTTCAGATGATCCCAAAAGCTAACATAAGACTTTGTTACAACCATTGGATCATTAATTATTATAGGATTTAAAAGGGATAATGGAGCAAAAGACATAGCCATCCTATGATCATTATATGTGTCTATTGAAATATGTGATTTAAGTTGCGAATTATTTTTTAAATGCAGAGAGACTTCTGTTATTTCTATTTTATCTACTCCAAATTTTTCAATTTCAGATTTCAACGCTCTAAGTCTATCAGTTTCTTTTATTTTGAGAGTTTGCAGACCAAAAAGATCACAATCAATTTCAAGACCTAAACATGTTACAACTATTGTTTGAGCTAGGTCAGGATTATTTGAAAGATCTAATGATATTTTTTTCTCAATTTTATCATCAGACTTACTTAGATGAATTCCATTATTAATATATGTAGTTTTAACACCAAAATTTTTATAAATCTCAACTAGATCAGAGTCTCCTTGTATACTATCTTTATAATAAGTGTTTAAAGTTAAATTTGAAGAATCTGATAAAGCGACTATACTATAAAAATATGATGCAGAACTCCAATCTGATTCAACTAATTGACTTGGTATTTTTTTATTTGATAATGAATTAATCACAATTTGATTAGGTTTTAGCTCAACACTCCCTCCTATTCTTTCAATAATTTTTTTTGTCATCTCAATATATGGCAAAGAAATTATTTCTGTAGATAGATTAATAACTAGTCCTTTTTGAAGGGATACTCCAAGCATCATAAGAGAAGAAATATATTGTGAACTAACATTTGCTGGAAGGTTAACTTGTTTCTTATTTATTACTCTACCATTAATTCTAATTGGAGGATAGCCTTCATTCTCAAGATATGATATATCAACATCCAGTTCTCTTAATGCATCAACTAAAACTGAAATAGGTCTTTCTCTCATTCTTTTTGACCCAGTTAGAACAACCGATGAGTTCTCTATTGATGAAAAATAAGATGTCAGAAACCTCATTGCTGTCCCTGCATGTCCAATATCAATCTTCTCTTGATTTGAATTAATTGCTGACATCATAACTTTTGTATCATCTGAATCAGAAATATTATTAATCTCAAAATAAGTTGCAAAACCTCTTAGGGCTAAAAGTCTATTTGACTCACTTTTTGACCCACTAATATTTAGAGTCCCTAATACGGATTTTGATTTTTTTGAAATTTCAAACACTACTTAAGTTTTTTATTTGATTTATGTCTTTGTCTGTCTCTCTCTGTTTTTTTGGATAGATTATTTTTAAATGATTTTTCGAGGTCAATTCCTGTCTGATTTGCAAGACATATCAGAACAAATAATACATCTGATAACTCATCACCTAGATCATCTATATTATCATTTTCTTTCAAACTTTGCTCACCATACTTTCTGGAAATAATTCTGGCAACTTCACCCACTTCCTCTGATAATATAGCCATATTTGTAAGTTCGTTAAAGTATCTTACACCATGTTCCTTTATCCATTCATCTACTAATTTTTGTGCATCTTTAATATTCATAGTTTAATTTTTTTGATTTAGCTTATTCCATAAATCCTCTTTAAGTTCATCTATACCAAAAGTACTAACAGAAGAGATTATATGATATTCCATATCCTTAAATTCTTGTTTTAAAATTGTTTTAAATTCTTCTAATAATTCTTGATCCATAAGATCTGCCTTACTAAATGCTATAATAAAATCTTTATCCGCTAATTCTGGATTATATTTTATAAGTTCTTTTTGAAGAACTGTAAAGTCCTTCTTTATATTTTTTGTATCTACAGGTATAACATATAGAAGTATCGAGTTTCTTTCAATATGTCTAAGGAAATAATGACCTAAACCTCTACCTTCACTTGCTCCTTCAATTATTCCAGGTATATCAGCCATAACAAATGACCTAAAGTCTGACATTGCAACAATTCCAAGGTTAGGTTTTAATGTAGTAAATTCATAATCTGCTATTTTAGGTTTAGCATCAGATAAAACAGACAGAAGTGTTGACTTTCCAGCATTAGGATATCCAACTAATCCAACATCTGCTAAAACTTTAAGCTCTAATATTATTTTCAGTTCCTTACCGGGAAGTCCACTTTGAGAATATCTAGGAGTTTGATTAGTAGGGGTCTTAAAATGAAAGTTACCACGTCCACCTTTACCACCTTTTAAAAGAATTAAATCTGAGAACTCATCATTTATCTCGCAAATAACTTTTTCAGTCTCTAAATCTTTTACAACAGTACCAAGTGGAACATTAATTACAACATCTTCTCCATTACTTCCAGATTTTCTTGAACCACTTCCATCCCCACCATTTCCTGCTTTAAAATGTTTCTTATATCTAAAACTTTGAAGAGTCCATAAGTTACTATTACCTTTTAAAATAATATTACCACCGTTACCGCCATCACCACCATCTGGCCCTCCTTTTGGAACAAACTTTTCCCTTCTCAAGTGAGTAGAACCTTTTCCGCCTTTACCAGAATTAACAGTAAGCTTGACATAATCAACAAAATTATCGACTATCATAAGAGACTAGATTAAACTATCAACAAGGTTGAATAATCTTGAAGTGATATCATCAACACTTCCGTGGCCATTAACTGAGTAAAACTTTGATTGTTTTTGATAAAAATCAATTAGTATGGATGTCTTATTGTTATACTCGTTAAATCTATTTTTAATTTTTTCGATATCCTGATCATCAGATCTATTAGTAGTTTTACCTCGATCTAATAACCTAGTTATTAGCTCATCTTCATCAACTTCTAGAGCAATAGTTGCATTTATCTTCTGGTTAATAGATTCAAGAAAAATATCGAGGGATTCAGCCTGATTATGTGTTCTTGGAAAACCATCAAAAATAAAACCATTAGCATCCTTATTTGCTAAAACTTCATTTTCAAGCATTTTAATTGTAACAATGTCAGGCACAAGATCTCCATTATCAAGAAATGATTTTGCTTCAATACCTAGATCAGTTTTATTTAAAATATTTTTTCTAAATAAATCACCTGTAGATATATGATATAAATCATATTTATCTTTTAAAAAATCGGCCTGGGTTCCTTTCCCAGATCCTGGTTTACCAAAAATCACAATATTAAACATAGGCACAAAGATATTTAAAATGTTTGGTATTCTTTATTGTGATTAAAGGAATGCTTATTTTTGAAAGATGTTTAAGGAAAATAGAATAATTGGTATACTCGGAGGAGGTCAACTCGGAAAAATGGTTCTTGACGTTGCAAATAAATGGGGACTTCAAGTATATATTTTAGATTCCAATGAGAACTGCCCATCTAGCAAACTTTGTTCAAAATTTTTTCAAGGTGACTTAATGGACTTCGATACAGTTGTTAATTTTGGTAAAATGGTTGATATATTAACAATTGAAATAGAAAATGTAAATGTTGAAGCATTAAAATTTCTTGAATCCAATAGTTTGGAAGTTTTACCTCAATCTAAAGTGATTGAAATAATTCAAGACAAATCTAAACAAAAAGAATTCTATAATAATAACCAAATTCCTACTTCCTCATATAAAATTTTCGCAGGCAAAAATGAGTTGAAAGAGAGTGTTAGCAAAGGTGAAATTTCACTTCCTTTTATTTGGAAAGCATCAAGAATGGGATATGATGGATATGGGGTAAATAAAATTTCTAATAACAAAGATTTAGAAAAAATAGATGATTGTCACTGTATAGTAGAGGAATTAATTTCAATAAAAAAAGAACTTTCTGTAATGGTAGCATCTAGAAAATCTGGTGAATTAATTAATTATCCTGTTGTTGAAATGGAGTTCAATAGTGATTCAAATCAAGTGGAGTATATTTTATCACCTGCAAAAATTAATAATGATTTAAAATCAGATGCTGAAGAGCTTGCAATTCAGGTTGCAGAGAAACTACAAATTACAGGGATATTAGCTGTTGAAATGTTTTTAACTTCTGAAAACGAAATTCTAGTTAATGAGGTTGCTCCTAGACCACATAATAGTTATCATTTTTCAATAGAGGGATCATACACAAGTCAATTTGAACAACTTTTAAGATCAATTCTTGATATGCCTTTAGGAAGTACAAAGATTATAGAAGCTGCAGTAATGGTAAATTTAGTGGGTGAAAAAGGATCTAATGGCCCTGTTATTTATAAGAATTTTGATCAAATTATTGGCCTTGAAGGTGTTAATCCACATATTTACGGTAAATTTGAAACCAGATTCAATAGAAAAATGGGGCATGTAACTGTGATAAATGAAAATATTGATAAAGCAAAAGAATTAGCAAAAGAAATTAAAGAAACAATTATTATTACATCAGAAAAATGAGTCAAGTAGCAATTATAATGGGCAGTAAGTCAGATTTTGAAATAATGAGTGAAGCTATTGAAATTCTCAAATCATTTGACATAAATACAGAATATGATATAGTCTCAGCCCATAGGACACCTAATAAAATGGTTGAATATGCTTCTAATGCTGAAAAAAAAGGTATAAAAGTTATTATTGCTGGAGCAGGAGGAGCAGCTCACCTCCCTGGAATGGTAGCTTCAATAACAAGTTTACCAGTTATTGGTGTTCCAATAAAATCAAGAAATTCAATAGATGGTTGGGACTCAATTTTATCTATTCTTCAAATGCCAGGAGGAGTTCCAGTTGCAACTGTAGCTTTGAATGGCTCAAAAAATGCAGGTATTCTTGCTGCTCAAATTATTGGATCCTTTGATTCTAAAGTTGCCGATAAGGTCAAGGCCTATAAAAAAGATTTAGAAGATAAGGTTATTGAAAGTAGCAAAGATTTAAAGAAAAATAGCTAGTCCTTAATCCAATCCTTGTATCCTTTTTTATAATGATAAATCATTTTAAAACCTAAAGACTTCATTACGTGACTAGCCTTTAAACTTCTATTACCTGACATACAATATATAATGTAGGGTTTTTCTTTATCAAGCTTGTTTAGGTTATCTATAAACTCCCTCTTTTGAAAATCAATATTCAGAGAGGATCCTATTTTACCATTTTCAAATTCCTTTTCAGTTCTAAGATCAATTACCGTTACTTTATCATTTATTAGACTATTTACTTGATCTTTATTAATATCTTGAATTACAGGTGATTGAAGAAAAACTAATAGTACATAAAAAAAAAGTTTTAACATTTAATGAACATTATTATTATTATTTTCAATAATACATATTTTTGCTAAAAACTTTTAATGTTTAAAGAAAATTTTACTCGAAGACATATAGGCCCAAACTCTTCTGAGTTAAACAAAATTTTAAGCACAATAGGTGTCACATCAGTTGAACAACTTCTTGAGCAAACTATTCCTGAAAAGATTAGATTAAAAAACGACTTAAATATCCCAGAGGGTATTTCTGAAATGGAATTTTTAAAAGAGATAAAAAAATTATCATCTCTAAATCAGAAGTTTAAAACTTATATTGGACTTGGATATCATGACACTTTCACCCCCTCTGTTATTCAAAGAAATATTTTGGAAAATCCTGGATGGTATACAGCTTATACTCCCTATCAACCTGAAATTGCTCAGGGAAGACTTGAAGCTTTATTAAATTTCCAAACAATGGTTTGCGATATTACTAAAATGGAAATAGCAAATGCCTCACTTCTGGATGAAGGTACTTCAGCCGCAGAAGCCATGATTATGATGTATAATAATAGATCAAAAGATCAGAAATCTACAGACCAAAATAAGTTTTATGTTGACTCTAACATATTTCCTCAAACTCTAGCTGTTCTATCAACAAGAGCTAAGCCACTTAATATTGAGTTAATAGTAGGTGATATAAAAGAATTAAATGAAGATGAAGTTTTTGGATGTATTATTCAATATCCTGGAAAAGATGGGAAATTGGAGGAAATAGATAATTTCTTAGAATCAATTAATAACGAAAATCTTAAAGTAATAATTGCTGTTGATTTAATGTCAATAGTTTTAATTGAACCTCCTAATCCTGATAAAATTGATGTTGTTGTTGGAACAACTCAAAGATTTGGAATACCTCTTGGTTATGGAGGTCCTCATGCTGCTTTTTTTGCAACAAAAGAAAAATACAAAAGAAACATACCAGGAAGAATTATTGGTGTAACTAAGGACCTAGATGGGGATTATTCACTTAGGATGGCTCTTCAAACTAGAGAACAACACATTAAAAGAGACAGAGCTACATCAAATATTTGTACTGCACAAGTTCTATTAGCAGTAATGGCTGGAATGTATGCAGTCTATCATGGTCCGTTAGGCCTAAAAGAAATTTCAAAATCAATTCACCTTAAGGCTGTATATTTAAAAAGAAGTTTAGAATCAATTGGACTTCAAATTAAATATTCTAAATACTTTGACACAGTAACCGTTTTATGTGACTCAAAAAAAATTAAAGAATTAGCCGCTTTAAAAAATATTAATTTCTGTATTCTCTCAAATAATGAAATATCAATTTCTGTAAATGAAAAAACTAATATGAAAGATCTTAAAGAGATTATTTCAGTTTTTGAAGAGTTTATGAATAAGGAATCAAGTATAGAGGAATTTCCAACAGATATTGAATTTATTAATGAAAGAAAATCTGATATTTTATCTCATCCTGTTTTCAATTCTTACCACTCTGAAACTTCATTAATGAGATATATAAAATCCTTAGAGAACAAGGATTTATCTCTAACTCAGTCTATGATCTCGCTTGGATCTTGTACTATGAAATTAAATTCAGCTTCAGAAATGATACCATTAAGTTGGAGCGAGTGGAACAGTATACATCCTTTTGTTCCTGTTGATCAAGCAAAAGGATACCACGAGGTAATAAATAGATTAGAAGACTACCTTTCAGAAATTACAGGTTTTGCTGCAACTTCATTACAACCTAATTCTGGTGCTCAAGGAGAATATAGTGGATTAATGGTAATCAAATCTTATTTAGATAAAAAAGGTGACAGTCACAGAAACATATGTCTAATTCCATCTTCTGCACATGGAACTAATCCTGCATCAGCAATTATGGCTGGATTAAAAGTAGTGGTTATTAATACTGACGAAAGAGGAAATATTGATCTTGAAGATCTTAAAAGTAAAGTAAAAGAACATAAAGATAACCTTGCAGCATTGATGATTACTTATCCATCTACTCATGGAGTATTTGAATCTAAAATTCAATCAATTAATGACTTGATTCATCAAAATGGTGGTCAAGTATACATGGATGGTGCCAACATGAACGCGCAGGTCGGCTTGACTAGTCCAAAAATAATTGGTGCTGATGTATGTCATCTTAATTTACATAAAACTTTCTCAATTCCTCATGGTGGTGGTGGTCCTGGTGTCGGGCCAATTTGTGTAGCAGAACATCTTAAAGAATTCCTTCCATCTAATCCATTAATTAAGACAGGTGGAGATGATTCACTTGAAGCAATTTCCTCTGCACCCTGGGGATCTGCACTTGTTTGCCTTATATCATATGGATATATAAGAATGTTAGGTAGAGATGGTATTAGAAAATCTACAGAAATTGCGATTGTAAATGCAAACTATTTGAAGACTAAACTCGAGAAAAATTATAAAATACTTTACAGTGGAGAAAATGGAAGGTCAGCACATGAATTTATTATAGATTGTAGAGATTTCAAAAAATATAATATTGAAGTTGTAGATATTGCCAAAAGACTAATAGATTATGGATTTCATGCTCCAACAGTTTCATTTCCTGTTCCTGGTACTATGATGATTGAACCTACTGAAAGTGAAAATTTAAATGAATTAGATAAATTTTGTGAAGCACTTAATTCAATTTATACTGAGATTATTTCTGATGATGATTCCAAAAGAGAGATGCTCAGGAATTCACCCCATACATTAAAGATGTTGACTTCCACTGACTGGCCATATAGTTACAGTAGAGAAGACGCTTCATTCCCCAAAAGCTATTTAAAAACTAATAAATTTTGGCCATCGGTTAGAAGAGTAGATGAAGCTTATGGTGACAGGAATTTAATTTGTAGCTGCCCTCCTATAGAGACTTATCAATAATTTAAGTAATTTTATAAAATGAACTACAGAATAACTGGTACAGGGAGCTGCACACCAGATATCACAAAGAAAAATTCAGATTTTCTTCAGAATAAATTCCTTGACAGAGATGGGACTGATATTAAAAGTTCAAATCCAGAAATAATCGAAAAGTTTAAGTCTATAACTGGTATTACTGAGCGAAGGTATGCCTCTGATAAAATAAATTGTTCTGACTTAGCGACAGATGCTGCAAAAAATGCAATTGTTGATTCAAAAATTGATCAAGAAACTATTGACTACATTATTGTTGCTCATAATGCAGGAGATATTTCATGTAATAGTGGACAAGTAGATACACTTCCTTCAATTGCTTCAAAAGTAAAGGCAAAACTTAAAATTAAAAATCCAAATTGTGTAGCATATGATATTATTTGTGGTTGTCCAGGTTGGGTAGAAGGAATGATTCAAGCAAAATCTTTTATTAAATCTGGAATGGCAAGTAAATGTTTAATAATTGGGTGTGACACACTTTCAAGAATTCTAGATGAGAACGATAGAGATTCAATGATATATGCAGATGGATCTGGTGCTACCATATTAGAAAAAGATACTTCTTATGATGGGGGAATATTATCTCATAAGTCTGCTACTTTCACATATGAGGGTGAAAATGATTTTATATTCTATGGCTCATCATATGATAAAGACTTAAGAGAGAGTGACGATCAGAAGTTTATCAAAATGCAGGGTAGAAAAGTATATGAATTTGCACTTACAAATGTTCCTATAGCCATGAAATCATGTTTTGATGAATCTGAATGTAATATTGACGATCTTAAAAAAATATTTATTCATCAAGCTAATAAGAAAATGGATGAAGCAATTATTAAGAGATTTTATAGACTCTATAAAAGTTCTGCACCAAAAGATGTTCTTCCAATGAACATTGAAGAATTTGGTAACAGTTCAGTAGCTACAATTCCAACTCTTTTTGATATAGTTAAAAAAAACAACTATGGAGGACATTTCCTAAATAAAGGAGACATAATAATGTTTGCTAGTGTAGGAGCAGGTATGAATATAAATGCTATAACCTATAAGATTTAATCATAATGAAACTTTTTTTTCATATAGGTAGGTATTTCTTAATGATTAAATACACTTTTACAAAATTTACTAAGTGGAATGTTTTAAAAAAATTAATTATTCAAGAGATTGATGATCTCATTATTGGCTCAATTTGGATTGTAGCTTTCATGTCGTTTTTAGTGGGAGGCGTAGTTGCAATTCAGACTGCACTCAACATCGAGAGTCCTTTTCTACCTGGAAATCTTATTGGATTTGCAACAAGACAGTCTGTAATTCTAGAATTTGCCCCAACCTTAATTTCTATAATTATGGCAGGAAAGGTTGGGTCTTTTATTACCTCTAGCATTGGAACTATGAGAGTAACAGAGCAAATAGATGCTCTGGAAGTAATGGGTGTTAATTCATTTAATTATCTAATTTTTCCTAAAATTATTTCTTTAATGTTATATCCCTTTTTAATTACTTTAGCAATGTTTCTAGGAATACTAGGTGGTTACGTAGCAAGTGTTTATGCAGGATTTTCTACAAGTTTTGATTTTATTCAAGGAATTCAACTAGATTTTAAAGTGTTTCACGTAATATATGCATATATAAAGACAACATTATTTGCATTTATTTTAGCTACAATTCCATCTTATCACGGATTCTTTATGAAGGGTGGTGCGTTGGAAGTGGGTAAAGCAAGTAATATATCTTTTGTATGGACCAGTATCGTAATTATCATAATTAACTTTGTTGTAACTCAACTTTTATTAGCATAATGATTAAAGTAGAAGAAATATCAAAATCATTTGATGGGGTTGAAATATTAAAAGAAATTTCAACTGTTTTTGATAAGGGAAAGACTAATCTAATAATTGGTCAGAGTGGATCAGGAAAAACTGTTTTAATGAAATGTCTCCTAGGACTCCTTGAGGTTGAGAGAGGAAATATTTATTTTGATAATGAAAAGTTTGATAAAGAGAATATATCAGCACTAACTCACTTAAGGAAAGAAGTTGGAACTGTTTTCCAAGGAAGTGCTTTATTTGATTCTATGACTGTGTTAGAGAATATTATTTTCCCAATGAAGATGTTTTCAAATAAAACTGATGAAGAAATGTTATTGAGAGCTCAAGAAGTAATTAATAGAGTTGACTTAAAAGATGCTAATAATAAATATCCTTCTGAAATATCTGGCGGAATGAAAAAAAGGGTTGCAATTGCACGAGCTATTGTTTTAAATCCAAAGTATCTTTTTTGTGACGAGCCTAATTCTGGACTTGATCCAAAGACAGCTATAATAATTGACAAGTTAATTCAAGAGATAACAATCGAGTATAATATTACAACCGTTATAAATACTCATGATATGAATTCAGTTATGGAGATTGGGGATAAAATTATTTTTTTAGTTCAAGGAGAAAAAGTCTGGGAAGGAAATAATAAAGAAATTCTAAAAACCAATAACAAACTAGTTAACGACTTTGTCTATTCATCTGAGTTACTAAGAAAAGTTGGAAAATTAGGGAGTTGAGTTTGAAACAGATATAAGTTTTCCATTAAATAATTTCCCACCATTTAAAGCAAAATCTAATATATATCTTGCCATTTCATTTGGTTTTGTTTGTGCAACATACTCAGGAAAAGCCTCTTTAAGCATCTTTGTTTGTACAGCACCTAGAGCAAGAACATTAAAAGAAGGGCCATTTGGAAACTCCTCTGCTAACACTTCAGTTAACGCTATAACTGCAGCCTTACTACTTGAGTATACAGATAGACCAGGAAATTTTTTTGAACCATTTACACCTCCAATACTACTTATATTAATTACATGGCCTGACTTATTAATTATTGGCAAAAGCAATCTTGTAATTTGAGCTAAACCAAAAACATTTACATCGTATGTTTCCTTGAAGGATTCATATGAAGTTTTATCAAAAGTTTCATTTTTGAGATGACCTGCATTATTGATTAAAAAGTCGATGTTAACTTTTTTATTTTTCAAGTCTTCAACTAAATTATTTAATTGATCATTATCTGTTATATCCACTGAATAACAATCAATCCCCTTAATATTTTCAAAAGGCTTAGAATTTCTTGATACAGATATAACCTTATATTTAAGCTTAAGAGCTTGAATACATATTTCATAGCCTATACCAGAGCTTGTTCCGGATACAAGAATAGTTTTCATTAAATTAGAATTGAGACTGGATTTTCAATATAATTTTTTAAAGTTTTTAGGAAAAGTGAACCAGTAGCACCGTCAACTGTTCTATGATCACATGCTAATGTTAACTTCATTGTATTTCCAACAACTATCTCTGAATTTTTAACTATTGGTTTTTGAATTATTGCACCAATGGAAAGTATTGCAGAATTAGGTTGATTAATTATTGATGTAAAACTTTCTATACCAAACATTCCTAGGTTAGATATAGTAAATGTACTTCCTTCAATTTCTGATGGATTTAATTTTTTGTTTTTTGCTCTTTCTGCAAAATCTTTTATTTCTGAATTAATTTCTGGAAGATCTTTGGAGTTTGCAAACTTAACAACTGGGACTACTAGGCCATCCTCAACAGCAACAGCAACACCAAGATGAACATGCTCACTGAATAAGATTTTGTCATCATACCATCTAGAATTAACTTTTGGATGCTTAGCAAGAGAAAGTGCAACAGCCTTAGCTATGATATCGTTAAATGAGATCTTTATGTTTTGAGTATTTATAAATTGTTGCCTAAATGATATCATATTATCCATTTCCATCTCAATGTTTAGATAATAATGAGGTGCAGAAAATTTTGAGTCAGACAATCTCTTTGCAATAGCTTTTCTCATAGTATTGTTAGGAATCTCATATGATGACTCTTTAACATGAGGCTTTGGTTGAGTAAAGTGACCGTAATTTGATGGTTTATATGAATCTATATCTCTCTTTATAATTCTTCCATTATCACCCGTTCCTTTAATTAATGAAATATCTATTCCCTTTTCAGATGCAAGTTTTTTTGCTAATGGTGAAATAAGTATTCTACCATTTGACTCAGACTTTGGTTGATCTTGAGATATTGGCTTAGGCTCCTCCTTGACTTCTACTTTAGGCTCCTCCTTGACTTCTACTTTAGGCTCCTCCTTAACTTCTACTTTAGGCTCCTCCTTAATTTCTACTTTAGGCTCCTCCTTAACTTCTGGCATAGGATCACCTTTGATTAATGACGATATATCTTCTCCTTTTGAACCTATTACTGCAATTATACTATCTACAGGAGCAGTAGATCCTTCATCTATTCCTATATGAAGAAGAACTCCATCATGAAAAGATTCAAATTCCATGGTAGCCTTGTCTGTCTCAATTTCTGCTAAAATCTCTCCCTCTTTAACATCGTCACCAACTTTTTTGAACCATTTTGCAAGAGTGCCCTCTTCCATAGTATCACTTAGTCTTGGCATATTTATAACCTCAGCCATATTAATCTAATTTATGTTTAATAAATGGATAATCATTTTGCTCGTAAACAACATCATACATAACAGAAGTATCTGGAAATGGAGATGACTCTGAAAATTCTTCACACTCTGTAATTATTTTTTTTACTTTTTTGTCAATCTTCTCAATCTCAGATTTAGTTCCATATTTCTTTGATAGAATAATTTTTTCAACCTGAGTAATTGGGTCAATCTTTCTATACTCTTCGACTTCTTCTTTAGTTCTATACTGTTGAGCATCAGACATCGAATGACCTCTATACCTGTAAGTTTTTACATCGAGAAGTGAAGGACCCTTTCCAGCTCTAGCATGTTTTACACATTTATCAATTACCTCGGCAACTTTAACTGGGTCCATACCATCTACTGGCATTGAAGGCATCTCGTAGGGCTCACCTAATTTCCATAGATCTTCCTGACTTGTTGTTCTTGCTACTGATGTTCCCATGGCGTAACCATTATTTTCAACTATATATATAACAGGTAGTTTCCATAAAGCAGCAAGATTAATTGACTCATGAAATGCTCCTTGTCTAATAGCACCATCTCCTAGAAAACATAAAGTAACACTATCTCTTTTAAAATATTTATCACCAAAAGCAATTCCAGTGCCTAAAGGAATCTGACCTCCAACAATTCCATGACCTCCAAAAAAATTATATTTTTTTGAAAAAATATGCATTGAGCCACCCAAACCTCCCGATGTACCAGTTGCTTTACCGAATAATTCTGCCATTACAAATTTTGGATCCTCTCCTAAACCAATTGCATGAACATGACTTCTATATGAACTAATCATTCTATCCTTTTTAGGATCAATGGAATGAAGACATCCAGCAAGAACTGCCTCTTGGCCATTATAAAGATGTAAAAAACCTCTTATCTTTTGTTGTATATATTTAGCAGCAAGTTTATCTTCAAACTTTCTCCATAAAAGCATATTTTCATACCAATCTAAATAAGTCTTTCCAGTAATTTTTTTCATATTATATAGTTGAAGTCTGTAATCAAAAGACGCAGCAAAAATACTGATTTCTTTAGTATATTGCAATAAAATTAGGTTGGACACTCAAAAATTATATTCTCTTTTCAATTCCTGCTCAGGTGTGTCTATTGATACAAGGAAAATTAATAAAGATGAAATGTATTTTTCATTAAAAGGGGATAATTTTGATGGTAATGTTTTTGCAATGGAAGCAATTGAAAAGGGTGCAAAGTTTTCAATTGTTGACGACCTTGAGCAGAAAGATATTCATGATAATGTTGTTTATGTAGAGAACAGTCTAAAAGCTCTTCAAGATTTAAGTAATCATCATAGATCTCTATTTGATACAAAAGTTATTGGAATTACTGGTAGTAATGGTAAAACTACAACTAAGAACCTGATCTATTCAATCCTTTCTCAAAAGTATAATGTAATCAAGACAAAAGGGAATTTGAATAATCACATAGGGGTTCCACTTTCACTTCTTAATATAAAAGATGATATTGATGTTGCTATTATAGAAATGGGTGCTAACCATGTTGGAGAAATAAAAAGATTATGTGAAATCGCTATGCCAGATATAGGATTAATTACTAATTACGGGTATGCTCATCTTGAGGGTTTTGGAAGCTTTGAAGGCGTTATAAAAGGTAAGACTGAGATGTATGAATATTTAACAGAAAACTATGGTCACATAATTCTAAATAATGATGATAAATTACAAGTAGAAAATTGTAAAGGAGATCTTGCAGTAACTTTTGGAAGTGGCAAAGATTCAGAGTTTATATTTGATTACAAAAAAGATAATTCATCTTTGAAACTTAGAATTGATGGATATGAATTTAATTCAAATCTCTTCGGTGAATATAACTTTTCAAATTTGGCCTCAAGTATTACAATTGGAAAGTTCCTCGACTTATCAAATAAAGAAATTCAAGAAGGACTTAATAAATTTTTAAATGACTCCAATAGGTCTGAAATTTTAATTTTTGATAGTAATAAGATTTATTTAGATGCATATAACGCTAATCCTACAAGCATGTTAGCAGCTATTTCAAATTTTGAAAATATCAATATAAATAATAGAGTATTAATATTGGGAGACATGTTTGAACTTGGAGAGTATTCAGATCAAGAACATCAAAAAATAGTTGATTTTGTTACAAACAAAGATTACAGCAAAGTCTATTTAGTAGGTGATAATTTTTCAAAGTGTAATACTGATGGAGAATATTTTTTTAAATTTTCAAATACCGATGAGATAGCACAATCTGACTCATTTAAAAGTTTAAAAAATATGAATATTTTAGTTAAAGGGTCAAGGGGGGTTAGTTTAGAAAAATTATTTATATAATAGCTCCATCTATAATTTCTTTAACAACATCAGGATTTAAAAGTGTAGATGTATCTCCAAGGTTTTGAAAATCATTACTTGCAACCTTTCTTAGGATCCTTCTCATTATCTTTCCTGATCTAGTCTTGGGTAAACCGCTAACAATTTGAATTTTATCTGGTTTTGCAATTGGTCCTATAACTTTTCTTACAACATTTATTATCTCATCCTTGATTTTATCATCATTTAATTTTGTACTTACTATAACATATGCATATATACCCTCACCTTTAATATCATGAGGATATCCAACAACAGCTGATTCAATTACATCTTCATGCTCATTAATTGCATTTTCAACCTCGGCTGTTCCCATTCTATGTCCAGATACATTAATTACATCATCAACTCTACCAAGTATTCTTAAGTATCCATCATGGTCTCTTTTTACTCCATCACCTGTAAAATACATACCTTTATAGTTTGAGAAATATGTATTAATGCATCTTTCGTGATCTCCATATGTAGTCCTTATGATAGATGGCCAAGGAGATTTGATACATAAATTACCCTGAACATTATTTCCATTTAACTCATTACCCTCCGCGTCAACGATAACAGGTATTACACCTGGTAATGGCAGTGAAGCATGAGCAGGCTTATTAGGAGTTATTCCTGCAAGTGCTGAGATCATTATACCTCCCGTTTCAGTTTGCCACCATGTATCAACTAAAGGACACTTTCCTTTGCCAACATTATCATGGTACCAATGCCATGCTTCTTCATTTATTGGCTCTCCTACAGATCCAATAACTTTCAATGAATCTAGCGAATTATTTTCAAGTGGCTCAAGACCATGAGCTTGAAGAGCTCGAATTGCAGTTGGTGCTGTATAAAATTGGTTAACCCTATACTTATCCACTATATCCCAAAAACGACTAACATTTGGGTATGTTGGAACACCTTCAAACATTACTGTGGTAGCTCCACATAGTAAAGGCCCATAAACTATATAAGAATGTCCTGTAATCCATCCTACATCAGCAGTACACCAATAAATGTCGTCTTCATCATATTGGAATACGTTTAAGAATGTATACGAAGAGTATATCATATATCCAGCTGAAGAATGAACAACACCCTTTGGCTTTCCTGTTGAACCTGATGTATATAGAATAAATAATAAGTCCTCTGAATCCATAACTTCAGAATCACATGTGTTAGGCTCATCCTCAATACATTCGTGCCACCAAAAGTCTCTTCCGTCCTCCATATTAATATTTTGTTTTGTCCTTTCTAAAACAATAACACTTTTTATTGATGAACATTTTTCAAGAGCTTCATCAACTACATCTTTAACAGGAATTGTCTTATTACCTCTAAAGTTTCCATCAGATGTTAATACCATTTTTGCTTCACAGTCATTTATTCGATCAGCTAAAGATGCAGCAGAAAAGCCTGCAAAAACAACTGAGTGAACTGCACCCACTCTCGCACAAGCAAGCATGGCAATAGCTGCCTCTGGCACCATTGGCATGTAAATAATTACTCTGTCTCCTTTTTTTATTCCTTTACTTCTAAGAGCATTAGAAAAAGTACATGTTTGCTCGTAAAGTTCTTTGTATGATAGATATATCGGTGACTCTTTAGGATCATTTGGCTCCCAAATTATTGCAGTCTTGTCCCCTTTTTCAGAAAGGTTTCTCTCAAAAATATTTTCAGTAATATTTAATTGAGCATTTTTAAACCACTTAAAATCTGCATTTTCAAAATCCGACTCAAGGACATTGTCCCACTTTTTTTTCCATAAGAATGAATCAGCAATTTGAGACCAAAATTTTTCAGGTTCTTTTTCGCTTAATTCATATTTTTTAAAATATTCAGATAAGGTTTTTATTCTTTGCATTTCTATTTAGGATATCTTATGCTTTCAACTAATTCCTTGATATTTTCAGGTGTTGGTTTTGTTAATCTTGATACTATTAAAGATACAATAAAGTTAATTATCATACCAATAGTGCCAATTCCCTCAGGTGATATTCCAAACAAATAATCTTGAGGTAACCCCGGACCGCCAAGTTGTGGTTTAAAATAAAAAATGTATATAGTTGTAAAGACTACACCTACTATCATTCCAGATAATGCTCCTTCCTTGTTCATTCTTTTGTCAAAAATACCAAGAATTATAGCAGGGAAAAAAGAAGACGCAGCAAGTCCAAAAGCTAATGCAACAACTTCAGCGACAAATCCAGGTGGATTTAATCCAGCCAATCCAGCTGCAACAACCGCAACTGCTATAGAAACTCTAGCTGCCCACAATTCTCCTTTCTCAGAAATATTAGGATTTATATTCTTCTTAAGAAGATCATGGGAAATTGAAGTTGAAATAACAAGAAGCAAACCTGCTGCAGTTGAAAGAGCAGCAGCTAAACCACCAGCTACAATAAGTCCAATTACCCATGGAGGTAAGTTTGCAATCTCAGGATTTGCCAGAACCATGATATCTCTGTCAATTGTCAACTCGTTAACTTGTTCATCAGCCACATACTGGATTACACCATCTGAATTTTTATCATCGAATTGAAGTAAACCTGTGTTCTCCCAATTTTTGAACCATTGAGGTACTTCTGAATATTGAGCATTTGATACTGTATTAATTAAATTAACTTTTGCAAATGCAGCAACAGCTGGGGCAGTAGTATATAAAAAAGAGATAAATAATAATGCCCATCCTGCTGATATTCTTGCATCTCGTACTTTAGGGACGGTGAAGAATCTTACAATCACATGTGGAAGTCCAGCAGTTCCAAACATTAATGCAGCAGTTATAAAAAATACATTAATTAATGTTGTCTGATTAATATCAGTATACTTTTCAAAACCTAAATCAACGGATAATTGATTTAACTTCTCTAAAAGGTAAACTCCATCAGTGGTCTTGCTACCAAATCCAATTTGAGGAATTGGGTTCCCTGTTGCTTGAAGTGATATAAAAATTGCTGGAACTGTAAAAGCAAAAATTAGAACACAATATTGAGCCACTTGTGTATATGTTATACCTTTCATACCTCCAAGAACAGCATAGAAGAATACTATTCCAATACCAATAATTACCCCTAGATCATACGGTATCTCAAGAAATCTTGAAAATGCAACTCCAACTCCCTTCATTTGTCCAACCACATAGGTAAATGAAACAAAAATTGCACATATTAATGCAATTGTTCTGGCATTTTTTGAATAGTATCTTTCTCCAATAAAATCTGGCACTGTAAATTTTCCAAATTTTCTTAAGTAAGGTGCAAGGCAAAGTGCTAATAAGACATAACCTCCAGTCCATCCCATTAAATATTGTGATCCACCATAACCTAGAAATGAAATAATACCTGCCATAGAAATAAATGAGGCAGCCGACATCCAATCAGCTGCAGTTGCCATTCCATTTAGTACTGGATGAATTCCACCACTAGCAATATAAAACTCCTTAGTACTTTGAGCTCTTGACCATATAGCTATACCTATATAAAGCGAAAAGGTTACTCCAACTAACAAATATGTCCAAAATTGTGCATCCATAACTATTCCTCGAGATTATGTTTTTTATCAAGCTTATTCATTAAATAAACATATATGAAAATTAGAATAACAAATATGTAGATTGATCCTTGTTGAGCAAACCAAAAGCCTAAAGGAAATCCACCTAGGTAAAATTCATTTAAGTTTTCAGCAAGTAGAATACCAAAACCAAAAGAACAAATAAACCAGATTGTTAGAAGTATTCTCAGGTATAATATGTTTTTTCTCCAATATTTTTCTTTCATTTTGTTTATTTTTTTTCAAATTAAACAATAATTAAATAAATATCTCACTGCATAATTACTGCTTATAATTTATTTTCTGGAAACTTTCCATGTTTTCTCAAATCCTCTTTTGTAATTATACTAAATGTATTAGATTTTGGACCTTCTTTAAAAATTTCAAATGATTCATTTGGCATTGAGATGAGTTTCCTAAGTTTTGTGTCCATGATTCCAAAAGCTAAGTCTAGATGAGCTAAATGGTTTCCACTCATATCATAAAAATTTTGAAAAAGAGAGAAAAATCGACCATCATCACTATAACCATCAACCTCTACGTTAATTGAAAATTCGACACCCATCATTATTTCTTTATAATAATGCATGTGTTCATAAAATAAGACAGGACCTATATTAAGATTATTAAATTTATCCCTATCTAGTTTTAACTTAGAGAAAAAAGATACCCGAGTATCTGCTGCATATTTTATGTATGCATGATTAGCAACATGCCAGTTAGGATCAAGATCAGTCCATGAGGCAAAATATTTTCTTTCAAATTTTTCCAAATGTGTTAATTGATTGTTTCAATTTAGGAAATTTAAAAAAAACTTTCTCTGTATCCCCAAAAAATATCAAAATAGAAAAACAAGAAACTAAGGCTGATTAAAAATTTAATTACACTTCCAGCTATAACTCCTATAAATGAACCAAAAGCAGGTTTTAATGATTCATTAAAAGATTTATTATTAGTCATTTCTCCAAGTAAAGCACCCAGGAATGGACCAATGATAATACCAATTGGTCCAAGTATGACTAATGCCAGTATAAGCCCGACCGTTGTACCAATTTGTCCAGATCTTGTACCTCCTAGTTTTTTTACTCCCAATATTGGAATTAAATAATCAAGAATTCCGACAGAAACAGCTACAGTTAACGTTATTAATATAAAGTTTAAGTTAAATTCAACTACAGAAGTTAAGTTTAAAAGCAAAATACCTAGCCAAGCAGTAACCGGGCCAGGTATTATTGGTAAAAAGCTTCCAATTATGCCAATTAGACAGAAAAGAAAGCCTAATATTAATAAGAATAAATCCAAATTTATTATTCTGAATTAGGGGATTGTTTTTCATAGATTATAGCCCATTTAAATAAACCATCCTCTACTTGAGCATCTATCATTTGAACTGTAGTTACTTCTTCTCCATCTATAGTTTGAGTTAATGAATGTCCACCTACTATCCATGTCTGTCCACTAGGTTGACCAACATATGGCATAACCCAGAATACATTCCACTTAGGATCAGTTCCAGATTCAAACCACGCGCTTAGCGCTTCTGCATGTGCATCAGGACCTTCTATTCTTGAACCATCAGGAACATCGATTCTAATATCTTCAGCTTCAAGAGATTTTATAGTTTCAATATCCCTATTATTGTGAGCATCAATAAATTTTAAGTACATCTCAGTCATTTCATCTGAGCCTACTGTAAATGTTTCATTTTCATCTCCTGCCCACATTCCAGAACCTTTTGGTTCTTCAATAGGAGTTGAACATGAAGCTAAAAGTATAGCAAAAAGTAATATATATTTTTTCATTTTGAATTTTGTTTAAAGTTGTTAGTTAAATATAGAAAAAGTTAAGCAGAGTTTCTACTAGCATTAATATTTCCATATAGAGATCTTGTAATCATTTTTTCAAATATTGGTTTTTTTGAATTATCCATTTTTTTTGAATCAATTTCGTTTACAATTTGTAATGCATACTGTTGAATAGTGATAAGAGGCATAACTATTGCCTCTCTAGTTTCAATGGATAGTTTATTTGCAGGTTCATTTTGCATTAATTCTTTATAATTAGAAATCTTCAAAACCATCTTTTTTGTAAGCAAGTATTCTTCGTGAATTATTTTCCAAAATTCACCAAATTCATCATCTTTACTCATGTATGAAGTTAACTCAAAGAATGATTTCGTTAGGCTCATCATACTGTTTGAAACAAGAGCTCTAAAAAAAGGAACTTCATTATATAAATCTTTAACATCTTTAATTTTATTTCTTTTATAGAAATAGTTAATAGATGAACCTAGGCCATAAAAACCTGGAACATTTTGCTTTAATTGGTTCCATCCTCCAACAAAAGGAATTGCTCTTAGTTTATCAAAATCAAACTTATCATCTTTACTAACTCTTTTTGATGGTCTACTACCAATATTAGTTTTTGAGTAATACTTAATAGTGCTCATTTTTTCTAGGTAAGGAATAAACTTAGGATGTTTTTTAAAATCATTGTAATGATTATAACTAATTGAGGAAAGCTTCTCAATTGTTCTTCTGTTTTTTTTATTAAAAATTTCCTTGTTTGATAATATTCTATTTTTAATACCTGAGCTAATTAATTGCTCCATGTTATATTGAGATGATTCAATTGTACCAAAATTTGAGCTAATAGTCTGACCTTGAACAGTAAGTTGTATTTGGTCAGATTCTATAAAATCTCCCAATGAGCTGTAAAATTGATGAGTGTTTCCTCCTCCTCTGGCAGGCGGCCCTCCTCTTCCATCAAAGAATAAGACTTTTATCCCAAATTTTCTAGAAACCCTAGTTAATGATTCTTTGGCCTTTAAAATACTCCAATTTGCTGTTAAATATCCGCCATCTTTTGTTCCATCTGAGAAACCTAACATTATTGTTTGAACATCACCTCGATTCTTCAAATGATCTCTATATAATTTATTTGAATATACCTTGTCCATGACTTCAGAAGAATTCTCAAGGTCTGAAACAGATTCAAATAACGGAACAACATCAACTTTTGAATCATTACCTAAGACTAGCCTAATCATTGTATACATTTCAAAAATGTTTATAGCTGATTTGTTATTACTTATTATGTATCTATGACATCCCTTTTCTCCATTTGATTTTTGAATTTGACCTATTAGTTCTATTGATTCTATTGTTGATTTTGCAGAAGATTCCTTCATTTTTTTAGATTCTATAATCTTAGACATAGATGAAAGCTGAATTTCTTTTTTAGCATCACTTAAAGTATCATAGGTTAATGCTATATCTTTTTTGTAAAATTTTTCAAGAATCTCTCCAAACACACCTGAGTGTATTCTTGAATCTTGTCTGATATCAAGAGTTGCAAAATGATAACCAAAAATATTTACCTTATCAATTAAATCATCAAGGTCATCGATAAATAATGACTTATGCTCACTTATAAGGGTTTCTCTAATAAAGTTTAATTTATTCTTAAGGTCTTCTAGCTTAATTTTGGGTTCTTTAGTAGTCTGAAAAATACTAATCCAAAGAGCATCTTCTATTCCTACTATTACATCTTCAATTTTTTTAAAAGTCAATTTTCTTCTTAAAACTCTGATATCCCTGTAGTAATTTTTAATTATATCACTTCTTAATTTTTGGGCAGTTTTAAGTGTTATAGCTGAGGTAACGTATGGATTACCATCTCTATCACCACCAGGCCAAAAACCAATTGATATTAGATCGTAATGATCATATTTGTTATCAAAAATGTTTGATTTAATATATTTAAAAATATTACTAGCAGAATAGTAAAATACATTTTCTAGATACCATGAAAGACTAACAGCTTCATCATATGGCGATGGTTTTTTTTCTTTAAAAAATGGTGTTTTACCTAGTTGAGATAGTAAATCCTTAATCTCACTTAAATCATTTTTTTCTATAGAGTTTGCAAGATCTGTAATTATACCTAGAACAGAACCTGGGTAAAACTGAGTTGGATGTGCAGTTAAAACAGGTTTTATTTTAAAAGATTTTAAATATTTTTTTAATTCATCTTTCTTGTTTGAGGATTCAACCTGTTCCTTGAGGTTTCTCAAAGTCCCAACTCCATCCATATTATTAATTTTTGTAAATGAAGCATCTTCAATTGCATCAAAAAGAACAACTTGTCTTTCTACATACTGAATAAACCTAAACATTAAGGATATTTTTTCATCTTCAGAATAACCATCACAATATTTTAGAAAAAAGTCTTCAACTATAGTCCTAGGATCTAGTTTTTTTGAATATCCTGATCTACAAAATTCACTAAATATAGGAAGCAGATTTCCAGTTTCAGATATACTTTCATAGGGAAGAGTAGCAAAAATACTATTATATACATGGAATTTGGAAAGAACATTTTCTTGAAATCTTTCCTTTTTATTTAGTTTCCTCATTAATTGGTTAGGTTAATAACAAAGTTATTAATATTTGATGGTTTTTTTTACTTTTAATAAATAATACATTTTATATGGCTAGAACTCCATCAAACATGATTTCACTAGGATCCGAGGCTCCTGATTTTAATCTTCCAGACGTTAATTCTGAAACTAACATTTCATTAAATGAGTATAAAGGAAAAATAGGCACAGTCATAATGTTTATTTGCAACCATTGTCCATATGTTAAACATGTCAATCCAACTATAACAAAAATATCTAAAAAGCACCATGGAGAGGATATTAAGTTTATGGCAATCTCTAGTAATGATGTTTCAAATTATCCTGATGATAGTCCTGAAAAAATGAAGATAAATGCAATAGAGAATGATTTTATTTTTCCATATCTATATGATGAGTCTCAAGATGTTGCCAAAGCATATGATGCTGCATGTACCCCTGATTTCTATGTTTATGACTCAAATTTAAAGTTAGTGTATAGAGGTCAATTAGACGATTCAAGACCAGGTAATGATACTTTATCTGATGGAGCTGACATAGAAAATGCAATTGAATGTCTTGTGTCTGGAAATGAGAACACAAAACTTCAGAAACCTAGTATAGGGTGTAACATAAAATGGAAATAAAATGACAAAAAATGATTTAATTGATTGTCATGATAGGATTAAACCATTTATTCATAATACACCAGTATTAACCTCAAAACTGATAAACAATTTAACCGGAGCTGATATATACTTTAAGTGTGAAAATTTTCAAAAAATGGGAGCATTTAAAATGAGAGGGGCAGCAAATGCAATTTTAAAACTTTCCGATGAACAAAAAAATAATGGTGTTGTTACGCACTCGTCCGGTAACCATGCTCAGGCTATATCACTCGCAGCCAAAAAAATTGGAATTAAGTCTTATATAGTAATGCCATCTAATGCTCCTGAGATAAAAAAAGTAGCAGTTAAAAGTTATGGAGGAGAGTTAATAGAATGTGAACCAAACCTAGTTGCAAGGGAAACTGCTGCTGAAAAAATTGTGGATTCAAAGGGTGCTACTTTTATTCATCCCTCTAATAATATAGATGTGATAATTGGACAGGGCACTTCATGTAAAGAGCTTATTGAAGAATGTGGTTCTTTTGATCATATACTTGTTCCAATTGGAGGGGGAGGATTAGTTGCAGGAACTGCCTTAGCAGTAAAATATTTTGGAGATGATTGCTCGGTTATTGGGACAGAACCTTTTGAAGTTGATGATGCTTATAGATCTTTAATTAGTGGTAAAATTGAATCAAACACAACTACTAATACTATTGCAGATGGATTAAAAACTCAACTTGGAGATAATAATTTTCCTATAATACTGGAGGAAGTAAAGTCAATTATACGAATTACAGAAGATGAAATCATTGAATCAATGAAATTAATTTGGCAACACCTAAAGATAATATGTGAACCTTCTTGCTCTCTTCCCCTTGCTGGAGTTATAAAAAATAGAGAACAGTTCTTAGGAAAAAAAATTGGTATTATAATTACAGGAGGCAATGTAGATCTTAGAAACCTACCATTTTAATATTTACGAAATCTTTCTATTACCAATAATAGAAATTCCATGAAGAATTACACTCCCCAGACCAAGATAAATGAATGGTGAACTTGGAATCCATATATATGCAAGGATTAAAGCTAAATAGACTGTAAGACCTGTACATATTAGTAGAGATTTTCTTATATCTGAATCCTCAACAAACTTTTCTCTAAGAAATGAAACTATAAATAAACCTATCATTGAAACCCAAAGACCAAAAAAACGATAGATCTGTTGTAAATACCCTGGAAGAGTATCATTAATTTCGTCAGAAAATAATTTTTCAAATGTCATATTAAGCCTTTCTTCATTGGCAACCTTATCAAGCATCCATGGCTCATCAACAAAGATCCATCTTAATCCCATTATTATGAATATGAAGCCAATTGTTAATAGCGGTATCCTAAATAATCTATTCTTCATATATCAAAAGTAAAAAAATTGTTCACTCTTTATAAAAATTAGTCATTACAACAATCTCCATCTTTACATTGACAATATTTTAAATTGTAAACGTGAGCATAAGCAAGAGAAAATGCAGATATGTATGAAAATAATTCTGAAATTTCAATTATTCCAATCATTTCATTTAGAATTATTATTACAAAAAATAGCCAGCAAGTCCATAATATTAGTTTCATTAAATTCTTTGAAGTATTTTTTACTGAATAGTATACAGCTATAAACGAAAAAAAGATGAATATATAATTCATTGATTCCCACCATATTGGCTGAATGTCATTAGAAACAAAACTAGATTGAGCAACAAATAAAATTGGTGTTGCAAAACAATGAACAGAACAAATCAAACTTGTAAAAATTCCAATTGTATCTGAATTATTAAAGACTACTTTCATATTTAATAAATTTGTGGGTAATACTGGATTCGAACCAGTGACCCCTACCCTGTCAAGGTAGTGCTCTAAACCAACTGAGCTAATCACCCATCCTTTGCAAATTTAAAAGATTTCTTTATACTTTTAGAAAATGAAAAATTTATCTAAAGAAGACTTTGACGATTTGCAAAAATTCTACAGAATTAATTTAATTAATTCATGCACAGGCTACAAATCAGCTAATTTAATTGGATCAATTTCAAAAGATGGAGTTGAAAACGTAGCAGTATTCAGCTCAATAACCCACCTAGGTAGTAATCCTGCGATGTTGGGCTATATACTTAGACCTACAACTGTACCAAGAAATACCTACAAGAATATAAAAGAGACAGGGTTTTTTACTGTAAATCACATTGTAAGTGATATTATAAGTGAGGCTCACCATACAAGTGCCAAATATCCTGAAGAAATTTCTGAGTTTGATATGACTCAACTTGAACAGGAATACAAGGAAGGATGCAAAGCTCCATTTGTTAAAGGATCACCTGTTCAACTAGTTTGTAAATACCTTAATGAATATAATATTGAAGAAAACGGAACTATTTTAGTTGTAGCAAGTATTGAAAAATTATATTTTAATGAAGATTTAGTTAGTGACACAGGATTTTTAAGACTTGATAAAGGTAATGTAGTTACAATTAACGGCTGTGATGGGTATGCATTACCAACTCTTCTTGATAGATTTGATTACCAAAGACCAAAAAAATAAATGGATTTTATATCTGATAAATTAGCTGATTATTTAAATAAAAATTCTGAAAAAGAGCCAGAAATTTTATCTCAACTAAGCAAAGAGACTCATCAAAAGATTTTGCAGCCTAGAATGTTAAGTGGACATATTCAAGGAAGGTTTTTAAGTTTTATATCTAAAATAAAATCTCCTGACAAAATTTTGGAGATTGGAACATATACTGGGTACAGCACTATTTGCCTTGCTGAAGGGTTATCAAAAAATGGAAGAATTGATACAATAGATAAAAATGAGGAGTTGATTAAAATACAGAATAAGTATTTTAAGAAGAGTGGATTTAGAAATAACATTGTTCAACATACCGGAAATGCTCTTGATATATTAAAAAGCTTAAATGAAAAATATGATATTATTTTTATTGATGCTGATAAAGAAAACTATATCAACTATTTCAATCAAGTGTCAAATAAACTTAGCAAAAATGGTATTATAATTTCAGATAACGTTCTTTGGTCTGGAAAGGTCTTAGATTCTCATCAAAAAGATGAAGAAACTTCAACTCTTGTTGAGTTTAATAAAATTGTTAACCATGACAAACGATTCAAAAGTATCATTTTACCAATTAGAGATGGGATTTCAATTTCAAGATTAGTTTAGATCTCTTTTAATTGAATCTTTTAAATCATCAAAATCTTTTTTTATATCACTTACGCTATCATTTAAATCCTTCGTGATTGATTTAGTTGGATTCTTTACTTCAGTATTTTTTGAAATCTCAGTTTTTATCTCATTAGTTGCCTGCCTAATCTGAGTCATACCTTTTGCAAGCCCTTTTGCAATTGATGGAATTTTATCAGCACCAAAAACAAGTAAGACAATAAAAAAAACAAAAACAAGTTCCGCTCCACTAATAAAGAGTATCATAACATAAAACTAATCAATTATTAAAGCTCTCAAAATTTTTTTTAAAATATTCAATAACTAGTGTATAGTTACCGATTTTAAAATTTTCCTCTACAGGATAATTTAAATATGTTGAGGTTACAAAATTATGGATATTATCTATTTTTAGATCAAACTCCTGAATAAAAAAACTCTGACCATAAAATTTTATTATCTGATCAATAAGGTTATAATCATTACTGTATTCCCTTACTTTTTTTAAGTTTTTATAATATCCTGAAAACCATTTATACATTCTCTCAATATCAAAACCACCTGTTAGCGGTGCTAAAAGTAACTCAGAAGCCAGCTGAGCATTAGTGGGAATTTTTTCCATTCTAATGCCAGTAAAACCAGGTATCCCAAGGTCATCAAAATTAATTGGGTCAATAACACCTGAGTTTAGTAGATCAGTTGATAAGTTACCAGATAGTCCACTTGAGTTAACTATTACCTCATCTAATTCATTTACAAACTCCTCCAAAAAAACTTTAACTGAAATAGAATTTAGTAAATCATCGTTTATAATAATTTTCTTTCGTTTAAATTGAATAGCAGAAAATATAATTTCATCATCTAGATTAGCATATATTTTAAAATTTCCTTTGGCGTCTGTAATTGTATTATAGTTTGAAGTAATATTTAATACATGAACACCTTCAATTGAATATGACTCATCGTTATAAACTGTACCTTCAATTAACTTTTGACCATTACTTTGCGATAAACAAATTATTGGAAAAAAAAGTAAAAGAAATAGGGTAATTCTCATTCTACTTGCAGAGCTTTATATATCTCTACTTCTTTTAATAAATAATCTATTACTAAAAATTGATTTTTTTCTAAAATAAGGTTTTTAAGCTTTTGATCTGAGTCCAGTTTATAAAGGAAATCCGAAGTTTCAAAGGGTTCAAGGTTAAGAATATCTGAAAAAAAATTATCGTCTAAAATATATGGAAGGACCTCACTAGGAGATATGTTAAGTTTTTCTTCTTCAGATTTAGAATCAACTAAAGTCGATAATAGTTTAAATATATTTACAAAATTTAATCCATTAACCACCTGTCTGTCATCAGTTAGAACGTTTTGGATTCTTGTTGACTTATCAGCTATATAGTCAAAACCTTTAAATTGTTCCTCCTTGAGATCTAAGAACTTTTCAGTATCATCAGGAGTAATAACAACCTCATCTAACTCTCTTACTCTTTGGTTAATTTGAACTATCAATCTTTTATTTTTCATTATCTCTTCGCTTACTCTAACAGTTCTAATTATGTATTGAACAGAAGAAAAAATAATTTCATCATCAACTCTTGCTAAAATTTCAAATTCACCATTATCGTTAGTAATAGTTGTATTTTGAGAAGTATTATTAACAACGTTTGCTGCAGGAACATCTATATTTCTATAAATGACTTTTCCTTTAATTAACTGTCGTTCTTGGGAAAAACCAAATTGAAAGATGAAAATTAAAAAAAGAATTTTTTTGAACATATCTCTATCTAATTTACAAATAATTCATTCATAAAATAAAGAGGTCAAAATTTAATCTTTTTATAAATTACCTAACAAAGACTGGGTTTAATAAATCCTTAGATTCTTCGGAGCTAAAAGAATAACCTGAGTAGTCAAATCCTAAAATATCATTTTCAGATTTAATTTCATTTTCGATTAAATATCTTGTCATTAATCCTCTAGCTTTTTTTGCATAAAAAGAAATTATTTTAAGCTTACCATTTTTAAAGTCCTTAAACTGAGGAGAAATAATTTTGTTATTCAACAATTTAGAATTTATGACTGAAAAGTATTCGTTACTCGCAAGGTTTATAATAAGCTCGTCATCAGAAACTTCATCAGTAATAGAATTAGTTACAGATTCACTCCAAAAATCATAAAGATTTTTTGAACCATTTACTGAAAGTTTCGTTCCCATCTCAAGTCTATAAGGTTTAATAATATCAAAAGGTTTAAGAATACCGTAAAGACCAGATAATATTCTAATACTTTCTTGAATTTTTTCATGCTTATCAGCAGGTATTGATGATATATCAATGCCATCATATACATCACCGTTAAATGCATAGATAGCCTGCTTTTCAGATGAATCTGAATTCTGGAATTCTTGATTTCTTTTCCAGTTCAAATCACTTAACTTAGGAGATATACTCATAAGTTTACCAAGATCAGGAGCAGATAAATCTTTAATAATATCATTAATCTGTTTGGCTTTTTTACCAAATAAAGGGTTGGAGCTATGACTTGTCTCCACTTCGTTTTCAAAATCAAGAGATTTTGCAGGGGAAATAAGTATTTTCATCTTTTTATTTCAAATTTATAAATTTTTATGTTTTGAATAACCTCTCCATTTTTCAATAACAGAATTCATATCTACCGGAATATCACTGTCAAATAGAATATTTTCTTTGGTTTTAGGGTGAATAAAGCCAAGTGTTTTAGCATGAAGAGCTTGTCTTGGTAACATATCAAAACAATTTTCTACGAATTGTTTATATTTTGAATAAACAGTTCCCTTTAATATTTTATTTCCACCATATCTTTCATCATTAAAAAGTGTATGCCCTAAGTATTTCATATGAACTCTAATTTGATGAGTTCTTCCTGTTTTCAATTTACAGCTAACAAGCGTTACATAACCAAACCTTTCAATAACTCTATAATTAGTAATTGCATCTTTTCCGCCCTCAAGATCTTCATAAACAATCATTTGAAGTCTATTTTTTGGATTTCTACCAATTGGAGCATTAATCTCACCCTCATCATTTTTTACATCGCCCCACACTAAAGCTAAATATTCTCTTTCAACTGATTTCTTAAAAAATTGCTTAGCAAGAATAGTCATAGATTTTTCTGTTTTAGCAATTACTAAAAGACCAGATGTATCCTTGTCAATTCTATGAACCAATCCAGGCCTATTTGATGAATTATTGGGAAGATTATCAAAATGATATAAGAGACCATTTATTAATGTGCCTGAATAATTACCATGGCCAGGATGAACCACCATTCCACTTTTTTTGTTTATTACTATTATTGAATCGTCTTCATATTTTATGTCTAAATCAATATTTTCTGGAGTAAGAAGATTCTCATATGGAGGATGAGTAAATAGTATTCTTATTTTATCTCCTTTTTTTACTTTATAACTGGATTTTACAATTATACCATTAACCCTAATTGATCCTTCTTTTGCTGCTTTTTGAATTTTATTTCTAGTTGCATTTTCAATCCTATTCATTAAAAATTTATCAATTCTAAGCGGTTCCTGACCAACATCTATATCAAAAGCAAAATGCTCATGAAGATCTTGTTCAAAAATTTCTTTAGAATTATCTTTTTCCATTACCCAAAATTAGACTCAAGCCTGAGTTCATTGGAATTTTTTGTCCAGGAAGAATTTTTTCACCCTCATAAAGAACATCTAACACCATATCTTTTCCAATATCATCAACATAATTATACTCCAAGACCTGGAAACCAAGAGCAGTTAGGATAGATTCTGCATTTCTTTTAGTAATTTGAATTACATTAGGTAGAGAGACTTTTTGAAAATTTCTTGGATTTACATTTAGATAGATTTTTCTATTTTTTTTTACAAGTTCTTTCTCTAAGGGTATTTGAGAAATAATTGAATAATTTGGAATCTCTACAAAAAATTTTGATGAATCAAGAACTTCATATTTAAGCCTATTCTTTTTAAGTACATCAATAGCATCATCAAGATTTAAACCTGATAAATTAGGAACCTCTATATATCTATTGTGTTTTGTATAGATCATTAATGAATTATAGACAAGAAAGAACACAATAAAAACAACAGATACCATAAGAAATATTTGCTTAGTAAGTGATTTACTTTTAAACTGATCCCAAATTTTCATTTCTATAATTTGTGTAAATATACTAAGACATAATTGTCTTTTATTATATTGACTTACATTTGAAAATATTATGGTAAATATTGCTGTTGTTTTTGGTGGCTATTCCTCTGAATATGAGGTATCAGTTAAAAGTGGAAAATTTATCTATGAAAATTTAAAACACAACTCGGATTGGAATGTATTCGAAGTTTGTATTTCAAATGATAAAAACTTTGTGAGGTATAACAAGAAAGTTTATGACTTAGACTATGAAAATTTTTCATTTATTGTCAATGGAACTGTATTAAAACCCGATGCTGTATTTAATATAATACATGGTGATCCCGGGGAAAATGGAGATCTTGCAGAGATCCTAGAGAGAAATAAAATTCCTCAGACCGCATGTGATGTTTATGTATCTAATCTCACATCAAACAAGAAAAAATATATAGAATTTGTTAATTCTCTTGGCATTCCTTCATCAAAACAAGTATTAATTACAAGAAATGGTATCAATAATCTATCTTCATTGTCAAGCTCAATCACATTTCCATGTATTGTTAAACCAAATAATGGTGGAAGCAGTATTGGTGTGTCAAAAGTTTACAAATCAAATGAACTATATGAAAAGGTTCAAATTGCTTTTAAAGAAGACGATGAAGTATTGATTGAGAGTTTCCTTGATGGCCAAGAGGTATCAGTGGGAGTCATTCAAAATAAAAATGACAGAATAATACTCCCTGTTACAGAAATAATTAGTGATAATGAACTTTTTGACTACAGTGCAAAGTATTTAGGTGAATCTCAAGAGATTACCCCAGGAAATGTTTCTGAAAAATCAAAAAAATTGATTCATGAATATTTGAATAATATCTATGATAATATAAACTTAAATGGAATTACAAGATCAGAATTTATAATAGTTGATGATATACCATATATTTTAGAAACTAATACTATTCCTGGATTTACTGAGCAGAGTATTGTTCCCCAACAAATTGAGGCTCAAAAACTAAATGTTAAAGATGTAATAAATGATCTTGTAAAATCTATTCTTTAAATAATAATTAAATTTATCTTATGAAAAGAGCTGTTTTTCCTGGATCCTTCGACCCAATTACAATTGGACACCTTGATATTGTAAATAGGGGTTTAAAAGTTTTTGATGAAATAATCATTGGAATAGGAGAAAACACTGATAAAAAATATATGTTTTCATCTAATCAAAGAGCCAAATATGTCGAAACTGCTTTTAAAAAAAATAATAACGTAACTGTAAAAACTTATTCTGGATTAACAGTTAATTTTTGTAAAAAAAATAATTCAAACTTTTTAATAAGGGGTCTAAGAAACCCTTCTGACTTTGAATTTGAAAAAAGCATTGCACTTACAAATAGAAAGATTTCAGATATTGAGACTGTGTTCTTTTTAACTTCTGTAGAAAACTCATATATAAGCAGTAGTATTGTAAGAGAGCTAATAAGGAATAAGGGTGACTACCAATTATTTATTCCTAAAGGAATTACTATTTAGAACTTCTAGTACTATTAGCCTTATATTTTCAAATGCATTTTTTAAAAGATTATTAATATCATCATATGATATCCATTCTGTCTTCATTATACCCTCCTCGACTTGAGGAACTAGGGGGCCCATATAGGAGGTTGACATTTTAAACCAATATGTTTTTTTTAATCTATAATTTTTACCCTTTTTAAAAATATGATAAGTCTCAGATAACTGATTATTAACAATAATATCTGCAACACCCGTCTCTTCTGTTACTTCCCTTTTAGCAGCTTCAATTATTAGTTCTTTTTTTTCAACTCCACCCTTTGGAAGATCCCATTTGTCATTTCTAAATATGAAAAGTAATTTTCCGTCAGTTCTTTCAACTAATCCACCAGCAGCCTGAATTACAGGAAATTTTTTTAAAAATATTTCCCATAGCTTATCCATATTTTTATGATATAAATAAACCTTTTCATTGTTCTTAGACTTTAATGCTTTAATAATTAATGATGCAGTAGTATATTTTATAAAAATTAATGGAGATGAATCAGATGTCTCAAGTATTTTATCAGTTAAAACAAGGGGCTTTTGGTTGAAAAAAACTTTATACATTTGTAACAATGGTTCTAGATAAAAAAGTTGCTGAGCAAACTATAAATTATCTCACACAAATTAATGCAATTAAATTAAATACCAAAAATCCATTCACATGGACAAGCGGTATAAAATCTCCAATTTACTGTGACAATAGATTACTGCTCTCATATCCTGAGATTAGAAAATTTATTGCAGAAAAAATGTCTGAAATTATTAAAAATAAATATGGAGAGAATATATCAATTACTGGAGTTGCTACTGGTGCTATAGCAATTGGAGCATTGATTGCAGAAAGGTTAAATCTTCCATATTCTTATGTCAGACCAGAACCTAAAAATCATGGATTAAAAAATCAGATTGAGGGATTTATTGATAAAGGATCTGAAGTTATTGTGATTGAAGATTTGATAAGTACAGGAAAAAGTAGTCTAAATGCTATAAACGCCTTGAGAGATGAAAGTTTTAATGTAAGTGGAATGCTTTCTATATTCTCATATAACTTTGATTTTGCTAATCAAAGGTTTCAAAATGAAAACATTCCAATTAACTCATTAGCAGATTTTAATACTTTAGTTGAAATGATTTTATCTGAAGGATCTATATCTGAAGATGAGGCAGCCAGACTTATGGACTGGAGAAATGATCCTGAAAACTGGGTTTAAAAAATTATTTTTATCTCTGAAGATTTAAATTCTTTTGATCCAATATTTTCTATTTGGGCAACTAAATTTCCATTATGTAAGACTCTTTCAACTTTTCCATTAAATATTTTTTCTTTTATTAGAAATTTGCATTTATTCTTTCCATATAAATTTTGATTGAATTCTTTGGATAAATAATTAATATCATGAATTCTTTTAAAATAAGTTGCATAATTTTTTAGTAATTGATCTAAAACTTCATCTAAATCAATATTTTTACCACTTATTTGTTTTAAAGATGTTGCATGCTTAAGATTATTGAATCTTGTTTGATTTACGTTTATCCCAGTACCTATTATTGAATATGATAAATGACTACTCTTAAAATTATTTTCAATTAATATTCCCGATATCTTCCTGTTTTCTGACAAAATGTCGTTTGGCCACTTAATAAAGCACTTTTCTTTACTAAAAAAATTTACAGTTTTAAGAACTGAAAGTGATGTTGCAAAATTTAATGCATATATAGGTGAGATAAAATCTTTAGTAAATTCAAGATATAACGAGCATAAAAGGTTATTTCCATAACTAGAGAACCACCTTCTAGCTAATTGCCCTTTACCCTTGTACTGATATTTTGCAGATATAACATCTTTATTATTTATTTTTTTTGATTTAATTAACATCTTCACTTTGTCATTTGTTGACTTAGTGGCATTAACTTTGATGATGTTATATGCAGTCATATTATTAAAAGTAATAAATTTGGAAAAAGAAAAGATTAATGGTTAAACCCAAGTCAGCAGAATCTGAATTAATTAGTAAAATTATATTCGGTATTGAAGATGTTAAGGGTGTAGATGTAAATTTAATGGACCTAACAAATATTACTAACACTGTTTGTGGATATTTTATAGTTTGTACGGGCACATCAAATACTCATGTTACAGCAATTGTTAGCTCAATCAGAAAACATGTGAGTAAAGAATTAAAGGAAAAGCCATTTAGTATTGAAGGAAATGAAAATCAGGAATGGGTTCTAATTGATTATGTTAATGTAGTAGTTCATGTTTTTCAAAGAGAAATTAGAGAATATTATGATATTGAGAACCTCTGGGGTGATGCAAAAATTACAAACGTTGAATTAAATGCTTAAAAATGGCAAACAAGAAAAAAAATAATAAATCAAAAATTAATATATACTGGTTCTATGCATCAATTGTCTTTTTTATAATCAGTATTGGACTACTTGGTGGAGATAATGGTATTCAAAATACTCAACCAACTGATATCTCATCTTTTGAAAATTATTTAAAGAATGGAGATGTGGAGAGAGTCACAATAATTAACCAGAGATATGCCCGAGTAACATTAAATGAAAATGCTCTTGAAAAAGACATACATAAAAGAGCTAGATCAAAAAACTTTTTAGGACAAGATAATCTAGCTGGGCCTCACTATCAATTTGAAATTGGTACTCCAGAATTATTTGAAACCAATCTTCAGCAAATTAAACAAACTCAAGATTTAGACTTTTCAATCGAATTTATGACTATGGAGAATAGATGGCTTGATGTTCTTTTAGGATTTCTGCCAATTATTATAATAATTGGAGTATGGATTTTCTTAATGAGAAGAATGTCTGGTGGTGCTGGAGGTGCAGGTGGGCAAATTTTTAATATTGGTAAATCAAAAGCAAAATTATTTGATCAGAATACTTTAGTAAAAGTTACATTTAAGGATGTAGCTGGTCTTGAGGGCGCAAAAGAAGAAGTTCAAGAAATAGTTGATTTTTTAAAGAATCCAAAAAAATATACTGTTTTAGGTGGTAAAATTCCAAAAGGTGCTCTTTTAGTAGGTGCACCAGGAACTGGAAAAACTCTTCTTGCAAAAGCTGTAGCAGGTGAAGCTAAAGTTCCTTTCTTTTCTCTTTCTGGTTCTGATTTTGTTGAAATGTTTGTTGGAGTAGGTGCTTCAAGAGTTAGAGATTTGTTTAAGCAAGCAAAGGATAAATCTCCATCAATAATTTTTATTGATGAGATAGATGCCATAGGAAGAGCTAGGGGTAGAAGTAATATTACCGGATCTAATGATGAAAGAGAAAATACTCTTAATCAACTTTTAACAGAAATGGATGGTTTTGGTACAGATACTAATGTTATAGTTGTTGCTGCAACAAACAGAGCTGATGTCCTTGACAAAGCATTAATGAGGGCTGGTAGATTTGATAGACAGATATTTGTAGACCTACCTGACTTGAATGAAAGAAGAGAAATCTTTCAGGTTCATTTAAAGCCATTAAAAAAGAGTAGGACTTTAGACATTGACTTCTTAGCAAAACAAACACCTGGTTTCTCTGGTGCTGATATTGCAAACGTTTGTAATGAAGCAGCATTAATAGCTGCAAGAAACAATAAGAAATCTGTTGGTAAACAAGATTTTCTTGATGCAGTAGATAGGATTGTAGGTGGTTTAGAGAAAAAGAATAAAATAATCACTAAAGAAGAGAAGAATACAATAGCTTTTCATGAAGCAGGTCATGCAATTGTAAGTTGGCTTCTTGAACACGCAGCTCCTCTTGTTAAAGTAACAATTGTTCCAAGAGGTCAGTCTCTTGGGGCTGCTTGGTATTTACCAGAGGAGAGAATGATTGTAAGAACAGAACAAATGCTAGACGAAATGTGTGCTACTCTAGGTGGAAGAGCAGCAGAAAAGATAATGTTTAATAAAATCTCCACTGGAGCTTTGAGCGATTTAGAAAAAGTTACTAAACAGGCAAGAGCAATAGTCTCTGTTTATGGTTTAAATGATAAAATCGGTAACATTACATATTATGACTCAAGTGGGCAGACTGATTATAATTTCACTAAGCCTTACTCTGAAGAAACTGCAAAAAAAATAGACGAAGAAATATCACTTATTATTGAAAAACAATATAAAAGAGCCTGTGATATTCTTAAGAAAAACAAAAGCAAACTATCAGAACTTGCTAAAAGACTGTTGGAGAAAGAAGTAATCTTTAAAGAAGATCTTGTTAAAATTCTTGGTGAAAGACCATTTAAAAAAGATGAACAAGATGAAAATAAAAAATAATTATTTTGAGCTTTTGGAACTTTTTTAAAAATAAGAAGAAAGATAACCAGGAGCCTGATGATACCTCTATTTCTGATGAATCATCTCTGGATTTAATTTTTGCCAAAAATTTTACAGAATCAGGTGGTAGATTCATCTATCTAGATCATGAAAATTCTACAAAAGATGTCTTTGAAAAAATTATTGGAGAAAATAATTGGGAGATAGACAATGTTTGTTCACTTGATACAGATATCTCTAAAAATCTTGATATAAGATTGATTAGAAATATTGATAACGAAAAAGTCAAAGCACTTGTCACTGATTGTGAATATTTACTTTCAAATTCAGGAAGAATATTAATTTGCAACAAACAGATTAAGAATAACAAAATTGAAAATCTTCCTCCAGTAGTAATAATTTTGGCTCGTATGGATCAATTTGTATCTGACCTAAGTGAAGGCATGACTAAGCTTAAATATAAATACAAAACAAAGTTTCCTTCAAATATTACAACTATTGTAGTAAAAAATAAGCTGAATGAAGATAACTTTTTAACTTACGGTAATAGTGCCAAAGATATCTATCTTATTTTGAGTGATGATTAATTTTCTTCCAAGATTAATTAGTGGAATTCTCTACATAGTAATAATTTTTGCATCAATAGTTATTAGTATGGAGACATTCATAACTGTTTTTTTAATTTTTACATTAATATCAACATATGAAGCTAATTCACTGTATCAAAAAATTAAATCTAAGGGATATAAGTATAATCATCCTTTTATCCCCCCGTTATATGTTTCAGTATCAATGATAGCTCTGATTTATATTCCATTTAGTGGTAATGCTATATACAACCCATATCTAATCTTGTTTATTTTTATTTTAATATGGATAAGTGATACTATGTCTTATTTTTTTGGATCATTATTTGGTAGAAATAATTTAAAAATTGAAGCTTCACCAAATAAAACGTGGGAGGGTTTTATTGGTGGATTATTTTGTTCAGTTTTATTCAGTTATGTTTCATTTAATTTTATACAAGAAATATTCCCTTTCTGGAAAACTATAGTGCTTGGATTCATTATACCAATTTTTGGACTTTTTGGAGATATTGTTCAATCCAAAATTAAGAGAAAAGCTGGTGTAAAAGATAGCGGAAATATAATACCTGGACACGGAGGCTTATTTGATAGATTAGATAGTGCAATTGGTAATTCCTTTATTGTTCTAATAATAACCATTTTATAATGTTTCATAAGGAAGGCTTTAATATTATAATTCTTTTTTTCATAGTTGTGTCTATGGACGTTATTATTTTAGAAGTTCTTTTTGAAGAACCATCAACTATAAAGAGTCTTCTTCAAACTAGTGCACTAATTCTTTTACTATTTATATTATGGTTTTTCAGAAATCCAAAAAGAAAAATAAATAAAAAGACTGATCATATCATAAGTCCTGCTGATGGTAGGGTAGTCAATATTCAGCAGACATTTGAAAATGAGTATTTTAAAGAAAATAAATTACAAGTATCTATTTTTCTATCCCCATTTGATGTTCACGTCAACAGATATCCAGTATCTGGTGAAGTGTTATACTCAAAACATCATCATGGTAAATATTTAGTAGCTTGGCATCCAAAATCTTCTGATAAAAATGAAAGAACAACTATAGTAATTAAAAATAAAAATTTTGGAAATATTATGTACAGACAGATTGCTGGAATGGTTGCAAGGAGAATAGTTAATTATGCAAATGAAGGCTTAATGGTAGCTCAAGGTGAGGACTCAGGCTTTATAAAGTTTGGATCAAGAGTTGACCTATTTCTTCCATTGAATTCTCAACTTCTTATTAAGGAAGGAGATAGAGTTATTGGAGGAATTTCTGAAATAGCCAAGTTAGGAAAGTTCTGAAATTGACTTTTTTATAGATTTTATCTTTTGTTCTGTATCGATAATTTTTTGTTTTTCCTTATCTATAATTTCTTTAGGTGCATTACTTATAAAATTTTTGTTTTTTAATTTACTATCTACAGACTTTAGAAAACCAATATTATATTCAAGTTCTTTATTTAATTTCTTGATTTCAGAATCTTTATCAAAACCTTCATCCAGTGGAATAAAAAACTCATAATTTTTTATTATAAAAGATTTAACTAAACCAAAGTCAGCTTTTTCAGATTCAATTATATCCTCAACAAATCCAATTTTTTGAATAACATCAATATTACCAATTGGTTTATTAGATGGAATGCAGTATAATTTAATTGATGTTTTAAAAGGAATATTTTTTTCCTTTCTATAATTTCTTATTTGTGAAATAATTTCTTTTGTAATTTCAAAATTATTAATCAGCTGTATGTCATATTCTTCCTTATTTGGCCATGAACTTATTGTTATTGGTTTAGAGACTTTACCCTCAAGATTATGATATATTTCTTCTGAAAGAAAAGGCATAAATGGATGGATAATTTTCAAATTATTGATAAATAATTCAATTAAATCAGACTTTGACTTTTGATCAATTTTCTTACCATATTCAGGTTTTAATATTTCTAATAACCATGAACAAAAGTCATCCCATATTAATTTATATGAAGACATTAAAACATCTGAAATCCTGTAACTTTCAAAGTTACTATCTATAGACTCTAAAGTATTGTTGAATTTATTTCTATACCAATTTAATGCCAGTTGATTAACTTTAGGCTGTTTAATTTGTGAGTCAGTATCCCAGCCATCAACAAGTCTCAATGCATTCCAGAGTTTATTTGTAAAATTTTTACCTTGCTGACACAGTGATTCATCAAACAATAGATCATTACCAGCAGCTGAGCTTAGCATTAAACCTACTCTTACTGAATCTGCACCATATTCTTCAATCAATTTAATAGCATCGGGTGAATTGCCGAGTTGTTTAGACATTTTTCTTCTAAGTTTATCTCTAACAATTCCAGTAAAGTATACATTAGAAAATGGTTTTTCGTCTCTAAATTCATAACCTGAAATTATCATTCTTGCAACCCAAAAAAAGATTATATCAGGACCTGTAACCAAATCTTGTGTAGGGTAATAATATTTGATTTCTTCATTATCAGGATTTCTAATTCCATCAAATACAGAGATTGGCCATAACCAAGAAGAGAACCAAGTATCAAGTACATCTTGATCCTGACTCAGATCTGAATCTTTTAAATTTAATTTTAAGTCTTCGTTTGCTTTTTTAAGAGCTTCTTCTTTTGAAGTAGCAACTATATACTCATCATCGTTACCATAATAAAAAACAGGGATTTGATGACCCCAAGATAGCTGTCTTGATATGTTCCAGTCTTTTATATTTTCAAGCCAGTACTTATATGTTGATTTGAATTTATTAGGAAAGAACTTTATGTTTTCGTTTTCTAATACATTTATAATAGCTGGCTTAGTTATTTCGTCCATCTTTAAAAACCATTGTTTTGAAACTTTGGGCTCAATCACAGAATTTGTTCTTTCTGATCTACCAACATTATGGACATAATTTTCCTTTTTTATTAATAACTTATTTTTAATAAGCTCATCTTCCATTTCATTTCTGACAACAAATCTATTTTTGCCTTCATAATGAAGACCATGTTGATTAAGATTAGCATTTGTATCAAAAATATCTATAGTATCAAGGTTATGTTTTTTTCCTAGATTATAATCATTTATGTCGTGAGCAGGGGTTACCTTAAGACATCCTGTTCCAAACTCAACGTCAACATAAGGATCAGCAATTACTGGTACTTTTCTGTCACAAATTGGAACAATAGCTTGTTTACCAATCATAGATTTATATCTTTTATCTTTAGGATTAACACATACTGCAGTATCACCAAATATAGTTTCGGGTCTTGTTGTTGCGATAATCATCTCTTGATCTGAATCCACGATTTTATATTTTAGATAGTATAAATTTGATTGTTCCTCAACATAATTTACTTCCTCATCAGAGACAGTAGTTTTAGCCTCTGGATCCCAGTTAATCATTCTGTATCCTCTATAAATTAATCCTTTATCATGAAGAATTTTAAAGGCAATTAAAACAGATTCATACATCTCATCATCCAATGTAAACTTAGTTCTGTCCCAATCACATGAACATCCCAACATTTTTAATTGTTCAAGTATTCCACCACCATATTTTTCCGTCCAATCCCATGCATATTTTAAAAATTCATCCCTAGAAATATCTAACTTATTTATTCCTTTTTTCTTTAGATTCTCAACAACTTTCGCTTCAGTTGCAATGGATGCATGATCAGTACCAGGAACCCAACATGCATTTTTACCTAACATCCTAGCCCTCCTTACCAATATATCTTGGATAGTATTGTTAAGCATGTGACCCATATGAAGAAGTCCAGTAACATTTGGAGGAGGTATTACAATTGTAAATGGTTCTTTATCATTTGGAATAGATTTAAAAAGATTGTTTTCCATCCAATATGAATACCATTTCTTTTCAATTTCAATATGTTCATATTTAGAAGGAATTGGCATCAGATGATAAATATTTTAAAGTAAAACAAAAATAACATACCTTGAAGTATATTTACAAAATTAAGTTAAATATATGCCATCAATATCAAAAAAAGGTAATAAGATTCCTCCTTCACCAATTAGAAAACTTGTACCATATGCTGATGATGCAAAAAAAAGAGGAATTGAAATTCTTCATTTAAATATTGGTCAGCCTGATATAAAATCTCCAGTTGAATCTCTTAATGCAGTTAAGGAAACTGATTTAGATTTATTAAAATATGAATATTCTCAAGGATCACTTGAATTTAGAAACAATGTTTGCAATTATTACAAAAAACATAGTATATATGTTTCTCCTGATGATATTATAACTACTGTTGGTGCTAGCGAAGCCCTTTCATTTACAATGAATTCTATTTGTGATCCAGGTGATGAGGTCATTATTCCTGAACCTTTTTATGCAAATTATAATGGTTTTGCATTGGCTTCTGATGTTAATGTTATTCCAATTACATCAAAAATTGAAGATAATTTTGCTTTACCATCAATTCATGAATTTGAAAAGAAGATTAATAGTAAAACAAAAGCAATCTTATTATGTAATCCTTGTAATCCAACAGGATATGTCTACTCTCAAGAGGAAATAATAAACATTGCCAATCTTGCTAAAAAAAATGACTTATTTATAGTTGTTGATGAAGTTTATAGAGAGTTTATTTATACCGATACTAAGCATTTTTCAATTCTTGAAGATGAAAAATTTTCGGAAAATGCTATTTTAATTGATTCAACTTCTAAAAGATATAGTCTATGTGGAGCTCGAGTTGGATTTATTGTATCTAAAAACTCTGAATTCATTGAGACTTGTTTAAAGTTTGCTCTTACTAGATTATCTCCTCCTACTTTAGCATTAATTGCTGCGAATCATGCTTTAAATTCAAGAGAAGACTATATAGAAAATGTAATAAAGGAATACTATAAAAGAAGAGAAGTTATTATTAATGAATTAAGTCAAATCGATAATATTAAGTTTTCTAATCCAATGGGTGCATTTTATTCTATTATAAAGTTACCAATTGAAAATGCAGAAGATTTTGCAAAGTTTCTTTTGACAGATTTTTCATATAAAAACCAAAGTGTAATGCTATCTCCAGCTTCAGGTTTTTATAGTTCAGAAAATTACGGAAAAGATGAGGTAAGAATTGCATTTGTTCTAAATTCAGAAAAATTAAAAAATGCAATTAAGATTATTAAACTAGGTCTTAAAGAATTTATTGGATAGCTTATGATTGTAAATAAAAATGCTTCATTAAAAAAGCTCAATACATTTAAAGTAGATGCTAGTTGTGATGTGTTAGTTGAGTCAAGTAGCACCAATGATCTCTTAGAGGTATTAAACAACAAAGAGTTAAATAACAATCTATTTATTCTTGGAGGTGGTAGTAATATATTATTTACAAAGCATTATCAAGGAACTATTATTAATCTAAAAGAAGAAAGTATAAAGATCTTAGATGAAGGTCCTGACAAAGTTCAAGTTGAAGTATCTGCTGGCATGAACTGGCATAAATTTGTTAAGTGGGCAGTGGATAAAGATTTTGGTGGTATTGAAAATTTGTCATTAATTCCTGGTAATGTTGGTGCTTCTCCAATTCAAAACATAGGGGCTTATGGTGTAGAGTTAGAAGATGTATTCGATAGTTGCTCAGGTATAATGATTGACTCTCTTGATAAAGTTAACTTAAGTAAGTCAGATTGTGAATTTACTTACAGATCATCCATTTTTAAAAAAAAACTTAAGAATAAATTTATAATAACTTCTGTCACATTTAATCTAACAAAATCAAATCATTTATATAATATTGATTATCCAGATTTGAATAATCTTTCGGAATCTAGACTAGATTTAAAAAAGATTTCAAATGAGGTAATTAAAATTAGAAACTCGAAACTTCCAGATCAAAAACA
>Ga0255769_10000488_pt1 | contig 47159 bp, 42 predicted proteins | sample 041ome_9_FD_179637 | JGI IMG/M metagenome (GOLD analysis project Ga0255769, IMG submission 179637) | Coastal salt marsh microbial communities from the Groves Creek Marsh, Skidaway Island, Georgia - 041413US metaG (version 2) | ecosystem: Environmental > Aquatic > Marine > Intertidal zone > Salt...
AGATTGAATTGACCTACCCTGCTTTCCAAACATCATAACGAGTATGTCATCTGAAGAAGCTAATACCCCGCTTGTTTCCAAAAAAGGAATCGTTATCGATTTGGCCCTGACCGTTTGTTTCTTTCTTTTTATGAGAGAGGTATTGGTTCCCCATGTTCCTTCTCAAGATCCAGTTGCTGTAAACATTGTTGCCAGCATGACTTCTTTTTGTATGTCGGGTGTCTTCTGGTTGGCAGCTGGCATGTTCAGGGTGACTTTAGTGGACTACCAAAGGTCTCAACCTGACCAAGATTAAGTTCTAATTCGCTCTATATTTTTCTAGTTCCTGAGCAAGACTTCCTCGGGGAGTAGCTTGGATAATGTAACCGGAATCAGTGGTTTCCTCCGAGCATAACTCACCTTGGGATTTCAGCCTAGCCACCAACCAGTAACAGGTCAGAGGCAACAAGTAAGAAGAACTTTGCCTGCCTGCGTTAAAAATATTTTCCAACAGCTTAAATAGTTCACCTTTTCCTTCCCCCGTTTGAGCACTAGTGAAAACATGCCTGGGAGAAAGTAGATTCGCCCTTAATTTCGTATTTTCATCGGAGACCAAATCCACTTTATTGTAAACGGTCAGCATCTCCTTATCTTCCGCCCCTAGTTCCGCTAAGACTTTATTGGTGGTTGTCATTTGGGCTTCAAATTCAGGATTAGATAAATCAACCACATGGAGAATAAGATCTGCGACAAGGGTTTCCTCCAAAGTAGCTTTGAAGGAATCAACTAATCGATGGGGAAGTTTACGGATAAAACCAACCGTATCTGTCAGAACAAGGATTCGACCACTGGGTAATTTCAATCGTCTGCTGGTTGGGTCAAGGGTAGCAAATAATTTGTCTGCCGATAAGGCATCAGATCCTGTCAGCTGATTTAAAAGAGTTGATTTCCCTGAATTGGTATATCCGACAATCGCTGCCGTAGGCAAGGGGAGATTTTGTCTGCGGTTTCTCCCAGTATTGCGCTGTTTGGCTACCTGAAGAATTTCTTTACGCGTGGCTGAAATCTGATCCCTAACCAAACGCTGATCGAGTTCAATCTGGGCTTCTCCCTCTCCCCTTTGGGTTACTCCTCCTCCACGCTGACGACCAAGATGAGTCCATGCTCGCCGAAGTCTAGGTAAGGAATATTCTAATCTGGCTAATTTAACTTGCAGCTTTGCTTCCTTGGTTTGTGCCCGCTCCGCAAACACATCGAGAATGATTTCATGTCTATCAATAACAAGAATTTTGCTTTCGGTTTCCCAATTTCTCTGCTGGGCTGGAGTGATTTCATTATCGAAAATTAATACATCCGCACCCAGCTCTTTAAGTTGCTCCAGGATTTCCTCGGCCTTTCCTTTTCCAAGAATAAACCGTGGAGAAGTTTTGCGGACCCGAACGACTTCCCGCCCCACTACATTTATCTCCAGGTTTCTTGTCAATTCATCCAGCTCGTCGAGGAGGGAGTCTGCTTCCGGCCGGTCGCTTTCTGTGTCGATGCAGGAAATGAGAAATGCCTTCTCTACCAGTCTAGGCTTTTCCTTTACCTCAAACATTACAGCCCACTTAAAAAGCAACAGGGCCCGGTTGCAGACAACCGGACCCTGCTATACAAAACGAAATCAAACAGTAGTAGATTAAGAAACTGCTGCTTGGGCAGCTGCTAGCCTCGCTGTAGGCACACGGAACGGCGAACAACTGACATAATTCAATCCAATCTTGTGGCAGAAATTAACACTGGATGGATCGCCTCCATGCTCCCCGCAAATGCCAAGTTTAATTCCCCGGCGGGAGGATTTACCTTTTTTCACAGCAATTTCCATGAGCTGTCCAACTCCAGTTTGATCAACACTGGCAAATGGGTTGGCAGAAACAACTTCGAGCTCGGTGTAATTTGGAAGAAAACTACCAGAATCATCACGACTCATGCCCAAGGTTGTCTGGGTTAAGTCATTGGTACCAAAGCTAAAGAATTGGGCGGTCTTGGCAATTTGATCTGCTACCAATGCGGCACGCGGAATCTCAATCATTGTGCCAACAAGGTACTTAACTTTTTTGCCTTTCGCCGCGAAAACTCTTTTTGCAGTTTCATGAATCACCTCAACCTGCAGTTCAAGTTCCTTGGAAAAGCCAACCAAAGGTACCATGATCTCAGGGTTAACCTCTATCCCACTGTCCTGAACGGCGATGGCAGCCTCAATAATGGCCTGAGCTTGCATCTCCGTAATTTCAGAGTAAGAAATTCCCAGACGGCAGCCACGGTGACCAAGCATAGGATTAAATTCGTGAAGATCTTCGACGCGTTTCTTTACCGAGGCAAGACTGACGCCAAGCTTCTTGGCCAGATCGCGCTGGGATGCCTGATCGTGTGGTAGGAACTCATGCAAGGGAGGATCAAGCAAACGAATTGTGGCAGGACGACCTTCCAATGCCTTAAAGATTCCGGTGAAATCCTTGCGTTGGAAAGGAAGAAGCTTTTTCAAGGCAGCTCTTCTGTTCTTCTCATCATCTGCCAGAATCATTTGGCGCATGGCATCAATCCGATTGCCCTCGAAGAACATATGCTCCGTACGGCAAAGACCAATTCCGCTGGCTCCAAAAGCAACTGCATTGGCAACCTGAGATGGCGAATCCGCATTGGTTCGAACACTCATCTTTGTGGCCTGCTCACACCAGTTCATCAACTTGGAGAAATTTTGATAATCGCGACTTTTCTTCGGGTCCAATTTTTTGTCGACCAGTACCTGAATAATTTCAGAAGGAGCGGTTTTTAACTCACCACCAAATACTTCACCATTGGTACCATTGATCGACATAAAATCTCCCTCCTTGAAGGTTTTCTTGCCCACCTTCACGGTACGGGCGTGGTAATCGATTTCGAGTTCCGCAGCACCACAGACACATACCTTACCCATTTGACGGGCAACCAGTGCGGCATGAGAGGATACCCCTCCTCTGGCGGTTAAGATCCCTTCAGCAGCAATCATCCCCCGTAAATCCTCTGGAGATGTTTCCTGACGAACTAGCAATACCTTACCTTTTTTAGCTGCCTCAACCGCACGTTCAGCATTCAAGCAAATACGGCCAGATGCAGCACCCGGACCTGCAGGAAGGCCCTTGCAAAGGGTATCAGCTGCTTTCTGGGCAGCGGCATCAAAAACAGGGGAAAGAACCTGATCCAGCTGATCGGCCGGGACTCTTTTGATCGCAGTTTTCCAATCAATTAAGCGCTCTTTAACCATTTCCACCGCAATCCGTACCGCGGCAAGTCCGGTGCGCTTTCCGTTACGGGTTTGCAGCATGTAGAGTTTTTCGTCCTCAATGGTAAACTCAAAGTCCTGCATGTCCTTAAAGTGCTTCTCCAACTTCTTCTGCACGGCAGTGAGTTCTTTAAAAGGCTTTGGTAAAACTCTTTTCAACTGAGCAACAGGTCGGGGGGTACGCACACCTGCAACCACATCCTCTCCCTGTGCATCAGTAAGGAATTCACCGTAGAGAACTTTCTCGCCTGATGCAGGATCACGGGTAAATGCTACACCAGAACCTGATTTTTTACCAGTATTTCCAAATACCATGGCCTGCACATTTACCGCGGTGCCCCACTCTACAGGGATACCGTATTTACGACGGTAAACAATCGCTCGGTCATTCATCCAGGAACTAAATACAGCACCGACTGAACCCTCCAATTGCTCCCATGGGCAATTTGGAAAATCTTTACCAGAACGTTTTTTAACCAGAGTTTTGAAACGCCGAACAAGCTCTTTCATTTGAGCTGCAGAGATTTTTGAATCGTCAACTTCGCCTTTTTCCTTGGGAAAGATCTCAGCTTTAAAATTTTCAATGATTTCTTCGAAGGGATCATGATCTTCCGAGGGAAGCTTTTGTACTCCCATGACCACATCGCCATACATCTGTATAAATCTTCGGTAACAATCCCAGGCAAATCTTTCGTTTCCTGATGATGTTGCCAATGCTTCGACAGTCTCATCATTTAACCCAAGGTTAAGAATGGTGTCCATCATGCCTGGCATGGAATCACGAGCACCTGAGCGTACAGATAAAAGAAGAGGCTTTTTAAGATCTCCGAGCTTTTTGCCCAACTGCTTCTCCATTAATGCGACCGACTCGCGAATCTGCCCATCCAGGCTTTTGGGATAGGATTTCTTGTTCGCATAGTAATGAGTGCAAACCTCTGTCGTAATTGTAAATCCTGGAGGAACTGGTAATCCAATCCGTGCCATTTCTGCAAGGTTTGCCCCCTTGCCGCCGAGCAACTCTCTTTGCTTTGCATCCCCGTCGGTCTTCTTGCCAAAATCGTAAACATACTTGATGTCCTTGGCTTTGGATGCCTTTGAGGCTGTGGCTTTTTTTGCCGGCTTTGATTTGGCTGATTTAGTCTTCTTTTTTTGGGCCATTTCTAAATGTAGGGTTTAGGTTAGGTTTGAAAGTTATGGGTTAGGATAAGATTCGGTAGATAAATAACAAATCGGCAAATATCTAAATAATAAGTGATATTGTCAACGGAGCACTTTTCTTGGGTCTGTTGCAGTAATCAGGGGTATTCGGTGATTAGATTACAAGCTAGACCATCTTGGTGTTTTTTATCAGATTCAAGATATTCACTTTTCTTGATTTTACTCACAAAATAAAACCATTGCATGTCACAAATTCCCCCCTCAGATGAGCCACAAACCTTTGGTCAGCGTTTTCATGAACGAGGCCTTGTTGGAGCTTTGAGCCGTAATAAGAAAATTAAACCAGACCCCAATAAAATGCATTTCCTAGACCATCTGGAAGAGATGAGATGGGTAATTTTCAAATCAGTCATAGCTTTTCTTTTGGGGTGTATTGGCGTAGCTGTTTTTCTTGACGATTCCGTTCGTCTCCTCCAGCGGCCTTTGGTCTCTGCGGTTCAGGATTTTGGCAATCTTTCGATTGATCTCCAAGCCGCCGGGCTCGCGGAATATCAGATACAACTGGAAAACCAGGGAATCCAACTAAAAGAATTAATCGATGCAACCGATCAGGATTTAATCGAATGGGGAATTTCTGATCCCCAACACAGACTCCGTATGCTCATTCATTTTGCTGGTGGAAGAGACCGAAACCTTCTTCAGGTAATCCGCTCATACTCCCCCATTTTTATAGCGATGAAAATATGCTTCCTCGGCGGACTCGGTCTATCCCTTCCTTTCATCTTCTATTTTATTGGAGGCTTCGTAACTCCAGGTTTAACCATCAAAGAAAAGAAGATCTTTTTCCCAGGATGTCTTGCTGCCACTGTTTTATTTTCCGCAGGTGCGGCTATGACTTATTTTTTCATCCTTCCCCTTTCCCTGGCTTTCACAATTGAATTCTCCTTCAATGTTCTAGGTCTCGAAAATTACCGACCGGAAGCAGGAAATTATTACAGCACGGTTATTTGGATGACTTTCGCGGTTGGACTGGCTTTTCAATTCCCGCTCATTTTAATTCTCCTTATCAAAATTGGTATGCTGTCTGTCAGAAAACTCCGAGAGAGCAGACGGTTGGTTTTGGTTATTCTAATGGTCTCCGCTGCTCTTATAACACCCGGTGGAGACCCCGTAAGCCTATGCATTCTTACCATTCCTCTCTATTTTCTTTTTGAGATGTCTATCTTAGCAGGGACTATTATTGAAAGAAAGAGCGAAACTGCCAACGAAGACTCCCCGAGTGCAAGAAGCATAACTGGGTCTATGGTTCTTTTACTAACAATCATAGCTATCGGAGGGGGAGGTGCCTGGCTATACTTCAACTGGGAGAAAGCTGAACCATTTATTGAGAAATTTTTGCCAGTGAATGATTTTCACTCCAGCCCCGCCCAAGATAAAATAGATTTACCTATTACCTCAGATGATTTGCCCTTCTCTGGTCAGAAATCCTTTATACTGGAACTCACCCCCATTGATCCTGATCCTAGTGCTGAAAAAAATGATTCTATTTCTGCAGAAAGCCAGCTTTTCAAGGCGAGACTAAAGCCTTAAATTCACCGTACTTTACTGTATCTTCTTTATAGAAAAATGTCTGATGAAGAATTGCTTGAAGTAAGGGTGGATAGATGGTTATGGGCAGCAAGAATATTTAAAACGCGTACCCTCGCCACGGAGGCATGCCAGAGAAACCAAGTAAAACTAGAAGGGAAGCCCATTAAGCCTTCAAGGAACATCAAAGTTGGCGATACCTTATCGATTAAGCTCGGTCCTCTACTCAAGGAAATTAAAGTGGCGAGGTTAACTGAAAAAAGAGTCTCAGCATCCTTGGCAAAGATGTTACTTTCGGATCTTACCAGCGATGAGGCATATCAAGAGGCGAGGGAGAAAAAAGGACAGCTTAAGCCTGCGATTTCCCTACAGCGAGGAATGGGAAGACCCACGAAAAAGCAACGCAGGCAACTCGACGAATTTCTCTACCCAGATTAATCTGATTTTTTCAAAAGGTGGCTCGGGTTCTTTATCATAATATTACTCCTAGCCTGACGAAAATTTTGTTATTTGGATGAGTATCTGTAATTTCGGACTTTTACCTTTTTAAAGCATGATCATTTTCAATTTTTGTTCGTAATTGCCCACAAGCAAAAACCGCTTGCCAGTAATTAGTCAGAGGGTCATTACTTTTACTATGAGAATCTACATAGCCTGCCTAGTTACTACACTTTATTTACTGACTAGTTCTTGCTCTCAAAAAGTAGCAAGAATCTCAAAAAGCTCATCTTTTTCACCCGAGCAAACTGTAATGATGCATTGGCTGGAAATAGATGACGATGGTCTCGTCAGAGAAGGCAATATTGATGACTCCAATGCCTCTGCAAAAGGCTCCATCTTTACTGGGCGAGCAATTGAGACCTTTGAGCAAAGCCCCACAAAGTCTGTATCTACCTGGAAGGATGGTAAGAGACACGGAGAAACCACTGAATTTTTCTACAACGGAAGAAAGCGGACCGTAATTGAATATGTGAACGGGAAAAGGCACGGCACTTCTCGCGAGTACAGGATTACGGGGGAATTGCAATTTGAGGAAACTTATTCCGAGGATAAGCTCAATGGTCCAAAATCAGAGTGGCATCCCAATGGGGTCAAAATTTTTGAGGCCACTATGAAAGATGGAATCCCTCATGGTGAAATGACTGAATGGTTCGCCGATGGCACAAAAAAATCAACGGTTATTTACCGTCATGGCCTTCGTGAAGGTCCAGCCAGTGAATATTATCCTTCTGGAAAGCAAAAGGCTGGATTGTTCTATCAAAAAGACAAACAGCATGGCAACCGCACCATTTGGTATGAAAATGGAAATAAAAGACTTTCTGCTCAGTTTGTGGATAACAAAATGGAAGGAAATTCCAAAGGATGGTTCCCTAACGGGCAACAGCAATTTGATTTCAATTTTAAGAATAATTTAGAGCATGGCATATGCACGGAGTGGAATGAAGAGGGAACCAAAGTTTCTGAAATTCGGTTTAGTGAAGGTATCCCCGTTCAGGACCTTTTCACAGGCAGGCGGATTCTCCCTCCTGAACCCGCAACCGAGGAGGCAACCATTATTGATACAAAACCCATTTCAACCCCTGAACCTGAGCCAAATTTAAAGTCAAATAATTTTAATACTGAGGAGAAAAAGGAGGTCAAGGATAGCAGTCCCAGTCCCAAGCCAGAAAAGATTGCTACCCCCAAAAAGCCCAAGGAAGAAAAGAGAAAAGTCCCTTCAAAGCCAAAGCAAGTAAAGAAAGAGGAAGAACCCAAGCCTGTTAAGACGGATGCTGAAAAATCCTCGCAACCTAATGCCAAGTCAAAGGAGAATACTTTGTCTCTCCCCAATCCTTTAACTAAACAATCTCCCCAACCCGCGGTAGAACAAGCTCCTCCGCCACCGCCTCCTGCTTTCAACCCTTTTGGAGAATTGCCAGCTCCGCCTTCGCAAGGTAACCCCTTTGATGTGCCTGCCCCACCTGCTTCTCCACCAGAAGCAGCCCCATCCTTAGGAGGACAGGAACAACCTGCTCTAGACCCGTTCGGGGAACTGCCAGCCCCACCCCCCGCACCGCCTCCTTTTGATCCATTTGTATCCGAAAAGGAAAGTGAGCCAAGTCCCAATCCTGTTCCTTTAGGAGATGTATTTGGAGCCCCACCCCCGCCTCCGCCTGCGTCTACATTTGATCCGTTCGAAGATGCCGAAAAGCCTGCATTTGATCCATTTTCAGAGGAACCGCCTTCAAATCCATTTGAATAAATATCCTCTTAAATTCCGAAGCAGAATGGTGGGAAATGTGGCAGCCCGGTAGGGATTCGAACCCCAACTAAAGGTACCAAAAACCTCTGTGCTACCATTACACCACCAGGCTACGAAGGAATCATTCTGTTTTTTTACGCCTTAAAGTCAAGGCACTACATCCTTAGACAACCATCATGACCGCACCAAAATACAAACGTATCATTCTTAAAATAAGTGGTGAAATTCTAGGTAACCGTAATGCAGGTGAACCTATTTTTGCCCAGTCTTTGGAAAAGATTTGCGAAGAGATCAAAGCTGTGTCGGACATGGGAGTGGAGGTTGGACTTGTTGTTGGAGGAGGTAATATTTTTCGAGGATTACAAGGAACGGATAAAGGGATAGATCGTACCACCGGCGACTCCATGGGAATGCTCGCAACTGTCATCAATGGCTTGGCTTTGATGGACAGATTAGAAAAAATGGGAGCAATCGTGCGTGTTCAAAGTGCGATTCCCATGGATAAATTGGCCGAACCCTACATTCAACGCAGAGCTATCAGGCATCTGGAGCGTCAAAGAATTGTTATTTTTGTATCTGGCACTGGTAATCCCTATTTCTCCACTGACACCACAGCTGCCTTACGGGCTAGCGAAATCTCCGCAGAAATAATTTTCAAAGCAACTAAGGTAGATGGTATCTATGACAAAGACCCACATAAATTCGATAATGCCGAGAAATTCTCTGAGCTTTCCTATATGGATTGTTTGGAGAAAAGATTGTCTGTGATGGATTCAACTGCATTTTCACTATGCATGGATAACCGTATGCCGATTCTTGTCTTTGATCTTCAGCAGGAAAATTCGATCCGCAGAGCAGTATGTGGAGAATCTATTGGAACGATCGTTCATTAAACTCATTTAAATTTATCCCCAATTAACCCACTCAACATATCATGGAAACTGAACCTATTTTTCTAAAACTCAAAGATGACATGCAAAAATCTGTCGATCATGTCATAGGCGAGTTTAACACTTTGAACACGGGCAAAGCAAATCCCTCTATGGTGGAAAGCGTAACCGTTGATGTTTATGGATCGTCCATGAAATTACGGGATGTTGCCGCGATTACGACACCAGATTCCAGGACCATTCAAATTCAAGCATGGGATAAGGGTACCATAGCTCCGATCGAAAAAGCTCTAATTGACGCTAAGTTGGGAATCAATCCTGTGGTTACTGGAGAACTTATCCGTCTGCCCATTCCGGAGTTGAGTGGAGAAAGGCGTGAAGAACTTTGTAAAATGGCACAGGGATTCGCAGAGAATGGCAGAATTGGAGTGCGTGCATCCCGAAAAGAAGGCCTTGATGCTTTAAAGTCACTTCAAAAAGATGGGCTCCCAGAGGACGATTTCAAGAGAGCGGAAAAGGATGTGCAAAAAATGACCGACGACATGGTCAATAACATCAATCAAGCTCTTTCATCCAAGGAATCAGACCTTCGACAAGTTTAACTTTTTGCTTCTGCATAATCCCGCTCAGATAGGTTGAGTTTGCCCTCAGCCTTTATTGGTTCATTTTGGTTGTGACTTAAACCTTATGAAACGTGTGGTCATTAAATTGGGAACCGGACTTCTTTCCGCTGGCAACGGTGAAATCCGGACTGAAAGAATATCCCAGATCTCTTTTGGGATTAATGCACTTAAGGAACAGGGTGTAGAAGTAATGGTAGTCAGTTCCGGGGCTGTAGGGTTAGGCATGGGAAAACTTGGTTTGGAATCTCGCCCCAAAGATCTATCCCTTCTTCGATCCTGTGCTTCTATCGGTCAAAGTGAATTGATGCATGCATGGAAATCAGCCTTGGAAAAACATAACCTATTGGCCGCTCAAATTTTACTTACCAGAGAAGATTTTAACCAACATGGCCGCTCAGTCAAAGTCCGCGAGACCATTGAAATGCTACTTCAACAGGGCGTCATACCTGTCGTAAATGAAAATGATTCAATTACTGACGAAGAATTAAAATTTGGGGATAATGATGTATTATCTGCATTGCTGGCTTCCCTTTGTGGTGCGGAACTCTTGGTCATTCTAACCACAGCTCAGGGGTTAATGACATCCGCAAATTCCGGCGTTTTGGTGCCATTTATCAGCGAAATTACCGAAGAAATTGAGGAAATGGCTGAAGGAACTACCAGCTCAACCGCAGTCGGTGGAATGGCAACCAAAGTTGAGGCAGCTAAAGTCGCTACAAAGTCAGGATGTGCGGTTTTTATTGGCAGTGGAGAAACTCCTGGAAGACTTCCTCAGATCATCGAAGGAAAATCTGAAGGCACCTTTTTTGCCCCTGCCGGCTTGGACCTTAGCCAGAAGAAAAAATGGCTGGCCTTCTTCCCGAGCCCAAAAGGATCTATCGTTGTGGATGAGGGGGCATGTCATGCCATTTTAGAAAATGGAGCAAGTTTACTCGCCAGTGGTATCTCAGAGATCAGTGGCGATTTTAATCGCTCGGATGTGGTATCCATTCTTGACCATTCGGGCAAAATGATTGCTCGTGGAATCACGCGGTTCTCAAGAGAAGAATTGAAACTCATTTTAGGATTGGATAATGAAAGTATTATGGAGATCCACCCTTGGTGTAAGCGGTCTGAAGTTGTTCACCGTGATTTCCTGGCTCCTTTGATTGGAAAAAGCAATCCCTCAGATAATTAATCATGTACGATTACGAAGATGATGAGGATGACATTTTTGGTCCTCCTCCCACACCCACCAACGCAAGCCTGAATAATCTGGATATTGATTTTAAAAATGAATTAAATGAAGATCAGTACGAGGCTGTCACGGCTCCGGACGGACCCGCTTTGGTTCTTGCCGGTGCCGGCTCTGGTAAAACACGTACCTTAACCTACCGGGTAGCTTATCTTTTAGGAAAAGGCGTACCTCCTGAGTCCATTCTTTTGCTCACTTTTACCAACAAAGCTTCCCGGCAGATGCTGGAACGGGTGGATGAATTAACTGGAGTTGGTAATCACAGATTTCTGGGAGGCACTTTTCATCATGTGGGTGGCCAAGCTCTCCGGCTATTTGGTGATTTAATTGGTTTACCCAGGAGTTTCACTATTCTTGATGATGGAGATTCTGATGCACTGCTCAATGAGGTGATTCGGGAAATAGATCCGGATTTTTTCAAGGCAAAGGAAAACCCCAAGGCAAAGCCGATCAAGGGACTGATCAGTTTTGCCAGAAATGCGGGAAAGGATGTCGAAGAAGTGGCACGTGCCCGATACCCCGCCAACCAGGAATTGGTGAGTAAAATCGACCAGTTCTTTGATGCATATTCAAAAACTAAATTAGCCCGTGGATTAACGGACTATGATGACCTTCTTGTATTCTGGCTAACCCTTCTGGATAAACACCCTGAGGCCAGAGATTACTTTCAGAACCGCTTCTCCCATGTACTGGTTGATGAATATCAGGATGTTAATTCTCTGCAGGCCAAAATTGTGGACCGGATTGCCTCAAATCACCAGGTCATGGCCGTAGGGGATGATGCTCAGTGTATTTACACCTGGAGAGGGGCGGATCTTGATCAAATCCTTTCATTTCCGGAACGGCACCCGGGGGCTAAAATTTATAAGATCGAAACCAATTACCGCAGTTCTCCTGAGATTCTCAAATTGGCCAACGGTATTCTGGAAAACCGCACAGCTGAAAAAAGTTTCAGTAAGGAGTTGAAAGCATCCAAACCACATCAGGAACTTCCCAAGGTAGTTCCTACTTTGGACGCTTACCAACAGGCAGATTATGTGATCTCCAAAATTGAGGACCTTTACAACTGCGGAACGGATTATGATCAGATTGCTATTCTCTACCGTGCCCACTACCATGCGATGGAGCTTCAGGTAGAATTATCGAGGAGAGGTCTGCCTTTTTTGATAACCAGCGGACTTCGTTTTTTTGAGCAGGCTCATGTAAAAGATCTGGTCGCTCAATTAAGATTTGTCGCTAATCCAAAAGATAGCACGGCCTTCTTACGCTTTGCCTGCCTGCTTCCAAAAGTGGGTGAAAAAACAGCGATAAAACTTTTGCAACTTGCCAAAAAAGTCTCCGAGGAAAAGTCTCAGCCTATTTGCGAAATCATGGGAGATTCCACAGTGCTCAAAAAAGTACCCAAGGATGCAGTGGAGGACTGGGAGTCCATGGCAGAAACCCTTCTTCAAATTCATAAAGTGGCCAGTAATTCAGCTCCATCGGTTGTGGTCGAAGAAGCTATAGGTGGATGGTACCAACTCTACTTACGAGCCACTTATGAGAACTGGCCCAGAAGAGAAGAGGATCTGGAAAGCCTGGTTGATTTTGCCTCAAAGCATGAAAGCTTGGCTGAGATGCTCTCCCAACTGGTTTTACTGAGTTCAGAATCCGGGGATCGTGTGATTAAACATGGTGAGAGCTGCATCAGACTTTCCACCATTCATCAATCCAAGGGCCTTGAGTACCCCCATGTCTTCATTATCGGATTAGCGGATGGTTTGTTTCCCAATAAGCGGGCTATTGATGGCGAAAGTGACTTGGAGGAGGAAAGAAGGCTTTTCTATGTAGCCTCCACCCGGGCAGAAAAATCACTGCATTTACTCTACCCTACCTTAGCCAATCAAAAGGGAGCTCCCATCCGACTTATGCAAAGCAGATTTCTCAAAGAGCTACCTGAATCCCGCTACGAATTAGAAAATGCCCATTCACGCTATGGACATCGAAAAAGTAATACCTGGGGAAATTCCCATTGGGGACCTGGAAATTCTGGATTCCGAAAATTTAGTAAATACAGCTAATAGTTGGGTATAGCACCCAGTGCATTCCAACAAAGTTTTGCACAATCCAGACGTTCAGGGAAGCGGGATAATGATTGATAAACAATCAAATCTCCAGACCAAGTATCAGGTGAAATTCCATCATCCAGCCAGGTAAAAACATTATTTTTAAGGCCATTGGCTTCCTCAAGGGAAAGGTCCATTAATTCATCACACATGATGGATGCACATGCTTTGGCTAAGGCGGAACCTTCTACATGAGCAGAAATTTGTTTTATTTTCTTATTATCAAGGACGACTTCCAAGATGCAGGAATTACCCGTTTTTTTGCTTACCCATTTTTGAGTAATGGATGGATTCGCTATTTTGGAAACTCCATTGGGATTGCGGGAATGATCGTCTAGGATATCCCGCAAAAGGATTTCATCTTCTTTCACTTAGAAGGAATTTTTCCACATCATCGATTCTACAGGTAAAGCGGATCTTTGGGTGTATTTCGCAGACGACTTACTTGCATAATCCACCTCGACTTCACCTTCCACGAGAAAGTAGATCAGCTGGCCAATAGGCATACCGGCATAAACGCGTACTGGCTGGGAAACGGAAATTTCTAAAGTCCAATGATTACAGAATCCAACATCACCCTTTCCGGCAGTAGCATGTATATCAATTCCTAAACGTCCTACGCTGGATTTACCCTCCAAAAAAGGCACAAACCTTCGGGTTTCAGTGTACTCTAAGGTAGCCCCAAGGTAAGTTTGCCCCGGTCGCAGAACATATCCCTCTTCTGGAATTTCAAAATGTTTAACTTGGTTATGCTTTCTGGCATCAATGATCTCATCGACATAACAAGCTAAATGGGGAGATAAATGCACATCATAACTGTTGGTGCCGAGGCACGAACGATCGTAAGGCTCGATTACGATATCCTTTTTCTCAATAGCATCTAAGATTGCACCGTCCGAAAGAATCATACTTATCTTGCAACATTTTCCTGATGCTTGGTCAAAACAAAGCGACCCTGAGCAGTAAACTCAGGGTCGCAAATAAATCTGTACTGGAAAGGTGCGAATTACACCACACGAGTTTTTCCAGGCACGGGAGCATCATACCCGCCTGCCGAATTAGGTTGAACCGGTGCCTCGCTCTCCCAGGTCAGGGAATCAATACCAGGACATAACTCAACCTTAGAGGTGAGTGCCTGATTCCAACTTATCTCCTTACCCGAATAAGTGGCACATCTACCCAGAATGTTGGTCATTGTGCTCTTTGCTCCATAATCTCCCTCATTGTAGACTTCGCCCTTAGCGAGGGCATCGATCATATTGAGTTGCTCCTGCTGATGCCCGCCGACTCTTTTACCAGGATAGCGCCATGGATCACCTGATTTTGGGAAAATTTGGTGAGCAGCCACAGAACTATGTCCCTCTGAACCATAGATGTGTTCGGATACATTTTGCCAGCAATTGCTGATGTGTCGGCACTGGCTATACATTCGGAACCCATCGGCATATTCAAACTCTACAAAGTGATGGTCGTAAATCTCTCCATGTTCCTTCCAATCGGGATCGTTTGCGGGATTACCCCGGACTTGCCGACCTCCATGGCCGTTGGCTTTGACCGGATAGGAGCCCTTGATCCAGTTGATGATATCGGTGTTGTGGATGTGCTGCTCCACAATGTGGTCGCCACAGAGCCAGTTGAAATAGAACCAGTTGCGCACCTGGTATTCCATCTCGCTCTGGCTGGGAGTTCTCTTTTTTGTCCAGACACCCCCACTGTTCCAGAATACCCGAGCATAATTAAGCTCTCCAATGGCACCATCCTGAATCCGCTTTACGGTCTCAATATAATTATCCTCGTGGTGGCGCTGTAATCCAACCGCAACCATAAGGTTTTTCTTTTTTGCCTCTTCATTGGCAGCTAACACACGGCGCACACCTGCTCCATCCGTAGCCACTGGCTTCTCCATAAATACATGCTTTCCCTTCTTGACTGCGTGCTCGAAATGGAGAGGGCGGAAACCTGGGGAAGTGGTGAGCAGAACTAAGTCCACATTGTCCATCTCCATAACCTTCTTGTAGGCATCCAAGCCTGCGAAAATGGTATCATCAGTTACTTTCAGTTTATCTTCGTGACCGACATGTTTGAGGTAGTTTTGTGCTCCCTTTGCGGTATCCATAAAAGCATCTGCTAAAGCGACGCATTCGGTTTTATGAGGTGAATTCATGACTTGTGCTGCAGCACCCTTTCCACGACCACCACATCCAATTAAGGCAAAGCGAATGACCTCTTTTCCTTTGCTCTCGGCAGTGAGAACATTGGGGAAGGAAACTGCGGCACTCGCCAGCGCAGCAGAACCCATGAATTTTCTTCTACTAACTGATTCTTGATTACTCATGTTATTTTTATTTGTTTTAATTTAACTGGAAAAATGTTCCCTTGGTTTACTTGGGCTCAGGGAGGGGTAAACTCTCGGCTGGTCCGTCGATTTCACCAACGGACCAACGAATACCGGACAAGAAATGCTTCAATAAATAAGGAGTCCACCAAGTTGCCTTATTATGACCAAAGTTCGTGTAAAAAACTCTTCCTTTGCCATACGACTTCACCCATGAAACCGGGTAATCATTCGTTGGAGACTTGCCGGAAATTCCACTTTGGTTGGAATCCAAGCTCACTAAAACCCGTAAGTTTTTCCGGTCATATCCTTTGTATTGATAAATCTCGTCCGAGAACTGAAAGGTTTTAGAGCTAAAGTTTTTACACAAAGGGTGATCCGGATCTTCTACTGTAAAAGGCCAGGTACCTCCTGCATTCCATGGATGACCATCAAAGCATCCTCCGATCATTTCGGTGTATGCCGGCCACTTGGGCAAGCCCGCATCCGAAGCACCATGAAAACCCGCAAACCCTTTCCCTTGTTTGATAAACTCGAGCAGGGTCTTTCTTTGCTGAGTAGAAGCAAATGCTTTTTCGATACGGGTGGTATTATTAAAAATTAATCCATCAAAATTTTTCAGGTTATCCGAAGTAAAGTCTTCTACCTTATTGGTGAATTCCGGTCTGAATGCCTTTGTCTTCTCCGCAAGTAAACGAAGAGCTTTGACTCCTACAGGAATAGATTTGTGAGCAAATCCACTTGGTTTGGAGTAAACTAAAATGCGGGGAGGCTGAGCTTTATTTACCACATCAAAGTTTTTTACCGCATCCCTAATTTTATCTAATTCCTGATCCGCAAAAACTAAGGTCGCAAACAAAGAAGCGAACACAAAGAGAGTTGATTTGTAGAGGTAAGGCACAGTAAGTTTTATATAAAACACCACTATTTCATAAAAAAAACAAGGCAAGCAAGCGAGAATACCTTGTTTATCAAAATTTGTTTTTGGAAGATGTGAATCTATCTCTTCCTGGAGCATTCAGGGCATAAGCCAAATAACTCCATCACATGAGAGAGTTCAGAAAACCCAAAGGATTTGCCAACCTTTTCTAGCTCCTCTCCCATACATACATCGACACGCTCCGTGCGGCCACAAGATCTACAGGAAAGATGATGGTGATGATCATTTCCGTGGGAGAGGCAATATACTTTCGTGCCATTTTCCCGAACACCGAGTTGCACAACATCTGCCCTTTCAAGTTGTTCCAAGGAACGATAAACCGTCACTAAGTCACATACTCCCTCTGATAAATGCTTATGCGTTTCTTCAGCAGACATGGGGTTTTCGGCAGCTGACAATACCTCCAGCATAGCCTTCCGCTGCTTTGTTACCCTGAGTCCTGCTGTGGCTAGCTTTTCGATCGCTTCTTGAATAAGGCATGAGCTCATATCCATGAAATTATATTTATTCCTTCACCTCATCCGCAAGTAGGAATCATGATGATCGATTGCTTTCCTTCCCTCGATTCTTTATTGAATTAACCGTGACTCCCCTTCTACTAGATAAACCTTTTGACCAGTGGAAACTTGGTGATTTACCTCTTTATCGCGTCGAGCAGCTTAGGCATTGGATCTTTGAGCAAGGATGTTTTAACTGGGATGAAATGTCCAACCTGCCCATTTCTCTTAGGCAAGATCTAAAAGAGAAATTGGATTTGGTGCCCATGAATTTGCAGAGGTCGCAAGGATCTTTTGACACCACTCAGAAGTTTCTCTGGAAACTAAGGGACGGTCAGTTCATTGAAAGCGTACTCATACCTGCGACAGAGGGATCCAAGGGCGTTCGGGCATCTCGACTTACCCTCTGCGTCTCCACACAGGTTGGGTGTGCGATTGGGTGTAAATTTTGTGCCAGTGGGTTGGATGGTCTCAAGAGGAATTTATCAACTGGTGAAATTGTGGGACAAGTTCTTCTTGCCAGAAATCAGGCAAAGAGAAGGATTGATAATCTCGTTTTCATGGGGATGGGAGAACCTCTTGCAAATTTACCCGCCCTCCTCCCTGCCCTTGACCAGATTCTTTCTCCCAAAGGGCTCGGTATTGGAGCGCGTCACTTAACCCTCTCCACCAGTGGATTGGCTCCAAAAATTCGTGAACTCGCTAAATATCCGGCTCAAATTCGGCTGGCAATTTCCCTGCATGGCGGAGACGATGAAACCCGTCAAAAAATCATGCCTATCAATCAAAGGTTTCCCCTCGATGAACTTTTAAGTGCCTGTGAACACTTTATTGAGGAAAGAAAAAAAATGATCACTCTTGAATATATTCTCATTGCAGGAGTGAATGACGATTTAAGACAGGCTGAATTACTCGCTTCTCATGCCAACCGTTTAAACGCCAAAATAAATCTGATTCCCTATAACAAGGTGGAAGGTCTGGAGTGGGAAAGACCGACCCTCGATCAAATCAAAAGCTTTCATAGAAGAGTGGAACAAGGAAAACCTCCCAGAGTAACCCTGCGAATGGAAAAAGGTCACGATATAGACGCCGCCTGCGGACAGTTAAGGCTGAAGGAAATGAAAGCTTAATTAATATTTGAAAAGTAAGAAACACACTAATCACTTAATTTAATAATATTTTGTTACTTTAAGTTAATATATTTTAACAAATGTTCCTATGAAATTTGTGTTATGTGTCTTTTGTTTATTGGCTGTGGGTTGTGCGAAAAACTCTCGAGATATTGTTAACGAGGGTAAAACAATTGGGGTCTTTGAGCCCAAAAGAGATTATGTGGTGGATATTCCGATGCGTAACGAAAAAGTTTCCGGCCAAGCCTCTGGGGTTAAAATTCTAGGTATTTTTACCATAGGTGCGGGAAGTACAGCTGAAGGCGTACAAATGTCTAATCGCGGTAACAGTACCCTTGGAGGCTCCACACACAGCACCTCTGCCTTCTCAGCATTTAGCCCAGCACTTGCGATGTTGCCCGAATCCACGGAGGAAAAATTTAAAGCCGCAGCATTACGGGACGCCTGCGACAAGAACAATTGCGATGTTCTTGGATATGCTATGTACGATGTGGATTCGACAAACTTCTTCTTGTTCAAAACCTATGATGTTAGCGTTAAAGGTTTTCCGGGTAATGTCGAAAGTCTTGAGAATGTTAATCGTTCCTATTCCCCTTCCAATTCTTACTGGCGCAGACACTCTTAGACAGATGGTGCATATTCCCCCAATTCCATGCCCTACTCAGACTCGAAGTGGAGACAGTCTCTTAGATCCTCCTCAGGTAAGTAAAAACTACCTTAGACTATTTAGCTTAATATTTCTTATGACACCTGTTGTGTCGTAGGTGGAGAAACCGAGGGGAGTTGACATTTCAATCTCTCCAGTTCGCATGGTGATTTCTCTGTCTTCAACGGAAAAATCGATCAATTTTTCCTCATCCACCCAAAACCTAAAGTGCTTCTCTGTTACCCTTAGCCTGAATGAATACCACTGGTTCATTTTAAAGTAATGAGCGGTGGATGTTTCGTTTTCTGAAGCGTCAAAACCATCGATGGATGAGATCCCCACCAGTGCCCCACCCCAACCACCAACAATTAAAGTGGCATGATTTTCCCGAAATGGAAAAGTTAATGAGGCAAAGAAATCAGAACCCATTTCCTTTTTTGCCTCCCACATCAGTTCGTAATTTGCTTTGGGCAGTTCTTCCCCAACCCAATGGATCCCGGTTAAAGCGATTCCAAATTCAAGAACAACGCCGCCCTTTCCATCCAGACGAACCTCACCCCCACCCGCATAATCAGTCTTTTCCCAATTATCTAAACTTTGCCCATCAAAAAGTATTCTTTCAGTCGTCCCTTGTTGATCTGCATGAACTGAACAAAGCAAAAAACAGACAGCCAGAACCCAAAAGTGCGATTTGATGAAATTCCGCACAATCTAGGCAAAGTTATATCTTAGGACGCTCAATGACTTCGACCTCATATCCCTCGGGAGCATCGACAAATGCAAAGATGGATCCGGAAGAACTTTCGGTGGGTCCGTCACTAAGCTCAACGCCGATAGAATCGAGGTGTTTTTGAAAGTCTTTCATACTTTCAACCTCAAAAGCTAGATGCATAAGATCTTCCTGAACCTGGACTGGTCCGGAACCTGGAAAGTAGGTAATTTCTATTTCTTCTTCACTGTTTGGAACAGAGAGAAAGGCTAATTTAGAACCCCGGGGTGATTCATGCCTACGGGTAACCTGTAAACCAAATACTTTTTGATAGAATTCAAGTGTGGCTTCCAAATCATTGACCCGCATTCGGGTATGCAGAAACTTTTTTACTACTTCAGCCACCCCGTCCAAGAAAGAGGAAATTAATTAAAGGCAAAAGTTACTTTGAAAACTTTTGCTTCTGCACAGGCATTCAACACACTGATTGCAGACTGATGCTCGGCAATTCCTGAAGAGGCAATTTCAACTTTGAGTTCAGCCTCTTCTTTGGATCTCGCACCACTGCTGATGAGTTGATCACGCATGGATTTTTGAGTTTTTAAATTTCCAACTAAATCCGGCATCTCCAAATCAATACCATCTTCAATCAATGAGCCGTTCATGTAGACTTCGCCATCGTCTCCAATACGTACTTTCAGCATCTCCATAGGAGTGACATCGCTACTGGAAGCTTTACCAGGCAGTTGGATGGATAATTCAGCCTCAGGCTGTTTTATCATTGTCGTAACCATGAAATAAATGAGCAGAAGGAAAGTAACATCGATCATAGGAGTGAGATCGACTTCATCGACATCATCCAAAATCTTTTTAAAGGTGTCCATTCAACCAAATAACTCCTTTAGTTGCCGCTTTTGAATGTAGCGAAAATTACATCTGCCTGTCCACCATTACCAATTTCTTTCAAAGCGTCCTGTACCACGGAATGAGTTACCTGTGGATGTACCCGCAAGAAAACTTTCCACTCAGGATTCCTTTTCACCGCAGTTGAGATCTGTGAAATATCAATTTCCTGCTCACCCCAATAGAATCGTTGGCCTGCAGGGGTTTCATCAATACTGATAATTGTACGAGATGGTGGCTCTTCCTTAACAGATGAATTACCTGCAATAGGTAATCCAGACAACTCAATGTATTGCTCTGATAATCTCTGTGCAACGACCATGAAAAACACGATCAACAGAAAGACCACATCAATCATTGGAGTCAGATCAGGTGACTCATTTGTATCTGGAACCGAAAACTTAGCCATCTATCAATTTATGATGGATATTGATGACCTTAATACCTTTTAAGCAGATTCTGGGGCAGCTTCTTCGTATCCACCTTCTTCGTAATACTCTTCACCGCCTTCACCTTCTTCCGAGAAGCCACCTCGAGCTGCCCGTACCAAAGTAAAAACCATGGATCCAGTAACCTGATTAACTTCAGCAACGATATTACCAAATTTAGTCTTAAAGAGGAAGTAGGCAACCAGGCAAGGGATCGCCACAACCAGACCAGCAGCGGTTGTCCATAAGGCACTACCAATATTACCGGCCATTTGCTTGCTTGCCTCGCCACCCATTCCCTGAGATGTCAAAACGGCAAATGCACCAATCATACCAACAACTGTACCGAGCAGACCAATCATTGGAGCAATGGATCCAACCGTGTTCAGCATGTTTATCCAGGTAAATGGTTTGGCAAGCTCCAGACCAGAATTTTCATCTAAGCCTTTCTCGATAGACTCAATATCCAGCTCATCATCCTGAATTCTTTCCAGTCCTCCTTTGAGAATGGAACAAACAGGTAATTTATACTGGTCGCAAAGAGCCTTAGCGCCCTCGATGTTAAGGTTTTGGATTTCCTGCATAATAGGCTCAACTACATCGTCTTTAATGAAACTTTTCCTTCTTACAGCGATGCTGTTAAAAATAATTAGGGTGATTCCAGCAAGGATAAGAATTAAGAAAACGATGAAAAATGTGGGCCCTAAGTTGTTCCATGCCTGTGCAAATAAGTTGGTGTCCTGTGCCATAGCTTGACTGACAAACATCCCCGGGGAGAGACATAAATAGATTAAGAGGAAGATTGAGGGTATACGAAGCTTACCAATTTTCATAATTTTAAGAATTTACTGAGTATGTAAGAAAAGTAACAAACAGAGAGTTGGTCAATGAGCTTTTATTTACGATTCTGCAAGAGCAGCCAACCGTGCCTGACTCTTTTTCTCCCATTTGGTTTCTTTAAAAAAGACCACTACCTGATTATAAACATTACGGGCGGCTTCATTGAGCTCCAATTTTTCATATGCATCTGCTGCCATCATTAAAGACTCAGGCAACCAATCCAATCCAATCCTCGCATTCACAATGCCTTCAGTTACCTCAAGTACGGATTGGCGATAATATTCAGATGCTTTGGCATCATCACCCGCATCCTCAAAACGACGGGCATACTGGATACGAACCAGGGAACGGATTAATTTATACAGAGAAAATTCCTTACTTTGGCGATCTGGGGGATCTTCATCCAATTTTTTGAGACCCTGCACGGCAGAATTGAACATTTTACCAGCTGCCACCCCGTAGCGTTTATCCTTTTTGGCTGCAGGTGCATACATCTCATAGAGTTTAATGTAACAATATATTGGCCAGATTTCTAAAATCTTACTGTAGGCACTGCCAGGAGTTTTGCTAACGATCGGAGTTAGTCGGGCGTACTCACTGATAGCTTCCGTATATAATCCTTGTTGGCGCAAAGAATCTGCCAACTTTAAGTAAGCCTCGTGATCTCCACTGTTATCGCGAATAGTAACACGTTGCAAAAGAGCACGCGAAGACTTTGCCGAGGAAGCATTCGCACCAATCATTTTGCCACACAGTTCAAGGGCACATTCGGAAAACTCCCGATATCCATAGTCATCCAGCTTGGTAAGATTTAGACGGGAGAGTAGGTAAAATGCCTCAGAGTATTGCTCCATACCCAGTAGCCCACGAACATAGGTCAGGCAGTCGTCGTGAATAGCCAGATACTGAAATGGAACATCTAAAAAGAGTAAAACCTTGTAAACTTCCGGCCTGAGTGCTTCCAAAACTCTTTGGTCGTACTGCTCATTGGCTAGATATTGTAGGTAAGCTTTCGAAGTCCTTGACCACTGAAATTCAAACTTTCCGATGTTTTGACGATCAAGATTCCTGAGTTCCAGCTCAAGCCTTCCTCCAGTCTGAGTTTTGGCAAAAACAATTCCTTTTTGAGGATCAACGCCCAACAATTCCATGGGCTTAACCGCAAGGCCTGAGGTGTAGTGAACCTTGACAGGTATGGGCCCAGCAAATTTCCGAAAATAATCTTCCGCCAGTAAGGCAGGAAATACACAAATTTGAGCAATCAAGAAAACTGAGAATATTTTACTAATCATCATTTAAGAAATTTTCTCTGCCAATCTGTGTATTGTTTTTCGATCATAGAAACCTGCTCCGCCTGGCCAGCCTGTTCATAACAACGGATCGCTTGCTCAAAAGACTTAGGCGCCCACTTTAAAGCACTTGGAAAATTCAGAGTGGTTTCCAAAAATAAAAAAGCAGCACCCGCATAATCTTTTTGTGCTTTCATACACTCTCCCATCATAAAGGCAGATTCAGCCCGCATTTCCAGCGTTGCTTCGGTGTCTCCTCTAACCTCCTCAAATGAACTTTTTGCCCGTGAATAGGTTTCCGCGTCCTTATTGGACTCTGCCACTTCAAACCAAGCGAGACCTCTCCTCATTCTCGCATCATTGGCATTTTCATGCCAGGAGGAATTGGTCAAAGCCGCGTCAAAATTGTTAGCAGCGTCTAAGTACTCTCTCTCTTTTTCTTTGGCTTTTCCAATGAGGTAATGTGCATCAAATAAAAAGTCTCCTCCAGAATCACCGTACAATTGTATCAATCTCTCCATTGCCGTGACCGCGTCGGAAAGAGAATTCTGAGCAATCATCTTTTCCGCCATCCAAACTAAGACACCAGCACTAGCAGCGGGAAAATCATTGCTCTGCGGATTGTAATCATCTCCCACTCTCGATCCTACTCGGTCAAGATTCGCTCTCATTCTAAGTTCCAAGGTTTTTTGGCCGGAACTGATCGCATCATTCAGAAGAGTCGCAAATGCTTTTTGAGGTGCCAATTCCTTGGGAAAATTATCGTTTAACTCTTTGTATTTTTTGAGGTAACCCTGAAATTTGGCCGCATAATCAGGGTTAACAAATATGGCACCCCTGTATTTTACCACATCTGAATAAATCTTGGGATCCATCGCTTTGTAATTCGTACTTAAGAAAGCCAAAAGCTTGGATCGATCTGATAAGATTTCTTCGACAGTGCCTGAAATCTCCTCCTCGATACCCTTGCGATTCCTGAAAGTAAATGCGACCGGCTCCGCAGGATTCTCAAGTTTCATCAGCAGATCTAAAGTTAATCCGAAAAGATCGCTGTATTCTTTATATTTATCACAATACTTGGTTAAAATTCCGTCCACTCCGGAACTACTTGGGTCGTTGCCGAATTTTTTGATGTCCTCGAAATATAAACTCAACATCTTGGAAGGCATGCCCTGCTTTTCCAGAGCAAAACCGATTTTCTCCGTTGCCCGGGCAACTTGTACACCTTCCATGCTTCCAAATTTTTCCACATAACTCTCAAACAAAGTCTGAAGATTTTTGTAAGCAGATTGCTCGGCAAGTTCATAGAGCTCATCAATATCAAGAGATTTGTCCTCATCTAAATCGAAATCTTCAAAAGAAGGGGTTCCAGGAAACGAGGAGGAAATTGCGGCGTATTCTTCCTTGGAAATAGCTTCAGATTTGTCCTTATCAAAAGAAAAGAAAAAATTTACAAATCCATCAGGGTTTTCGGCTACACGCTCAAGCAATCCCCCTTCATTAAAAGTAGAGTCTGAAATTAAGCCAATTGCACTACTCTTCTCACGTACCATCGAGTAATTATTTTGAGCTTCCGAGATTTGTTCGAAAGTTGGCTGGCTATCAGGATCAACATCACTAGTGGCAAGATCGCCAAGCCCAAGATAAACCTCTGCAACCATTTTATCATCGGGATAAAGAGCCACATATTGCTTGTACAGTCTAATCGCGTTGGCATTATCTTCAGAGCCCTGGTAAGCAACCGCTAAGCGGAATAAGGCTTGCTTGGTGTATTCTTCGTCAGGAGAGTGTCTTGTATTACCACCTCCACTGAAGGGTTCAGTAAGTTTCTCGCCGCCAGTTGAAATAACCCGACCTGCTCCCAACTTGGTTGAAATTTTCCATTGAGATCCATTTGACCACAGAAAGTAGCCATTTCCATTGGAATAAGCAGGTAGATCATTGAACTTGGCGGCAACAGGCTTACCCTCCTGCTGCTCATATATAGGAAGAAAGACACCATTGGGATCGGGTGCATCCTCAGGATTTACAGCTTCAGGCTTAGCGGGTTCAAGAGCAGGTTCACTGGCAACCTCAGGAATCTCTTCAATTACTTCCTTGGACAGTTCTTCTTCTTGAACATCTGCAGGTTGAATTTCTTCTTCATCTCCTCCACAGCTGGACAGGAAAAATAGAATCGCTACAAAAGGAACAACCAGGCTTAAATCTTTCAAAGGTTTGATAAAAATACTTGGCATAATTTCCTAATTGCTCCCGAGTGCTTCCTGATCAAGAGGTAACCCCTCGATGCTTACTCCGACAACGGCTCCGAGGAGTGGTTTAGCCTCATTAAAGTTGCCAGTGGCAAGTAAAGCCAACCCGCTCATGTAGCTCGCAATGCCCATGGCTTTTGTGCCCTTCAGTTCGGGTTTATTAACAAAGCCTGCTGATGGATTCATCGTTCCATTTTCGAAACCTGCAAACTTTTTTAATAAACCGTCAAACTGGCGGCGTTTGAAAAACTCGGCTCCCATCATCGCAATGAATTCGCGGGCGTATTTGTGATCGGGCATTAAGTTTACGAAATCATCACAAAGCTGAAAAAATCTTTCATAATATTCCTCTGCAGTTTGCTTCGCTTGGGATGCCCTTTCTTTATCGACTGTGGCAAGAGATGTTTGAAGTTCCTCCACAACATCCAATTGGTTCTGTGCTTCTTTGCGATATGCGTTCGCCATGATGAACGTAACATCCGGACGAAACTTAAGGAGCTCGGTATTGGCAAGGTATTCTTCTCCTAGCTCAATTGATTTCTCCCGGAATTTAACGGTGTTAGCGGACGCGAAAGCGGCATAGAGGAAATTTTCGACCATTTCATATTCGGGAAAATCCTTGTACAACCAGTAAAAGCCCCAGAATGATTCCCATTCTCTTTTGGTTACCTGAAAATTATCTGCTTTTTTCCATCGTAGAACCGTGGTGAAGGAAGGAGTTTGCTTCGCTAGCTTAAGATGGCTTCTGGCACTTGTAGCCTTCATCGCCAATTCATTCTGCATATTTTTAAGGGCTGTTTTTCGACGGGGCGGAATCCGTTCACCCTGGGAAACAAGAAAGGAATCGAGTCTCTCTATCTCATTTGCGAGTCTTGCTTCCCGTGCGGTATAGTAGCTGACAATTTCCTCAGTTGTCATGGTGAGTGCATAAAGCAAAGATGCTTCAACATGTCTTGCGGCATCGGTCAGCTGACTGGCTCCCTGCATTAAATTAACATTCAGCCGAAGATCAAAACGGGCGGGAGTATCTCCTGAGAGACGAGGAAGCAGGGGAAAGACTTCATCAATCCTCTTGGTCTGCACAAACATTTCCACCATACATGACACCGCATAGGCGGCACGATCCTCATCCTTGGCAGCTTCAGAAAATTTCAGCAGATCGGAAAATGCATTTTCTCCTTTTGCCCAGTTTTGAGTGATATGATAACACTGAGCTCTCCCATGGTATAAGTTTAAGAGTTCACTCCGTTTAACGATCTTTTTCTTGTATGGCTGGTTCTCGTCCAAAAGAGTCTCAATGACTGCGGCTGCTTCTGGCCAATTTTGCAAAGCTCTCAGACAGGTCGTTCTTTGCTGCATTGCGTTGACCGCATTTTCATTTTGCGGATATTTCTCGGCAAACTTCCCAAAAGCATCAGCTGCTTTCTGCATAAAAGCCATATCTCCAGTCTTCCCAAAATTTTGCAGGTAACCAACTCCACGAACAAACCCAAACTGCTCCAAAATTTTCTCAACTTCTGGATTACCCTCACCTGCAAAGCGGATTTCCAGCTGATCAAGATAAGGGGCTGCGGATGCATAGTCACCAGCACCAATTAACTCTTGTGCCTCACTCATTACCTGGCGCATAGGCATGTCAGCCGGGTTTTGACCAAACAAAGAGCCGGCAAATGCCAGAATAAGAAGGGAACGGATCAGGGGCATGTACATTGATTAGATGTTAGATAAGGGTAGGTGAATTGGATAAAAGAGGGCAGACTTCCTCCTCGCAAGCCTATTTTAACATACGGACCAACTAGCCTGAAATAGCTTAAGCGTCGGGGGCTGATATTCTTCGAAATCTTACTCTTTTCACTAAACCAATCAAATTAGTTTGCTTGTCTCCATCATTTTCCTCTTTGCTAATCTGAGCCTTTTAAAGAATGCAAAACAAGCCAATCTTTATCTCACTTAGAATTGTATTCAAAGCAACCTTGTTGGTTGTCGTTCTTTTTTCGCACTTAGGATGCTCAGAGGTATCCAATGTTGAAAGTGCTTTCGAGAATCAAATCCTACATTTTGGACTGGGTGCGGAACCGCAGCACCTCGATCCGCATCTCGCAACCAGTGTTGCGGCTCATAATATTCTATCCGCACTGATGGAGGGCTTAGTTTCGGAAGACCCAAAAAGTTTAAAACCAGTTCCCGGAGTCGCAAAGCACTGGGAAATCTCGTCCGGTGGTAAGATTTTTACTTTTTTCCTGCACCCGGATGCTAAATGGAGTAATGGCGATCCAGTAACTGCCAACGATTTCGTTTATTCATTCCGAAGAATTTTAAGCCCAAATCTTGGAGCTTCCTACTCCTCCATGCTTTACCCTTTAAAAAATGCCAAGATTTATAACAGCGGAGAGAAAAGCTGGGAAGAGGCAAAGGTTGGCGTTAGAGCGCTAAATAATTTAACTCTGGAGCTTACTCTGGAAAACCCCATTCCCTATTTTCTGGAATTATTAAATCATTATTCTTGGTTTCCTGTGCACCAGCCAACCATAGAAAAATTTGGTGCTTTTGAAAAAATGGGCACGGGCTGGACAAAGCCCGAAAACTTCGTAGGCAATGGTCCATTTTATCTAAAACAACACCAGATTAATTCTGTAATAGAAGTTCAAAAAAGCTCTACCTACTGGGATGCAAGCACAGTTAAGTTGGAAGGAATTCGCTTCTATCCAATCGATGCTGCCTACACCGAAGAACGTGCCTATCGCTCCGGATTCTTACACTTAACTCAAACTGTATCTGCCGACCGGATTGATTTTCTCAAAGAAAATTATCCAGATGAATTACATTTTGAACCTTATCTCGGTACCTACTTTTATCGATTTAATTTAAAAGCTCCACCCTTTGATGATGTCCGGGTAAGGCAAGCTTTCTGTCTTTCGGTAGACCGGCAAAGATTGGTGGATAAAGTACTCAAAGGAGGACAGTCACCGGCAAAGAGCTTTACCCCACCCGGAACCGGTGGATTTATTCCTCAAGATGGATTTCATTTTGACCCAAAAAAAGCAAGACAGTTGCTGGACTCATACTTAGCTGAAAAAGGGCTGGAAAAATTACCTCCCATCGAACTTACCTACAATACCTCAGAGGGGCATAAGAAAGTAGCCGAAGCACTGTACGGGATGTGGAACGAAACCCTGGGAGTTGAAATTCAGCTTTTGAACATGGAATGGAAAGTATTTTTGTCCACCGTATCCAAGGGAGACTTTTCCTTGGCTCGGGCCGGATGGATCGGAGACTATGTTGATCCGCATACCTTTCTTCAAATGTGGCGAAGCGGTGATGGTCTAAACATGACCGGCTGGAAGAATGAAAAGTATGATCAATCCTTATCCATGGCAGAAACAGCCAAGTCAGCAGATACCAGGTGGGAATATTTTCAGAACTGTGAGGATCTCCTGGCCAAAGAAGCACCCATTCTGCCCCTTTACTTTTATGTGCACCTAACCTTACGGCATCCTTCGGTGAAAGGCTGGTATCCCACCCTCCTGGATCATCATCCCTACAAATATGTTTATCTGGAAAGGGATAATGCCCCATGAGAAAATTGCTCCTTTCCCGCCTGCTTCAAGCCATACCTACCCTATGGGTGATTGCTACCTTGACCTTTTTCATGACCCGTTTCGCACCTGGTGGACCCTTTGATTCGGAGAAAGCGATTGCCGAGGAAATCAGAGTAAAGTTGGAGAGTCATTTTGGTCTGGATCGCCCTCTGTTCGAACAGTATCTCATTTACCTGCAAAATCTTTTGCATGGGGACCTCGGGCCTTCTTTCAAATATCCGGAATGGGATGTTTCTGAATTGATTGCTACTGCATTTCCAGTCTCCCTCACCTTAGGGATACTGTCATTACTTATCGCACTTTGCATCGGTATTCCAATTGGCATGATCGCTGCCCTTCGCCGAAATTCCTGGATGGATTACTTACCGATGAGTTTGTCAATGGCTGGAATTTGTTTACCTACTTTTGTTCTAGGACCCCTTCTCATTTTTGCTCTTTCCACAAACCTTGGAGTCTTGCCCCCCCTTGGTTGGTACGGACCTGGGGACTGGGTTCTCCCATCCCTTACTCTCGGTTTATTTTATGCAGCTTATATCGCCCGTCTCACCCGTGCAGGAATGCTGGAAACCCTGCAACTCGATTACATCAGAACGGCCCGAGCGAAAGGAGCAAATTCGTGGAGAATTTTAACCAAGCATGCAGCGAAAGGCGGGCTCTTACCGGTGGTCACTTTTTTGGGTCCAGCCTTTGCCGGACTCATTACCGGCTCCTTTGTCATTGAAAGCATTTTCTTCATTCCTGGGCTTGGTAAATTTTTTGTGACCGCGGCATTCAATCGGGATTACACCATGGTTTTAGGGACCGTCCTTTTTTATGCCACCTTGATTATTTTCCTGAATCTATTGGTAGATGTTCTTCAAGCTTGGCTCGACCCAAAAGCCCGCCAGACCTAATGAGCACACTAACCTCCAACTCCCTCGGCAAGGATGCATGGTTGCGACTTCGTGCCAACCGGATGGCTATGCTTAGCCTGTTTGTTCTTGCGGGTATTTTTATTGTCTCGTTGTTTGGCCCCGCCCTCTGTTCTTTTTCCTACGAGGAACAAAATTTGGACAAGGTATTCCAGTCTCCAGATAAGGAGCATTTATTTGGAACCGACAATTTAGGAAGAGATCTTTTTGCCCGTACCACTTATGGGGGAAGAATATCTCTTGCGGTCGGTCTGCTTGCTACCCTCGTCTCCCTGGTTATCGGTGTGAGTTATGGAATGATTTCAGGATATGCAGGAGGCCGAGTTGATTCTTTAATGATGCGTGGCGTGGATGTTCTTTATTCTCTCCCCTTCATCATCTTCGTGATTTTATTGATGGTTCTTTTTGGTAGAAATTTCCTCCTTTTATTTGTCGCGATCGGTGCAGTTGAGTGGTTAACCATGGCTCGAATCACCCGGGCACAAACTTTAAACCTCAAAAATACAGAATTTATTGAAGCCGCCCGAGCCCTTGGTTTCTCAAATTTGAGAATCATTTTTCGTCATATTCTTCCCAATCTGTTGGGACCCATTATCGTGTATGCAACCCTGACCGTACCAGCGGTGATGCTCCTTGAGGCTGTTCTGAGTTTTCTGGGTCTTGGTGTACAGGCACCCATGAGCTCCTGGGGAAGTCTAATCAAAGAAGGAGCGGAGAAAATGGATGCTGCACCATGGCTGCTTCTATTTCCTGGGCTGTTTTTTTGCATAACACTTTTTGCCCTAAATTTTCTGGGAGATGGACTGCGGGATGCCCTGGATCCAAAATCCTCCAAAAACGGATAAGTTATGGGACAGCTGAATATCCAAAATCTTTCAGTTAATTTCCACAGCCGTGAGGGAATAGTTCAGGCAGTCAATGATATCGATCTGGAGATCCAAGAGGGTGAAATCGTTGGCCTGGTCGGAGAGTCTGGCTCAGGTAAATCAGTTACCTGTAATTCTATTCTGCAGCTTCTTCCCTGCCCCCCTGCAGAAATATCTCAGGGTGCCATCCATTGGACCAGCAAAGATTTGCTCAAACAAAAGGAGCAAAATATGCAGCAAATAAGAGGTAAGGAAATCTCCATGATCTTTCAGGATCCGATGAGTTGCCTGAACCCTTATCTGACCGTTTTGGAGCAGGTTGCAGAACCCCTGATTATTCATAACCTCGCAACTCCTGAGGAAGCCAGGCAACAAGCCTCGGATATGCTCGTGGAGGTTGGGGTAGATCGTATTCGTACCAGCCCAAATTCTTATCCACACGAATTTTCCGGTGGCATGAGGCAACGGGCAATGATTGCCATGGCATTGATCACAAAACCCGCCCTCTTGCTGGCAGATGAACCGACCACTGCACTTGATGTAACCGTGCAGGCAAAAATCTTATCCATTCTCAAAGAAGCATGCAAACAACTTAAGGTTAGTGTACTTTTTGTCAGCCATGACCTTGGCTTAGTTGCGGAGCTGGCTGACCGCGTAGTGGTGATGTACCGGGGGAAAGTGATTGAACAAAATGATACCAATTCGCTCTTTCGAAATCCTGAACACCCCTATGTAAAAGCCCTGATTGCCTGTCGGCCTACCCTGGAGAATTCGTCGAGCCGACTACCCACAGTGGATGATTTCATCAACCCAGAAGACTCGAAACCAAAAGCAATAAAGTCACCCCCATCATCTCCGCCCCTTATTGGAAAAGAGATTCTGGTGGAAACTAAAGGGCTAACGGTTGAATTCTCTTCCAACGATGGAAAGGTTCGGGCAGTGGATGATGTAAACCTAGCAATTCGGGAAGGTTCGACTCATGGGTTGGTCGGCGAATCAGGTTCAGGCAAAACCACGCTTGGTCGCTCTATTCTACGACTTATTCAAAAAACTTCCGGACAGATTCTTCTCCACGGCTTACCCATCCAAGAGGAATCGTCTCTGCAAAAACTTCATTTTCGCAAATCCATGCAGATCATTTTTCAGGATCCATATGCCTCTTTGAATCCCCGTCTCACCATTGAGCAAACCCTTATTGAGCCCATGACGGTTCATGGTATTGGTAAAAGTAAACAGGATCGCAAGGATCGGGTCATTGCACTTTTGGAGGAGGTTGGGCTGACCAGTGAACATCTGTCCCGCTATCCCCATCAATTTTCAGGTGGTCAAAGACAAAGAATATGCGTGGCCCGTGCACTCACCACTGAACCGAAATTTATAGTTTGCGATGAATGTGTCAGTGCGATGGATGTATCGGTTCAGGCACAGGTGCTTAATCTTTTGAAATCTCTTCAGGAATCCCGAGGATTAACTTACCTGTTTATCTCTCATGATTTGGGTGTGGTCAAATTTATGTCAGACGAAATTTCGGTGATGCAAAATGGAAAAGTTGTGGAAACTGGAAGCGCGGAAGCCATTTACCGAGATCCTCAAATGGAGTACACTCGTAAATTGATCGATGCAGTGCCGAAAGCGAATCGAAAAGCGGAATTTTATTCCTAAGAATCTTTTCTTTTTACCCGAACGGTTACATCAAAAGCATTTGGTAAAGGACCGCAGTAGGAACCGGTCACCGGAGCGACATCCCGATAATCTCTTCCAGTTCCCAAAATCACATAAGTATCATCCACCACCCGGTTGTTGGTAGGATCCAGACCAAACCACCCATGTTCCTTCACCATTACCTCAATCCAGGCATGGGATGCCTCCGCCCCTCTCATTTTCTTGCTTCTTGTATGATCAAAGAAATAGCCGCTCACATATCTAGCAGGGATCCCCAAGCAACGGCAAAGAGCCAAAGCAGCATGGGCAAAGTCCTGGCATACCCCCCGCCTTAAATCCAATATTTCATTGGCGTGGGTATTTACCGTGGTGGTTGATTTGCAATATTCAAAATTATTGTAGATAAACTCCATCACCTGATAGGCAGTCTCAAAAACATCATTAGAATCTCCTCGCAAATCCACCGCCATTCTCCAGACATTGGGATTAATTTCCACATAACTCGAGGTTTGTAAATAATCACGATATTCAGGCACTCCCTCCATTTTTGATAGAGAAGAAAGATTTACCCCATAGGGAAAATGATCGAAATCGACCCGCGAAGATGTTTCCACAATTGATCGAGACTCAATCACTAGCTTCTGATGCTCTTCTGGTAATTCAAAGTAATGAACAATGTTTCCATTAAGATCCAGGTAGCTCCGCAATTTACAACTCGGCAGAATAGTGATGGTTGAGGAACTACAATGCTGCCAATCGTTGCTCGGTGGATGCAAACGCAGCTCATTGTAACTTTGCCTGACAGGCGAAGGATAGGAATAACTTGTTCGATGAAAGATATAGAGTTTCATTTTCCAAATTCAACCAAAGAGCCCAGATAAGCAACGAACGCACAAACCGTTCACTGCTGTTGTTGTGCTTGGATAAATTGGGCGGAACTTTTCTCGCCCAGGCTTTGAATCTCAGAAGGGAGCAGGACATAGGTTTCGAAAACCCGCTGTCCAATTTTGATAAGTGTGGTCTGCAACTCATCCAAAGTTTCATGTAATCCTTTGGACATGACCTGTTGCCAGTCAGTAAAATTAACCATCGCTAAGGTGCTACCCGTCAAGCGCTCTGCCTCGTTGGCAAAGGTACCGCTGGGCACACCTGAAATTGAATGCAAACTGTGATCTATGGATCGAACACAAAAACGAATCGACCGAGGGAAGTCCTCGGAGAAAAGAAGAAAGGTCGCAACATTTTGCAAAGACAGATTACCCCGAAACTGTTGCCTAAATGCAGAAAGGGAAGTGCAGCATCGAAGAACCGACATCAAGTCTGCACGGGTGGGCTCTTTGGTCTTGAAGTTCAATGTGTCCAGCATCCTGCTGGTTTGGTCCGCACGCTCCAAATATTTGCCCAGAGAAAGAAAACGCCAACCCTCGCTGTGAGGAATAGTGGCATCAGCCAATCCCTGAAAGACAAGAGAGAACCGGATAATACGGTCGAGCAAGTAATCTGATCCGTGGTCATATTCTGTACTAGCCTCACCATTCTGGAAAAAGAGATAAATATTGTTTAATTCAATCCAGAGTTCTTCGGATAATTGATCCCTTACCATCCGGGCATTTTCCCGTGCATGAGCAATGCAGGAATAAATAGAATTTGAAAAGGTTGTCGAAAAAATGAGTGACTTTCCAATTTTTCGATATCCTTCATTTTCAGGTCTTAAATCCTCTGCACAAATCGATAGCAGTACAGGTTTCCAGAACTCCTCGATTTGTTGATCGTCCTGAGCATATTCCAATGCCTGACTTTGGTGCACTTGGATCATGCGAGCCATTCCTTCTGCCCGTTCGATATAACGGCTCAGCCAATACAAATTATCTGCAACTCTGGATAACATGATCTAGAAATCCTTTAATACCCAGGTGTCTTTACTGCCACCACCCTGTGAAGAATTAACAACCAATGAACCCTTTTTGAGGGCAACCCGAGTCAACCCCCCAGGAACAATTTCAACATCCTCCCCATAAAGAATAAAAGGTCTCAAATCCACATGCCTTCCTTCAATTCCTTCTTCACAAAAAGTAGGATGACATGAAAGAGAGATAATAGGTTGGGCAATATACTCTCTCGGATGAGCTTGGATAAGTCTCGCAAACTCTTCCCTTTCCGCAGCAGTGGATTGATTACCGATCAGCATACCATAGCCTCCGGATTCATTTGCGGCCTTGACCACTAAATTTTCCAGGTTTTCCAAAACATGGGCACGATCACTTTCTCTCCAGCAAAGGTAGGTGGGAACATTGGCAAGTATCGGGTCCTGATCTAAGTAATACTTGATCATATCGGGTACATAAGCGTAGGTCACTTTATCATCAGCCACACCTGTACCTACCGCATTTGCAAGAGCCACATTTCCCCTCAAATAGGCATCCATTAAGCCAGAAACCCCAAGCATCGAATCCTCCCTAAATACAAGTGGGTCCAAGAAATCGTCATCCAGTCTTCGATAGATGACATCGACTTGAACCAATCCCCGGGTTGTCCTCATGTAAATACAGGAATCAATCGCGATAAGGTCTTTCCCTTCCACAATCTCAATTCCCATTTGTCGTGCAAGAAAGGTATGCTCGAAATATGCACTGTTGTAAACGCCTGGAGTTAAAAGCACACAAACAGGCTTTTGAGACTTCCTTGGCGAAAGATGCTCCAGCGTACGCAGGAGGAGATCCGGATACTCTTCAACCGATCGAACCGACATTCCTCCAAAAGTTTGAGGAAACGCACGCTTCATAATTTCCCGGTTTTCCAAAAGGTAGGAGGCTCCTGATGGACAACGGGCATTATCCTCCAAAACAAGATAATTTCCTTGGTCATCACGGATCAAATCCGTTCCGCAAATATGAGCATATACTTGCTGGGGGGGGGCAAAGCCCACCATTTCAGGACGGAAATTTTTGGAAGAATTTATAATTTCCTCAGGTATGACACCGTCTTTGATAATTTTTCTACCTTGATAAATATCATTGAGAAATAAATTCAGTGCTATAATCCGCTGCCTCAAACCAGATTCAATTACATTCCATTCACTTTCCGGAATAACTCTTGGTATGAGGTCAAAGGGGAAAATTCTCTCCGTACCACCATCATCCCCATAAACAGTAAAAGTAATACCATGTTCCAAAAAAGATGAATCTGCCTGCTGCCTACGTTCTGAGATTTCTAATTCTGTTAAACGGCCAAATCGCTGAAAGATTTTTTGATAATGAGCCCTTGGGTGACATGAACCATCAAACATCTCATCAAAAAAATGTTCTATCTGGTAATTTTTAAACTGGGCTTCGTTATTCATGGACAAGCGAGATTAGGCAAATCTCATGCCACTCCTCTATTCTCGTTCATTATTAGTCAAAATAAAACTCACTTATTTATGTAATTATGCTTTTTTCCGTTGAAAGGAAAAGAGGAACTGTTGGGCAAGCCCTGCATGGGTACCGAAATGAATTCTGGCAAAATCCTGCATCTGATTAATCTTCCATCGATTCATACCATACTGGGACTCTAAAGACTGGAGAATCCAAGTATCAATGGGAAAAGCCTGATTTTTCTTTCCTCCAAAAAGCAAAACACAATCAGCAACTTTTGGGCCCACTCCAGGTAACTCTTGTAACTTTTTTTTGGCTTCAGGATAATTCAACTCAGTGAGGCTCTCCAGCCAACCCGTTTTACTGTTAAGGAATTCCGCTACGCCCATCACATATCTTGCCCGATAACCCATACCCAGATCACGAGCCGTTTTCTCTGACAAGTCCTTCAAGCGTTTCCAACCAGGAAAAGCGTATAAACCATTTCCAAGATTTTCTCCAAGCAATTGATAGGTTTTTTCTCTGAGAACTTTTATTTGAGGAATACTCTTCGCTGAACTTAAAAGAAAAACAAACAAGGTTTCATCCATCGGTTGCCTGAGAATTCTGAGTCCAGCAAACTGATCCATTGCGGATTTTAGAACGCTGTCACTACGCCAAGGTAAGGAACTAACTGCCTCATCATAGGATGAATCAAGCCACAAATATTCGAGCAATTCTTTTTTACCCACCAGATTAATATTGGAGGAAAGCCAATAAACTAATCCATCATTCCATTTAAGCTGAACCACCGCCTGACCAATGACACCAGTCCAGTGATTTTTAGCCGATTGTGTCCATGAAAAGCTCTGTCCTCCAAGTAAAGTCTCTTCTAGGCCTATGTAGGATATTGGGTGATTCCCACCCAAAGAGCTCCATTTAACAGCCATAGAATCCAAGTAAGAAAACTACTTGGACCACAAGAAACTCTGCTTCTCAGAGAGTGGCTTTAAGTCATTCTCCATAAGTCTTAATCTCCAAGCAAGAAGTTTGATTGACTGATCTGGCCAATCCTCTCCAGTCAGGCCAATAAAGACTTCTTTTCCAAAAATATCTTTCTCCATTACAGGAAGTTTTACCGACTGAACTTCCGGTGATGAAGATGAGACCCAATCCAAAGACCAGTGGGACTGATCAGATAAAATAGATTTTCCCTTTGCTTTAACTTTTACCACAAAGTAAAACCCTGAACGACTAGACGGATCGGAGCGGGTATAAAGTCTGGTCCCACTGTACTCCCGACCAGTAAATAACTCCGGGATTCTGGAAAATTCAGGAGATGTAATAAATGTGCGATTACGAATTTCTAACTCAATACCCCCAAAGACAGATTGGGAATACAAACATAAAAATACACAGGTAAAGGCGGGAAACTTCCAAACTTCCCGAAGAAAAGAAAGGTGCAGGATTTTACTCCTCAGAAGCTGGTGTTGCTTCCTTTGTAGTTTCAGCTGCTGGGGCACCAGAGTCAGGCCCAAGAACATCTTCGGTGGTTGCCTTATCTGATGATTTAACTTCCGCCGCAACAGTGCTTGTATCAGCCTTGGACGCTGCTTTTTTGGGAACGGACTTGGAAATTTTTCGTGCTGGCTTGGCCTTGGCAGTAGCTTTCTTTGGGGTAGATTCTGCAAGAGCTTTTTTGCGGCGAGCCAAGTAGGCTGCACGTCGTCTGCGCTTGATCAATTTATTGTATTGTTTGCTCATATAGAATGGATGAAACTAAGGGTATCTCGTTACTTTGGCAAGTCTTGGAAATATTAGATCAATTGATTGCCACAGGTTTGCCTGATTTGGCCGATTCATAGGTCGCGTCTATAATCTTCATCAAAGCGAGTGCCTGATCCGGAGTATTGAGGGGTGCCTCTTTTCCCGCCAAAGTAAGGGCGAAGTTTTGAGCAGAACGAATCCGCCCCATATCCTCGCACTCCTCAACCACGATGGAACGATTTACTGAACGGCCATGTTCCTGAAAATACAATTCACAATCATCAATCGCAGTGGCATCAATTCCATCCCTGCCAAATAAACGACGGACCATACCTCCTGCCTTGGTGCCCTGATAAGTTACGGAAACCTCTTCCCGCTGATTCATCTCCGCCCATGATACCTGAAAACTGAGCACCTGACCGGTTTGGAAACGGACAAATCCATGGGCTGCACTTTCCACATCTGTGACCCCATCAGCAACATCGGGAATGCCCCATGGGCCTTTGAATCCTTTGTCCTGAATAAAGTTATCGAATGTCTGGGCAAGCACATGGCTGGGCTCTGGATAGTCCATGTAAAACAACGCCAAATCAATCATATGCAAAAGATCAATCAGCGGCCCCCCACCCGATTGTGCCTGATTGGTAAACCAGCCACCAAAGCCAGGTATGCCTGTACGACGAATCCATTTTGCCTGAGCAGAGTTGATTGTACCAATCTCACCCGCTTCCAAATACTTTCGCATCGCATAAGACTCTGGACGTGCACGGTTGTTGAAATTGAACATCAAGATCTTACCTGCCTCTTCTGATGCCTGCTTCATCTCTGCGACCTCATCCGCGTTTAAGGCAGGAGGCTTTTCACAGAATACATGCTTCCCCGCATTTAACGCCTGAATCGCTAATGGCTTGTGCGTACGGTTAGGCGTAATGATGCTGATCGCGTCCAAGTCAGACAGTTCATCAAGCATCTTTTGCGAGTCAGCAAAGACATGCTGGGCACCATAGGTCGAAGCTGCTTTTTTTGCAGCCTCCTGATTCATGTCACAAATTGCCACAATCTCGGCACCACCCGCATTAAATCCAGGGGCGTGATACTGTAGCATTCCGCCCGCTCCAATGATTCCTATTTTTTGAGTCATTTAATTTAGATTTTGATTACTTTGGGATTTGGGGAAACTTAACCCATTTTTGTTTTGAATTTGAGCTCTTCACGACGGTTTCGATGAATGCCATTCCAATAATACCATCACGGATATCAGGATAATCATATCCGGATTTGCGGGGAAATTTTCCCGAAATTTCATCGCGGATCGCAACAGCAGCACAATTGTAAACATTGGCAAATGCCTCAATAAATCCTTCCGGATGCCCAAATGGAATACGGGTATGATCGGCGGCCGCACCTGTGACATATCCATTGCCACGGCGATATACTTGGCGGGGCTCACGAGCATCCTTGACAATCAAATCATTCGGTTCTTCCTGGTGCCACTCGATCGATTTCTTGGTGCCGTATACCCGGATATTCAGGTCATTTTCATCCCCATTCGAAACCTGAGATGCGTAGATGATACCACGGGCTCCTCCCTTGAAACGGACCAGCACATTGCCATCGTCATCCAGTTTTCGGCCCGGAATATTTACTGACAAGTCCGCACACAAGGAATCAATTTCCAAACCACTTATGTAATGCACCAAGTTCTCTGCATGGGTTCCAATGTCTCCCATACAATTAGAGATACCAGCGACTTTTGGATCGGTACGCCAATTGGCAATGGACTTATCTTCGCCGGTAAGCGCAGTAATCGCATAGCCCTGCGGATATTCACAAACCACCTTGATAATTTTACCGAGCTCTCCCTTCTTTACCATCTGGCGGGCAAGCTTGACCATAGGGTAGCCAGTGTAGTTATGGGTTAGAGCAAAGACTTTTTTTGTCTTGGTGATTACCTTCTTTAACGCTCTCGCTTCCGCGAGTGTGAAGGTTGCAGGTTTATCACAAATTACATTGATACCTGCCTCAAGAAAGGTCTTAGCCACTTCGAAGTGTAAGTGATTGCGCACTACAATCGAAACAAAATCGATTCTCTCCCCGAGGGGTAAGGATGCTTCCTTCTTGGCCATTTCTTTGTAGGAGGCATACACCCTGGACGGATCGATAAAGAAATCCTTTCCTGAGAGGGCAGATTTTTTTGGATCCGAGGAAAAAGCTCCAGCTACTAATTCAATCTGTCCGTCCAAGCCAGCAGCTCGGCGGTGCACTCCACCAATAAAGGCACCACGGCCCCCACCGACCATGCCCATGCGTAATTTTCTGTTTTTCATGATTGGATTGGATCTATTGGTTTTCCTTGTCGAACGCGGAGTCGAAAGCCATTTCATTGGGCTTAAAGTCGAGCTTTTTAACAAAAGCACAAGATTCTTCCGCCCCGTGGAAACGATCCATCCGACTGTCTTCCCATTCCACAGATAAGGGTCCTGCATATCCTATGTCGTTGAGGGCAATGATAATTTCCTCAAAATTTACATCTCCCCTTCCAATGGAACGGAAATCCCAGAATCGTCTTGGATCCGCAAAAGTGGTATGCCCACCAAAAACACCAACTGTACCATCCCCGTGCCCCCACCAGGCATCCTTCATATGGGCATGATAAATGCGGTCTGCAAATGTCCGGATAAATTTCACATAGTCCACTCCCTGATACCCCAAGTGAGATGGATCATAATTAAAACCAAACCGTTTGTGACCCTTAACGGCCTCAATCGCCCGTTGGGCACTGGCGATGTCGAAAGCGATCTCTGTTGGATGTACTTCGAGGGCAAAATTTACATTTTGTTTTTCAAATTCATTAAGGATTGGACCAAAGCGTTTGGCAAAATCTTCAAAACCTTTATCCCAGTAAGCCTGATCCGTTGGAGGAAAAGCATAGATAGAATGCCAAATACTTGATCCAGTGAAACCATTGACCACCGCGGGAAAATCATCCTTTTTGCCACGCCCGGGCTTCGCGTTGACAAAGTTACGGCAAGCCTTAGCAGTCTTTGCCAGTTTCTTGGCCGCACGCTTTCTAACCTTTTCTGGATCACCTTCTCCCCAAACATCGGCAGGCAGAATCGCTTTGTGACGTTCGTCAATCAGATCACAAATTGCCTGGCCGACAAGATGACTGGAGATCGCAAAGGAAGTGAGTCCGTGATCGCTAAGAATTTCCCAGCGTTCCTGACAGTACTTTTTCGAAACCGCTGCTTTATCAACATCGAAATGGTCACCCCAGCAGGCAAGCTCAAGCCCATCATAGCCCATCTGCGATGCTTTAGCGGCGAGGTCAGGTAGCGAAAGGTCGGCCCATTGGCCGGTGAATAAAGTAACGGATCTTGGCATATTGAACAGTTGTAGGGGTTAAAAATTACTAAGGGTTGTTTTGTTTCACTAAATACTCACTTGAGGGGCAACCTCTTTTTTTAGGCAGAAAACTGGAACTTAGGAACGGACAATTATTTTCTCTGCCGTTTTGGAACCCAGGGTGAAAAGAGCTTCACCCAGAATTTTAAGTTCCATGGAATCGGCGATGCGGTCGTTTTGAACCACTTCAATTTTTTTACCAGGGGTTAATTTTTTCTTACGGGCAAATTGCAGGAATTCTTTTCCCTGATCCTGAATGGACTCGATTCTTACATCATCACCTGCTTCACAATCCAGCAAAGTACGGCTGGAAGCGCTAGGCATGGTGCCACGCTTGGTGGGAATAGGGTCACCATGGGGGTCATGACTCGGACGTCCAAGAAACTCATCCAGCTTTTCGAGCACTTTTTCTGAAATCGCATGCTCAAGCTCCTCCGCTTCATCGTGAATCTCCCCCCAGTCCAAACCAAGCGTTTCCACAAGAAAGGTTTCGAGCAGACGGTGTCTTCGTAACATACTCATCCCGACTTTCCGCCCCGAAGCAGTTAATTTAACTCCTTTGCGTGGGCGGTAATTTACCCACCCTTTTTTTTGCAGACTTTTGATCATGGTGGTGGCAGTGCCAGGGGTAACTTGTAAACACTCAGCCACCCGGCCCATCGCCACCTCTGAAGATCCTGTCTGGGTCGACTCAACAAGAATTTGCTTGAGGTAATTTTCAACAGTTGAACTAGGCATGATATATAACTGATAGATAAGGCTGTTCTTGACTGATTATTTTTCAAGCATATAAAGTTTTACTTTGACTGTTCAAAGTTTGTAATTTCAGCAAACTAAATAATCATGCTTAAATTGATTCATACAATAGCAACCCTGCTTACTGCATCACTTCTCACCAGTTGTGAAAGACTGGCTCCAGTTTCTCCAAAGGAAGATTTAAAGCCTGTGGTTGTCGCTACCACCACCCATATGGCTGATCTTATCAGGCAGATTGGCGGGGATCATCTCACCCTAATTCCTCTGATGAAAGCAGGGGTGGACCCACACTCATATCGGGCCACTGCTAAAGATATTACCAACCTACAGAGTGCAGACCTGATTGTTTTTCACGGACTCGACCTAGAAGGCAAAATGGCCCGTGTTCTGAAGGAAACGAAACTGAACAGAGGAAATCCTTTTTCGCCCTGTGAAAACTTGCCCAAGAAAGAATTATTGAGCGATGAAGATGGTGGCCACAATACAGATCCTCATCTATGGTTCTCTCCCGATTTATGGATTAAGTGCGGACAACAGATTGCCCATAAATTGATCGAACTGCTTCCCGATAAAAGCTCAATGTTGCAGACGAACTTAGAGAAGTTTCGGAAGTCTGTTGATGAAATTGACCAATGGGGAAAGTCACTCATTGAAACCATCCCCTCTCAATCACGAATCTTAATTACCAGTCATGATGCATTCCGCTATTTTGGCGAGCACTTCGGCATTCAGGTTCTCGCCCTGCAGGGAATTAACACCCTCGCCGAAGCCGGCTTGGCGGACCGGGCAAATCTGGTCCAATTTATCAAGGATAACAAATCCCCTGCCCTTTTTATCGAAAGCAGTGTGAACCCGAAAGCATTGCAGGAAATTGCCCGCGAAACTGGCTCGGTTATAGGGGGCACTTTATTCTCGGACGCATTAGGCACTGAGGCTCAACAGGTAGTTGGTCCAAATAGCGAGGAGCTTTCCACTGCAACCTGGCAGGGAATGATGGCTCATAACTTAAGCACGATTCAGAAAGCATTGGTTAAAGCGCAATGAAAACTAACCTGCCCCACCCTCTTGAAATTCATGACCTCACGGTCGGATACAATCAGAAGCCAGTGCTTTACGGGATAGACATGGAAGTGGAAGAAGGCTCACTCGTTGGCATTATTGGACCCAATGGAGCCGGCAAGTCCACATTGATTAAAACGGTGATGGGCATGATGAAACCCGAGGATGGGTATGTGAAAATTTTTGGAGAAACCGGGAAAAAAGCAATCACGCGTGTCGGGTATGTTCCTCAGCGTGAAAGTGTGGACTGGGACTTCCCGGTTACAGCCATGGATGTTGTACTGATGGGGAGATTCGGTCACACCAGATGGTACCAAAGGGTAAGCAAGAGAGACCGTTTGTTTGCATCTGAATGCCTCGAGCAAATGAATATGCTCCCCTATGCGGACCGTCAAATTGGCAATCTTTCCGGCGGGCAGCAACAACGCGTATTCTTAGCCCGTGCTCTCGCCCAGCAGAGTGATTTATATCTGATGGACGAGCCTTTCGAAGGCGTCGATGCGGTCACGGAAAAAGCCATTGTCGAATTGTTAAAAAACTTACGAGACCAAAAGAAAACGCTTTTGATCGTTCATCACGATCTCTCCACTGCCAAAGAATATTTTGATCAACTGCTACTACTTAACCTGAGAATGGTGGCATATGGGCAAGCATCAGATGTTTTTACCAATGAACTACTTCAAAGAACTTACGGCGGGAAGCTCACCGTGCTCTCGGAAGTTGGCAGTCGTAACATTGAGAAGAATTAATCAAAACGCAGTCGGTTTATCATGCATTTGAAAGGCTTGAGTCAAAAATTCATTCCCACTTTCTTTTGGTTTCTCTTCGGCTCTGCAAGCTTGGTTCATGCGGAACAAATCGGAGGAATGGCTCAAAGTAATTGGCTTGAGAACATGATGCGGTTTTGGACTTTTGAAGATTCATCCATGAGGGTGATTGTCGTTGGTGTCCTGCTCATTGGGATTAACTGTGGACTGATGGGCGGATACATTGTAACCCGCCGACTTTCCATGTTTGGCGATACCCTGTCCCACGCGGTTCTGCCCGGTATTGCGGTGGGGTTTTCTCTTAGCCAATCACGCAATGACTGGGCTTTGATGTTTGGGGCGATCGTTTCAGGCTTTCTCGGAGTGGCTGCTATTTCCTTCCTCATCAAGTATACCAAAATCAAGGCAGATAGTGCGATGGCCCTCATTTTATCTTCTTTCTATGCTCTCGGTATCTGTCTGCTTGCCCATTTACAGCAATCTTCCGGGAGTGGTGTGGCAAATCTCGAGAGTTACTTATTTGGATCCTTGGTAGGTCTATCCCATGCGGACCTTCTTCCAATGTTATTTTGCTTACTTTGTGTCGTTCTTACTTTGGTTGGCTTGCGTAAAGAGCTTATAATTTCGGGATTTGATCCCACTTTTGCTCGTTCGATTGGTTTGCCGTTGGACTGGATCCAGTTCTTACTTTCAGCCTTACTTGCGTTTTGTATTGTCACCTCCCTGCAGTCCATTGGCGTGGTCTTGGTTTCTGCCCTGTTAATCATACCTGCAAGCACATCTTGGTTACTCACACATAGATTATCACACTTGCTTGCTCTATCGGCTGTAATTGGTGGCATAAGTGGACTGCTAGGTTGCTTTCTTTCTTTTCTCCACCATCGTTTGCCTGCCGGACCAACCATCATTTTGTGCTCCACCTTTATCTTTTTGTGTGTGCTTCTTTTCAGTCCGCAAGGTGGAATGATTCCTGGGTGGATAAGATCCAAAAGGCTCGGCCAAAAAATTCGCTGGGAGAATACCCTTAAAGCGTGCTTTCAGGTTCTGGAACAATCAAATTTCGAAATAGAATCTTTTCCACAGTCGCAGCTGGCCCGTAGAAGAGGAAAAAGTGCTGCTGCAACGGAGAAGGAGGTGGATGTCCTCATCCGCCAGGGATACGCCACCCGAATTCATCAGCCCTCAATAAAATCTAACGAACTGCCTTCCGAACCGGTAATCTCTTTAACTCCCAGTGGATGGGAAGTCGCTTGTCGCATGATTCGTAATCACCGGTTATGGGAACTCTATTTAACCCAAGAGGCTTCCTACGCCTCCGATCATGTCCACGATGACGCGGAAAAAATTGAGCACATAATTGGCGAAAAAACCGTACGCAGACTCGAACGAATTCTTTCAAATCCCAGATTGGATCCTCATGGTAAACCCATTCCCTCTCAGTCGGACATCGATCGTGGCTGGATTTCCAGCACCCAAGAGGAACCTGTATGATTATGGACTTTTTAGATCTTCTTCTGGCTCCGTGGTCGACTCCGGAACAAGTTTCTTGGAATCTTCAAATTGCGGTCATGGGTACCCTGGTTTGCCTCAGTTGCGGAATTGTAGGCACTTTTATTGTGATCCGGAGAATGGCTCTGCTTGGGGATGCCATAAGCCATGGAATCTTACCAGGCATCGTCATTGCATATCTGCTTACGGGCAGCCTTAGCATTGGACCCATGTGGATAGGTGCTTGCTTAGCGGGAGTAGCATGCGGATTTCTCATAGAATGGTTGCGAACTCAAACCCCTCTTCGGGAAGACGCAGCCATGGGTCTTACCTTTACCTCTTTTTTTGCCCTCGGTGTCGCGCTGCTCAGTAGCGAGGTGAAACATGTTCATCTGGACCCATCCTGCATTCTTTACGGAGAGATTGGCTTAGTTCCCTTAGAAGGTGAACTTGTTATTGGTGATCTGTGGTTAGGTAATCAAACTATTTGGACCATGGGCTTTATTTGTTTTACCGCCCTAGCTTTGTGCGTAGTTTTTTACCGCCTCCTTTTGGTTACGAGTTTTGATCTTCACTTAGCAAAATCATTGGGAATGCCCGTCAAAATCATTCAATACGGACTGATGATAATCCTTTGTTTGGTGCTTACCGCATCATTCGAATCAGTGGGGGTAATCTTGGTAATATCAATGATGATACTGCCCTCACTCAGTTCCTCTTTTCTCTTCGCCCGATTGCCAATGATTCTATTGTGCTGCTTGCCCTTTTCCTGTCTTTACGCAATCGGCGGGATTCACTTGGCACATTTGATGAACTTTCCTATTTCTGCGTCCATGACTCTAGTGGGCGTTGCCCTTTTTATTCCCTGCTGTTTTTTGGGTCCCAACGGCGGACTGCTTTTCAATTTACGAATTACGCAAAAGCGTAGTACCACAAAAAGCTTGTCCTCCTAAAACACAAAAGCCCTCACATGGAGGGCTTTTGCTCAAAACTTAAAGTAAGGCTTCTTACTTCTGTGCTAGCGCAATTTTGCTGGCTTTTTTACTGGAACAGTTACAACCATCAATTGATACGCTATCCCCGGCAGCAAGTTTGGTTGGGCACTCAAATCCATCCAATGCGGTTTTGCTGGAAACCTTTACCTGCTTTTCACGTTTTCCCTGCTTTACAGTGAGGGTTTTGGAATCAGCATCAAAGCTCACTACTTTACCCTTGATGGTTTTGGATGGGCATCCTGCAAAGACGGAAGCAGTAAGAAAAAGGCTGGCGATAAGACTGGTCACTAATTTCATAAATAACTTTGGTTGAGGGTTGAGAAACATTTATTGTCTATCTACCAATCTACTATTTCAAAATAGACAAGAAAGAAGTATTTAAACTTAGCCACTTATTTTATGAAAGCACCTTCTGTATTTCTGATTCTTTTTTTGATTGGAACGAGCTATTTCGTTCGTTCTTCACTGGTCGCCCATCCCATACCCGATCTGCCCATTTTTGGAAAGTTTGACCAAAATGGAAGCAGTCAGGTTGAGGTGGAAATAGATCCCCGTGCCTTTGCGGATGATCCTGAAGCGGAACCTTTCCTGACGGTGCCAGCTTTGGAGGAACTTAACATGTCCGCCCGGCAATATTTATTGGACCAGAGTTTTGAATTGCTCGAAAGCTCTCTTCAAATCCGCATGAATGAACAAAGTTGGTATCTTCCTGATTTTGCATACGAATTTGCTGAAACGGTAAATAAAGACGAAAACAACCAAACCATCATTAAGATCCGGGCTTTTACCTCCGTGGAGAGAGAAAGTAACTCCTCTTATCAAATTCGGGCAAAGGAAACGGCCCCTCTTGACTTAATTTTCACCAATCAAATTAATGGTGTTCCTCACCGAAGGGTAAATGTTCTATTTCCTGGAGAGGAAAGTTTTGTCCTCCCCTTGCCTCTCTTGGTAAATCAAAATCAGTCTACTGAATCGCTTTCCAGTGACTCATTGGATAACCCACCAAGGAAAAGTGATTCACATCACACACTGAGCACCCTGCTCTCCTTTGCCAGGCAAGGCTTTCTTCACGTCTTACCCCTAGGAGTAGATCATATTCTTTTTGTTTTGGGAATTTTTCTCCTTTCCCGAAAATGGAAACCATTACTCTTTCAAGTATCCGCATTTACCTTAGCCCATACCCTTACCCTTGGTATGGCAACAGTCGGATGGGTATCTGTACCATCCTCGATTGTGGAACCGATCATAGCTGGAAGTATAGCTTTTGTTGCTCTGGAAAATATTTTCTTCCCCAAATATCATGCCCGCCGGCTCATCATTGTTTTCCTGTTTGGACTGATTCATGGATTGGGCTTTGCGGGTGCATTGTCTGACCTTAGTCTCGACCCTACCGTTCTGATCACCTCTTTGATTGGGTTTAATCTTGGGGTGGAAGGGGGGCAACTTGCTGTTATTCTCCTAGCG
>Ga0255769_10000495_pt1 | contig 46930 bp, 39 predicted proteins | sample 041ome_9_FD_179637 | JGI IMG/M metagenome (GOLD analysis project Ga0255769, IMG submission 179637) | Coastal salt marsh microbial communities from the Groves Creek Marsh, Skidaway Island, Georgia - 041413US metaG (version 2) | ecosystem: Environmental > Aquatic > Marine > Intertidal zone > Salt...
CGACATTCGAATCCGTATTGGTGTTTTCTGGCTTTACGCTCGCGATTAATAATTTCGCGACGGTTTCGAGTATTTTCGTCCTCCGCTGGCGCCAGCCCAACCTGCCGCGGCCCTACAAAACCTTTCTCTACCCCTTACCGCCGCTCATATTTTTAGGTCTCACAGGATGGACCCTTGGGTTCGTTATGCTTAATCGTCCAGTCGAAGCGCTCTTTGGCTTGGCAATAATCGCCTCTGGACTCTTCTTCTACTGGGTCTCACTCCGCGGCAGCCAGATCGAACATTAGCCTCGAACGCTGATATGGCGCTTAGAGGCATTCCCCGCATTCTGGCCTCTAAATTAGGTCCATTTGCGGGCATTTGTTGCCAGTTTGTAACACAGGCAAGGCAGCACACTAGATAGACTGTACAATCGCCCCCTGTTTTTGAATTCTTCTAACGCCGCACCCTAGCCTGCAACGGGCTGGCGGCGGTTTCTATTTGTGATTACCGAACAATGAGACGCTTCATGCCTACCCTTTTACGCGCATTCACTCTCGCTGCCATTTTTGCTGGCTCACTCACCAGCACTGTGTCCGCTCAAGACGCCGGCGACGAGTCCTCAACTGTCATATATACAGCGGACTATTTCGATCAGTGGCAGCCCATCACCGCTCAAGACATGCTCGACAGGATTCCTGGACAAGGCGCCGCGGGCGGGCCTAGCAGCGGGCCGTCGAATATCCCCGGCAACCCCGAAACGGGTGGCCGCGGATTGGGGGGCGGTGGCGGTAATCAAGTGCTTATTAACGGCAAACGCATCGCGGGGAAAAACAATTCGACAAGCCAGCAGCTAGATCGGATCCCTGCGACGCAGGTTCGCGAGTTCCAAATCATCCGCGGCACCTCGGGCGACCTCGATGTGCGAGGCAGCGGCCAGATCGTGAACGTCATACTCACTGAGGCTATTGCGTCCAACAGCATCTCTTATGAGGCGAGCATCGATCGCTATCAAGATCAGAATTTCCGTCCTGGGGGAACCTTGTCTTTAAGCGGTCAACGCGGCGGGCTAGATTATCTTTTTGCTGCCCGTAGCCAACCTCGTTACAACGTGTCGATCGGCGATGAGTACAGCATACTCGGTGATTTTTCGATGAATGACCTCGTTCTCGAAACACGCACGCGCGACCAGATGCAGAATGAGATCAGCATGAATCTCGGATACGAGATATCGGAAAACAGCAGCCTCCGAGTAAATGCGCTCTACGCCGACCGAGACGACCCCACCGATGTCGAACGCTATACAACAAACCTGCGGGTGACGCCGAATACAGTACTCAGCGAAAGAGAAGAGATTCCAAGTCAGCGCGACAACTGGGAAATTGGTGGCGATTATGAATTAACGTTTAGGAACGGGCAGCGCTTCAAACTTCTCGCTATTGCCAATCAAGACAATCGCGATTCAGCAAGAGAGAGATTCGAACTCCGTGACGATGGCTCAGAAGAAAAAAATCTCTATCTAGGCATCAATAATGTAACAGAGGAACAGATAGTTCGAGGGTCATATACGACGAGCCTTTTCGATGCACAGAGCATTGAGTTTGGTGTCGAGCGTGCGCAAACTACGCTTGATTCTGCACTAACCCTAGGGGGTCTTGTAGCGGGCGGCACACCGTCCGCAGCGGTCGGCGGCCTTGTTCCGCAAACCGTTAGTAATGCAAATTCGTCTGTCCAAGAAATACGTTACGAGCCCTTCGCCATTCATAACTGGACTCTCACGCCTACCCTTTCTCTTGAAACGACGCTTTTATATGAGTCATCGGAGATCACGCAATCCGGCGACAGTAGCAATCAACGGGATTTTAGTTTCGTTAAACCGAAAATCGATCTTCGCTATAACCCGAGCACAAATCTTCAATTGCGCGGCAGTATCGAGAAAATCGTGAACCAGCTGAGCTTTGCCGATTTCGTCGCGGTTAACGATGAAACTGATAATGATACGAACACACTAGAGGGCAACACCGACCTGCGCCAACAGTGGCAGTGGCGCTATGTGTTTAATGGGGAGTATCGCCTGCCCGATGACCTCGGCGTGCTTAATGCCGAAGTGTTTTACGCGCAGCATCAAGATGTGATCGACAGGCTAGACTCAAGTAGATCAGAAGACAGCCTACAATCGGTAAATGGCAACATTGGCGACGGCGTTGAAATGGGCGTGAACCTCAGCGCTAGTGTTAGAGCGACGCCCCTCGGCATGCCGAACTTGCTTATTACGACTTCGCTTAATGTACAAGACTCCGAGGTAACCGACCCCCATCTTGGTATCAAGCGCCGCTTCCAGAACTACCAGCGCGGCCGTTTCACTCTGTTCTTTAGACACGACATCCCCGACTTAAGAGTCAATTGGGGAATGCAGTATTTCGATCGCATAGACGGCGGCATGTTCCGCTACGACGTCGATGACATTGAGTTTAATGTCGGCGAGCCTCGCGTAAACCTTTTTGCAGAATATCGAAACCAGCGGGGCACTACGTATAGGTTCGATGCCGGAGCTTTAACTAATGGAGCGCAGTGTCGCCGTCGTACTCGTTTTGTCGGTCGCACGACGGCAAACATTCTCGAAGAAATCGAGTACCGATGCACGACCACGGGCATCGAACTAAGCCTGCGAGTCAACGGTACTTTTTAACCTAGGCTTTTCTAGGCTTCCCCTTACTGCGAAACAGCAGCACGCTAGAGATTACATCTCTAGCGTTTCTTCTCTCACCAACTTTGTCGCAATCTGTTCGTCAGTGAAAGGCATTTCTAACCATTGGCTCTGCGAGTAAATTTTGGTTTGGTCAGCGTAGAATGGCGAATCCGGCTCCGGTGACTGCGAATAGGTGAGTATCGCGCGCGCACTCGGAGTTCCGTCTTCGTTCCACGTAACCGACTGTATGTAGCTGTTGCCGGTTACAATTGGCGTGTAGCCGCCGTTGTCGCCATCGAAACGCGCGCTGATTACGCTAAACATCCCCGCGCGGCCATCGCCCCCCGGCACTCCAATTTTCTCACCATTACGAATCTCAAACTGTACATCACCCCACCGCGCATCGAGCGCAATACCTGCGTCGGTTATCCGATCCACCGCCACATGCAGTGCAGCAACAATAGCTTCCCGGGTTGCCGTTTCACTAAGCGTTAACCCGCGAGGCGTGTGGACTGGATCGGCATTGTCGAATGGCACTGCGTAGTAAGCAGAAAGCTGATTAGTCTCCGTGAAAAATTCATTGAAAATATGCGCCCCGCGACTCTCTACTGTTTGTCGACGATCCCAGTTCGCGAGCACCGCACAGGCCTCGGCGAGAGTAGGATCATCAGCACAGACCTCGAGCACTTCATCGAGGAACAATTCGGCGCCGTAGTGACGATGAGTAAATAGTAAATTTTCGACAGTTGCCTGGTCGAATTTCTCGCCTGCGTTCAGCACCTCTTCGACAAATTTGAGTCCTGCACGTGTGCGTAGCGTGCGCTGCGCATTCTCGTCGCCGATTATCGGCGAGTAACCTTCGAGACGCATAGCAGGATTGCTAAGCCAATACGAGTCGTTGCTGTTACCGGCATACGTCGTTGTAATCAGGCTAGGTTGCTGCGATGGTGGCATGAGCCCCGGGGCCGCGGCGCTTTCATCTATCTGCCAATCGCAGCTGGGGTCGGAGCCATTAAGTGTCGTTATACGTGCACCTGCAGATTGATCAACCGCGCAACGCGCAATCAAATCAACCGACACATTCGGTATAGCCGACATGTCAGCATAAAGAGCCCCACCCGCTTTGTCGGCCGCAATTGTGTTCACAAACGCTGCACCTTGGTGATCAGCGAGCGCCTGCTTGAGCTGTGTGACATCGGTCGCGCGCTGCATCGCAGCATACTGATCACCCGTGCGGTAATTTTCATAATTTACGTCGCGCATAACATAAACGTGTTGATCGTTCCATGGCGTATTAGGCCCTGCAACGACTGGGCCAAAATGCGTTAAATAGACTGTTCGGTTTTCTATTCCGGTTGCGGTCTCAACTGCAACTTCGATCGCTTCGATGGGGCGCTCTTGGTCGCCGACGAGGTAGGCCATCGGATTACCAGGCACAAGATCCAGTCTAAAGAAGGTAAAGCGCAGAGCCGTGGAGACGGTATGCGACCACGCAATCGTCTCGTTAAAACCAATCGCAAGTCGTGGTGTCGCAATCAGGCCAACTCCCATAAAATCGATTTCGCCTGGCAACGTGAGATGCGCCATATGAAACCGAGAAGGCCCTTGCCAAGGGTAGTGCGGGTTGCCTAGAAGAATGCCACGCCCAGTGTCGGTTAACTCACTTCCAAACGCGTATGCATTACTGCCGATTTTTTCGACATCGAGCGACAAATCGATCGGCTTTAGTGACGCGATCGCTTGGTTAGGCGTCGCTGTTGCGATTTGGTCTGTTACACGCCCAAGGCCATAGCGTATGCCTACTCCAATTGCGAGTCGCGCGAGGTCTCGTTCATCAATGGGCTTGACCCACTCTGCGCCAGCGCAGGATGCAGGGAGCTGATCGGCGTGGGTATCGATGTAGCGGTTATAGCCGCGTGCGTAGCCGCTATCCATCGCATTGCTGTCAGCGGAACTCGCTGCTAAATACTCGTCGATTTTAGCGTCGTTAAGCAACGCGCGATGAAATGCGTCGCTGTTTACGTTGCCATTTTCTGCGCCAAAATACTTTGAGAGTTCGCCGTTAACTGTGACCAGTTCTTTGGCCAAAACGCAGACACCATTTTGCGCCACAGAGTGCGCAAAACCGAAGCCTAGCCCCTCCCATGTTTGGGCCGTAATGTGGGGAATTCCATGCTCGGTCCAACGAACGTTTATGGTCTCTTTCGGAGATTCGCTTACGCCGTTGTCCGAAACACCTTCGTCTGGGGCGCAGGCCGCCATCAGAGCACTCAGACTAAAAGCAATTGCGATCTTCACCGGCGTCTGCCCTACCCGACTATTAATTACACATCGATCCTCACTAATTACCATTCTTGGCATTTTCCTCTCCCTCGATTTTATGCGCATTTTTTCGATTCGGATTATTGCGGCAACTCTAGCTAGCGAGCAGACGCTCGCGCGCTGCGGCATATTCACGCTTCAATCGCTCTACAAGCTCTCCTGCTGTACCAATAGACTTAATCGCGTTAATACCCTGCCCACAACCCCAAATGTCGCGCCATGCCTTAGCCTTAGAACTGCCGCCTGAGCCGAAGTTCATCTTCGACGGGTCACTCTCGGGAAGGTTATCAGGATCAAGGCCCGCCGCTTCGATAGATGGGCGCAGATAATTGCCGTGGACGCCGGTAAAAAGATTCGTGTAAACAATATCGCTCGCCGCGTAGTCTACTAACGACTGTTTATAGGCTTCGTCAGCGTTTGCCTCTTTGGTGGCGATAAACGCCGACCCGATATACGCCATATCGGCACCCATCGCTTGCGCTGCGAGTACGGCATCGCCCGTCGAGATTGCGCCTGAAAGCAGGACCGGACCGTCGAACCACTCGCGTACTTCCTGAATGAATGGCATCGGTGAAAGAGTGCCAGCGTGACCACCGGCGCCGGCTGCCACGCAGATAAGACCGTCGGCGCCCTTCTCGATCGCCTTTTTTGCAAACCGGTTGTTAATCACATCGTGAAGCACAATACCGCCATAGGAGTGAATTGCATCAAACACTTCAGGGCGAGCACCCAGCGAGGTAATGACAATCGGCACCTTATGCTTAACGCAGAGCTCGACATCTTGCATTAGACGATCATTCGAATTGTGAACTATCTGATTCACTGCAAAAGGTGCTGCAGGCTTATCTGGATTAGCCAAATTGTACGCGTCGAGCTCCGCGTTAATCTGCGTCAGCCATTCGTCCAACACTTCGACAGGACGCGCATTAAGCGAAGGAAATGACCCAACGACGCCGGCTTTACACTGCGCAATGACGAGCTCGGGGCCCGAGATGATAAAGAGGGGTGACGCGACAACAGGAATAGAGAGTCGGCCTTTTAGAATTTCTGGGATTGCCATGCTGGGTCCTTTTGGTTCGGGTGTGTAGCGACGATGGGTTCGAGTTATTTCTCGAATGCTAAACCGAGCATGTTGCTGCCCATAGGGGCAAACCGCTCGATGTGATGAGTGATTTCAGCACGCAGTGTGCCAAAACGCTTTGGGCTTGGAAAGGGGTACTATGCGAGCTGGTTTTGGGGTCACAACGCTCGCCAAGCGGTGACCTTAGGTTATACTGACAGACCACTTAATTTGCCATCACGGCAACTCGAACCTAGCAGGAAATCCTATGACCACCGCAGCGCAACAAGACCCCATTGTCATCGTCGGCCAAGCACGTACTCCAATGGGCGGCTTTTTGGGCGAATTAGCCTCAGTAAAGGCAACGGAACTGGGTTCTACTGCGATCCGCGCGGCGGTGGCGCGTGCGGGTCTCGAGGCGAGCGATATCGATGAAGTCATTATGGGCTGTGTGCTGCCGGCCGGCTTGGGTCAGGCGCCCGCCCGACAGGCCTCTTTGGGCGCAGGTATACCCAAGTCTACCGGCACAACTACGATTAATAAGGTTTGCGGCTCTGGCATGAAGGCGATAATGCTTGCCCACGACCTCCTGCTTGCAGACAGCGCCACTGTGGCAGTCGCGGGCGGAATGGAGAGCATGAGCAATGCGCCGCATCTGCTCCCCGGCGCGCGTTCGGGTTATCGATTCGGCCATGCAAAAGTTATCGACCACATGGCCTTCGATGGGCTCGAAGACGCCTACGAAGGCGCTGCAATGGGCGTTTACGCAGAGACCTGCGCGGATAAATATAGCTTTGACCGCGAAGCCCAAGATGCCTACGCTATTGACTCGCTGAAGAAGGCGCAAGCGGCCATCGAAAGCGGGGCTTTTATAAGCGAGATAACCCCTGTTGTGGTCGCACAGCGCGGTGGCACTGTAACAATCGACACCGACGAGCAGCCTATGAAAGCGCGCTTCGATAAAATTCCGCAGCTACGCCCTGCCTTCAGAAAGGACGGGACCGTGACCGCAGCGAATGCGAGCTCGATTTCCGATGGCGCGGCTGCCGTTGTGTTGATGCGCCAGTCTGAGGCGTCGAAGCGAGGACTTACTCCGCTTGCGCGCATCGTGGCACATACATCGCATGCGCAGGAGCCCAGTGAATTCACCATGGCGCCCATCGGAGCAATCGGCAGCCTAATGACCAAAACCGGCTGGGATAAAGACTCTGTTGACCTCTTCGAAATTAATGAAGCCTTTGCAGTCGTCCCAATGGCGGCTATCAAATCACTAGGGCTCGACGCGTCGAAGGTCAATGTCAACGGCGGTGCCTGTGCGCTCGGCCACCCCATTGGTTGCTCTGGTACGCGCATTGTCGTCACGCTACTTGCCGCACTCGCGAATCATGGCAAGAAACGCGGCATTGCCTCGCTGTGTATTGGCGGAGGTGAAGCGACTGCCTTGGCCGTCGAACTCATTTAACCCCCACTGACCTTCAAGAATAAAACCGATAAATAAAGAGAGGATTAGCTGTATGTTCTACTCAATTGTCAGAAAGCGTAAACACACTGGATTCATTCAAAGCGCCGCATTGAGCTTCGCGCTCGCCCTTGCGCTAGGCGGAAACCTTGGCCAAGCTCAGGAATCTTGGCCCGAGGTGGCCCCGGCCGAGCCGCCTGCCGAGTGGGGCGCGGTTTCAGCTAATTTCGAGGAGATCCCCTATCCCTATCCGGTTCAATTCCTCGAGATAAACCGCTTCCAGCAGGATCTTCGCTACGCCTACATGGACGTTGCGCCAAGCGGACGCGCTAACGGCCAAACTGTGTTTATACAACACGGGATGAACTTTTACTCCGAAGCCTACACTCCGACGATCAATGCGCTTGCCGAAGAGGGATTTAGGGTGATCGCAGTGGATCGCATTGGTTATGGCAAAAGCTCTAAGCCAATACTCCCCTACAGCTTTAATATGGTCGCAGCCAACATGAAGGCGCTGCTCGACGAACTCGGCATCGAGAAAACCGCGATCGTGGGGCATTCAATGGGTGGCATGGCCGTTTCTCGGTTTGCCATGATGTATCCCGAGACAACCACCCATGTGGTCATGATTAATCAGATAGGCCTCACAGACCAACGTCAGAGTCGTCCCTGGAGCGACCCTTTTGTCGGCGGCGGTGAAACCACCTATCAATCGATACTTCGAGGACACCAGCGCTATTTCCCACTTAAGTGGCCCCCCGCACACCTCGAATTTGTGCGTCGCCAGTATGGTCAAACCCTCGGCGGCGACTGGCCCCGCCTCGCGCAGGTGAGACGTCTGCAAGGGCAGATGCTTTACGACGATCCCGTTGTCTATGACTGGCAGCATATCGCGACAAAGGCGCTGGTCATCGGCGGGGAAGAGGATGGATTAGTCGATGATTTCCCAGCATTAGCCAATAATGTCGCTAATCAGCTCCAAAATAGCGCGATCATCCTCTATCCGGACGTTGGTCACGCACCGCAGATCGAAATACCAGACCTGTTTCATAAAGACCTGATTCGCTTCCTAACTTCGGACCCGAACGAGCCAGCAAGCAGCTGGAAATAGCACCCGATGATTCTCAGCGAAGAACAGCGCCTCATCCGCGAAACCGCGCGCAGCTATGCAAGCGAACACATTGCGCCCTTCGCGGCGCAGTGGGACCGGGACGCAACCTTCCCGGCGGAGGCGCTAAGCGGCCTCGCTAAGCTCGGTTTCTTCGGCATGCTAGTGCCCGAGCAGCACGGCGGCTGCGACATCGGCTACGTTGCAGCAGCACTCGTGCTAGAGGAAATAGGCGTTGCCGACGCCTCGTGCTCGACAATCGTAAGTGTGACTAATTCGGTTGGCTGCATGCCTTTACTCCATTACGGCACGTCTCAGCAGCAACGAGATTTTCTTGCGCCGCTTGCGCGTGGAGACAAGCTCGCTGCATTCTGTCTCACCGAGCCACAGGCGGGCAGCGATGCTTCGGGGCTTAAGACCCGTGCTGAGACGCGAGGCGGTGACTACGTTTTGAATGGCACCAAGCAGTTCATTACCTCGGGCAAAAACGCAGATATCGCGATTGTTTTTGCGGTTACCGATCCTGCAGCCGGCAAACGCGGGATTAGCGCGTTCGTCGTACCAACGGATACTCCTGGCTACCGCGTCGCTAGCGTCGAGACGAAAATGGGTCAGCGCGCGTCGGATACCTGTCAGATAGCTTTTGAAGACTGCGTTATTCCAGCGGAGAACCGTTTAGGCGAAGAGGGCCAAGGGTATAAAATTGCCCTTGGCAATCTCGAAGGCGGTCGAATCGGCATCGCCGCACAGTGTGTCGGTATCGCGCGCGCGGCGCTCGAAGCTGCAACACGTTATAGCCGCGAGCGCCAGGCGTTTGACAAACCGCTTTCTGAACATCAGGCAGTGGCCTTCAAACTTGCCGACATGGCTACTCAAATAGAGGCCGCGAGGCAGCTCACGCTCCACGCAGCCGCGCTCAAAGATGCAGGCGAGCCCTGCCTCAGCGAGGCATCGATGGCCAAACTCTTTGCATCCGAAATAGCGGAACGCGTTTGTTCCGATGCGATTCAAATACACGGAGGCTATGGCTATTTGCAGGATTTCCCAGTAGAGCGCTACTACCGCGACGTCCGAGCCTGTCAGATTTACGAAGGCACGAGCGAGGTGCAGAAAATGGTGATTAGTCGCGCACTCTGATATCTGTGTAGACGAGACGCAGGCATAGAACTTCGCGTTAAGGCGACTACTGGCTTCGCAAGAATTCCAGTCGAGTCAAACCGTGCTCAGAAGAGAAATAGATGGGCTCCGCGATTATGTTTTTCGGGTATCAACCGTGCGTCGATATCGATTGCCGCCTGACGAAGATAGTTTAGCGACTCTCGGCGGATCCGCCCCGGGCCCTCCCACGCATCGTCATCGCGAGACCGCCCAATGCCATGAATTACCCGCAGTCCCTTAAAGCGCTGCGCGCGGGCGAAGCCGATGGCAGCCTCGAGCTTGTCTAGCGCCTCTGTCCATGTCTCACCCGAATGGGCGACATCTACCTCCAGCAAATCCTCTCGCAGCCCAACCGGCAAAAGCTCATCGCATTTGGGGCAGGACAGCGCGTCGAGCGCAAGGTCTATTCCGCAATCGATGTTAGGGCAGGTAACGCGGCTATGCCCCGATTGAAATGACTTCACAAATAGCTCAACTCTCGGTTTTAATGGACTGATAAACGCAGTAGATTACTGCGATAAATAAGTTTACCCCAAAGCCCATGCTTTTCTCTTCAGTAGATTAACAAGAAAGGGACTCCAGCTATGAAGAACCGACACAGTGACGCTAATCCTAACACCCATCACGCGGTCAACGTCTGGATTAGAAGACTCACCTGCACTTTGAGCTTAGTCGCCTCCCTTGCGTGTACAGCTCAGGTTGAAGTTACTCAGCTCTTTTATCATGAGGTGCTTAGACAGTACGAGCAGGGGGCCATCGCCTATGAGAAAGGCGACTACGAATCCGCCTACGCCGACCTTAGCCTCGCAGCACAACGTGGCGTAAAAGATGCGCAATACCTACTCGGCTTTATGTATTTGCAGGGTGAGTATGCTCCACGTTCAATTCCCATAGGAATGGCCTGGCTCGGCACAGCTCTCGAGGTTGAAAACAAAGAGTGGCTAGCGCTTTATAAAAAACTATACGGCACATTAAACTCTGCGCAGCAGGCTTTTATCGATAATAAGGTGGACACCTACATTCAGCTCTACGGTATGGACACGCAGCGTATCGTTTGTGAAAGCAAGCCAAGAGTCGGAAGTCGACGGAAAGTTAGACAGTGCATAAAAACAGAAGACGTGAACACGCCTCTGTATTCCCTCGAGATGATGCCTGAGGGATTCGTCCCACCCTTCTCTTGTGTAGGCGACTTCCCTTGTCTCGCGGGCGAGACTCGCGTCTACTCCGATCACGATGAACTGAACCCGGATAATTTCTAACCGCTTATCAACGCCTCTTTCTAGGAGGCGCTCAAAAGTCCCGAAGACTCATCGGTGACTCATTACGCGACTTTTGTTTCGTGAGTTTCGTGAGTCTCATTAGTTTCGGGCGCTTTGTTAGCCGAATCTTTGCAATCAGCTTGCCCGAATTGAAGCACGCCGTCTGAAAAAAGGTTGCTCTTAAGGATTTTTCGATCAAGCAAATAGTCCTGAGTGTTATGCCATGGGGCATGCTCACCCTGTTTCGGAAACTCATGAATCCCGCGCTGCATATATCCAGGATTAAAGCCCGAAATAGTTGGCTGTGGCACCATCGAAGCATCCTCGGGACGCAACTTTGGCACGCAATGACTTGCGTTCTTTCTGTCCATCTCTTGCAACAAGTCACAGACGAATATCGAGTTGAGGTCAGCGCGCAGTGTCCATGAAGCATTGATGTAGCCAAATGTCTGAATGAGATTAGGCACGCCCGAAAACATCATGCCCTGATAGTAGTATTTTTTGCTAAGATCGAGTTTCACCTCATCGATAAAAAATTCTACGCCCCCCATAAACTGCATGTTAAGACCTGTTGCACTCACCACAATATCTGCTTCGACCAATCTACCCGATGACATTAAAACGCCATTCTCGACAAATTTATCAACCGTATCGGTTACCACCTCTGCTGAACCGCTTTTCACAGCTGATAGGAAATCATCGTCAGGAATAAGGCAGAGGCGTTCCTCCCAGGGGTTATAGCGCGGCGTAAAATGCGTATCGATGTCGTAGTCGTCGCCTAGTGATTTCCGTACGCTATCTAATAGAAGCTTTTTAGTTTTTTCCGGATTTTTACGCGCCCCTTTGTAAGTCGCGTTCTGAAAATAAATATTCTTCCAGCGAGTAAGCGCATAAGCCCACTTGCTAGGCAATACAGTGCCGAGGAAGTTCGCGACTGCGTCTTTTGCCGGGCGCGAAAACATATAGGTTGGCGAACGTTGAATCATTGTCACCTGCGCGGCTTTATCGACCATGTTTGGGACAATCGTCACTGCCGTCGCGCCGCTGCCAATTACTGCAACTTTCTTACCTGAGTAGTCAAGATCCTCTGGCCATTTTTGCGGATGGATCAGCTGGCCCTTAAAATTACTTAACCCTGGATAGTCCGGCGTATAACCTTCGGCGTAGTTGTAGTAACCGCTGCACATGAAAAGTACGCGCGTCTCAATTTCGACCGTCTCACCGGCAACATTCGTTGCAGTGACAAGCCAGACATCGCGCATGCTATCCCAGTTAGCTGAAACGACTTTATGACCGAAGCGAATTTTATCTTTGACTCCATACTCGGAAACCGCCTCTTTCAGATACTCGCGAATTGATTCACCGTCCGAAATAGATTTAGGGTTTGTCCACGGTTTGAAACTAAAACCGAAAGTATGCATGTCACTGTCGGATCGAATACCTGGATAGCGGAATAAGTCCCAAGTTCCGCCCACATTGTCGCGCCCTTCGAGTACCGCATAGCGCTTATTAGCGCAGCGCTTCTCAAGATGACAGGCGGCACTAATGCCGGATATGCCGGCTCCTACAATTAAGACATCTAACATGGCGTTGCTCTCATATACCCGTTTCCACCAAGACTAACCAAGATGAGGGGTTTAGGCAAAGATTCTCGATGAAACAGCGCTGGGATAGTACAATTTGAGCTGCGTTGTGCGGCATCTGCTAGCCATAGAGTTAGTACGCCGGTAACATTCACTCTATCGTTTGCATACGTTATGTCAGGATTTTTTTGTAGCATTGCGTCATCTGTCCGAAAGATAAATACAAGGGGAAGCTCGCGTGGGTTTGTCATTACAAGATCAACTTAAGAAGTCTGGCCTCGTTGATGAGAAAAAAGCGAAACAGCTTGAGCGCGCCAAGCGCAAAGAGAGCAAGCAACCTCAGCAGAAAAAAACTGTTAAGAAAAACGCCAAGCAGGAAACAGAGTTAGCGCGCAAAAAACAGCGCCAAGAGCAGATCGAACGCGATCGAAAGCTCAACGAAGAACGGAATCGCGACGGAGAGTGGCGCGCGAAAATGGCGCAAATCAGACAGCTAATCGAAGCAAATGCAATGAAGGTTGGAGGCGAGCTAAAATTCAACTTCAAGCATGAAAACAAAGTCAAACAAATTTGGGTAGACGCGCGCACTCGCGAACAGCTCAGCGGTGGCACGCTAGCCGTTGTCGAATCAAAAGTCGACGGAAAATATGTCGTTGTGCCTGTGGATGTGGCGCACAAGATTCAAGAACGTAGCGCTGAGCATTTTGTGACGATCGCGAATCCAAAGCAGCTCACTAAGCTCGAACTCGAAGAGCAGGCCTATGCTGACTTTGCGATTCCCGATGACCTCGACTGGTAATATGCGCGCATGGAATAAAATTAACTTCCCTGGCGCGTTTTTTTACTCAACGCGCCAAGCGTTGGACGCGTCGCTCTCTGATTGCCTCCTTTCGAAACGCCTTGAGGCTTCCGGTCTGACACCACGCCGGCGTCGGCATCGATCTGAGCCGGCGTCCTCTTTCGACGCCAGTCCTTCTTGGCGGGAGGTGCAGGCGCAATTTTACTGGCTTTCGCTTTGACCGGCTTTGAGGCTGGATCGTAATCCTCAGCTAATTTGAGGATCAGGGACTCTTCACCCATGCGCACCGTGTCGCCGTTAACCAATTTCTTGCGCTTCAGCTTTTCTATTTTATCGTTTACGAACACAAGACCTGCGTCAATCGCCGCTTTCGCTTCACCACCACTCGCCACCAAGCCTTCGAATTTAAGCACTTTGTATAGCTCAACTGGCTCACGCAGCAACTCGACTGACCGCGGTTTCAATCTGCTTTCGCCCGTTTTGTCACCATTCATTGCTGCATCCCTTCTATCCGATTTTAGGCGCGCGTAGTTAGCGATTCGCGTTACCGCCGATCTGTTCAGTATAGCAGTCAATTAAGTGAGAAGATCTGCCTTTAATTCGCGGCCTTGACACAAGTAAAGATTTTAGGAAAGGTGATGCTAAGAGCCTCTGAATAGACATCTGAATAAGCACTTCTGAATGAGCACTTTTGAATAAACGCCTCTAAAAATGACGCATAGACAAACTGATTCTAGGGAGAGCGGAGATGGAAATACTGCATTGGGTGCATGAGAATGTGATACGTCTTCACGTGGCTTTCGGCAGCTGCGGCCTGCTACTCTTCTGGATTCCCGTGGTAACACGTAAAGGAAATCTTAATCACAAAAAATTTGGCCGCTATTTCGCGGTTGTAATGTATGCAGTTGGTTTTTCTGGTATCACTGTCACTACATTAGATTTGCTTTTCCCACTTGCGATGCATGCTCCAGGCATAGCTTTAGAGCCTGCCCGCGCCGTCGCTGTCAGTCGTGAGGTTCGAGATTTCGCCCTATTTCTATTTTCGATATCCCTGCTTGTCTTACTATCAACACGTCATGGCTGGCTCACAGTGCAGGGCAAAGAGGACCGAAGCGCGCTGCGCGAACCGATCCAACTCGGCCTCTGCGCTGCACTTATCGTTGCGGGACTCGGACTCTCTGTAAACGGACTCGCAACAGGCTCGATATTATTCATTCTTTTTGGTGTGTTCGAAATCTATACTTCGGCAAGCTGCCTGTATTTCGCCTTGAAGCCTGTAACACGTACGAAGGAATGGTGGACGGAACATCTTAATGGCTTAATCGCCTCAGGCATTGCTGCCTATACCGCGTTCTTTGTCTTCGGCGGCCTGAACTTTCTAAGCGAGGTGTTCGGCGATACAGTTAGGGGCTATAGCATCGTACTCTGGGTAGCGCCAGGCGTTATCGGCGGTATCGCGATAGGGTATCAGACGCGAAAATACCGAACCCTATTTGAGCGATCTACTGACTAAGAAACGCTTTGGACTGCTGATTAATCCTCTAGATTCCACGTATAGCCGACGAACTCCTCAACGCTGTCTGGCCCCAATTTTTCGTATAGCCTCTGGGCGCTGGTGTTGATTTTTTCAGTCCCGAGCCAAAGTTCATTGCTGTTAGTTTCTTCGGCGAGTTGTTTAATTTCGGTCATCAATGCCGTTGCAACCCCACGCCTGCGAAAGTTAACCGCCGTATCGAGCTCATCCACATAGAGCGTACTGTGTTTTCCATAGGCGCGAGGCAATAGCTGCGCCGAGGCCATGCCAGCGAGGTCTGATCCGATGAAACAGGCAAAGAAGAAATTCCCCTCCCCTCGCAAATACCACTCAAGAGAATCAGCGGTATACCCCCCGTCGAGCAACGCATTGCCTTCGTCCCATTGCGCAGCATTTATCTTGCCTGCAAGCTTCTCAAGATTTGCCTTAAGCGTAATGCGCTTTACAAAGAGTTCGCTGTCCATTGAATTCCTCCGACTAATCTTTCTGAGAATAGCAGATTCTGGCACAAACGAATCTCTATAATCAAAAAACTACTCACAGAGACTGCTTATTCGTATTCGGTATCAGAAATTCACGAACGAGCGAATTACCGTCGCCGCGCATACAGTGATTAGACGCCATAGATGCTGAGTAGGCGCCGGCATTTATCAGCACCAAATAATCTTGCTCGCTCAGTTCAGGCAACCAGGCATCGCGATACCACACATCTAGCGCTTCGTTGATATTACCCACCACTGTCACCTGCCTAAGCTCGCCCCTACAAATCGGCGCTAGTGGCTGAAAAGGAAGATTGTAGTAAGCAGGCTCCGGCGCAATGTTGAATCCCGCGTCAACACCAACAAACCGTGACGTCTGTTTAGTCTCTTCAAATGTTTTTCCTAGGATCAAAATACCGGCATCTTTAAGCAAGTATTCACCAGGCTCGAGTTCCACTTTGTATTGGCGATGTCCAAAGTGCTTGTTCAGCACACGGCTCCATTCAGCGAGATCGAGAACACCGTCACTCGCAACGTGAGGCACGCCTAAGCCTCCACCAACGTTGACCGTGGTGACGTCCGGGCACCGCTCAACGAATTTTTCCAAGCACGCGCCCAACACGCGATCCCACTGTGGCAATTCGGCAGTCAGATAGCCGCAGCCAGTGTGGAAGTGAATTTTCGTAATCTTGAGGCTGTAATGGGCCGCTAGGCTCAGGGCCTCCTGCAATTGCTCTTCGTAGATTCCAAATTTCGTGGCTGCGACACCGGCATACTGAAGTTTGTCGTTGTCGGCGCGGCTAACGCCCATACCCGGATTAACGCGGATGCCGATCGACGAGCCCGGTTTAATTTCACCCCAAGTTTTAATCGCATGTAGCGAATCACAGTCGACAAAAAGTCCATCGAAACACGCAAGCGCATCGACGTCTCGTCGCGAAAGACTGCCTGCGGTAAACGAAATCTGATCTGGTCTGAAACCGCAGCTGACGGCGTGCTCGACCTCGCGCGGAGAACACGCGTCGATCCCACAGAGACCCGTATGCTGAAGACTCGTGAGCAATGGCGCAAATCGATTCGCCTTCATCGCATAGAGCAGCGTGTAGCCAGCAGGTAGCTTCGCATCGCGAAGTGCGGCGTGAACGCGCTCGAGATTTTCATGGACGCGCGCGAAAGAATAGACAAAGGCAGGAGAACCGAAACGTTTCGCGAGCGTTGACACTGCTAAGCCAGCAAAAAATAGCTCTTCACCGCGATAGGCAAGGTCGTCTCGTTGCCACCAGCGCTGTGATTCTTCGGCATTCATCATCTTCGGTATTCCTTTCGGAGAGTATTAAAAATTTCTACAGACGCAAAAAACAGCGCTCGAGACTGACTCGGCGCTGCAGTGTCTGTACTTTTTGCTGTTTCGTTTTTTTTGCGCTAAGCAGCGTCGGGTCCGCACGCCATAGCTTCCTGGATGAAACCAGGGTGAATTTCTTGGTTGCCGGTTATCCAACCGCGGCAGTTTTCACTTCCACAGGCGCAGGCAAACTGCCTAAACAAAACTTGCTCGGTTTCCGCATAGTCCATCGTTAAATAGCTGTTGGCAGCAATATCTTTCACCGCTGTGATCAGCATATTTCGCATATCTAACGAAATATTTGGCGAACAAGAATGTAAGAAATAGCCCGAAAAATAGGTATCGTGCAGATGCGTAATGTCATCGATCTGCAGGGTGTGTTGACGAATATCAGAGACTCTCTCACCCGCCATAGCGGCAACAATTTCTCCGCACTTAAACGACCTTAGGGAGATTACGCCGAAACCATTTGTGTCGTCCTTTCGGATCACACGGAAGTCTGTATCTTTTGGGTAAAGGGGGTTGTCCCCAAAGCTAGCAGGATAGAGCATCGTTAATTTTCTCCAAATAACGACCGGTCGCGGACAATCGAAGCCTGTTTCTCTAATAAGGCGACTACTGCCGAGAACCCAAATCATGTGGTTATTCCACATTGCCAAAACAAGTGCCTGATACTGCATAGACACTTATCCCAAGAACAGCGCGCTGAGTTCGGTGCGTGCTAGCACGACCACGTGTTTCAACGCGCGCTTTATACTGCCTATGTGGCATCTTCTACAAGAATTTTTTAGTTGATTCAGAAAGTATTTTTGAGGACAAAAATCAGGAAGGTTTGTGGTCTAAGAGTCCTACAGGACGGCCAACGTTCTAACTTGTTGGCTAGGGGTGCGACAGGGTTAAAGAAGTAATTCGAGTTCGAATAACTAACGGCCAGACCTATCGTCTTAAGGCTGAGCCATCTTGCAGCTGCTCTAAATGAAGCTCACAGTCGCCGGCTGGCGTCGAGACGAACAAACTGCTTTCGCTGACGGTTATCGAGAACTCCATCGTCCGTTCAACCGTCTTTGCGAGAGCTTGCACACCTACCCAATCGAAGCGAAAAACGCTGATGGGTAACTTAGCAATTTCGGGAGACGATAGTTCCCACCAGGTCGGGGACTTGGAATTAAAACTATAAAGGCGAACATCTGGCGCAAGACGAGACACCTTTTTTATACGCTCTATCGTTGGTTCTCCTACGTCGATCCAAAGGGCAAGAGAACCGTCGAGTGAGTGCGCCCAGAGATCGGCCTCCTCAGTATCACTCAGCCCTTTACACAGCTCGAGTCCTTCACAGGCGTTGAGGCAGTAAGCAAGCACGCGCACCATCATGCGCTCGAGCGTCTCCGATGGATGACACGCCACCGTGAGGCTAAGGTTCTCGTAGACCTCTCGATCAAGATCCGTTAGCGCTAGCTTCATTTTATAGATAGTTGGTTTAAGTGCCATAAATGTTACTTTTTCATCGCACCTTTCAACAAATCGCCTAGAGTGCCGGTCTTCACTGGCGCACTCGAACGCTGCTGTGACTGCTGTCGATCGCTAGTACGAGCGCCATTGCTACGCCCCCGGTTTGCGGACTCGGCCTGGCGTGTCGCTGGATCGTCATCCAGGCGCATCGACAAACCAATCCTTTGCCGATTTACGTCAACCTCCATCACTTTGACCTTTACTACGTCGCCTGTCTTAACAACCGTATGAGGATCTTTGACAAAGCTATGGGACAGCGCCGAGATATGCACAAGTCCATCTTGGTGAACACCGATATCAACAAAAGCGCCAAAGTTAGTCACATTAGTGACGACACCTTCAAGTGTCATACCCACTTCGAGATCAGACACTTTTTCGACGCCGTCTTTGAAGTCTGCGGTTTTAAATTCTGGCCGCGGGTCTCGACCGGGCTTTTCAAGCTCGGCAAGAATGTCGGTTACTGTCGGCAATCCGAAACGCTCATCGACAAACACTTTCGGATCCAGCGACTTCAAATAGCTCACGTTACCGATCAAATCATTAACCGATTTTTGCCCTGCCGCGCCTATTTTTTCGACAACCGAATACGATTCAGGATGCACAGCCGACGCGTCCAGTGGGTTCTCACCATCGACAATTCGCAGGAATCCTGCCGCCTGCTCGAAGCTTTTCTCACCGAACCTTGGTACTGCCTTTAGATCGGCGCGCGTTTTAAACGCGCCGTTGCTATTTCTGTACGCGACAATGTTAGTTGCGATAGAGGTGCTAAGCCCCGATACACGCCGTAGCAGTGGTGCAGACGCCATATTCACATCCACCCCCACAGCGTTCACACAATCTTCGACGACGGCGTCTAATGAATGTCCCAGCTTTATTTGACTGACGTCATGCTGATACTGACCCACGCCAATCGACTTGGGCTCAATTTTTACTAATTCTGCAAGCGGATCTTGCAGGCGTCGTGCAATCGAAATTGCCCCGCGAACGGTGACATCTAAGTCTGGAAATTCTTCGCGGGCTATATCGCTTGCAGAATACACCGATGCACCGGCCTCGCTTACCATTGCTTTCTGCGCGCGCAGCTCCGGATGCCTCTTGAGAAGTTCACTCGCGAGCTTGTCTGTTTCACGCGACGCGGTTCCGTTACCTATCGCGATCAACTCTACGTTATGCTTCTCACATAACGCAGCGAGTGTTGCGATCGATTGATCCCATTGGTTCTTTGGCGCGTGCGGGTATATCGCCGTGTCCTCTAGATACTTTCCTGTCGCATCGACGAGCGACACTTTAACGCCGGTACGCAGGCCGGGATCGAGTCCCATAGTCACTTTGCTGCCTGCAGGTGAGGCGAGCAGAATGGCTTTCATGTTCTCGGCAAATACTCGAATGGCTTCTTCCTCAGCGCTGTCGCGGAGCTGACCCAATAGGTCTAACTCTAAGCGCGTGAGAAGTTTAATTTTCCATGTCCATTTGACCACTTCTGCAAGCCAGCGATCCGCCGCCCTGCCCTTTTCGGCAATACCGAACGTGTTTGCAATCATCAGCTCTGCACGTTCGGGTACAATATCAGTACGCGTCTTGTCGGCATTGGCTACTGCCGCGGGGGTGGCGATAACCACCTGCAGATAGGTTTCCTTGCGGCCGCGGAAGATGGCGAGTGCGCGATGCGAGGGCACGCGTTTTAGCGGCTCGTCGTAGTCGAAATAATCGCGGAATTTCGCCGCATCGCTTTCTTTACCTTCGACCACACGCGACTGCAACACGCCCTCCTCCCAGAGATAGTTGCGGAGACTTCCGCTAAGCTCCGGGTGCTCGGCGAAACGTTCCATCAGGATTTGTTTCGCGCCGTCCAGCACTTCTTTTGGGGTTGCAAATCCTGCTTCGGTATCGACAAACGCCGCCGCTTCTTGGTCGGGATCAAGTGTCGGATCCTCTAAGAGTTTATCCGCGAGAGGCTCGATGCCCGCCTCGATAGCAATCATTGCCTTGGTACGGCGCTTCTTTTTGTAAGGGAGATAGAGATCTTCGAGAATCGATTTTGTTTCAGCGGCAGTGATTTTTTGCTCGAGCTCAGGTGTGAGTTTGCCCTGCTCGACAATACTTGCAACGATCGCCTGCTTACGCTCTTGAAGTTCGCGTAAATAGCGTAGGCGTACTTCGAGATCTCGCAACTGCAGGTCATCGAGACCACCCGTTGCTTCTTTGCGATAGCGCGAGATAAAGGGGACCGTCGACCCCTCATCGAGGAGAGCTATCGTTGCAGCAACCTGCTGCACCATCACGCCGAGTTCCTCGGCAATTTTATTATTGATATCCATTGAAGCGGGGATTCCTACTGCTTACGCTGTTTAATTGCTCACGCCGACTAATTGCTTGCGCCGTTGCTTTGTTCTAGTCCACCAAAGGCAGCGAAATAGTCTTTGAAGAAGTCTGTGAGCTGGAGCGTCATCACCGCAAATTCCTGATCGAATTTTTCGGCAGCCGTTTCGGCGTCACCCTGATCACGCTCCTCGTTCATGCCGACGAACTTTACGCGCTTTATCGAAAGGTCTTCGGACAAGACGCAGCTAACCACGCTATTCCATGTCACACCGAGACTTTTAACCTGCTTGCCCGCGCTTAGATGTGCCTGTATCTCTTCACTGAATAAATCCTGACCCTTGCAGCGTACAACGTTGCCGCCGTCGATGGGATTGAACAACTCGCATTCTTCATCGATCACAAAATTGTTGCTGCCGTGCTGTTCGCGAAGCCAGCGAGTCATCACATCTGCTGGCGCGCGATTGGTCGAAGGTATCTCGACCGGAAGCGACCCAAGCGTATCTCGCAGGAGGGTAATGAGCTCTTCAGCTTTCGGCGCGCTGCTCGAGTTCACGATCAGCATGTTGTCGGCGAGCGACAAATAGGCAAAAGTTTGCTGATTACGAGTGAATGCGCGGGGCAAGAGAGTCACGAAGACATCGTCGCGAATCTGACGCTTTTCCTTTCGGTAGATCTTGCGTGCTTGACGCTCCTCGAGCTCGGCAACCTTCTCCTCGGTGGCCTCGTTTACAACGGATGCAGGCAGCAAACGTTCTTGCTTTTGCGAGCAGAGCATCAGGTAAGGTCCTTGCACGTGGCTTAACATTTCGCCTTCACGCCCTAGCGGGCTTACCCAGCCCAATCGTGCCTTTTCCATGGATCCGCAGGGCTCGAATAGTTTGTCGGCGAGCGCCGTTTCGATTTCTTCGAACGATTGAGCGAGAGGTTTGGCAAAGGTATAAAAGCGAAGATTCTTAAACCACATAAGAGAAATCCATTTGATCGGCGGGGCCGAGATTATGCAATAGGCGGAGGGGTTAATCCACAAAGCAACACCCAAACTTTGCTCATGGACACATTGTTGGTTTGCTTCTATCCTGAAACCGAACACGGGTGCTGTCTTTCAATTTCACATCTTCGACTCGCTTCAGTGCGTAAGCGAGAAAGCGTGAGCCACCATAAGCGAATTAGGACTAAGATTAATGCCTTTTCATAACACATCAATCGTCGAGACATCTCCGCTTCGTCGTTTTTCCCTCGCGTTACTTACACTTGTTAGCTGCTTCGGCTTGGAGGCCTGCGGGCCCAACGACTCATCAGCAACGGTCGCGTCAGCGTTACCTGCGACGACCCTAGCGACAAGCGAATCACAGCGGCTTACCGCATGGCTTGATGCCGAATACGCTCGAGAGCTTGATTTCTCGCCGCTAGCGAAGACTCGCTTAGGCGACAAGAGTGCCCACGGAGAGCTAGACGATGTCTCCGAAGCCGCGAGCGATGCGCAGCTTGCGTGGCGTAGAGATTCGGTTGCGCGGCTTCGACGCGAATTCGACTACGCCCAGCTCAGCGACGAGGCGAAACGCTCTTTTGATCTCTGGGTGTATCAGCTCACTCAAGCCGAGCAGTCAGTTCCGTTTCGGCGCCATGGCTTTATCTTTGGCCGCAATGGCCCCCAAGCCTCACTGCCTAACAGCCTGATCAACTATCACGTTGTAGACACGGAGCAGGATGCACTCGACTATATTTCCCGACTAGAGCAGAGCGGTCGCTACCTGCTGCAATACCTCACACGCGCACAGCTCGCCGCGGAGGATGGCATACGCCCGCCGTATTTCGATTATCAGCAGGCGTTGAGCGAGATCAAACGGATAACCACCGGAGAGCCTTTTAACGACATCGGCAGTTCGGCACTCTGGGACGACATCACCGATAAGTTCAGTGCGCTGGTTGCTGCGGGCACACTCAACCAAGCGCGCGCCGACGCTCTCCTTGAACGAGCACGCACCGCGATTTTGGACAATATGCAGCCCGCTTATGCAGAGATTAGCGCATGGCTCACCACTGACCTTGCCAATGTTTCAGACATTGCCCAAGGTTCTTGGTCATTGCCCGATGGCGAGGCGTATTATCAGCAGCGCCTCGAGCGCATGACAACCCTGCCCCTTACTGCGGACGAAATTTTTGACACTGGTGTCAGCGAGGTCGCTCGCATCCAATCAGAGATGGAAGCAATTAAAGCGCGCGTTGGTTTTGAAGGGTCGCTACAGGACTTCTTTACCTTCATCCGTAACGACGACCGTTTCTATCACCCTAATACGGACGAAGGCCGAGCCGCTTACATCGCCGACGCCGACGCAATCCTCGCCGCCACCTACGAAAAGCTTCCCGAGTTCTTCGGCATTCTACCCAAGGCGGGTTTGCAGGTTCGGCGCGTTGAACCCTTCCGCGAACAGGATGGCGGCGCTGCACACTATGCACGCGGAACTAAGGACGGCTCGCGCCCGGGTACGTTTTATGTCCATTTGTCGGATATGCGCGCCGCGTCTAAACATCGCCTTGAAAATCTGGCCTATCACGAAGGCGTCCCAGGGCATCACATGCAGATTTCGATCCAGCAGGAGCTCGAAGGGCTTCCCGCCTTCCGAGCCAACAAAGGATATACCTCGTTTAGCGAGGGCTGGGGACTTTACGCCGAAGGACTTGGTAAGGAGATGGGGGGGTATGAAGACCCCTATGCAGATTTTGGCCGACTGTCAGGCGAGATTTGGCGCGCGGTGCGTTTAGTCGTAGACACGGGGATACACGCGAAGCGCTGGACTCAGGATGAGGCGGTTCAGTACGCACTCACGAATTCGCCGCGACCTGAGCCCTCGGTGCGGTCAGAGATACGCCGCTATTTTAATAATCCTGGGCAGGCTACCGCCTATAAGATTGGCATGCTGCGCATACAAGCTATCCGCGCCAAGGCCGAAGCGGCCTTGGGGGAAAACTTCGATATCCGTGAATTCCACGATCAAATCTTAGGTTCTGGCCAGCTACCCATGGGCATGCTCGAAGCCAAAATCGATGCATGGATCGAGGCTACGCGCTAACTTGCAATCCACCGTACTGAAGCGCCTCGGCAGGCTCAACGAAGCTGAGTCCCTGCGCCTCGGCGACGGCCTTCACCGTGAGCACGCCGCGGTAAACGTTGAGGCCATTGAGCAGATGTGCGTCACTGCGCAGAGCCTCCTCTGCGCCTTTGTTCGCAAGACTCATCACAAAGGGCAGCGTGGCATTGGTTAGCGCGAACGTCGACGTGCGCGCTACGCCACCCGGCATATTCGCCACACAATAATGAATGATGCCATCGACTACGTAAATCGGGTCCTGGTGCGTTGTGGCGCGGCTCGTTTCGAAACAACCGCCTTGATCGATTGCTACATCCACGAGCACCGAGCCGGGCTTCATAACTCCGAGCATATCGCGTGTCACTAGTTTAGGCGCAGAAGCACCCGGGATTAGCACCGCGCCAATGACCGCATCGGCCGTTCTAAGCTGGCTCTCGATCGCCTCGGTAGTCGAGTAGAGCGATTTAATCCGCCCGTCGAACAGTTCATCTATCTGGCGCAGCCGCGGCAGCGACCGATCGAGTATCGTGACCTCAGCGCCGAGGCCGAGCGCCATGCGAGCAGCATTCAAACCAACCACGCCACCGCCGAGTACAACAACCTTACCCGCCTCGACACCCGGAACGCCTCCAAGGAGGACGCCGCTACCTCCTCTCGATTTTTCGAGGCACAGGGCCGCTGCCTGAATAGACATCCTGCCGGCTACCTCGCTCATTGGCGCGAGTAACGGCAGAGAATTATTTGGACCGGTTACCGTTTCATAAGCTATGCATATTGCACCCGAAGCGAGGAGTAGTTTGGTCTGCTCGGGATCTGGCGCAAGGTGCAGATAAGTGAACAGCGTCTGATTTGCTCGAAGCTGTGTACACTCACTCGGCTGTGGCTCTTTTACCTTCACGATCAATTCGGCACGCTTGAATATCTCGGCAGCAGTAGCGACAAGTTCTGCGCCCGCGTCGGCATATTGATCATCGGTGAAGCCGATAGCGATGCCCGCCTGCGTCTCGACAAGCGCTTGATGGCCCGCGCTAACAAGCTCGCGGACGCCCGCCGGAGTTAAACCGACGCGATATTCGTGGTTCTTTATTTCCTTGGGGACACCTACCAGCATTGTCATTCTCCTCATGAGTCATGTTGGATTTCCACGCGCAAAATACACGCAGACAGTACAACGAGAAGTATAGCCAAGGGGCCAAAAATACAATTGGCAAATATCCTTACATTTGCACCATTAAATGAGATAAAGTCTGCTTTTATGATAAATTATTAGTGAATTTATCTGGCATATGTCTATGAAGCAGCCAAAATCTCTATCTAAAATCGATCGAAAAATCCTCAGAGAGCTGCAGGCTAACGGTCGCATAAGCTATGCCGAGCTTGCCCGCAGGGTAGGTCTTACCACTACCCCATGTATGGAGCGAGTAAAGCGAATGGAGCGCGATGGAGTGATCCGCGGCTATTGTGCGATCCTCAATCCGGCAGAGCTGGAGGCAGGCCTTGTGGTGTTTGTGCAGATTCGCCTCTCTCGCAAGTCGCCAGACATCTTCGCCGAGTTTACAGAGGCAGCGCTGGCGCTTGAGTCGGTTCAAGAATGCCATCTCGTATCGGGCAATTTCGACTACCTAATCAAGGCTCGGGTCGCAAATATGGGTGCGTATCGCGAGCTGCTTGGCGATACCCTGCTCACCCTACCCGGCGTACAGGAGTCGACGAGCTACGTGGTGATGGAACAGGTTAAAGAGACCTTGAAGATTCCAGTGCCGAGTTAGCGTCTACCGCGGCGGGTCGACTCTGTCGCTTACCGAGGTGTTTATGCGATACCAGCCGGCGATGGCGTAGCGGTCGCGAGTGGCGGGCAAGACTTCGTGGGGGAAATCTTCGCTAAGAAAAAGCACTAAAGTCCCCATAAGCGGGGTAACCTTGGTCTCAGATGACAACCCAGCTGCGAGCAGAGCAGGCGGGCTAAGCGATTCGCTCTCAGTGTCCGATGGATAGAGCACGAGTTCACCGCCATCTTTCGCGGACCATCCAGGGTTAAGGTAGAGCACCAGCGAGAGAACGCGATTCGCCTCACCTTTGAAGGCATCTTTGTGGCGTTTGTAATAATCGCCTGGACTATAGAGGGAGAAGTGGCTCTCAAATGAGAATAGGCCCAGCAAAAGATGCCGATTGAGATAGATTTGTAACGACTGTGTCCACGCTAACCAGTCGCGGCCTGCCTGCGAATCACCCTCAATCCAGCAGATTTCGTCGGTGCGAACGAACTTGCTGCGGGTAAATCGGTTGCCTCGTCCAATACCCGCTGCAGAGAACTTATCGTCACTAATCGACATGACGTGATCATGCAGCGCCGTAATCAATGGCATTGGCATAGCAGCAGGATTGATGCTGAATCCTTGCTCAGTGATCTCCTTTGCGATTTTTGCGAATAACGCCTCATCATCAAAGTGAGACCCAGTGAAGGACTTTGCTACCTGTCTGACCATGGATGTCGCTCGATTGGTTGAAATACTGATTATCGCGCTGTTCCCAAATCCTGCAACTTAAATATGCGCGTTGCGAAAGGACTGTCGAGATGGCGCAGACAAACGGCTCGGAAGAAACGCACGGGGATAGCAAGCGAACTTGCGGAAAACTGAGTAAAAAAAACCCGCCGAGCGAAACGCTGGCGGGTTCAAAAATACTGAAAACTAGGTTGGTGCACATCGGTGTGGCGAGAGAGGGAGAGAATCTCCTCACACATCGGAATGCGTTTTCAGGTATGTGGCTATAACGATGCAACAGCCGTACCAAGTTCACCATCCAGGCAAAAATATTTCTATTTCTCTGCTTTTTCCACCTAAGCAGGTTATTTTTTGCTGTCTGGGGCTCGACTCGGCCAGTAACGCCGCTCTGTTCTACCCATCATGAAAAATGGCACTCCGATAGTCGCGCACCACGAGGCTCACCTCGCGAGCATCAGCGCACCAAAATAGCGCGCATCTAGGCAAGGATTTTCTGCAGCTGAGTAAACGCCGAGTGCATGCCCTGCTCTATTGCCGGCGCGAATTCGTCTGGCGCGATCTCAGTCTCCCAATAAAAGTGGCATCCCTCTCCCGCCTCGGTGACGTGTATTGTGGCAAGATGGTGCTCAAGCACCGAGCGTGCTTTGATCACCGAATACTGAAGCTTCCTCTGCTCATCATCGAGCAGGACGATGCGTTCCTGCACCTCACCCAAGCCCGCCATATCGAAGCTGCGCACGTCGCCCACTAAGGTAATTTTTTCGATTGCCGGCACCCAGTCGCAGCGCGTCACATCGGAAAATATTGCCCACACCTCGTCTGCCGCCTGTCTAAACTGTTGTTCTATTTTTATCGTCTTCATCACTCTCTCCGCAGCTTATGAATTTTATCAATTTCGTCTTAGTCTTTTTGAATTAGTTAGTACTTACTACCTGTAAATGACCAATATATAAGTCTCTCCTAATTATTTTTGCCGCTGAGCTTCCTGTACAGAGAGCGCTCGCTGACACCTAACGCAGCAGCAACCGCTGCCTTGTCACCATCCTGTGCGGCGAGCATTGCCTCAATATAACGCCGCTCGATTTCTTTGAGCGACGGCCACTGCGTTTCTTTCTTATTTGGTATGAGTGCGTCGAGCAACCCCGCCGTGGGCGCCTTCGCTACCGCCGGATCGCTCTGTACCGAATCGTTGTCCATTGGCTGATCACCTTTAGACGCATCGATGAGATTATCCTCTTCGAAACACAGCTCGATGACGCGGCTGTCGATAACATTAGTGTCAGCTAACACAATCGCGCGATAGAGCAAATTCCTCAATTCTCGAATGTTACCGCGAAATCGATAGGCGGCAAGCGTCCGAATTGCAGAGTGAGTCAGGTGATATTTATCGCCTCCTGCAAATCGCGAGAGTATCGCCTTACTCAAGGCAGGAAGGTCGTCTAGGCGTTCGCCAAGTGACGGTATAGCGATCGGGAACACGTTGATTCGATAAAATAAGTCGTTCCTAAACTCACCTGCATTCACCATCGCCAAGAGGTTTTTATGCGTTGCGCAGATTAATCGGAAATTCGAGGTTTTTACCTCGCCACTACCAACCGGGCGGAAAGTTCCTGTCTCGAGTAATCGCAGCAACTTAACCTGCATACCAAGAGGAATATCCCCCAACTCATCGAGAAACAGCGTACCTCCGTGGGCAAGCTCGACCAGGCCTTTCTTGTTGCTCAGCGCCCCGGTAAACGCACCCTTCACATGGCCAAAAAGCTCGCTCTCAAACAGCGAATCCGAGAGCCCAGCGCACTCAAGGGTGACCATCGGTTTTGAGCTACGCTTGCTCGCCAGATGAATCGCTCGAGCGGCAAGTTCCTTGCCCGTGCCTGATTCACCTAGCAGCAAAACGGACGCATCGGTTGCACCAACACGTGCGATCTTTTCCAACATCTTCTCAAAAGGTGGGCTCGATCCGACAAGCTCCTGAGTCGACACCTCGCCGCTAGCAAGCGGAACGGGCCGCAAAAGCTCGACAAAATAGGCAAGATCACCCTCGGCGTTGTGAATCGGCAGCATCTCGACATCGACATGTTCCCGACCGCGAGGTGTCTGGTGAATGTGCAACACTCGCTCTTTATGCCCCGACGCCACCGCAGCACCAAGCGGGCAGTCCTCCCCAGACTGATCGCAGGGCTTGGAATAACCGTGTGAGACTTCGAAGCAACGCGGCGTCTTATCGAACTCGATCTCGCCAAACGCGTCGAGGTACTGTTGATTGGTCGCCAGTATTTCGTAGTCTGCAGAGACTAGAATGGCAGGGCATTCATAGCCTTCGAGCATCGCGCCAAGATCACGCGCCTTGTTACTGGCGATTAGCTGCATGGATGACCCTACTTTCTGCCAAATCTGGCATTTTTGACAAAACTGTCTGGATTATAGCCATTTCTGGCAGCTATCTCCATATTATTATCACCTCGCTTGTTGAAACACGCATAAAATCCGCGCTCCTATAATTTTACTTTATAAAAAACAATAGGTTAGGAAGTTATCAAGAAGTTGGCACGAGTACTGCAAACCTTCAGTACAAGACTTAATTTATTGCTTGGCGACAGGCGCTTAGCCCGTCGCCGTTCACGCTAGCCAGGAGACACTCCGATGATACACATTAAAAATATGGTCCTCATGATGTTCGTAGCGCCGACCACTGCACTCGTCTGTTGGGCTATCTGGACCTACCTGCTCTAACCAGCATCTTTGACCAGAAGACCACACGCCTCTCGGAGACACTACCAATGGAACTCGATCCCTTCCTTCTTTCGCGCATTCAGTTTGCCGCCAATATCAGTTTCCATATTTTGTTTCCGAGCATCTCAATCGGACTGTGCTGGCTTCTTGTTTTTTTTCGCCTACGCTATACGCTCACCGGTGACAAAGACTGGGAATACGCTTATTTCTTTTGGGTAAAAGTTTTTGCGCTCACCTTCGCATTAGGCGTAGTTTCTGGCATCACCATGAGTTTTCAGTTTGGCACCAACTGGCCAGGTTTCATGGAGCGTGTCGGAAATATCGCAGGCCCTCTACTCGGCTACGAGGTACTTACTGCTTTTTTCCTGGAAGCCTCTTTCCTTGGCATTATGCTTTACGGAAAAAACCTTGTGTCTAACCGCGTACACCTAATCTCATCTTTCCTCGTTGCGATTGGCACCACAACCTCAGCCTTCTGGATCCTCAGCCTCAACTCGTGGATGCATACGCCTGCAGGTTTCACGATAGAAAATGGCGTGTTCATGGTCGACGACTGGATGGAAATAATATTTAATCCTTCGTTCAAGTATCGATTTATACACACGGTTACCGCATCTCTTCTTACCTCGGCCTTCTTTGTCGCCGGCATTAGTGCATGGCGTGCCCGCAAGAACGTTGATGGACCCGCCACTTGGAAGGTTATTCGCACAGGCGTTGTGCTTGCGGCAATCGTCGCTCCTATTCAGATTTTTGTAGGCGACTTACATGGGCTTGTTGCTCTGGAGAACCAGCCTGCCAAAATCGCCGCAGTCGAGGGCATCTGGGAGACAGAAAAAGGCGCACCCCTTACCCTGTTCGGATTTCCGGATGAAGAAACACGCACAACCCATTTTGCAGTTGAAGTACCGAAGCTCGCGAGCATCATCCTGACGCATCATGTCGACGGCGAACTTAAGGGATTGAATGAATTCGAAGAGGCACACCCACCGGTTGCTCCTCTTTTCTGGAGCTTCCGCGTAATGGTCGGCATGGGCTTCCTGATGCTCGCAGTCGCCTGGTGGGGCAGCTATGCGCTCTTTCGCGACAAGGTCGGCCCTTGGTTACTGCGCACGCTTAGCTGGATGACATTCGCCGGATGGGTCGCAAGCCTCGCAGGCTGGTATGTTACCGAAATAGGTCGTCAGCCTTGGGTTGTACAAGGTTATATCCGCGCGAGCGAAGTTGTTGCCGACCACGCAGGCGGTATGGTGCTCAGCACCTTAATCGGATACCTGCTGCTGTATGCATTCCTACTGCTATTCTACATCCTCACACTTATGCACATGTCTTCTAAGCCGGCACGCTCGCTAAAAGAAAGTATGGATTTCGCAGCGCCTAGCACAGGTACGCCTGGATCAGCAGTCACCCTAGGAGCGCTATAATGGAGTATTGGCTACCGCTAATTTTTGTAAGCCTAATGGGGCTAGCCCTACTGCTCTATATTATTCTAGACGGCTACGATCTCGGAATTGGAATCTTGCTCCCGCTTGCAACTGACGATGAGAAAGACCGCATGATTGAAACCATCGGGCCTTTCTGGGACGCAAACGAGACTTGGATAGTGCTTGGCATAGGCATTTTGCTCATAGCCTTCCCTAGCGCACACGGCATGATCCTGACACACCTTTATATCCCAGTTACGCTCATGTTATTTGGCTTGATCTTGCGAGGTGTTGCATTCGATTTCCGAGTGAAGGTTACAGCAGAGTACAAACGCCTATGGAACAATCTGTTCTTCATAGGTTCTCTTCTCGCAGCCATGGCGCAGGGTTGGATGCTCGGCACTTATGTTATGGGGCTCGAAAGCAGTTTCACTAGCATCGCATTCTCGATCGCAATTTCTTTCTCACTTCCAGCCTTCTATGTCGTTCTCGGGTGCGGATGGTTATTCATTAAAAGTTCTGGTGAGATCTACACGAAAGCTGCCAAATGGGCGCGCACAGCCATTTTGCCGATGGGCATCGGTCTGTTTCTAATTTCAATTGCTACACCCATTGCAAGTAGCACGATTGCGGCTAAGTGGTTCACTTTGCCCGCAGCAATCGGCTTACTCCCCATCCCACTAATGACAGGCATTGCCTATATCACCGCGCTATGGGTATTGTCTAAGGAAGAGATCTTAAGAGCCGGTTATGGCTGGATTGTTTTCGTGTGCATGGTGGTGATGTGTCTGATGATGGCATTAGGACTCGCTTATAGCATCTTCCCAGATATCGTCATCGGAAAACTTGATATTTGGGAGAGCGCTGCCTCCACCGCATCACTCGAATTTGCCCTCATAGGAACGGCAATCGCAGTTCCCATGATTCTGATCTACACAGCATTTATTTATAAAATTTTCTACGGAAAATCACGGCCATTGAGCTACGAATAAACATCTCAAGAATTTGAAACTAATCACTCTTGCATTAGCGTGGGAGCGAAACAAGGAGGTCAACATGAACGCAGCGATCGATAACAGCACTTTGATTCCAGTCGTCACGCCATTCTTTGATGCCGAGAGCAATACGTTCTCTTATGTCGTCAAAGATCCTAGCTCTGCCGCGTGCGCAGTAATCGATAGCGTGCTCGGCTTGGATTACGCGTCAGGCGGCATTAGCCATGAAGGCGCGGATGCGATGATAAAGTTTATCCGCGACAACGAGCTAAGGATTGAATGGATAATCGAAACGCATGCGCATGCCGATCATATTTCTGCAGGCCATTACATACGCGATAAGATCGGTGGAAAGCTCGCTATTGGCGAACAAATAAAGACGGTGCAAAAAGTTTTCGGCGGTATCTATAACATCGATAACGAACTTGCTCACGATGGCTCGCAGTTCGATCACCTCTTCACTGACGGGGAAACTTATAAAATCGGAAATCTCGAAGGGCATGTTATGCATACCCCTGGACACACACCTGCGTGTATGTCGCATCTAATCGGTGATGCGCTATTCGTAGGCGATACGCTATTTATGCCGGACGCCGGAACTGCGCGTGCCGACTTCCCTGGGGGCGATGCTGCTACACTTTACCGCTCAATTCACAAATTGCTTCAGCTCCCTGGTGAGACCCGTGTGTTTATGTGCCACGACTATGGCCCAAATGACCGCGAGCTCGAGTATGAAACAACCATCGCTGAGGAACGCGAGCGAAATATCCATGTCAACCAATCTATAAGCGAAGATGAATTTGTGAAAATGCGTACCGCGCGAGATAAAACACTCGCCATGCCGCATTTAATCCTGCCGTCGCTACAGGTCAACGTTCGCGCTGGTGAATTTCCTGCAGCCGAGGACAATGGGCTCGTCTATCTCAAAGTGCCAATAAATGCATTCAAATAGCACGAGTAGATTCAGACCTTTAGATCATTTCTGTTAAAGAATAAACATAAATAATGACTAGCACTAAGTAAAAATTCTAGGAGAAGAACAATGCGCATCATGACGCTAAACGACACACTCACAGTTTCGGCTCAAGTTGAAATAGATGATCTTGCCGAACTGAAAGCCAATGGCGTAACAACACTCGTTTGCAATCGTCCCGATGGCGAGTCGCAAGACCAAGTGACGTTTGACGCTATTTCGGCTGCTGCTGACGCGCTAGGGATTGCGGTCGTTAATCTGCCTTTCAAGTCAGGCGAACAGACAGATGCGCAGGTTCAGACTTTCGCTGACTTACTCGAGCAGGCCCAAGCTAAAGCCGAGAAAATTCACGCCTACTGCCGAACCGGTAATCGAACGGTTTGCCTTTGGTCAGCCGCAGCGGTTAGTCGAGGCGCCGGCGCTCAGGAGGTACTCGAAAAGGCGAAGGAAGTCGGATTCGATGTTACCGACGCAGTCAAACCCTATGTCGCAGACAAAGAAATCGCGGCTGCTTCTACACAGAACGAGGGTGCAGCAAAGCCTTCGTTCGACGTGGTAATAGTTGGCGCAGGATCGGGAGGGATCGCTGCAGCAGCGAGCCTACTCAAACGTAAAGGCGATTTACGTATCGCCTTGGTAGATCCAGCCGAGTCACATTACTATCAGCCTGGTTGGACAATGGTAGGCGGAGGCGTGTTCAACAACACGCAAACAAAGCGCAACATGCGCGACCTGATTCCTAGCAACGTCTCATGGATCAAACAAGCTGCCGTCGGCTTTACACCGACCGAAAATACGGTTCAGTTAGATAACGAGCAGTCGCTTCATTATCAGCACCTTATCGTCGCTCCCGGGCTTGTGCTTAACTGGGATGGCATCAAAGGGCTCAAAGAGAGTCTCGGTAAGAACGGCGTCACGTCCAACTATTCCTATGAATATTCAGCCTACACTTGGGAACTTGTAAAAGGACTTAAGAAAGGGCGCGCAATCTTTACCCAACCACCGATGCCGATCAAATGCGCGGGCGCTCCTCAGAAAGCGTTATATCTTTCCGGCGACCATTGGCGTCGCACCGGTGCGCTAAAAGATATCAACATCGATTTCTTCAATGCTGGCGGAGTTCTTTTCGGTGTCGCAGCGTACGTTCCAGCGCTGCAGAAATATATTGAGAAATACCATGCCAAGACTCATTTCAATCATACTCTTGTCGAAGTCGACGGCGAAAATAAGCGCGCCTATTTTAAATCCTCTGAGGAAGGGAAAGAGAATGACGTAATCTGCGAAGAGTTCGATATGATTCACGTGTGCCCACCACAGAAAGCGCCAGATTTTGTTGCTAACAGCGTACTTGCCGATGCCGGTGGCTGGCTCGACGTCGATCAATTCAGTCTGCAACATAAGAAATTTGCGAATGTTTGGGGATTAGGCGACGTAATGAACACCCCCAATGCCAAAACCATGGCTGCTGTGCGCAAGCAGGTGCCGGTTGTGGCTGCTAACATCATTAGCTCTATTAACGGTCGAGATCTCCAGGCAGGATACGATGGCTACGGTTCGTGCCCACTTACAGTCGAACGCGGTAAGATTGTGCTCGCGGAGTTTGGCTATGGTGGCAAGCTTCTTCCTTCATTTCCGTCATTTTTACTTAATGGCACTCGCCCTACGTGGGCAGCGTGGATACTTAAAAAGGACATGCTTCCCGCGATCTATTGGCATGCGATGTTAAAGGGTCGCGAGTGGCTCGCAGCACCCAAGAAACTTAAGTCGCTAAGAGGTTAGTCTTTATTGCGCTGCAGATGCGTCCTGCACTGCAGCAAAATTAAGTACCGTGAACCAAGGAAAGAGTTGAATGCGAAGGAGCGATAAATTACTGCCGGCGCTGCGCTGGATACGCGGTTACGATGGACAGACTTTTAGCAGTGATCTGATTGCTGCGGTCATTGTTACAATTATGCTAATACCGCAGTCCTTAGCCTATGCGCTGTTAGCTGGACTACCTGCGGAAGTCGGCCTCTACGCCAGTATTCTTCCACTCGCTGTGTACGCGCTTTTTGGTAGCAGTAGCACATTGTCGGTAGGACCAGTGGCAATCGCCTCGCTCATGACGGCAGCTGCCGTCGGTGAGGTTTCATCGAGTTCTGGCGTAAGCGCAACTGCTGCTGCCATCACTCTTGCAGCACTGTCCGGAGGCATGCTCGTCGCATTTGGCTTATTGAGACTCGGGTTTCTTGCCAACTTTCTTTCGCACACCGTCGTGTCGGCGTTTATAACTGCGTCGGCTATCATTATCGCGCTCAGTCAGCTGCGCCATATTTTCGGCATCCAGGCTGGCGGAGATACGATCGGCGAACTTCTTCACTCAATTTGGATACATATCCCACAGCTTAATTTTTCGACCCTTTGGATAGGCGTGGGCGTAATTGTCTTTTTGATGCTTGTGAAGAGTAGCGGCGTTTCGTTTCTTACAAAGCTCGGCGTCAGTCGTTTCCGCGCGCAGCTGCTGACCAAGGTCGCACCTGTGCTAGCAGTCATTGCGACGATAGTTGCGGTTTCATCCCTAGGACTTGATGCTAATGGCGTTGCGGTAGTCGGTGCTATTCCTACTGGTTTACCAATGCTCGCTTTACCTGATTTCTCAATCGCACTCATTGAGGCGCTGTGGTTGCCTGCGCTTCTTATTTCGATTATCGGTTACGTAGAATCGGTATCGGTCGGTCGCACTTTAGGTGGCAAGCGGCAAGAGCGGATCGATGCGGATCAAGAACTCATTGGGCTCGGCGCCGCAAACGTCGCCTCGGCTTTTTCGGGCGGACTTCCAGTAACCGGCGGCTTTTCACGCTCGGTTGTTAACTTCGACGCCGGCGCTGTCACGCAGGCTGCAAGTCTAATGACCGCGGCATTTATCGGCGTAGTCTCTCTATTCCTAACGCCATTACTTTACAGCCTACCTAAAGCTACCCTCGCCGCCACGATTATTGTAGCGGTTATTGCCCTCGTCGATTTCTCGGTTATCAAAAAGACCTGGCGCGTCTCCAAGGGAGATACGGCAGCTGTGTTGGTCACGATGTTTATTACCTTGGGGTTCGGCGTCGAGGCCGGTGTTTCCTGCGGCATCTTGGTATCGATTGGTCTACACCTCTATCGCACCTCCAAGCCTCATATAGCCGAAGTGGGACTTATCGAGGGCACCGAGCATTTCCGCAACGTGCGCCGTTATCAGGTCGAATGCTACCCACAGATTCTTACTCTTAGAGTCGACGAAAGCCTCTTCTTTGCCAACGCCTCTTATCTTGAGGAACGCATTTATTCTGCTGCGTTCGATAACGGCGACATCGCACACGTAATACTTATGTGTACGGCGATAAATGAGATTGACTACACGGCATTAGAGACACTAGAGGCGATCAACCTGCGTTTAAAACAGCAGGGAATTACACTGAACCTGTCGGAGGTGAAGGGACCCGTGATGGACATGCTCAACCGCACCGATTTCTTCGAGCATCTTAGCGGCGAGGTTTATCTGAGTCAGTTTGAGGCCTTTAGCGCTGTTCGGGGGAAGCTGGGGCTTGGCTGACCTTCGCCGATCGTCGACATCTTTCCGAGCAGTATTTAACCTCGTTCCAGTTTTTCTCCCATTTTTTCCGCCACGCAAAAGGCAGCTCGCAGACGGGACACGTTTTCTGAGGAAGATCCTGTTTCTTGACGCCGCGCATTAGTCTGAGGAAGTACTATTATTTTGCTTCACGACTGGCCTGCGCATAAAGGTAAGCAGGAAGAGCACAGGACAAACCGATACCAAGGTTCAAAAGCATAAAAAACCAAGGTGCTGGACTTTCGCCTTTCGTCTGTGAACGACGTGCAAACATAAATAGCCAGAATACAAAAGAGCTAATGAGGAGATCGGCGGTAAATCCGCCGCTCGCAGAATTTGCAAAAAGCGCGGCAACGAAATCCGAAACACTTACCCCGTACTCACCGAAAAAATCTAAAAAGAAAAGATAAGGCACTGCAGCGCCGAGTATCGCAAGCAAAAGGTAGGTGCTTTTGAGTGTCATAACGGTGTAACCCTTTCTGTGTTGATCAACTTCTTTCTATCGCGATCTGATTGACTCACTCACCAAAGAATCTGTTAGATGACCCCCTGCTCAATAAGGTCAGCTGCGTAATTAGCAGCGCGTGCGCTGAACGCCATATACGTAAGCGATGGGTTCTGACACGCTGCCGACGTCATAAACGAACCGTCGGTAATAAATAGGTTTGGCACATCGTGCGCCTGACACCAACCGTTTAGCACGGAAGTCTCTCGATCTCGTCCCATGCGCGCGCTGCCCATTTCGTGAATGCGGTTGCCAGGTTTGGTGAGATTAACTGGTGTCGCGGTGATTTGTGTACAGCCCGCTGCCTCAAGCATCGCAACAGCGTCTTTGCTGGCTTCCTCCAACATTTTATATTCGTTTTCGCCATACTTAACGTTAAATAAAGCGAGAGGGTTGCCCCATTTATCGCGCTTGCTAGGATGAAGAGTAACGCGGTTATCTGGATTAGAGAGTTGCTCTCCAAAAGCGCCGATGCCGATACGCCAAGCGCTCGGTAATCTGTGCGCTTCCTTAAACGCTCGACCGATGCCAGGGATTTGACCGCCGGCATTACCCACAGAGGTTGCGCCTCCTTGGAAACCAAATCCCCTGCGATACGGTTTGTCTTGTCCGTTTAGATTGGCGTAACGCGGAATATAAATCCCACCGCTTGGGCGTCTACCAAACGTCGTTTTGTTATCGAATCCGCTAAGGTAACCGGTCGCATTTGCGCCGCTAACGTGGTCCATTAAATTGCGGCCCACTTGATCGGAATGATTCGCCAGCCCATTAGGGAAAGTCTCTGACTTAGACTGGAGCAAAATCATTGCAGACGCTATGGTGGACGCATTTAGAAAAATAACTTTTGCTGTATAGGTGCGTTTCTCATTCGTCTCCGCATCGATTACGCGTACACCAGAAACACGATTGCTTACTGCGTCGTATTCAATAGACTCAACTATCGCGTTATGAACCATGGTTAGGTTACCAGTGCGCTCTGCGGCGGGGAGGGTCGCATTGAGCGACGAAAAATATGCCTTAAAGCTGCAGCCTTGGTGGCAATGGTTACGTACTTGGCAATTGCTGCGTCCAAGCGATTTCTGCTCTTCAGTCGCATCTGTAAGGTGTGCGATGCGCGCAGGAATTACATTGCGTTCTGGGAAACTAGACTCAACGCTTGCCTTCAATGCTTTCTCGGCATCGGTAAGTTCAAACGCGGGCTGGAAAACACTATCAGGTAGATGTGGAAGCCCTTCGGCGCTGCCAGAAATACCAATAAAGGTCTCGACCTTGTTATACCAAGGCTCAATATCGGCATAGCGGATCGGCCAGTCTATCGCATGGCCTTCGCGCGCGTTTGCACCGAAATCGAGATCGCTCAAACGGTAGGTTTGGCGTGACCACATAATCGACCGCCCCGCTGTATGGTATCCGCGTAGCCAGTCGTAGGTCGTGCCCTCAGCTTCTTCGTAGGGATGCTCAGAATCTTTTACCCAGAAGTGCTTTGTCGATTCTTTAATCGCGTAGGCCACGCCACCGTATTGACGCGGATAGTGTTCCGCTATCTCCTCCTGCGCAACATTGTCGAGATTCGGTTTCTCCCAAGGGGCTAAATTGTCAGTGTAATCGCGCTCGGGAATTATTTCTGGACCTCGTTCCAACACCAACACCTTGAGTCCACGCTCGGTAAGCTCTTTGGCCGACATGCCGCCACTCATTCCCGACCCTACTACTATCGCATCGAAATCTGCCACTGTGGTTATCCTCTCTTCAATTCTTTTGAAGCCGCCGTAAGGCGCTCGTATCATTATTTAGCGCAACGCAGTTATGCGCGCAGAGTTATGCGAAGTTACGCAGGCGTTATGTCGACGCTAGGATCCCAGCGGCCGGGTAAGGCGACCCATTTTAGTTCTTGGACGGCGCCACCTTCGGTCGCGAAATAGGCCTGCGTTATCCAACCCTTAAAACGGCGATAGCCTTCCATGCTCTGATCGATTTCGAACGCACGTGCGTCGAGTTCCGCCAATGCCTCCTCGGCAGCCTCTTGCGCCGCGCGCTCGAATGGAACTCCAACGGCAGAATCAAGATCCGCGCGCAGTCGCGCGAGTGCTGCGCGGTGTGCGCGCTGAGTTTCTGCACTTGCCCAATCGCTCATGAGGCCATCGAGGTAACCGGCAACATTCACGTCGAGCGCGCCAGGTGTCTCTGTTCGAGGAATGATGAGATCGGAAACGCGGCTAACGAGCGCCATCTCGTCGCCTGTATAGAATCGCCCTGGGTTGTGCGGTGCGGTCGCCGTGACCGCTGGCGCCTTATCTCCGCAGGCGCTAAGGGTCGCCGCGCCGCCTACCGATAAGATTAAGCCTTGGATAAACTCTCTTCTGGTCTTCATTCTTCTTTCCTCGTTTTCTTACCGCTTAGTGCTGCGCTACTCGCGCGCTCGCAGATTAAAATCTCATTCGGCGAACCGATTCGATGCTCGTGGTCACAGACTCGAACGCGTCAACAGGATTGTCGTGTTCGACGAAATAATGTTTAAAACCACCGGTATCGGTATGCGCGAAAATAGATTCGAAGTCGATCGAGCCCTCGCCCACCGCTACCATCTTTCGGTCAGCAGAAAGGTCTTTCACGTGCAGCATACTGAAGCGGCCTGCATGTTCTTTGACATAGCGGAGGGGATCGGCCCCAGCATAGGCTATCCAGAACAGATCGAGCTCCATATCGACAAGCGCCGGATCAGTCTGTGCAAGCAGCATGTCATAGGGAACAACGCCATCGACAGTGGCAAACTCAAAATCATGGTTGTGGTAAGCGATTTTGAGACCCGCATTTCGACAAGCCTCACCCGCTCCGTTGAGCGTATCGACTAGCCGCTTGTAATGATCGAGTGTTCTCTCGTTCTCTTGCAAATAAGGAATGACAATATAATCTTGGCCAATCCCTACTGCCCGCTCAATTTCAATTTGTAGATTATCGCGGACTGCTGCCCATTGGATATGCGCCGCCGGTGACACTAATCCGTTCGCGTCAAGCGCCGCTTTAATCTGAGCCGCGCTGCGGCCGTAATAGCCAGCAAACTCCATCTCTTTATAACCAAGCTCGGCTACACGTGCTAGCGTGCCATCAAAGTCATCGGCAAGTTCGTTGCGCAGTGTGTAGAGTTGCAGCCCAACGTTTTCGACTCGGCGCGATTGTGCGCGAGCGAATGACGGAAGCAGCACACTGCTTGTGATGCCGGCAGCGAAAAGCCCACTGCGATTTAGAAATTGTCGACGGCTAATGCTTACCATTGTGCGTAGTCCTTTTTTAGATTCTGAATTACTACAGCGTCACCCAGCTACAGCCATTTGCCATTGACTCTACCGCCGCTGTCACAAAACGTACACCCTTTACACCGTCGGCGACAGTGGGGAGCAGTCGCGAAGGATCGTCTTCATGGCCATGGTTAATTCCATCGCTAGAGACAATCAGATCGGCAAAGTCGCTGTAGAGCGTGGCGAAGCCCTCGATAAACCCTTCGGGATGACCCGCAGGGATTCGTGTAACAACGCTTGCCGAGAGACCCGCTCCGCCGCGAGTGAGCGTGCGCATCGGCTCGCCTAAGGGACGATGTATGAGCTGATTAGGGTTCTCTTGAAACCATTCCAGACTCCCCGTTTCGCCATAGACTCGCAACCGAAGCGCGTTTTCCTGTCCCGCCGCGACCTGACTCGCCCAGAGCATCCCCCGAGCGCCGCTGGCGTATCGCAGCAGAATATGGGCGTTGTCGTCGAGGACGCGGCCGGGGACGAAAGAAGAGAGATCGGCAAGCAGGCTTGTCGGCTGCATGCCACAAACAAATCCCGCGAGATGGAACGCGTGCGTGCCTATGTCCCCGATGCTACCGCCTGCGCCCGCTCGAGCGGGGTCGGTTCGCCATGCCGCTTGCTTCTGCCCACTGGCTTCGATATTCGTTGCAAGCCAGTCTTGTGGATATTCGACCTGTACTAATCGAATCGCACCAAGGGCTCCGGAGGCAACTAGGTGGCGCGCCTCACGGACAAGTGGATAACCGCTGTAGTTATAGGTCACGGCAAACTGTGCGTTACTTTTGCTTACGATCTCGGCGAGTTCTTGTGCCTGGGCATAGTCGTTAGTGAGCGGCTTATCGCAAATGACATGAATACCTTCAGCGAGCAGCGCTTTAGCGGGTTCGAAATGCAAATGATTCGGCGTAACGATTGCTACTGCTTGCACGCCGTCTTCGCGCTGTGATTCTACTCGCGCCATTTCCTCGAAAGACACATAAGTGCGATCGGCGGCAATGCCCAATGCCCGGGCTGATTCGCGTGCCCGCTCAGGGTCGGCACTAAGAGCGCCCGCACAAAACTCGAAACGGTCGTCGAGACGAGCAGCTAAGCGATGCACTTCGCCTATGAACGCGCCCTGTCCGCCTCCCACCATACCCAAGCGAATTCGTGCAACCATTAGTCTAAACCCAGAATACGCGCATTGGCTGCGTCGTTGGTACCCGCATCAGCGAAATCGTCGAAGGCACGATCGGTAACGCGGATGATATGATCTTTAATAAATGCAGCGCCTTCGCGCGCGCCGTCTTCGGGGTGTTTGAGGCAGCACTCCCACTCAAGCACCGCCCAGCCCTCGAAATCGTTAGCGGCTAGTTTTGAGAACATCGCGCGAAAATCGACTTGGCCATCGCCTAGCGAGCGGAACCGGCCTGCCCTATCGACCCAAGGCTGATAGCCACCATAAACGCCTTGTCTAGCAGTTGGATTGAACTCGGCATCTTTAATATGTACGAGCTTTATGCGCTCTTTATAAACATCCATAAAAGCCAAGTAATCCAGTTGCTGCAAGACCATGTGGCTAGGATCGAACAGAATATTGGCTCGTGGATGGTTGTTGACTCGCTCGAGAAACATATCGAAAGTCACGCCATCGTGCAGGTCTTCTCCGGGATGCAGCTCAAATCCGATGTCAACACCCGCGTCGTCAAACGCGTCGAGGATAGGAAGCCAGCGCGCCGCGAGTTCATCAAACGCCGTCTCCACCAAACCGGCGGGACGCTGGGGCCACGGGTAAAAGTATGGCCATGCTAGCGCCCCCGAGAAACTCGCGTGTGCGGTCAGCCCGAGTCTGCGCGAAGCCTTTGCTGCAAGCATGAGTTGGTTCACCGCCCAGTCTTGGCGGGCATCAGGCCTGCCGCGCACATTCGCAGGGGCAAAGCCGTCGAACATCTCATCATAGGCTGGATGCACAGCGACAAGCTGTCCTTGTAAGTGAGTCGACAGCTCGGTTATCTCTATTCCGTGATTCGCTAAGGTATCGCGAAGATCATCGCAATAGGACTGACTTTCGGCGGCGAGTTCGAGGTCGATCAGGCTAGGCTCGCCGCTGGGCAATTGAATACCTTTGTAACCTAAATCGGCCGCCCACGCGGCAATGCTATCGAGCGAATTAAACGGTGCATGCTCACCGACAAACTGTGCTAGAAAAATTGCTGGCCCTTTGATCGTCTTCATCTCTGTTCTCTTCTACCTGGTTCTAGAACGGTGAGTCTGGAAAATAGTAGTCTTCGGCATTCTCTCTAGTTATGAGCGGCGAGCCCAGTATATATTCGCCTTCGATAGGCGTATCGGAGATAAGCTTAAGTGCCGTAAGCTCCATCGCCGTAGAGATCATCGATGGTGGGTAGAGAACGTCTACCGGTGTCAGCTCGTCCCCGTCTAGCACACGCTTCACGATATCTTTCATGCCGCCACCGCCGACAATGAATAATTCCTCTTGACGCCGAGCTTGCCTGACCGCCTGAATGACGCCGATTGCGATATCATCGTCTTGCGCCCAAACCGCATCTATTTCTGAAAACCGCGAGAGAAAATCCTGCATTACAGTGAAGCCGTCGTCGCGATTCCAGTTGGCGTACTGATCGTCTAACACTTCGATATTGCTTCCTTCGAGTGCCAACATAAATCCGTCAAAGCGTTGCTCATCGATCACCGTCGGCATCCCGCGCAGCACAACAATTTTACCGTTACCGTCTAAACGCTCTTTTATATACTCGCCCGATACACGTCCCATTTCCGCGTTATTGCCAGCGACATACACATCGTGGATACCCGGTTCGCTAAGACCACGGTCAACAACGGTGACGAACACGCCTCGGCGCTTCGTATTGCGCACCGGGCCCGTTAGCGGCGCAGACTCGAAGGGCAATATAACGAGCGCATCCATTCGATGAATCGCCACCAAGTCTTCCAAATCGTTCGCCTGCTCTGACGCGCTATTGGCAGTCACGAGGACAACTTTAAGCCCTGGGTTCGCCGCTTCGAGTCGCGCTTTTGTCTGCTCGGCGTGAAAATTCAAACCACCGGCCCAGCCATGAGTCGCCGCAGGAATAGAGACACCGATTGTTTGTGCGCGAAGAGTCGGTGCCACCGCGAGCAACAGACTCGACGCAGCGAGAGTGAGTATTGAATGCTTGGCAAACTTGCATACCGTGTTTATGACGGTGCCCGCAAACAAAGAGCTAAGACATAAAATCTCGCCGAGGCTGCCACTAGCAGAATGTGCACGTACCGCTTTCATCTCGTTGTTTGTCATGCTTATCACCTGTATTTTGACTTAGTTCTTCGCGCGCCATGCGCCTCGCTGGAGGTACACAGCGACAATCACTATTACACCTTGCACCGCACCATTGAGATAATTGCTAACCGCATCCGTAAGGTTCAGTATGTTGCCAATTAGCGTGAGTATCAACGCACCAACAACCGTGCCCCCTATGCGTCCATAACCACCCTTGAGCATCGTGCCACCAATAATCACCGCGGCGATCGCTTCGAGCTCCCAGAGAATACCCGTCTGTCCCGATGCAGAACCGAGTCGTGGCACATAAATAATCGTCGCTATCGATACGCAAAGACCCTGTAAAATATAAGTCGCAGTTTTTACGCGGTCTACGTTGATGGCCGAATAATGTGCAACGCTTTCGTTAGATCCCACTGCAAAACAGTGGCGTCCGAATACTGTCATATTCAGTAGCACGTAGCCGATTACTGCCACAGCCAAAAATACCCAGACTGGATAGGGCAAGCCGAACAGGGTGCCGTAATAGACTTCGCTATAGACATCCCCGAGCGTGAAGTTGAGCGAAAGCGTGCCGCCATCGGCCATGTAAGTAACGAGCGAGCGGTAAATACCCATCGTACCCAAGGTCACGATAAACGCTTCGATCTTCGCCTTCGTGGTCAGCAGGCCATTGATCATTCCTGCAAGCCCACCAATCGCCGCTGAGGCCACTATAGCCAAGAAGATTATTGTCACCAGAGAGTCTATCGTGGCCATTAGCGCATTCATCAGTAGAATCATACAGCCAGAAATAAACGCGGCCATCGAACCAACTGACAAGTCAATTCCGCCGGTGGTGATAACAAATGTAGCGCCGATTGCAACAATGCCAATGAATGAACTGCGTGCAAGAATATTACTGACATTGCCTGCGCTCAGAAACGCGTCGTTAACGAAAATACCGAGAATGAATAAGGCAACAAGAGCGATGAAAGGCCCCGCTGTCTTGAAGTCTATTTTTGTCATCTACTGTCCCATTTTAGCATCGCCACGAACTGCGGCCTCATGCTGTTTTCCTATGCCGCAGCAGCCTTAAGCCCTGTCGCGTAACGCATAATCTCGTGTTCTGTTATCTCGTTGCCGCTAAGCACACCGACAATGTTACCTTGATGCATCACTGCAACCCGATGAGCCATTCCAATCACCTCGCTCATGTCTGAAGAGATGATAATCACAGCCTTCCCAGCTGCGGCGAGTTCAGCAAGAAAGTGATAAATCTGACTTTTCGTTCCGATGTCGATGCCGCGCGTAGGCTCGTCCACAATCACTATGTCTGGCGTGGTTTCGAGCATTTTCGCAAGAAGCAGTTTCTGCTGATTGCCCCCAGACAGATTACCGGCCACCACGCCTGTATCACGCATGCGGATATCGAATCTATCTACGGCCTTTTCGAAGGCAGATTGTTCAGCGCGCGTATCTATAATGATGCCTGCAAAATGCGCCAACGCATAAAGCGAGAAATTTTCTCTCAACCCTTTGTTCAGAAGTAGACCGCTGCCTTTCCTATCTTTAGTTAAGTAAGCAACACCGTGAGCACGAGCGTCAGTAAAGCTGTTAAGGCGGACCTCTTCTCCGTGCACAAAAATTTTCGACTCTGAGCCTAACTGAGCCGGGCGCAGACCCACAAGCGTTTCAAAAAGCGCCGTCCGTCCCGAGCCGACGAGCCCAGAGAATGCCAGTATTTCTCCGCGGCGAAGCTCAAAATTTTCTGGTGCGCTCACCCCCGCGACATGCAAACCGTGAATAGAAAGCGCCACGCTCGCCAACTCGTCTGGAGCTGGCACCTTCGGGTAGAGGGAGCTAAGTTCGCGGCCGACCATTAACCGCGCCATATCGTCCTTACTCAGTGTCGCGGCTGGGTAGCAACCAACGAGGTCACCATCGCGGATGACGGTAATGCGATCGGCGATACGCTCTATCTCTTCGAGCTTGTGTGAAATATAGATAATCCCAACGCCGCGTCCGCGTAGGCGATCAATTAATTCAAATAGTGCAGTGCTCTCTTTTTGAGTTAACACTGCGGTCGGTTCATCTAGAATAAGCACGCGTGCGTCTTTAGCGAGCGTCTTCGCAATCTCAACCATCTGCTTGTCGGCTACAGAGAGACTCGAGACTAAGGTCGTTGGATCTATGGTGCAGTGAAGCGTGGCAAGATAATCCCGACTAAGATCATTCATTTTTTTCTTGTCGAGGAACAAGCTAGCCAGTCCCTTACCGCAAAGTTCGCTCCCAAGAAAGATGTTCTCAGCCACGCTAAGCTGCTCGGCGAGATTGAACTCTTGATGAATAAGAACAACCCCCGCCGCCTCGGCTGAGGCGTGGGTCCAGTCTCTTGCTGCGATTGATTGCGCCGTGTCTGCGTTGTCGGTCATTATCGACGGGACCACGCTATTGTCAGAGCCAGAAAACTCTTGCTTCGTATTTACATAAAGGTGGCCGTCGTTTCTTGCCTCGAACCCAGAGAGACATTTCACCAACGTTGACTTCCCTGCACCGTTCTCACCTAGGATGGCATGAATTTCTCCTCGTCGAAGATCGAAGTCTATGCCGTGAAGCACTTCGATTTCCCCATAGGATTTTTTCAAATTCTTTACTGCTAACAGAGAGTCGTGCGGCGGCGCTTCAACCTGTGATTCCTGCGACGTTATCGCCATCGCTTTATTCGCTGCGTCGCCATTAGCCACCTGAACCATGAATTAGCGATTCCACATATTGGGCAGCACGGTGCTGTTATAGGTTTTTTGACCACGTTCGAGATGCGCTCGCAGCGAGTTGACGATCTCCGGCTGTTCACGCGCGAAGCTGTATGTTTCAGACGGGTCTTTTACCACGTCAAACAAAAGCCCGACGGGGCCATAATAGGAATCAGGATTATCGAAGCTGTTCGTCGCCGTACGATAGCGAGACTCAAGCACGAGTTTCCATTGGCCGCTACGCACACCCGCAATCCTATCGGCGTCAAAAAGAAAAAGTGCCTCATGAGGCGAAACTGCATTCTCTGTCAGCATTGCCGTAATGTTTTTTCCGTCTATGGCGCGATCGTCCGGTAAGTCACCACCCGCAAGCGCGACAAGCGTCGGTAGAAGATCGATGTTCATCGCCGGCTCATTCGACACCAAGCCTTGAGGGATCGTACCAGGCCATTGCGCAATGAACGGCACGCGCTGTCCGCCTTCCCATGAACTGCCTTTGCGATCGCGAAAGGGGCCAGGGCTACCTTCCCACCAAGGACCGTTGTCGGAGGTGAAAATGACTAAGGTATTGTTCGCCACCCCTAATTCCTCGAGCTTGGCAAGGATCTCTCCCATGCTCCAGTCGATCGTCTCAACGACATCGCCATAGAGACCCGCATCGGATTGCCCCTCAAAAGGCGCTGTCGTGTAAAGAGGAACGTGCGGGAAGCTGTGGGGCAAATAGAGGAAGAACGGATCTTCATTGGCGACGCTGTCTTCAACGAACGCCAATGCCTGTTCGGTATAACGCTGCGTCAGCGTTTCCTGCACGACTGGGTCTTCGATCATTGCTTCTTGGCTGTAAAGTTCGAGAGGCAGCATGTCATTGCTGTGCAGAACACCAAAGTAGGTATCGAACCCAGCATGCAACGGCGACCATTCGACCCGGCTGCCAAGGTGCCACTTTCCGAAGAGTCCGGTTCGATAGCCTAGCGGCTGCAGCGCTTCGGCGATCGTCACTTCTTCCTCCGCGAGGTGAATCTCGTTAGTCGGCCGCGCCACGTCATTAACCAGCCCTAGCCGAATTGGATACCGACCGGTTAATAACCCTCCGCGCGCCGCCGTGCAGATGTTCGCACTCGAATAAAAGCTATCGAAACGAGCACCATTCAGCGCCATGCGGTCGAGATTTGGCGTCTTTATCAGCTTAGCGCCATAGACGCCGAGATCGCCAT
>Ga0255769_10000498_pt1 | contig 46823 bp, 43 predicted proteins | sample 041ome_9_FD_179637 | JGI IMG/M metagenome (GOLD analysis project Ga0255769, IMG submission 179637) | Coastal salt marsh microbial communities from the Groves Creek Marsh, Skidaway Island, Georgia - 041413US metaG (version 2) | ecosystem: Environmental > Aquatic > Marine > Intertidal zone > Salt...
TACTTACGTCAGTAAACTGTTCTGCAACCGCAGCAAAAAATATTGCTGAAGTTTTTACAAAAGAAAAGCTATCAAAATACAAAAACGTAGATGGTGTAGTGTCTTTCACTCATGGTACAGGCTGTGGAATGGCAGACTCTGGAGATGGATTTGATGCTCTTCAAAGGGTTCTTCTTGGATACATACAACATCCTAATTTAGCCGGAATTTTATTAATTGGGTTAGGATGTGAAGCTAATCAAATTAAGTTTCTACTTGATGCTTTTAATTTAAATGAAAATCCCCTTTTTAAAACTATGACCTTACAAGACATGGGTGGATTAAGAAAAACTATTAAAGCTGGAATAGATTGTATTGAAGACATGCTCCCTCAAGTGAATTTGATTGAACGGACCGATCAATCAGTAGAACATCTAAGCGTAGCATTACAATGCGGAGGCTCGGATGCTTGGTCTGGCATAACATCCAATCCCTCTTTAGGTCATGCAGCTGATCTGATTGTTAAAAACGGCGGAACTGCCATTTTGGCTGAAACCCCAGAAATATATGGTGCTGAGCATATGTTAACTAGAAGAGCAATCACACCAGAGGTAGGGAAGAAGCTTGTAAATAGAATATTATGGTGGGAAGATTACGTAGAACGTAACAAAGGTAGTCTCAATAATAATCCATCACCTGGGAATAAAGCAGGTGGTTTAACAACAATATTAGAGAAATCATTGGGAGCTGCCGCTAAAGGAGGTACAACACCATTGAACGATGTACTTCTATACGCTCAACAAGCCGAAAAAAAAGGTTTCTTATTCATGGATAGTCCTGGCTACGACCCAGCATCAGTTACTGGCCAAATCGCAAGTGGTTGTAATGTTGTTACTTTCACTACAGGTAGGGGTTCATGCTTTGGTTGCAAACCTTCTCCATCCATCAAAATTGCAACAAATACTGACATGTTTGATAAAATGGAAGAAGATATGGATGTTAACGCCGGCAAAGTTATTACTGAAAACAAAACTATTGAGGATGTAGGACAAGAGATTTTCGACTTAATAGTTAGAGTTGCATCTGGCGAAAAATCTAAATCTGAAATTCAAGGCTTAGGAGACCTAGAGTTTGTACCCTGGCAAATTGGAGCAACAATGTAAGGATAAATGTAATGATTAATTTAGAAGGAAAAACTGCCTTATTAACTGCTGCTGGACAGGGTATTGGCAAAGCAACAGCTAGAGCTTTTTCTGAAGCAGGAGCTTATGTTATTGCTACAGATATAAATAAAGATAGTTTATTAGAATTAGATAAATTTGTAGATGAAACGCACATTTTAGATGTAACAAAACAAAATGATATTAAAAGCCTAATTAGTACAATAAAAGTTCCCGATATTTTGTTTAATTGTGCTGGTGTAGTCCATAATGGTACAATATTAGAATCTGAAAATAGTGAATGGGATTTTGCGTTTAACTTAAATGCTAAGGCCATGTATCATATGATAAAAGAGATTTTACCCAAAATGATAAAAAAAGGTGGTGGGTCAATTATCAATATTGCATCTGTTTCATCATCTACAAAAGGTATTCCAAATAGATTTATATATACAGCGTCTAAAGCTGCTGTTTTAGGTATTACTAAATCCGTAGCTGCTGACTATATTAATGATGGAATAAGATGCAATGCTATTTGCCCAGGAACAATACAAAGCCCATCTTTGGAACAACGACTTAAAGATATGGGAGATTATGAAGAAGCCAAAAAGCAATTTGTTGCAAGGCAACCAATGGGACGTTTTGGAGAAGCAGAAGAAGTAGCCAATTTAGCGGTTTATTTAGGAAGCGATGCATCCGCTTTCACCACCGGTCAATTTCATATAATCGATGGCGGAATATGCATGTAAGGCATTCAGAGAAAATTTTTAATTAAATCTAAATATAGAAAGGGAGTAAAATGAAACTATTACGTTATGGAGAAATTGGAAAAGAAAAACCTGGCATCTTAGATCAGGAGGGTAAAATAAGAGATTTATCCAGCCATGTTTCTGATATAAATGGAGACAATATTAATGCAGAAGGTTTAAAGAAAATTTCATCAATTGATTTGTTATCTTTGCCAATAATCCCAGAAAATACTAGATTAGGAGCGTGTGTTGGTGACATAGGAAAATTTCTATGCATTGGACTAAATTATTCTGATCACGCAGCAGAGAGTGGACTACCTGTTCCTAGCGAACCAATCCTCTTTTCAAAAGCCACATCTGCAGTTGTAGGACCTAATGACGATATTGAAATACCCAGAAACTCAGTTGAAACTGATTGGGAGGTTGAGCTTGGAATTGTTATAGGAAAGAAGGCAAAATATATTAGTGAAAATGAAGCAGAAGAACACATAGCTGGATATTGTGTAGTTAACGATGTTTCTGAAAGAGAGTTCCAAATTAAAAGAGAGGGACAATGGACTAAAGGTAAATCATGTGACACTTTTGGACCTACTGGGCCTTACTTGGTGACTAAAGATGAAATATCTGACGTACAAAACTTAAAAATGTATCTTGATGTGAATGGAAAGAGAATGCAGAACGGTTCAACTAATACCATGATATTTTCTGCTAATTATATAGTACATTACTTATCTCAATTTATGAGTTTAAATCCTGGCGATGTTATAGCTACAGGAACACCTCCAGGAGTAGGTTTAGGAATGAAACCACCTGTTTTCTTAAAAGCAGGCGATAAAATGAAATTAGGTATTGAAGGTTTAGGTGAACAAAACCAAACATGCTTTCAAGGATAATAAAGCTTTAAAGAAACTGTTGACGATAAATTAATAATTAACCTTGAACTTTAACTATACAGGGAGTTTCTGTTTTTTGACTAATATCAAAAATAGATCTTCCTGTATGATTAAGATGCATTCCATAAGTATGAAGTGAAAGTGCTGTTTCATTACCATTATTCCAAACACTATGAATATCTTCAGGTAAACAACAAGAAGCATCACCAGGATATAAAGTCTCTTCATGCGTCTTGATTAAATCTGCATAACCTTCTTTAGATCCATCATCAATTCTTTTATAATTAGTCTCATGTTCTTGTCCCTGGATACCAGAAACAACTGCCCATGTCTTATGGTTATGTGGAGCTAAACCTTTATCAGGAGCCCATGCAATCACAAAAACTGCCAAACTGTGATCTATTTCTTCATGTAATAGATGCAATCCAAAACCTTGTTTCGTATCTACATCAAAATATTCAGATTTAATCCAACTTTTATTTTTCACTAATTTTTTAGATAACGGTTTAATTCGATCAATTATATTTTTTTCAATTGTTTCTTCTTTAGTTATTAAACGAATATCACTGATATAATTTTGGATTGAATACAAAGTCATTAAATTACCCCAATTTTCAAAATTCTTTAAAACATCTAATTACAATAGTCCAAAAAAATTAAAAAAAATAAAATTATTTAATCAAAAATTCATAATCTAGTTTGATAAATTGCTTGCTAACAAAGCCCTTTTCCTAATTTCATTATAATCATTAATTTGAGATGGAACTATCCAACTACCACCTACACATATTACATTTTTTTGACTGAGCCATTTATTAGCATTTTCTTGAGTTATACCACCAGTTGGGCAAAACATAATCTCAGGAAATGGCCCACTTAAAGACTTAAGATATTCAATGCCACCTGCTGCTTGTGCTGGGAAAAATTTAAAAAATTTGTAGTCTAAATTTATTAAATTCATAATATCACTTGAGTTTGAAATACCTGGTAAAAATGGAATTTTCATTTCAATAGCTTTTTTTCCTAAAGAAAGTGTGGACCCAGGACTGACTGCAAATGTTGCTCCTGCATCTTTTACCGATTGCAAATTTTCATTATTTAAGACAGTCCCAGCACCAATTTTAAGAGATGGATATTCTTTTGAAATTTTTTCAATTACTTCTAAGGCACAAGATGTTCTTAATGTTATTTCTACTGTTTTAAGACCACCTTCTAGCAATGCATCAAAAAGATACTCAACTTTATCCAATTTATTGATTGTTAAAACGGGCATAACTGGCGAAAGAGATAGAATTGAATTAATATTATCCATAAATTTTCCAAACATAATTTTTTAATTTAACTTTCTCAGTAAATATGTTGTTATTAAATTTTCTTCAATAAATTTTTAAAGGGGTCTCTATGAAAATTTTAATAATGGGCGGAGCTGGAATGATTGGGCAGAAATTACTCAATTTAATACTTAGCAACCCAAAATTAAGAAATAAACAAATCACTGAAATCACTTTATTTGATATAATTGATTCTCCTTATCCATCAGATAGTAAAATACCTATCATTGTGAAATCAGGTGATATTTCTAATCAACAAACAAGTGTTGACCTAGTATCCTCAAAGCCTGATATAATTTTCCATCTAGCAGCAATAGTTTCAGGACAAGCTGAACAAGAATTTGATTTAGGTTGGAACATAAACGCTAAAGGGAGTTGGGGGTTATTTGAAGCAATTAGAAATATAGGAGATAATTATTGCCCAAGAGTTGTTTTTACTAGTTCTATAGCTGTTTTTGGCGCTCCTTTCCCAGAAAAAATAACAGATGATTTTTTTACTACACCACTTACGTCTTATGGTGCGCAAAAAGCAATTTCAGAACTTTTGCTATCAGATTATTCTAGAAAAGGTATGATTGATGGTGTGTCAATTAGGTTACCTACTATTTGTGTAAGACCTGGAAAACCCAACCTTGCTGCATCAGGTTTCTTCTCAGGAATTATTCGTGAACCTTTGAATGGAAAGGAAGCTATACTTCCCGTAAGTACTGAGGTTAGACATTGGCATGCAACTCCTAGATCAGCAGCAGGCTTTTTAATTCACGCTGCTGAAATTGATACTTCATTGTTAAATCATAGGATAACTCTAAATATGCCAGGACTATCAGTAACAGTGCAAGAACAAATAGATGCACTTCAAAGAGTTGCTGGTAATAGTGTTGTAAAACTGATCAAACATAAACCTGACCCAGTAATACAAAAAATTGTTTCAGGATGGGCAAGAGATTTTGAAACAAAGAGATCTATTCAACTTGGTTTCAAAGCTGAAAACAACTTTGATGAAATAATTAAAGTTTATATTGAAGACGATCTAAACCCTAAAAATTAATTTTTTTTTGATACAATTTATAGGGTAAATTTCATGTGGCAATTTTGGATAGACAGAGGTGGGACATTTACTGACATAGTAGCGCAAAACCCAAACGGTTCTATAGTTATTGATAAATTACTTTCTGAAAACCCCCAAGCCTATAAAGATGCTGCTATTGCCGGAATAAAAAGAATTCTTGGCTTGAATATAACTGATAAAATTCCAACTAATGAAATTTCATCAGTAAAAATGGGTACAACAGTAGCAACAAATGCCCTATTAGAACGTAAAGGAGATAGAACTCTTCTTCTAATAACTGAGGGATTTGGCGATTTATTAAGAATTGGTTATCAAAACAGGCCATTATTATTTGATTTAAATATAAAATTACCAGAGTTGCTATATGAAAGAGTAGTTGAAATCCCAGAAAGGTTGGATTCTGATGGTAAAGTATTAAAAACTCTTGATGAATATAAAGCAAGACAAGCTTTAAAAAACGCCAAGTTAGACGGAATTGATAGTGTGGCCATCGCGTTCATGCATTCTTATGTAAACTCCAATCACGAAAACATAATAGCTAAGATTGCAAAAGAGGAATGTTTTAATCAAATTTCTGTAAGTCACAAAGTTTCTCCACTAATAAAGTTGGTTGGTAGAGGTGATACTACTGTTGTAGATGCATACCTATCTCCAATTTTAAGAAGGTATGTGAACCAAGTATCGGAAGAACTTAAAGGTAGTAAATCTACAAGATTGATGTTTATGCAGTCTAATGGTGGATTAACTGACGCTAATTTATTTCAAGGAAAAGATGCTTTGTTGTCAGGACCGGCTGGTGGTGTAGTTAGTATGACTGAAACAGGAAAACAAGCAGGTTATAAAAAACTGATAGGTTTTGATATGGGAGGAACCTCCACAGATGTTTGTCATTTTGCAGGTGAGTATGAGAGATCATTTGAAACAGAGTTGGCAGGAGTAAGAATTAGAGCGCCCATGATGGATATTAACACCGTTGCTGCTGGTGGTGGTTCTATACTTTCATTTAAAGATGGTAGATTTCAAGTTGGACCAGAAAGTGCTGGCGCAGTTCCAGGACCAGCCTCATACGGGAGAAATGGTCCTTTAACAGTTACTGACTGTAATGTTTTACTAGGAAAGCTACACCCAGATCATTTCCCCAAAGTCTTTGGTAAAAATGGTAATGAACCATTGAACATTGAAATTGTTAAAGAAAAGTTTTTAGATTTATCTAATTTCATTTCTAAAAAAAACAAACAACCTTTAATGAATATTTTTGAAATGGCTGAAGGTTTTTTAAAAATTGCTGTAGAAAATATGGCTAACGCTATAAAAAAAATATCAATTCAAAAGGGTTATGATGTTAGTGATTATACTATGAATTGCTTTGGAGGAGCTGGAGGACAACATGCGTGTCAAGTAGCAGATTCTCTTGGCATTGCAAGAGTTTTAATACATCCTTATGCCGGTGTATTATCAGCATATGGAATGGGCCTTGCTGAAGTAAGAAGTATAAGGGAAAGTCACTTTGAGAAAAATATAGAAAATATCAAAGAGGCACAGACATTAATTGAATTACTATCATCACAAGCAAAAGAGGATTTAATAAAACAAGGTATAAGTGATACTTCTATTTCTTTTTCAAAAAAAGTTTTTTTACATTATCAAGGGTCTCATCAAAACTTAGAAGTTAATTTTGACTCAGTAACAAATATGACGAGATCTTTTGAAGAAGAACATAAAAAAAGATTTGGTTTTTTTGTTTCAGGAAGAGAGATTTTCATTGAAATGCTTACAGTTGAAGCAATAAGTAACAAATCAGAAAGTCATAATTTTACTGACAGATCTGCTCCCAAATACGATGCTAGGCCTGATGCTCATAAACGTATGTTTGTTGAAGGCACAGAAATATCTGTACCAATTTATCAAAGACATAAATTAAAGATAAATCAAACAATTCTAGGACCAGCGATTATATCAGAGTCAACAGGAACAAATATCATTGAAAAAGGATGGTCAGGAAGCTTGGACAATTTTTATAACTTAATATTGACCAGAGTTGAGAAGAAACAAATAAAGAAAGGACTCGGCACTTCTGTAGATGTGGTTATGCTTGAGGTTTTTAATAACCTATTTATGAATATCGCAGAACAAATGGGAGCAACTCTTGCCAATACTGCGTACTCAGTTAACATTAAAGAAAGACTGGATTTTTCTTGTGCCCTTTTTGATAATTATGGATCTTTAGTTGCTAACGCTCCACATGTGCCTGTTCACTTAGGTTCAATGTCTGAAGCCATTAGAACAGTTATTAAATTAAATAAAGACAATATTTTTCCTGGTGACGTATTTGTTCTTAATGCCCCTTTTAATGGAGGAACACATCTTCCGGATGTTACAGTAATAACTCCAGTCTTTGAAAAAAATGGAGATAATATAATATTTTTTGTAGCATCTCGAGGTCACCATGCAGATATCGGGGGAACGACACCTGGTTCAGGACCACCAGATTCAAAACATATAGATGAAGAAGGAGTCCTCATTGATAACTTTAAATTATTTGATAAAGGAGTTTTTAAAGAAGATGAAATGATTAACATTCTGTCTTCTGGTAAATACCCATGCAGAAATATTGAACATAATATGGCTGATTTAGCAGCTCAAGTTGCTGCTAATAAAACAGGTATAAATGAAATTAATTCAATGATTGATCAATTTGGTATAGATACAGTTCACGCCTATATGAAACACGTTCAAGATAACGCAGAAGAATGTATTCGTGATGCTATTTTAAATTTGAATGATGGAAATTATGAATATGAGCTTGATAATGGTGAATTTATTAGAGTTAATATTGAAATTGATAAAACCAATCGTGAAGCATTAATTGATTTCACTGGCACAGCAAAAAAAAATCCACTAAATTACAATGCACCTATGGCAGTTTGTCATGCGGTTATATTATATGTATTTAGAACATTAGTAGGTAAAAACATCCCATTAAACGAAGGTTGCTTTAAACCAATAAAAATAAAAATCCCAGATAATTCTATGATAAACGCAAAGTACCCTTCTGCTGTAATAGCTGGTAACACAGAAGTAAGCCAGTTAACATGTAATGCATTATTTGGTGCCCTAGGGGTTATAGCTGGTAGCCAAGCAACTATGAATAATTTTATTTGGGGCAATGACAGAATCCAAAACTATGAAACTATTTGTGGTGGTACTGGAGCTGGACCCAATTTTAATGGCACTTCAGCAATTCAAACTCATATGACAAACACAAGAAGTACGGATCCTGAAGTTTTGGAGGCAAGGTTTCCTGTCCGTTTAGAAGAATACTCAATTAGGAGAAATTCTGGAGGTAAAGGAAAGTATTCAGGTGGAGACGGGGTTACTAGAAAATTAAGATTTCTAGAGCAAATGACTGTGACAACTTTATGTTCTCATAGAAGAGTACCGCCATTTGGCGTTGATGGTGGAGAACCAGGACAATGTGGCAAAGAATGGTTAGAGACAGCTTCTGGCAAATCAATTAATTTAAAAGGTAATGACAGTTGCAATGTAAATATAAATGATTTGTTTGTAATGCAAACACCAGGTGGAGGTGGATTTGGTAAAAAATAACTTTTTCCAGCAGCTAATAAGTATCTGAATCTATTACTGTATTATCAAGACCTCTATAAATATGTTCCTCAAGAACTTTTTGTGCTTTTAGATAATTTTTTTCAAGTGTGAAATCTAATAATTTCTGATGTTCTAAAATAGAATTTTTGCCCCTAAAGGTAAGTACTAAAAATTGATACCTCAAATACTTATCAAAAATTAGTTTATGAAGTTTCACCAAGTTTTCTGAGCGACAATTTTTAACAAGCGTTTGGTGAAATTCACTGTCATTTTCTTTCCAGTCATTTTTATTATTAAATTTCTCATTTAACATATTATTTTCATAAACTTTTAACTTATAATGAGCTGAAAGAAGTTCTGCCTCCCATTCTGTGTTCGAGTTTTCAATTGATTTTTTTAGTGCATGACTTTCAATCAAAATTCTTAAGTTTGCAATTTCATATAAGTCAGTTTTAGAAACTGGGCTAACACAAAAGCCTTTTTGCTCTTGGGATAGCACAAAGCCATCTCCAGCTAATCTACTTAAAATTTCCCTAAGTGTTGATATACTTGCATTGTAAGTTTTGGTTAATTCCTTAAGTTTTAATTTTTTTAAGGGAGGTAATACTCCAAAAATTATATCTTTTTTTATTTTTTCGTAAGTACTTAACCCAATAGTTTTAATATAGTCATCCATAATTTTTTAACTTTAAATTTTTATTTTATCATATATTATATACTAATATCATATATTTTTAGGCTTGAATATGAAAACATCAATCGCAACAGTATCAATAAATGGAACGTTAAAAGAAAAAATTATTGCTATAGCCAGAGCAGGGTTTAATGGCGTTGAAATTTTTGAAAATGATTTTTTAACAAATAATTTATCTCCTAAAGAAGTGAAAAAAATAGTCCAGGATCAAGGTTTAGAAATCACATTGTTTCAACCCTTTAGAGATTTTGAAGGAATGCCAGACAATCACAGAATAAGAGCTTTTGATCGAGCCAAACGAAAATTTGATATTATGGCTGAATTAGAAACTGATCTAATATTAATTTGCTCTAACACATCTAATATTTCTATTGGAGGAATTGATAGAGCAGCCGACGATTTTTTTGAATTAGGTGAGATTGCAAAACAGAGGTCTATCAAAGTAGGTTATGAGGCACTCGCTTGGGGAAAATATATTAATGATCATAGAGATGCCTGGGAGGTAGTAAGAAGAGCTAATCATGAAAACGTTGGTATTATTTTAGACTCCTTTCATACTCTGTCTAAAAACATTGATTTAAACTCATTAGCCTCTATTCCACCTGAAAAAATATTTATAGTTCAATTGGCCGATGCACCTCTCCATAATATGGATCTATTATACTGGAGTAGACATTTTAGAAACATGCCAGGCCAGGGTGACTTGCCAATTTTAAATTTTATGGATGCTCTAAACAAAACAAATTATGATGGATATCTATCACTTGAAATATTTAATGACAATTACAGATCTGGTCCAAGAGATCTAATTGCAAAAGATGGCCAAAGATCTCTAAAATCTTTAATTTACAAAAGTAAAATAGAAAAAAAAGAAAATATCAAAATTAATAAAATTGAGTTTATTGAATTTGCTACTAATGAAGAGCATTTAGAACTAATAGAAAATATCTTATTCTCAATGGGCTTTATTGAAATAGGGAAACATATAAGCAAAAGAATTAAGCTATTTGTATTTGATGATGTTAAGTTTATTGTTAACTATGAACAAAGCCCTTTAATCAAAGAAAATAGTCAGCAAGGTCCATACCCATATGCTTATGGAATGAATATTAATGATTTAAATTTATTACAAAAAAAGGCTGAATTCTTAAATATTGACTTAATAAGAAAAAAAGAAAACTCAAACATTTCAATGAACGTTATTAAGAATATTGATGGTTTAATTTATGTTATAAGTGACGATGATGATAAAATTTGGGAAAAAGATTTTAAATACTTAATTAAATCCAAAACTAATAATTTTAATCTTAAAATAGATCATATAGCCCAAACTCTTCAACATGACGAAATGATGTCTTCATTATTATCTTATTCAACACTATTTGACTGTAAAAAATCACCTGTAATAGACATTATAGACCCTGATGGAATTATAAAAAGTCAAATAATTGAGAATGAAACAAAAACTTTTAGAATGACTATGAATGGAGCAGAGAACTCAAAAACAAATGCTGGTCAATTTCTAAAAAAAAACAAACGACCAGGCATACAACATATCGCTCTTAGTTCTAACAATCTAATTGGTCTGGTTAATGAGCTTAAGAGTAAAGGCCAGAGTTTTCTTAAGGTTTCGGATAATTATTATGATGACATAGAAGCCCGCTTTGGCTTAGATTTTAATTTTTGTAATGAATTAAAGGAATTAAATATATTATATGATGAAGATGAAAATGGTTCGTTTCTTCAGGTGTATACAAACCTAATTAATAATACTTTCTTCTTTGAAATTGTACAGCGCATTAATAATTATCAAGGATATGGTGCGAACAACGCACTATTTAGAATAGCAGCACAGAAAAATATGATTTAATTAAATTGTTTTGATAAAGCTAATAATTGTACTTTTAATTGTTTCATCTTGAATATGAAATCTATCGACAGTTTGTTCCCAGTCGGTATCTTTGTGATCATTAATAAACAATGAGAATTCATTACTGGATTTTATATCTTGATCTAATTTAGATCTTGAAAAAAGTATTAAAATTAAAGATCTTATATCCATATTTCTTATATCAAAACTTAACTCTACAACTTTATTAAAATCTTCAGCAAAAAAATAACCTAATATTAGATCTTTTATTCTATTGTCAGATGTGGATTGACCCTGTGGAACTGGATCTAACTCAAATGCCTTATTTAGTAATTCTAAACCTTTATCAACCTTACCTGTTCTTACTAAAACCTCACCATAACCAGATAAAACTCTAGGGTCATTAGGAACCATATTAAATGCTTTTCTACCATGGTCTTCAGCTAAAATATAATCATGACTACTTAAATAAACCGCTGACAACATTCTATGGCATTCAAAGTCATTTTCATTTAATTCGAGAGCTTTTTCAATATTATCTTTGGCCTCAGAAAACACCTCATCGCTATCACGGTCTGTAAAGCCTCTATATAAAGCTTGACCTAAAGTACAAACTTTCCAAGCATATGCTTGCGCATTACCAGGATCAGCTATTAAAGCTTTATCAAAACACTTGAGAGCTTCAATATTTGCTTCTTTGGAAAATTTATGATGATTTTCTTTACCTCTTAGGAGGTATTCATAAGAAGTTATATTCTCAGTAGGTTTTCTTTTAGATCTCTGCAATGAACTTATTTCTATCTCACCAAGTAAAGCAATTGATATTTTTCTAACTATCTCGTCTTGCAAATCAAAAATATCTTCCATAACCCTATCATATTTATTACTCCAAATAATACTATCATCATTAGCATCACTCAATTCAATGTTTATCCTAACTCGTTTGCCAGAAGCTCTGATACTACCAGTAACGACAAAGTCTAGCTCAAACTTCTTTGAAAACTCCTTAAGTTCTTCATTTTCATTTTTGAAATTTACAGTTGTTTGCCTAGAGAGAATTTCAAACTCTCGCATCATTGAAAATTCTGTTATCAAATCCTCTACAATACCATCCACTAAAAAACCACTATCCTGGTCTTGGCTATTATTTACAAAAGGTAAAATTGCAAACTTAAGTTTTTTATTTACAATTTTATTAGATGCTTTTTTGAATTTATTTTTACCATCACCCAATAAAGAGAAGACATCAAAATCATTCGAAATATTTTTTAAATCTATTTTTCCAAGGGAATAAATGGGTTCACCTATTTTTTTATTAATATGTTGTTTTACAATATCAGATATCAGAATTTCTCCTGATGGCGATTGACTTTCTAATCTTGCCGCAATATTTACACCATTTCCGTAAATATTTTCTCCCTCAATAATTATATCGTCCAAATGTATACCAACTCTCCAGTAAAGTTTTGGATTTGTTTTTTCTAGATTATTTCTAACTTTAATTGCTTTTTGAAATTCTATTGCAGCGTTTACACTACTAACAGGGCTATCAAATTCTGCAATTACAGAGTCACCCGCAGTATGAAAAATTCTACCAGAATATTTATTTATTAAAGGGTCAATGATTTCACGACAAGCCTTCAAACTTTCTAAAGTTTTTTCTTCTTGTTTTTCCATATGCTTACTAAAACCAACACAATCTGTCGCAAGAATTGTCGCTAATTTTCGTTTCACTTGGGACAATTTGAAACCCCTTATATTTAATAATATTGTATGTTAACTGTTTTATTTCCTATAAAACAACTACTTTCCAAAAAAATGAACACCCAAGTTTAAAATGTTTTAAATATATGCAAAATCAGATTTAAATTCATATGAAAATTTTAAAGCTTTTTTCAAAAATCTATACAAATTTTTAATATAAATATTGATTCACATTACTATTTTTAAAAAAAGTGGAACTAAAATTGATGTTGTTAAGCCACTTAAACCCATACCTACAGCTGCAAATACACCAGCATTTTTATCTTTACTCATTGCTCTAGCTGTTCCTATTCCATGACTTGCAAGACCTAAACTAAAACCCCTTGCTTCCATTTTTTTTAATTTCATTACGTCAAAAACAAAAATTCCTAATGAAGCTCCTATTATCCCAGTAATAATTGTAATAATTGCTGTTAAAGAAGGAATACCTCCAATAATTTCAGAAATGCCCATTGCAATTGGCGCCGTAACACTTCTTGGTAATAAACTTAAAATTAATTCCTTTTGGATTTCAAATTGTATTGACAGAATATATGTAACTAAAATAGCAAAAACAGATCCTATGATAAGAGATATAAATATGGCTTTACTATTTAAAATTATTAAATGCCATTTTCTATAAATTGGGATTGCTAAAGCGACAGTAACAGGTCCTAGAAGAAAATGAATAAACTTAGCACCTTCAAAATAACGCTCATACTTAATATCAAATGATATTAATATTATACTAACTAACAAAACACTTATTGCCACCGGGTTCAATAGAGGGAATAAATTAAATTTTCTGTAAATTGAATCTGATATTATATAAGATCCTATAGTTAACGTAAGCCAAAATAAAGGCTCAGCCTGAAGATAAACCCAGATACTGTAAAGTTTTTGTTGATCTATCATTTTTGTTCATCTTCTTTAAGCAATTTTTCCATTATAAATCCGGTTATTGCAAGAGTTAACAATGTGCCTAAAATTATTATAGTAATTACTGATATTAAATTATCTTCTAAAAGAGTTAAATGCATTACAACTCCTACACCTACAGGAATAAATAATAAAGGAAGGTAATTTAGTAGACTTTCACATGATCTTATAAGATCATTTTGAAAATTAGTTGATGCATTAAAATACTTATTTTTTATCAATAAAACAGTTAGTAAAAGAATTAACCCTATAACAGGGCCTGGAATACTTATTTCCAAAAACTTTTGGATAAATTCTCCAACTAATTGAAATAAAAAAATAGTAAAAATACTATTAAGCATAAAAACCTTTTGATTAGATGGTTTTACTAAAAGAAAGCTTGTATTCCTGTTTGGGCTCTTCCAAGAATTAACGCATGAACGTCGTGAGTGCCTTCATAAGTATTAACAGTCTCAAGGTTCATTAGATGCCTCATGACTTGATATTCAGCATGTATACCGTTTCCTCCATGCATATCCCTAGACATTCTTGCTATATCAAGAGCCTTACCACAATTATTTCTTTTTATAAGTGATATAGATTCAGGTGCCAAATTTCCTTGATCAAATAATCTTCCAACTTGAAGAGCGGCACTTAAGCCTAATGTTATTTCCGTTTGCATATCTGCTAGTTTCTTTTGGATTAATTGAGTAGCAGCAAGTGGTTTTCCAAATTGTTTTCTATCCAAAGTATACTGACGAGCCCTAAACCAACAATCCTCTGCGGCACCCATAACTCCCCACGCTATGCCATATCTAGCTCTATTCAAACAACCAAATGGTCCCTTCAAACCAGTTACATTAGGCATTAGATTTTCATTAGGAACAAAAACTTTATCCATTACTATCTCACCAGTAATAGATGCACGTAGTGACAATTTACCTTTTATTTTCGGGGCACTTAATCCATTCATACCCTTTTCTAAGATAAACCCTTTTATAGCATTTTCATGCTCCTTTGATTTTGCCCATACAACAAATACATCTGCAATTGGGGAATTAGAAATCCACATTTTAGAACCAGATAAAAGATATCCACCTTCAACTTTTGTTGCTGTGGTTTTCATTGATCCAGGGTCAGAACCAGCATCCGGTTCTGTTAATCCAAAACATCCAATTAAGTTACCAGAGGCTAAACCTGGCAAATATTTTAATCTTTGTTCTTCGGAACCATAAGTGTAGATTGGGTGCATTACTAATGATGATTGTACAGACATCATTGATCTATAACCAGAGTCAACTCTTTCCACTTCTCTTGCAACAAGACCATATGATACGTAAGAAGCTCCAGCACAACCATATTTTTCTGGAATTGTAATACCTAATAATCCTAGCTCGCCCATTTCCTTAAAAACATCTTTATCTGTTTTTTCATCCAAAAAAGCTTCTTCAACCCTAGGCAAAAGTTTAGATTGCGCATAATCATGAGCTGTTGATTTAATAAGTTTCTCTTCTTCAGAAATTAAAGACTCTAGTAACAAAGGGTCTTCCCAATTAAATTGAGGTTTTACTAATTTACTAGTTTTAATATCTACAATTTTTTCACTATTATTTTTTACTTGAGCATCCATTTTATTTCCTTTTTTTACAAAATACTTAATATCTGGTTACAAGACAATAACTATTCAGACTTTGATAATTCATTTAAATGTCTTTCAACAAAATCTAATCTATCTTGTCCCCAATAAACCTGATCTTCTACTATAAATGTTGGGGCACCGAAAACATCATTTTTAATTGCTTTACTTGTATAATTTTCAAAAGTCTTAGTACATTCTGAAGTTTTTGCAAGTGACATAATTTCGTCAGCATCTAAACCTATTTTTGTTATTATATCAAAAAGAGTTTTTTCATTATCAATGTCTAACTCCTCAACCCACAAAGCATTCATAATATCGTTGGCAAGAACGAATTCCTTCTTTGTATTTTTTATTTTTGAAGCAATGATAACTAAAGAAGGCAAAAGAGATTTCGAAGGGAAAAACTTAGGTTGAGGATTTAATTTTATTTTGAGATATTTGCTCCACCTCTCCAATTCTTGCAAACGTATTTTTTGTCTTTGAGGAGGTCTCTTGGAAACTGGCAGCCCCCCAGAAATTGGGAAAATATCTCCGTAATTAACTGGATAAATATTCAATTTAACATCAAAATTTTTAACCATTGCTAGCAAACGCTCATGTCCTAGAAAAGTCCATGGACTTCCATGGCTCATATAATAATCAATTTCTATCATTCTTTACTCTAAAATATTAATCACCAAAGCCAGATCCAGCTTTTTTATATTCATTTCTTGGTGGGCTGAAAATATCTAATATTTTAGCTCCATTTGGTCCACCAATTATACCATGTTCAACTCCTCCAGGGGTTTGCCAAAAATCACCTTTTTTTATTTCAATTTGTTCGTTCCCCTGAATTCTTATACCTGAACCTTCTAGCAAAAAGCCCCATTGTTCTTCTGGATGAGAATGAATTTTTCCTTTAGCGTTTGCTTCAATTGAAACAATTGATAACATGGCTTGTTCACCGCAGAATATTCTGGTTGAAATACCATCGCCTAGAATTCTATTTATCCCTGTATTAACTTCATCAATATTATAAAAATAATCTTTTTGTTTCATATTTTTCACCATTTCAAAATCTAAGCGGGCTTGTCACCTGCAAACGTAATTCTATGCATTAACCTTCTTTGGCCGTGATAATCATTAATAGGATTGTGCATTGTGCATCTATTATCCCATATTGCAACCGATCCCGACTCCCATCTAAATCTACAAGTAAATTCTGATTTAATTTGATGTTTAAATAGGAATTCTAGAATTGGTTGGCTCTCGTCCTCTGTCATTCCAACAAAATTGGTTGTATGCGCTTCATTTACATAAAGTGATTTTCTTTTGGTCTCCGGGTGAGTTCTGACTACAGGATGAACAGCCTTTAATTCATCTCCTTTCAGACCAACTGAAGCATGCTTCATTATATCTGATCTTGTTTTCGCCACCCTTGCCTTCCCAGAAATATTAACTGCTTCCAAAGTATTTAGAAACTTTTTCATACCCTCTGACAAACTTTCATAAGCTAAATATTGATTAGACCACTCTGTATCACCACCATAATGAGGTATCTCTATACCATATAACATAGTTCCCATAGGTGGTTCTTCTTGATAAGTTGTATCACTGTGCCAAATACCACCAAAATTATTAATGTCCGTCTCCTTCTTCAAAATAGGTGTTATTTCTGGAAATTCCTCTAAACTTTTAACAAAAGGGTATACAATAGGTTTACCAATTCTTTCGGCAAATGCTTTTTGTGTTCCAGGTTCAAAATTTTGATTTCTAAAAAAAATAACTTGGTAGGTTAAGAGTGCATCATAAATCTCTTTAATAATGTTGTCCGGAAGATTGTCGGATAAATTAACATTCTCTATTTGAGCACCAAGAGCTCCAGCAGTTGGAAAAACCTCTATATTTTTAAAATCTTTTTTAACATTAAAATTTAAATTCATTTGGTAATATTTTCTCCTTCAAAAAATAATAGATGCGCATAAGAAATTAATTGCACTTAAAATATTAAACAGCAATAGTTTAAATGATAAATCAAAAATTATTATTATTAATTGTAAAGTAATGAAATGGAAAAAATAAAGTCTCCTCATCTCGAGGTTAACGAAGATTGGTTAAGTCTAAGAAAAGAAGAAGCACTTCTTCCAGATCTACCTATAATTGACCCGCATCATCATCTATGGAATGTCGGTTTTGGCAAATACTACGTTGAAGAATTGTTAAATGACATAAGTTCTTCTGGTCATAATGTTAAAGCAACTGTTTATATTATGAGTTCTTCTAATACCAAATTATATTCTAAAGAAGGTCCTGAAGAATATAAAACTCTACCTGAAATAGAATTTGCAACCAAAGAAGGTAAAAGAAGTGATCTTTTTTACAATAATACTGTTAAGGTAAACGCATCTATAGTTGGCTCATTGGATCTAACACATGGTGACAAACTAAAGCCTGTGATTGAAAAAGGAATTGAGGTTAGCGAGGGTCGCCTTAAAGGGATAAGAATGCTTTTAGCTTCTCATAGGGACCCCAGAATAACATCTGGTGCAGTGAGGTCGGATTTAGGGTTAATGCTCCATCCAAATTTTATTGAAGGAGCTAAATGTTTGCAAGAGGCTGGACTGTCCTTAGATTTTTGGATTTATCATACACAACTTAATGAAATGGAACAAATAGCAAAAGCTTTACCTGATTTAAATATAATATTAAATCATATAGGTGGACCAATTCAGATAGGTGAATATGAAGGTAAACAAGCGCTTACTCATAGAGAGTGGAGACCTGCAATGATGAGATTGTCACGTTTACCAAATATTCGCGTAAAATTAGGAGGTTTAGGGATGGCTCTAAATGGTGCTAAGTTTCATTTAAATGAAACCCCTCCAAGCTCAACTGAATTATCTGACACATGGAAACCATGGATATACGAAACAATAAATATGTTTGGCGTTGAAAGGTGTATGTTTGAAAGTAATTTTCCTGTTGATAAAGGATCATGCAGTTATGGTTCACTCTGGAATGCTTTTAAAATTATTTCTAAAGAGATGTCACAAGACGAAAAAAATAAATTATTTTATGAAAACGCATCTAATGTATACAAAATACAAATATAACCATGGAACCTGTGAGGTCAGTTAAATGCAAGTATCTATTCTTGAACAATCAGTATCTGTTGAAGGAAAACCTCACTCAATTACTATTCAGGAAAGTATTAACCTTGCTATAAAAGCAGAACAGTTAGGTTTCAAAAGATTTTGGGTGTCTGAGCATCATAATCACCCCACCATAGTAGGGAGTGCTCCTGAGGTTTTAATGGCGGCAATAGCAACTAAAACAAAAAAAATAAGGATTGGAAGTGCAGGTATTATGTTACCCCATTATGCGCCCTTTAAGATTGCTGAACAATTCAAAGTATTAGAAGCTATTGCACCAAATAGAATTGATTTAGGTCTTGGTAGAGCTCCTGGTTCTGATGGAAGAACTGCCTTGGCGTTAAATCCTAATAGTAGAGAAGACAGTGAGCAATTCCCTAGTAATGTAAGAGATTTAATCGCATGGGTTTCTAATGAAAAATTATTAGAAGGACATCCCTTTAGGCATCTAGTCGCCCAGCCTGAAACTAAAACAAATCCTGAAATTTGGATGTTAGGAACTTCTAATTATGGAGCACAACTAGCTGCCTACCTTGGTCTTCCTTATTGCTTTGCTCATTTCATAACTGATGGTCAAGGCATGAAAAATGCTATTGACCTTTACAAATCTGAGTTTAGACCAAGCAAGAATTTAAAAAAACCTTTAGTTAATGTATGTTTATGGGCCTTGACTGCTAATACCGAAGAAGAGGCTAAATACCTTTTTTCATCAAGAGCTGCATGGAAAATAGGAAGAAACTTTGGGCATTTAGGGCCAATAACTGACCCTGACAATGCAATAAATATTATCTATGATAATAATTGGGAAGAACAATATGAATTGATGTATAACAAATCATTAGTTGGAGAAGTCAAACAAACTTGTGAAAAAATTTCTAATTTAGTTCAAGAAAATGAAATTGATGAAATCGCTATTTTGACTTGGTGTCACAATGAGAAATCTCGGATTAAATCTTATGAATTGTTTGCAGACGGTTTTCAATTATCTTCTTATAATAAATTAGCAAAAGCTTAACTATAAATTGATTTCAAAAATAAAGCTTTATATCAATATTTAAAGAAGGAGATACAATTGTTTTCTAAAGAATTTATAAATAAATTAAGAATAATTTTCGTACTTTTCTTTTTTTTATCAATGAACGGGTGTAGTAAAATCGATATGAAACAATTTGAAAACAACATACCTAAATTAGATTTATTTAATTTTTTTGAAGGTAACACGATTGCCTATGGTATTTTTGAGGATAGATTTGGAAATTTAAAAAGGCAATTTAGAGTTAATATTTCTGGTACAGTTGTGGACGAAACATTAACACTAGATGAAGATTTTTTGTATGATGATGGTGAGAAAGCAAAACGCATCTGGAAAATTAAAAAAAATAGCAATCAAAACATAATTTCATATGAAGGCGAAGCTGAGGACATCGAAGGCAAAGCGACTGGATCAATTTCTGGTAATGCGCTTAACTGGTCATATGACATTTATTTAAACATCAAAGGATCTAATATTAAGGTTCATTTTAATGATTGGATCTATAAACAAAGTGAAAACTTAGCAATTAATAGGGCTTACGTAAGTAAATTTGGTGTTAATATTGGTTCAGTTACCTTAGTATTTCTAAGAGGAGAAACTGCAGCTCAAGTAGGAACTCTCAATCTTAAAAGCTGGTAATTCTTCATGCGTTCAAAATTTTATATAATTTTTGCATTAACTCTTCTCTTATTTCCTAATTATGCAAAATCAAATATAAATAACATACTAAAAGAAGATCAAAAAACACTAAACATTTTGAACAAATATTTTTCTAAACGATTTTTAGTTGGACAAGCCAACTTTCAATTCATTTTTTGGAATATGTATGATGCAAAACTTATTTCTGAAACTGGTAAATATCCATCAAATAAGTTTGCTTTAATTTTAAAATATAATAGAGAATTTACAAAAAAAAGTGTTGTGGATGAAACTATTAATCAACTCAAAAAGCAAAAAAATTATAACATAAAAGAACTAGATGACGTAAAAGTACTTTTGAATAAAGCTTTCCGAGATATAAAAAAGAATGATAAATTCATTGGTATTAAGAACAACAATCAAGCTATTTTTTATTTTCAAAACGAAAAGGTATTAGAAACAAAAAATATTGAGTTTATAAATCTTTTTTTTAATATTTGGTTAAGAAAAGATAGTCAAAACCCAAAATTTACCAATGAATTATTGGGGTTGTCTAAAGGATAATAATATGCGATTAAGTGCATTTTTTTTTGAAATTGTCCCTTTGTCTGGTTTTTTCATTGGCACTCAATATTACAGCTTAATCATTGCGGCTATAATCTCATTAATTCTCGGCATCTTAGTAATGCTAATATTTTATGTATTAGAAAGACGTATTTCTAAATTTCAAATTTTTGGAATTTGTATGTCAGCTCTTTTTACTTTTTTTGCTTATATATTTAATGATGAAGAGTTTGTTAAAATCCAACCAACAATTTTTAATGGTTTTTTTAGTGCCGTGTTATTAATTGGTATCTTTTATAAAAAAGCTATGATGAAGCAGTTTTTTGGATCTCAATTTTCTCTTAATAATGATACTTGGCACAAATTAAGCCTAAGATGGGGATTGTTTTTTTTATTTCTTACAATCATAAATGAGTTAGCTTGGAGAAATCTTGAAACTCAAGACTGGGTTTTTATAAAAGTTTTTATATTAACCCCTTTAATAGGATTATTTATGCTTGCTCAACTACCACTTACTTTAAGAGGAAGAATTAATATTAAATAACTAATTTAAATAAATTAAACCATATTACGGTAGATGAATAAAAATAATGGAGGATTGAGTGAGCATTAAAATCAAAGATATAATTGTTCATGTAATCAAATCAGATTTAGATGTTCCTTTTGCTTTTTCACAAGGTTGGGTAACCAAAAGATCTGCGACGCTTGTAGAAATAATTACTAATGATGGTCTTACAGGTTGGGGAGAAGCTTTTTGTCAAGGCTTAGAACCTCCAGAAATTTCCGGAGCAGTTATAGAAACTGCCCTTAAACCTCTACTGATAGAACAATCGCCTCTAAATATAGAAGTCCTCTGGTATAAAATGTATAACGCCACTAGAGATTTTGGCAGAAAGGGTTCTGTTATATCGGGTATAAGCGCTATAGATATTGCTTTATGGGATATTTTAGGAAAATATCATAATCAACCTATTCACCAATTGTTAGGTGGAGCTTTTAGAAAAAATATCAAACCTTATGCTACAGGTTTTTATAGAATTCATGGTCAAGGAGAAGCGAAAAGGCTAGCTGAAGAGGCATTACTACATTATGAGAATAATTTTGACCATATGAAGGTAAAATTAGGATTTGGTATCCAAGATGACATTAAATGTATGGAGGCCATATATGATGTAATACAAAATAAAAATGTTACTTTAATGATTGATACTAATCATGCTTATGGAAGATCAGAAGCATTAATTTTAGGTAAAGCCCTTAAGGATTATAACTTGCGTTGGTATGAAGAACCAGTTGTTCCTGAAGATATTCAAGGTTATAAAGAATTAAAATCAAAACTCGATGTGCCAATAGCAGGCGGCGAAAATGAACACACTTTATATGGTTTTAGATCTCTTTTTGAAAATAGAGCAATAGACATAGCTCAACCAGATATTGGGTCATGTGGAGGTATATCTGGCGCAAGACATATTATTAATTTAGCACAAAGTTTTGGTATAGAAGTTAATCCACATGTATGGGGATCTGCAATTGCACAAGCAGCTTCTATACAGGTTATCGCCTCAATACCAAACACTCATCATTCTGTCTTTACTCGATCGCCAATTTTAGAATATGATCAGTCTAACCATCCTTTCAGGATAGAATTACTTAAGACACCCCTTGAATTAGATAATGGTATGGTTAATGTTTCTACAAAGCCTGGTCTAGGAATTGATATAAATATGGCTACGATCAACAAATATAAATGTAACTAATTAAGAAATTATAAAATGATTGAATTAATAGATCCTATAATAAAGTCATATAAAATACATATATCAACGGGTTTAAATGTTCATTATTTAGAAGCTTCAAAAAATAGAAAAAGTATAACCAAACAACCCACTGCCCTTTTACTTCATGGCTTCCCAGAATTAAGTTTTAGTTGGCGTAAAATAATGCCAATTTTAGCTAATGAAGGCTTTAGAGTTATAGCACCTGACTTAAGAGGATATGGCTTAACTTCAGGTGGCACTAAAGAATATAATGCAGACATATCGGAGTACAGGTTATTAAGCCTCGCAACTGACATACTTAGTCTATTAAGCGCTCTTAAAATAAACAAAATTGATTTATTAGTAGGTCATGATGCTGGTTCATCCGTGGCTGGCACGTCAGCTTTGATTAGACCTGACATATTCAAATCTGTTGTAATGATGAGTGCACCTTATACAGGCGCTCCAAATATAGAAAGTGATCTATTGTATCAAGATCCTATTCATAAAGATTTAGAAAATTTAAATCCACCAAGAAAACACTATCAATGGTATTACTCAACTCCTGAAGCCAACAAGCATATGCATTTAGACAAAAAACAGCTGCATAAATTTCTTAGAGCTTATTATCATATGAAAAGTGCCGATTGGAAAGAAAATAATCCATATGAATTAGATTCTTGGACTGCTCAAAATCTAGCTAAAATGCCGGAGTATTACATCATGAAATTAGATCAAACAATGGTTGAAGCAGTCATGTCTCAGTTTCCACAAGGTAATAGTTATGATAATTGGTTAAGCGATAAAGAGTTGGAAGTTTATTCTAATAGTTTCTTCAAGAACACCTTCCAACCTGCTCTTAATTGGTATAGATGCATGACTTCCCCTTACCAAAACAGTGACTTAAGAGTTTTTTCAAATAAAAAAATTGAAATACCATCATGTTTTATTGCTGGAGAAAAAGACTGGGGAATTTTTCAAAAACCAGGAGCTTTAGACAAAATGGAAAATGATTTATGCATTAATTATTGTGGTAGACATATACTACAAAATGCAGGACATTGGGTTCAGCAAGAAAACCCTGATGATGTGTCAAAAACATTATTAAATTTTTTTGAACATCAATAATAATAATATTTAGGAAGAATTTTGAACTTTTCTTTATCTGGAAATCTTTTCAAGGGTATTGGAATAGCAAGTATTGGTGCATTTATTTTATCTCCAGATGTTCTTTTCATGAGATGGTCTGAAATGGATGTTTGGTCAATGCTTACTTGGAGAGGGATTGAGATGGGTATCATCTTAATCATATTTTCGAGTTGTTTTAAGGTTTTTAGAATAAATTTTAAAAATATACTATCTCCAATTGGTTTTAGTATTATTTGTTGCCAGATTATTAGTTCATTTTTTTTCACATATGGAATTGCAGAAACTTCAGCATCTCTAATATTATTTACTTTGGCAACGTCACCTATATTTGCCTCTATATTCTCTATGTTTATACTTGGCGAAAAAACATCTAATGCTACTTGGATAACTGCGTGTCTAGCTCTTATTGGAGTTGGCATTTCTGTAGCTAATGGTGATGATGTTCTTAATGCTCCAGAAGGAAGTGTTTTGGTAGGAACTATATGTGGAATTGGAGCAGCAGCATCTTTAGGCTTAAGCTTAGTTTTATTAAGATACAAACCAAATATCCCTGCAATGACTGTAACAGGGATCAGTGCATTGGGAAACGGGATAATAGGACTTCTAATAGTTTCTCCACACCTGCTGTTTGAAGGAGATATAATAGCTATTTCCTTATCTGGTTTAATTATATTACCAATATCTTTTGCATGCCTTACTTTTGCGACACGTTATACACAAGCATCTAACATTGGCCTGCTTATGTTATTAGAAACAGCACTTGGACCATTTTGGGTTTGGTTAGGAACTAACGAAACACCAAATATTTTTATGATTTCTGGCGGTGTAATTGTTATTGTAAGCCTAGCTTGGTATATTTTAGTTGATCAAATTAAAATTACTTTTCCAAAAAAATTTGATAATTAAAGTTAATTAAATATCAAACTACAAACTTACTAACTAATTCTGATCTATATTTTTTTGTTTTTTCATCAAGATGATTAAAGTCCATGCCCCAAACAGGTCCTGGCCATGCAGTATCACCTATTTTTCTTAAGACAACGTGTAAATGTAATTGAGAAACTACATTACCTAACATTCCAATATTTACTTTGTCATACTTTTCTGCAGTTTTGATAAACTTTCCTAATTCAATAGCAAAATTCATTAAGTAATTCCTTTCATTTATATTTAAATCACTTAATTCAATTAAATTAGCTTTATTAGGTATTAAAACTATCCAAAAAAAATCTTTTGCATTCATAAGTCTTACTTGGAAATTTTCTAAATTTTTTATTAAAAAGGTATCTTTTTCTAATCTCTTATCTAATTTAAACACTTCAAATTCCTATTAAATTCATTTAACTTAATTTTAATATGTCACAATTTATTAAGCTAATTAATGTCTAAGTAAAAGGATATTCGAATGGTAAAAGAAACAAATATATCAATTAATAGCGATAGACTTTGGGATAGCTTAATGACAATGGCTAAAATTGGACCTGGAATTGCTGGAGGTAATAACAGACAAACTGTGACCTCAGAAGATGGAGAAGCAAGAAAATTATTACAAAAATGGTCTGAGGATGCTGGTATGACCATGAAAGTTGATCAGCTTGGATCAATGTTCTTTAAAAGAGAAGGAACAGATAAAAACGCACTACCTGTTGTTATTGGTAGTCATTTAGACACACAACCAACGGGTGGTAAATATGATGGAGTTCTTGGGGTTTTAGCTGGTTTGGAGATTGTTAGAACTCTAAATGATTTAAATATTCAAACAAAACATCCAATCTTGGTCGTAAATTGGACAAATGAAGAGGGTTCTCGTTTTCCTCCTGCAATGATGGCATCGGCCGGATATGCCAGAATATATGATGTAAATACTCTTCTTTCAGCAAAAGACGCTGAGGGCAATATTTTTGGAAATGAGCTTGATAAAATTGGATGGAAAGGATCAGAACCAGTAGGAGCACAAAAATTTCACTGCTATTACGAATTGCACATTGAACAAGGACCAATATTAGAAACAGAGGAAATTGATATTGGAATAGTAACACACGGACAAGGGCTTAAGTGGTTAGAAGTTAAATTAACAGGTAAAGAACAACATACTGGCACTACACCAATGAATGTTAGAAAAGATACCTCCTTAGCTATGTCAGAAATAATTTTAGCTGTTAATACTATAGCAAATCAAAACCAACCTAACGCTCTTGGTAGTGTTGGTCATATAGAAGTTTCTCCAAATTCTAGAAATGTAATTGCAGGTGAAACTTTATTTACAGTCGACATTAGATCACCAGATATAAATAAGCTTAATAAAATGGAAAAAGAATTAAAATTCACAGCTAATGAAATATGCAAAAAATATAATGTGCAAATTCATATAGAACAAATTGGTGGTTTTGATCCTGTTGAGTTTAATAAAGAATGTTTAGATCATCTCAGAACTAATGCTAAGAAGTTCGGGTATTCTTATAAAGACATAGTCTCAGGTGCCGGTCATGACGCATGCTGGATTAATACTGTTGTTCCTTCCGCAATGATTATGTGCCCTTGTGTTGATGGATTAAGTCACAATGAAGCAGAAGAGATAAAACCTCATTGGGCAGCTTCAAGTACAAATGTTTTACTCCATGCAGCCATAGCTTCTGCAAGTTAAATTACAAGAACTTTTAATTAATGAGTATTTATTAAATCCAAACCTGCCCCATTTTCTGCATCAGACGCATTTTGTCTTAGCAGTGAAAATAAGTTTCTACCAAAATTTTTTTTATAATTTTTATCATTAGGTAAAACTAATTTTCTATTAGAAAAATTTTCATTGAGATTTATAGAACCAGAAATAGCATCAATTTCTATTTCATCACCATTTTTAATTTTTCCTATTACTCCCTTATCCATTGCCTCAGGAGTTATATGAATTGCAGCTGGCACTTTTCCTGAAGCACCAGACATTCTACCATCAGTTAATAATCCAACTTTAAACCCTAAATCTTGAATATTAGATAATATAGGCGTAAGTGCATGAAGTTCTGGCATTCCATTAGCTTTGGGCCCTTGAAAACGAACGACGATTATAACATCCCTACTTAACAAACCTTTATCATAAGCTTCCTTAACTTCATTTTGATTATCAAAAACCATTGCAGGAGCTTTTATTTTTTGTTGATCTATACTAACTGCAGATATTTTAATTACACCCTTACCAATATTACCTTTTAACATTTTCAACCCACCATTTTTTTGATGAGGATCTTCTACAGTTTTTAAAATACTGCTATCAAATGATTTTGGTTTTGATTTGGTCCAAATTAATTGAGAATTTTTTAAAGTTGCCTCCGAAACATAATCAAAAAGGTTCTCTCCCCACACAGTCTTAGCTGTTCCATCTAATAATCCAGCATCCAGCAATTCTCCAATGATAAAACTCATCCCACCAGCAGCATGAAATTGGTTAACATCTGCTTTTCCGTTAGGATAGACCCTGGCTAATAACGGAGTAATTTCTGATAAGTCTGAAAAATCTTCCCATAATAATTTGATCCCTGCTGCGGCAGCCATTGCTGGCAAATGAAGTGTATGATTTGTTGAACCTCCTGTAGCATGAAGGCCAACAATGGCATTAACAAAACTTCTTTCGTCAATTATTTTACCTATAGGTCTGATGTCATTACCTTTTCTAGATATTAAAATAGCTTGTTCGGTTGCAACAATATTATATGCATTTCTTAGATCGCTGTGAGGATGAACAAACGCAGAACCTGGTATGTGAAGCCCCATAATTTCCATTAACATTTGATTTGAATTTGCAGTTCCAAAAAAAGTACAGGTCCCTTCCCCATGGTAAGCTGAAATTTCAGCTTTCAGCAATTCTTCTCTAGTTGCATCTCCTTTTGCAAAAGCTTTTCTAACCAAGTTTTTTTCTTCATTAGTAATACCTGTAGACATTGGTCCAGCTGGAACAAATATAACTGGTAAATGTCCAAAAGAAAGAGAGCCAATTAAAAGTCCAGGAACTATTTTATCACACACACCTAAACATAATGCTGCGTCATAAACTCCATGGCTTAGAGAAACTGCAGTAGACATTGCAATAACATCTCTAGACATTAATGATAACTCCATTCCTGGTCTGCCTTGAGTCACTCCATCACACATAGCTGGAACAATTCCTGCAACCTGAGCTGTTGCTCCAAATTGAGTGGCTGCGGCTTTGATAACTTTAGGAAAATGTTCTAATGGTTTATGTGCTGAAAGCATATCATTATAAGAAGACACAATTCCAATATTAGGTTTAGAATTCATGAGAATTGATGCTTTGTCACTTGAGGGAGCTGCAGCTACTGCGTGTGCCATATTTGAACATGAAATAGCGTTTCTATTAGTATCAATGTTTTCTTCCATCGATATAATATTTCTTAAATACTTATTCCTAGAATTAATACTTCTTTCACTTATCCTTTTAGTTATTTCAATAATTCTACTATGAAGTTTACTCATCTATTTTCTCAATCAATAAATTTTCTCTTCTATTTTTTAAAAGATAATGAATTGGTAATTTTTTATTATTATAAGCTTCATTAAGTACGTTTATTTTTTTTTTCCCTTTAACTAATAAAATAATCATTTCACTATTTAAAATTAATGATAAGTTCATTGTTATTCTGGGAAGAAATGGATCTCCTTGGGATGAGGTTTCAAAAACTTTAAATTTAGCTTTAATATTAAAAGCGTCAAAATCGTTAATCATACTAGGAAATAATGACGCGAAATGACCATCCTCACCCATGCCGAGTAAATTTACATCAAATGGTAATTTAAAATTATTTGTCTTTGTAATTAGGTCATTAGTTAAGGGAAAAAATTGAGCTACTTTTGCTTTACTCTTTAAAAAGTAATCTGATATTAATTTTTGATTACTATTTTTATTTTCAGGTTCAACTAATCTATCATCAACTAGAGTTACTTGTACTTTTGACCAAGGAAGGTCAAAATTAGAAAGTTCATCAAAAACCTTTATTGGACTACTTCCTCCAGAAACCACTAAACTAGCTATCCCTTTTTTTTCTATAGAAGAAGACAGTTTATCAGTAATTAATTTTATAACATTCATGCTAATTAATCCTTCGGATCTATCCATTTATGACCATCTATAGATAAGATTTTATCCTCAGGTCCCATAGTTCCTGTTCTATATAGTTGAGGCTCTTGTTCTTTTGAGATGCTGACAATTGGATCAATATAGTCCCAAGCCGCTAAAACTTCATCGGACCTCATAAATAAAGTTTGATTACCTCTGACAACATCCATCAGTAAACGTTCATAAGCATCTGGTAGTCTATCTGAAAATGTGTCTCCAAAAGATAAATTAAGCTCAGATGGAAAAAAGCGCATTCCACCCGGACCTGGAGCTTTTGAAGTTAATTTGAGTTTTAACCCTTCTTCAGGTTGAACCCTAATTATTAATCTATTTGGATTATCTTGGGCATCTTTAGTAAATTTTGAAAAAATATCATGAGGTTTTTTTTTGAATGTAATTATTATTTCACTTGCTTTAGTAGATAACTTCTTACCTGTGCGTATATAAAATGGTACTCCAGCCCAACGCCAATTATTTATCATTACTTTTAACGCAACAAAAGTTTCCGTATTAGAACTATTTCCTAATTCATCTGTAAAACTTCTATATTGTCCAGTTTGTATTTCATCTTTTGTAAGTGGTTTAAGCGCTTTTAATACCCTTAATTTTTCATCTCTCATTTGGTCTGCTTCATAAAATGATGGAGGTTCCATTGCAACCAAACATATCAATTGAAGAAGATGATTTTGTAACATATCTCTAATGGCACCGTATTGGTTATAGTATGAAATTCTATCTTTAACTCCATCAGTCTCAGAAACGGTTATTTGAACATTATCTATATTTTTGTTATCCCACTGATTTTCAAAAAACGTATTTGCAAACCTCAAGGCCATAAGATTTTGAACTGTTTCTTTACCTAAATAATGATCAATTCTATAAACCTGAGTTTCTTTAAAGACTTCAGATATTTGATCATTGATTTCAATAGCTGTTAATTTGTCTTTACCTATGGGTTTTTCTATAACAATCCTACTTTGAGATACGTTTAAGCTACAGTCACGAAGAAATTTGCAGCTATCTGCAAATAAATTTGATGCTATGGCAAGATAAAAAATAATTGGTCTATTAGTATCAAATTTTTCTTTTAAGGTATTTAATAATTCTAAATGCCCATTTCCATTTTTTATATCTAATTGAATAGGCTTTAAAATACTTGTAAAATCATCCCAAACTTTATCATTATCAACTTTTTTAAAGAATGCGTCCGAACAATAGTTTTTAAGTGTTATTAAAAAATCATCCCATGAATTTATATTTTTATCACATAATATAATTGTAGATTTATTATCAATTTGTTTATCGAGGAATCTCCAAAATAATGCTGGTAATATTTTTCTTATCGAAAGATGACCAGTGCCACCTATAATTACAAAGTCACTTGGAATAACATTTGCAGTTTCTGGTATTTTCTGCATCATTATGAAATACTTTAAATCCTTTGTCCGCTAAGTTTATCAAAATATGATATTTTTCCAAGATCAACTACGAAGTCAATTTCAGAACCAACACTTACCTGAGTCTCTGAATTAAAACGAGCAGTAACTTCAGTATTACCAATCTTCGTAACCACAAAAGTATCTGAACCTGCAGGTTCTATTATGTCTACCTTTGATCTGATTATATGACAATTTTGCTTATTTTTTAGACTGGTTTCAGTAATATTTTCAGGTCTTATCCCTAATAAAAGATCCTCAGGTAATTTTGATTTATTTTTTTCCTTAATAGAAACAATTGATCCATCTTCCATTTTTATATTTATTTTATAATGGTTTTTTTCCTTTATAGTAGTCGCATTAATGAGGTTCATTGGAGGAGATCCCATAAAATCAGCTACAAATATATTTTCTGGATAATTATATATCTCAGCTGGCGTTCCAATCTGTTGGATAAAACCATCTTTCATAACAACTATTTTTGTAGCCAATGTCATAGCTTCAATTTGGTCATGAGTAACATAAACCATTGAGGCTCCTAAATCATAATGTAAACGTTTGATCTCAGTTCTCATCTCAACTCTTAATTTTGCATCAAGATTTGATAAAGGTTCATCAAATAAAAAAAGCCTTGGGTTTCTAACTAACGCTCTTCCCATAGCAACTCTTTGCCTTTGACCACCTGATAATTGACCTGGCTTTCTTTTAAGAAGATTTTCAATTTGTAATTGCTTAGCTACTTCTTTTAATTTTTCTTTTTGAACATCATCTGGGACACCTCTAACTTTCATTCCAAAAGTTATATTTTTTTCTACAGTCATTGTTGGATAAAGTGCATAAGATTGAAACACCATAGCAATATCTCTGTCCTTAGGTGCCACATCTGACATATCCTTATTATCTATAAACACATCACCTGAATCTATTATTTCTAATCCAGCAATACAATTTAATAACGTTGATTTTCCACAACCAGATGGGCCAACAAGAACAAGAAAGTCACCACTTTCAATATCAATATTTATATCATTAAGTACCGAAATTTTTCCAAAATTTTTATTAACATTTTTAATTTTTAAAATTGAATTCATTTTCTATCCTTTTACAGAACCAGCAGTTAAACCACGAATGAAATATTTTCCTGCGAAAACATAAACTATTAAAGTAGGCATTGCAGCTATTATAGCTGCAGCCATATCTACGTTGTATTCTTTGACACCTGTTGTGGAGTTAACAATGTTATTAAGAGCTACAGTTATTGGTTGTGTCCCTGCTTGGCTAAATGACACTCCAAATAAAAAATCATTCCAAATCTGTGTAAATTGCCAAATTACTGTGACTACTATGATTGGCAAAGATAATGGAAGGAAAATAGACCAAAAAATTCTTAAAAATGTAGCCCCATCTATCTTGGCTGCCTTGACTAGCTCATTAGGAATATTTACGTAATAATTACGAAAAAAAAGAGTTGTAAAACCAATCCCATAAATTACATGAACAAAAATCAATCCGGTAATACTACCAGCCAAGTCCATGAGGCCTAAAATTCTAGCCATAGGTAATAAAATTACTTGAAATGGAATAAAACAGCCAAACAACATCAAAGCAAAAATAATGTTTGCACCCCTAAATCTCCACTGCGCCACAACATATCCATTCAACGCTCCTATTAATGTAGAGATAAAAACTGCTGGGATTGCAATAAAAATTGAATTCCAGAAAAACGGTCTTAGACCTTCACATTGTATCCCAGTACATGCAGAAGACCAAGCCGTTCCCCATGCTTCAAAAGTAATATTTCTTGGTAAAGAAACTAAACTTCCAGTCCTAATCTCCTCCAAACTTTTTAAAGATGTTGTTATCATGACAAACAATGGAAGGAGATAATATAAAACAAAAACAATTAGTATAAAGTATAATAAAAACCTCAATAACAAATTAGTATAATTAGTATTGTTAATATTATTGATCATTTTTATTCCTTAACTCTGAATACAAATAAGGAACAACCACAGCAAAAACGACTAACATCATTATAATTGCTGAGCTTGCAGCTTGACCAATATCACCTCGTGAAAAAGCCATAGTATACATATAAGTGGCAGGTAGATCAGTGGCATATCCTGGACCTCCCCCAGTCAGTGCAATTACCAAGTCAAAACTTTTAATGGCTAAATGTGCAAGAACTATAAATGCTGATAGAAAAATAGGCGCCATTGAAGGTATAATTATTGCAGTGTAAATTCTTAAAGTTGGTACCCCGTCTACTTGGGCTGCTTTAATTATTTCTTGATCCACAGACCTTAAGCCAGCTAGAAATAAAGCCATAACAAAACCTGAGGCTTGCCAAACACCTGCTATAACAACTGTATAAATAGCGAAATCCGGATTGATTACCCAATCAAAAGTAAAATCTTTGAACCCCCAACCTTTAATTACTGATTCTAAACCTAAGCCTGGGTTCAAAATCCATTTCCAAGCAGTACCTGTAACGATTAACGATAATGCCATAGGATATAAATAAATAGTTCTTAAAGCACCTTCAATACGAATTTTTTGATCGAGAAAAATTGCAATGACTAACCCTAAAAGCATTGATATTAAAATAAAAAGAAAGCCAAATATAAATAAATTATCAATGGCCACTTCCCATCTTGGTGAGTCAAACAACCTTTGATATTGAATAAAACCATCGATGTCATATTTAGGCATCAATCTTGAACGGGTAAATGAAATCCACGCTGTCCAAGCAATAAACCCATATACAAATAAAATGATTACAAGAAAAGAAGGTCCCAATACGATTTTGGGCAAATGTTTTTCAAGCCAATTAGACATGATAAAATCCAAAATAACTGTCCTCAAAAATTTGAGAACAGTTATTTAATTTTTTCTTATTTACTATTATCTATTGCCTTTACAAGCATTGCAACAGCGTCTTTTGAAGACATATCTGAATTAAAATGAGCTGTTACAGTATCTGTTATAGCACCAGCTTGTGCACCGCGAAGAGCCATGCCATGCGCATAACTAGGCAGTAATGTACCACCAACTGAACTAGCGTTCATATCAGCAGCAGAAACATGAGCACATTGATCAAACTCATTCAAGGCCACATCAGTTCTTGCTGGTATAGATCCTTTATTAAGGTTAAAAACTTTTTGAAAGTTTTTACCAACAATCAATTTGGCTAATAACTTTTGACCATCTTGTCTATCTGAACCCTTAACTTTAAACATTGCGAAGCTATCTACATTATACAAAAAACCTTCTCCTGGGGTAGAAGCACATAGAAAATCTTTGCCAGGTACTTTTCCAGCTGCTAAAAATTCACCTTTTGCCCAATCACCCATGATTTGAAAAGCAGCTTCACCATTCATAACCATAGCAGTGGCTAAATTCCAGTCTCTACCTGAAAAGTTTTTATCAACGAAGCCTCTCATGGTTCTCATTTGGTCAAATACTTTAACCATTGTATCAGACTGTAATGCTTTCTTATCTAACTTTACAAATGCATCATGGAAAAAATTAGCTCCTCCAATTCCAAGTGCAACTGCTTCAAATACAGTAGCATCTTGCCATGCCTGACCACCGTGAGCTAATGGAATTATACCCTTAGCCTGCAAAGCTTTTGCAGTAGCATTAAATTCATCCCATGTTTTTGGCATACCAAATCCATTTGATTTAAGAACAGAGGCATTTGCCCATATCCAGTCAATTCTGTGAACATTCACAGGAGCCGCACACCACTTGCCTTCACATTTCATATGACCAGCAATTGATGCAGGCAGAACACTTGACCAATTATTTTTTTTAGCAACATCACTTATATCAGCCAATGCACCTTCTTCATACCACTCTTGTATAGATGGACCCTTGAGTTGAACTGCAGCAGGAGCGTTGCCTGATAAAACTCTTGCTCTTAACGCAGTCATGGCGGCATCACCACCACCACCAGCAACAGGCATATCTGTCCATGAACCACCATTTTCAGAAAATTCTTTTTGAAGAACAGCAACAGATTTAGCTTCTCCTCCAGAAGTCCACCAATGAAGAACCTCTGCTTTAGGTCCAGCATATGATATTGATGTTGATAAAGTTAATGTAGTTGCAAGTGCTGCAACAGTTATTTTATTAAACATTTATTTCCCCCATATGTATTAAAATTGTCAACTATATTATTCTTTTAGTACTTTGTTTAAAAGGTAGAAATTGTTTTAATCATCCATAAAAACCTATTTTTTTTGTATATTTGTTACATTGTGTTACTAAAGAACGTGAAACTGATTTGAGTATTTACAGTGCCGATTCAAAAAATTTTAGTAGTTGAAGACGATTTAGACATGCAGGAAATGATAGTATCTTTTTTGCAAAAAAATGGCTATATGGTCTCAGCCGCAAAAAATGCGATAGAACTTTCAAAACAAATCAAATCAAATAAAACAGATCTAATTTTACTAGATGTTATGCTTGGTGATGATAACGGTATAAATTTATGTAAACAAATACGTAAAGAAAATAATATTCCTATAATAATAGTTTCTGCTTTGTCTGCTGATCAAGACCGTTTGCAAGGTTTTGAAGTAGGAGCAGACGACTACATTAGCAAACCATTTAATCCACAAATATTACTTGCTAAAATAAAAGCTATTCTTAAAAGGGGGACAAAGATAGCGTCGCTAGCATATAGAAGAAATACAAAAAGTTATCATTTTGATGAATGGATTTATGATGGAAAAAAAGATATCATTATATCTCCTTCAGGCTTTCAAGTTTCTTTATCTCAAAAGGAAACTAAAATATTAAAAGTTTTTTTAGCTAACAGCCATATAGCTCTATCAAGAGAAGAAATAGCTAATGCGATAGATGATACAAGGGAACAAGAAAAAGCTCTTGATAATTTGGAGAGCAGAGCAATTGACGTACTTGTTGGAAGACTAAGAACTAAAATTGAAAAAGATACAAAAAAACCTTCGCTTATTAAAACAGAAAGAGGTGTTGGGTATATATTTTCATGTGAAGTTATAACAAAAGATGAATAAAATATTTAAACTTAAGTCAATTATAACTCAAACTTACTTTATAGTTTTTGTTTCTTTTCTAATGGGAGTTATTATTACTTTTATTTGGATTTCTTCTGAAAATAAATGGGAAAAGTTTCTGAGAAACTCATATTCCTCAGGAATATCATTGTATAACAATATTAAGTTTCAAAATAAAATAGACAACAAAATAAAAATCAAAAAAATTGATGTAAACGATGAAGTAATCTCTAAGGAACAATTAGATTATCATTCTGAAATACCTCTTCCTTATAAATTAACAACTCTTTCAATCTCTGATTATGGTCAAAAATCAGAAATACAAGAAAAGATAATTTTACACCTTTTATCCAAAAAATTAAGGTATCCAATTTCTAAAATTGAACCTTTTAATAACTTAGCAGTCGAACAACAATTGGGCAAAGTAATTGAATTAGTGGCAAACTACTGCACAAACCCTATAATATTTATAAAAATCAACCAAGGCTTTTGGTATCGTATTGATGGCAACAATGTTTGGGGATGCAAGACAGCACCTAACGATAACCGAATGTTATCAATAATACTGTCAGTTATTACTTTGTTTTCAATATTTTTTTTAATAAGAAATAATGAGTTAAAATTTAATAATTTTATATTAAATTTAAAAAATAACCTAAAGTCTAAAAAATATAATATGGAACAAGTCAAGGGACCTTCCGAACTTATAGAGATTAAAAACACATTAGACGGGTTTTTAAATACCCAAAAAGAGAAATTGGAAAAACGATTGATGGTATTATCTTCAATTAGCCATGATATTGGAACACCTGCTACAAAGTTAAAATTAAGGACATCATTAATTGAAGATAAAAACTTAAAGGAAAAGCTTGAAACAGACATAGATAATATGATTGAAATGATGAATGGCGTACTATCATATACGCGTTCAGAAATGGATTTAGAAGAAGAAATTGAAATTTCATATATTTCTCTAATAGATTCAATAGTATTTGACTATCAAGATTTAGGGAAAAAAGTTAGTTTTATTAAGCCTGAAGAGAAAAAAATTGGTTTTGCTTCTACTATTTTTACAGGCAATAAAAAAGCTCGAACCTTACAAGTTAATAAAAATCATCATCTACTTGTGATTGCAAAACCACTCTCACTTCAAAGGGCTATTACAAATTTAATTGAAAATGCTCTTAAATATGGAAGAACTGCTACTTTGTCTTTAGAGTTTACATCACAAAATATTACCTTAGTTGTAGAAGATGAAGGTAAGAACGCTTCAGAAGAATTATTAGAAACTTTAAAAAAACCTTTTATTAGAGGACAAAATACAGGCTTAACAAAAGGAACTGGACTTGGTTTAACAATAGTACAAACAATAGCTGAACAACATGGAGGCTACTTGAGTTTTGAAAAATCAAAAGTAGGAATACGTGCTAAATTTATGATAAAAAGGTAAGTAATATTTTATTTTTTAATTTTATTCCTTTAGTCAATAAATATTTAAAACAACCTTAATGGAGAGATAAATGGGAGAAAAAGTAGCTTTTATTGGGTTAGGAGCAATGGGAGGTCCTATGGCTCAAAATATTGTAAAAAAGGGCACAAACCTGTCTGTATATGATATTGAAAAATCAAAGATGGATCCATTGATCGATTTAGGTTCAACACCAGGGAAATCAATTAAAGACACAATTCAAAACGCTGAGGTAATTATAACAATGTTACCATCTACTGACAATGTAAGGTCAGTCATTTGTAGTGCTGAAGGCGTTTTATCTTTTGCAAAACCTGGTTCAATTATTCTAGATATGAGCACTATAGCCCCTACTGGAACAGATGAAGTTTATGATTTGTGCAGACAAAAAGAAGTGGATTTCATAGACGCTCCAGTTGGAAGATTGGTAAGTCACGCAATATCAGGAGACTCACTTTTTATGGTAGGTTGTGATAATGATGAAGCTTTTAAAAAAGTTGAGCCTTTATTAAATGCCATGGGTACAACTATTATAAGATGTGGAAAAGTAGGTTCAGGAATAAGAGCAAAAGTTGTAAATAATTTTCAAATCTTAAGTATCGCACAAATTACTGCAGAAGCTCTAACACTAGCAAAAAAAATTGGATTAGATCTCAATACTTTTAAAGAAGTAAATGCAGGAACAACAGCTAATAATGGACAATTTCATATAAACTTTATGTCCAAAGTTCTGCAAAATGATATTGAACCAGGATTTACCATCGACCTAGCCCATAAAGATATGGGGTTAGCTATAGAAACGGCAAACAGTTTTAGAGTTGGTTTACCAGTTGGATCTTCTGTTCAAGCAGTTTATGGGCAAGCTAGATCAGGTAAGTTTGCCAAAAAAGATTTTAGCGCTCTTTTAGATTATGCTTGTGAAATTGCTGAAGTTAGCCCGCCAAGAATTAAAAGTTGAGGTGAAAATTTCAACTAGACTACAGGACACAAACCTCCATCTAAATTAATTGCAGTTCCAGTAATATAAGCACTCCTATGGGAAGATAAAAAAGCTACTAAGTTTGCATAATCTATTTCTTCTCCAACCTTCCCCATTGGAACTTTTTTTGACATTTCATTATAAAGATCTTCTACACTGCCATTACCAGATCTACGATCCCATTGAGCACTTTTGATCAAACCAATGCAAATGGTATTAACTCTAATATTATCCTTAGCATATTGATTAGCTAATGATTTAGTTAAATTAATACCTGCAGCTCTGGTTACTGTCGTAGGGAGTGAACCAGCATTGGGAGCTTTACCGCCACCAATTGTAGCATTTATAATCACTCCTCCTGAACTAGTTTTCATATGAGGAATAACTAAGCGACACATTCTAATTGTAGACAATAATTTTAAATTTATATCATCTTCCCAGTTTTTATCAGTTACATCTTCAAACAAAGCTGCAGCAGAGGCGCCAGCATTATTAACTAAAATATCTACTTTCTTAAACTTAGATATAGTCTGTTCAACTAAACTTTTACAATCTTCTGCCTTACTAACATCAGCTTTAATTCCTAAAACATCATTCTTAGTTTTTTCTGAAATTATTTTTGCTTTTTCTTTTAAATAATCTTCTCTTCTACCACAAATAACAACCTTGGCACCTTCTGAAGCAAGAAGTTCTGCAGAAGCATAGCCTAATCCGTCACTACCACCCGTTATAAGGACAACTTTATTTTTTAAACCTAGATCAAACATCTTCTACTCCTAATTAATAATTGATTAAATTTAGTTAAATCGAAATGGATTTTTTATTAACAGCTGAATCTAATATAGATAAAGCAACTTTTAAAGTAAGTTCTGCGTCTTCTGAACTAGTAACTGGTTCTACTTTCCTATTTATTACATCTTTAAAATGATTGATTTGAGAAATATAAGGATCAATATTTGAAACGGTAAAATCTTGAGAATATATTTCATCCATCCAATTTTCACCATTATTTTTATATTTCCAAATCTTTAGATTTGGAAATTCTAGAGATCCTTTAGTGCCTACAATCCTTAGATTATTTTCAATTAAATTTGGTAAATGTATATTTTCTCCCGTAGCCGTTTCCCAAGACCATGGCGATGTACCAGAGTCAGTAATTAGGAAATTTCCTAATATACCATTTTTAAATTTTAGGTTTGCAGTTACTATATCTTCTTTATTAAAATTATTTACAATATTTGAAGAAAATGCAGAAACTTCACCTATATCCCCAAAAATAAATCTTAAATAATCAATATCGTGAATAAGGTTTGTGATAACTGGACCCGCAGTCACCTCCTTTCTCCAACCTGGTATAAAATAATCTTTGTCCTTTCGTAATGCCCACAAGCCAGATAAACCTACAACTTTTCCTAACTCTTCATTTTTAACAATTTCCTTAGTCTTTAATACTAATGGATAAAACCTTCTTTGATGACCAACCAAAACTTTACATTTGTTCTTAATTGCAGTTTTTGTAATCTCTTGTGCCTCGATTGTAGTTGCTGCAATTGGCTTTTCTATTAAAATATCTAAGCCAAGCTCCATGGCCGAGATGGCATTTTCACAATGACTAATAGTTGGAGTTGAAATAATAACACCATCAACTCGGTTATTTTGTAACAAGTGATTTAAATTTTTAAATAATGGAATATTTTTATCTATACAAAACTTTTGTGCTGGCTCACTTAAATCTACAATTCCAACTAAATTAATATCATCTATTTGGTCAATAGCCATTAAATGACGTTTACCAATTGTGCCAATACCAATGATTCCAATGTTAATTATTTTCTTATTAGACATTATGAGTTCATCGAACTCATAAATCTATTTATAGACACTGAACCATCAAAGGAATGCGGAAATACTAATGGTGTAGCTTTGGGTTTACACTTAACAACAATAAAAGAAGGACCTTCCTCTTCGTATACAGTTTTCATTATCTTCTCATAACCTTCTTCACTCTTAACCGTATATGAGTTATTTATTCCTGAACCCTTGGCAATTAATTCTAAATCGGTTTTTCCTGCAGTGGCAGTAGGTTGACTTCCAGTTTCTACATATGACTCGTTATCTAGAACAATCATAGTAAGATTTGATACAGGGTGATTGGCTATAGTAGATATCGAACCAAGGCTCATTAACGTATCGCCATCACCAGTGAATAACAATATTCTATAATTAGGTTTTGCTTTAGCTAGACCTAAAGCAAATGGAATAGATTGCCCCATAGCACCTATGAAACCAAAATTTCCTACATTATCTCCTGCAGACATTAGGTCCCAGGTAGATGTACCAATACCACTTACAACCCTTAAGTTATCTTTTCTATTCTTTAAAATTTTTTGAACAAACGGTCTTCTTTCAATCATAATATTTTATCCATTTTTGAACTGTTTTGCCCCAATCATTTTTTGGGATAATAAAACTGCAGCTGAACGATTAGTATTAAATGCAAATCTAGCGGCCGCATCTACTGTAGATCCAACTTCATCCTTATAATCTGCTCTAAAAACTTTAATGTCCATTGCTTCTAAAACTTTGGGCGTCCCTAAACCCATTGGCACTTGCCAAGGAACAAATTCTCCCCACTCACCTCTCATAGAAACTAAGGTCAAAAAAGGTATACGGCATATATTAGGTAACGCGAGTGCATTTATACAATTTCCAACACCACTAGATTGCATCAATAGAGCACTTCTTTTTCCACCTGCATACGCACCGCAAGATAGGCCAACTCCATCTTGCTCGGTTGTCAAAGTAACCACTTCAATCTCGTTATCTTTTTCACATAAGTTTATAAGAGGAGTATGACCAGCATCTGGCACATGAGAAACCATTGTAATATTCAATTCTTTAAAAACTGCGTAAATATCATTACGCCAATCTTTAGTAACTTCAGCCATAACTTTATCCATTTATTAATAATAATTTACATGTTAAATAGTAAATTAAATATTTCAAGTTTATACATTAAATAAGCTTATATATAATTTACAAGATACTATTGTATAATTTCGTAACTAATTAAGGATTTCATCAAATGAATCATAATAAAGATAAAGTAGCCATTGTTACTGGAGCAGCCAAGAACATCGGCAGAGCCACTTGTGAGGGCTTAGCAAAATTAGGTTATAACGTTTTAGTTCATGCAAACTCAGACCAAAAAGGCGCAGATGAAACTATAAAAATAGTTAAAGAAACTGGAATACTGACAAGTAGAGTTATTGGAGACCTAACCAAGCCTGAAACTTCTAAAGAGCTTGTTTTTGAGGCTTCGAAATTAGGTAAAGTATCAGTTCTTGTAAACAACGCATCTCAAAGAGAATTTAATAAATTTGAAGACATGACATTTGATGATTGGCGGTTTGTAATGTCAATCAATCTAGATTCATTATTTCATACGTGTAAAGCTGCATTGCCAGAGATGAAAAAGAATAGTTGGGGTAGAATTATCAATTTAGGTGGTTTATCTGGTCACATTAGCGCTATTGGCAGGGCTCATGTTATAACTTCTAAGCTAGCTGTGGTTGGGTTTACCAGGGCTTTGGCTATGGAATATGCAGAAACAGGAATTACTATTAACACTGTAGTTCCAGGATTGATTGATACAGTAAGAGGAGCATCAGCTGGAAGCAGTCTAGTACACCCCTCTCACTCCAACCCACCAGTAGGAAGAAAAGGATATCCTGAAGAAGTTGCTACCATGATATCTAATCTATGTGGTCCAAATTCCGATTTTATTACAGGGCAGACAATACATGTAAATGGTGGTAGTTATTTTTCATAATACCAAAACTATATGACAAACAAATCAATTGATGGAATTGCTGCAACTTTTCTAATAGTTTTTTCAATCTTACTTGGCCTTAACCAAGTTCTTGTAAAATTAGTAAACGTCGGCATGCATCCAATCTTTCAAGTTGCCCTTAGATCAACTTTAGCAATCATTCCCATTTTAATTTATTGCTACTTCACAAAGAAAAAAATAAATTTTTTTGATGGTAGTTTGTTGCCAGGTTTAATTGCCGGAGTTCTTTTTGCAGTAGAGTTTATTTTACTATTTACAGCTCTTGATTATTCAACAGTTACTCGCGTTTCATTAATATTTTATACTATGCCAGTATGGTTAACGATTGCCGCTCATTTTCTCATTAAGGATGACCGTCTTAACCTTAATAAATCTATTGGTTTAATTATAGCTTTTGTAGGATTAGTTTTTGCAGTTTATCAACCCATAACTAACTATGATATTAGACAGTTTTACGGAGATTTGTTTTCTTTACTTGCCAGTTTCTGCTGGGCCATTATAGCTATAATGCTTAAAACAACTCGATTAACAAGATCCATTCCAGAGACGCAACTTTTATATCAACTTATTGTTTCCGGCATTATTTTATTACCTGTTTCATTTATGCTTGATGATTACATAAGAGAGTTGGACGCACAACTAACACTCATTTTTTCTTTTCAGGTTATTGTAATAATGTGTTTAGGTTTTATAGGCTGGTTATGGGTAATGTCCAAGTATTCCGCTAGCAGCACCAGCTCTTTTGCTTTTTTAACTCCAATATCAGGTGTTATGTTTGGCTGGCTGATAATGAATGACGTCATTAATGAACAAATATTTATTTCATTATTTCTTACATGTCTTGGAATTTATATAATTAACAAAAAAAATAATCAAAATTGACGTAGGTAAAAACTTAATTTTTAAAAACTTTGTCCTTTTACTTAATCTTTTTGCTGAATACTTTACCAGACCTACTAAATTATTTTTTGTTTTTTTCTTCTGCTCAAAGACTTTTTCTTTTTACTCTTAGTATCAAAAGATACATTATTTTTATTTTCTGCATTATCTGTAGACGGTGTTTGTTTTGTTCTTCTTTTCTCTGAATTTCTCCACCTATCTGATTTTCTTTTACCTTGGAAGCTCTTTGAACCTTCTTCTCTTGAAGTTTTGAAAACAGACCTATCATCTACTTTTTTAAACCTATTCTTATTATCTTTACTTGAAGAAACAAACGCAGGAGGTTTTGTAAGAATTTTGACCATTATATGACGTTCTATGGGTTTTTTATCTTTTGAAAAAGCCTTTAATGTGTCTGATTTTTTTTCAGAGATTTCAACGAGTGTAACTTTTGGCTGAATTTTAATTGAACCAATATCTCTCTTAGATAAGTTACCAGCTTTACATAACATCGCTACTAACCACCTAGGCTCTGCAGTTTCTTCTTTACCAACTGATAGCTCAAACCAAATACTATCTTCAAAACCGTTTTTAGATGAACTCAGGTTCTTTTTATCATTTGGATCTCGCAAGTCCTCCGGTGCAGACAAATCCTTGCCAATTAACCTATAATAAGCAACTGCTAGTTGCTCTATAGTATTTTTTGAGGTCAAATCGTCAACAAAAGCTTTTTCATCTTCTGTGATTGGATCTTCTAGAATTTTATTTTCAACAATTCTTTTTCTGTCTTCCTTTAGAATTTCATCTCTCGAAGGAGGTGATAACCAAGTTGGTTTGATATTTGCCTGTGCAAAAAGTCGTTCAGCTATTCTTGATCGGTTATGCGGTACTAAAACAGCGCAAACACCTTTCCTTCCCGCTCTACCCGTACGTCCACTTCGATGAAGTAAAGTGTCAGAAGTTCTTGGGATATCAGCATGAATAACTAAATCAAGATTAGGTAGATCTAAACCTCTAGCAGCTACATCAGTGGCAACACAAACTCTTGCCTTAGATGTTCTCATTGCTTGCAAAGCCATATTTCTTTCATTTTGGCTTAACTCTCCAGACAAGGCTACGGCAGATATACCTCTGTTAGTCAATCGACTAGTCATGTGATTAACAGCTACCCTAGTAGCGCAAAAAACAATAGCGTTAGTAGCTTCATAATATCTTAGAGTATTGATGATAGCATTCTCTTGATCACTCATGATTATCTTGTAAGCCTTATAATCTATGTCTACATGTTGTGAGTTAGATTGCCCAACCGATATTCTAATAGCTTCTTTTTGATAACGTTTGGCTAAATTAGCTATACCTTTCGACACAGTTGCAGAAAACATTAAAGTTTGTCTTTCTACAGGAGTTGTGTCTAAAATGGCTTCAAGGTCTTCCCTGAAACCCATATCCAACATTTCATCCGCTTCATCTAATACAACAGTCTTAATATTTGATACCTTGAAATAATTTCTTTCTATATGATCTCTTAATCTTCCAGGGGTCCCTACAACAATATTAGGTTTTGTTTCTAAGTTTCTTCTTTCAGCTCTTATATCCATTCCACCCACGCAAGAAACTATTTTTGCATCTAAAGAATCTAAAACCCATGTTAATTCGTTTTTAACTTGCAAAGCCAATTCCCTTGTAGGGACAATAATAAGAGCTTCAGGTGATTGAGGAGTTTTAAATACTTTGTTTCCAGCCAAAAGATTTTCTACGATTGCAAATCCAAATGCTATAGTTTTACCAGAACCTGTTTGTGCAGATACCAACAAGTCTAACCCAGAATAACTTTCTTTACTCACTTCTTCTTGGACAGGAGTTAATTTTTCGTACCCCCTATCTTTCATTGCTTTTACAATAGGTGCAGGTATTCCAGACGCTTCTAACATTGTTATCTTTCAGAATTCACAAGAGTTTTATTATTTAAAGAATTTAGAATATTTTTTTCATATACTAAATTAAAATATACTAGAATGATGTTTTAGTCTTCAATATCAATAAAGTAAAGCATTTGAATTCTTAAAAGAGAATATAAGTACTAATTTCAAGTTATCAAAGAGTATTAACAGATGATTGATAAATACGATGTTATAGTCATTGGTGCAGGTGCTGCAGGTTTGATGTGTAGTATTGAAGCTGGGAGAAGGAATAAAAGTGTTTGTTTAATTGAGCATACTTCAAAAATAGGAGAAAAAATTAGAATTTCTGGAGGTGGAAGGTGTAATTTTACAAACTTATATAGTAGTAATGGTAACTTTATTTCAAAAAATATCCATTTTTCTAAATCTGCATTTGGTAAGTATGATCAAAATGACTTCATAAACTTAGTAAACAAACATAGTATTGAGTTTTATGAGAAAAAGTTAGGTCAATTATTTTGCAAAAAATCTGCAAAAGAAATAATAGACATGTTAATTTTTGAATGTGAAAAACAACATATCAAAATAAAAATGGAAACATCTATCAATAATATTTCCAAAAAAAAAGATACCTATTTCATTGAAACTAATAAAGGTACTTATTCATCAAAATCTCTAGTCGTTGCTACTGGTGGTTTATCTATCCCAAAGATAGGTGCTTCTGACTTAGGTTACAAAATAGCCAAACAATTCAACCTAAATGTAACTAATTTGTTTCCTGCACTTGTTCCTCTTACTTTTAAGAGTGACACATTAGAATTTTGCAAAAATCTTGCAGGCATATCTCTAAATGCCTCAGTTACTATTGGTAAAACTTCATTTGAAGAAGGTCTGGTTTTTACTCATAGAGGAATAAGTGGACCATCAATATTACAAATTTCTTCATACTGGGAGGAAGGAAAATCAATAAGTATTAACTTACTACCTGCACTTAATATTTATGAAATTTTAATTCAAAAAAGAAAAAACTCAGCTAAAAAGAATGTCAGCAATATTTTATCAGACATACTTCCAAATAAGTTGGCCTTAGCTATTTGTAATAAATTAAAGATTAATAAAAAAATCAGTGAAACATCAAATGAAGAGCTCCTTAAAGTAACTGATTTTATTCATAATTGGACTATACTTCCAGATGGAACAGAAGGTTACAAAACAGCGGAAGTCACCCTAGGTGGAATTGACACAAATGAAATTTCATCATCCACCATGGAGTGCAAGAAACATAGCGGATTATATTTTGTAGGTGAGGTTTTAGATGTAACAGGACATTTAGGAGGACATAATTTCCAATGGGCATGGTCAAGTGGATTTGTTGCAGGTCAAAATGTATGATTAAATTATAGTTCTTTTCGCGGCGTCAGAGTTATGATCGCCTTTCTCATCCCAATATGGAACAGGGCCATAAATTTCAATTAAAAAATCTAAAAAAGCTCTTACTTTAGGTGAAAGATGCTTTCCACTTGGATATACCGCATAAATAGGAACATCCTCTTGAACGTACTCATCTAAAATAGAAACTAAATTTCCAGCAGCTAAATGTCTTCCAACTACAAATCTAGATAACATAGCTAAACCGCCACCGTTAATTGCTGATCGTAAAATTGCATCACCATGATTTAATTGAAGCTTTCCCTTGGCATGAATTAATTTAATCTTGCCATCAACTAAAAAGTGCCAGTCATTATAAGGACTACCTTGCCTAAATGTAATTAAGTTGTGATCTAATATTTGATCTGGATGGTTGGGCTTACCATATTTTTCAATATATGATGGAGATGCAAAAAGTGTTCTTGGATTTTGAGCAAGTTTTCTTGCAATTAAAGATGAATCTTTCATAACTGAAATTCGAATAGCTAAATCAATATTATTTTCTATTAAGTCAACATATTCATCAGAAATAATCATATCTATTTCTATATCTGGATACCTTTCAGAAAACAGAGGTAGATGAGGCGCTACATGTCTATAAGAGAAAGTGGCTGGAGCCGTAATTCTAAGATGCCCACGAGGGGCATTTGTTGCACTAGAAACAGCTGCCTCCGCCTCATCTACATCTCCAACAATTCTTCTGGCTCTATCAAGGTATGCGAAGCCAACCTCTGTTAATGAAACAGATCTTGTAGTCCTATTTAATAATCTTGCACCCAGCCTATCTT